>Ga0070741_10019083_pt1 | contig 10996 bp, 9 predicted proteins | sample Coa_R1_4_FD_66440 | JGI IMG/M metagenome (GOLD analysis project Ga0070741, IMG submission 66440) | Surface soil microbial communities from Centralia Pennsylvania, which are recovering from an underground coalmine fire - Coalmine... | ecosystem: Environmental > Terrestrial > Soil > Unclassified ...
AAAAAAGCCCATCGCCACGAAGCATGTTCAATCAACCATCCGCCGAGCACCGGCCCGATCGCGGTCGTGATGGCGGTGAAGCCGGACCAGGTTCCTATGGCCTGCCCTCGCTCCTTCTCGTCGAAGGACGCGCTGATGATGGCAAGGCTTTCTGGAGTAAGAAGCGCGGCCCCAAGACCCTGCACAGCGCGCGCCAGGATGAGTTGGTGAATGCTAGCTGCAAAACCGCACCAGGCCGATGCGCCCGCAAAGATACTCACACCGATGAGGAAAAGCTTTCGACGCCCAAAGATGTCTCCGAGTGCCCCTCCTGCGAGGATCAATGCTCCGAGAAAAAGTCCGTACGACTCGACTACCCACTGCACGTCCACAACGCTGGCGTGAAAACTTTGTTGCAGGACCGGAAGCGCGACGTTTACGACCGTGCTATCAATGAACGCCATGCTCGAGCCGAGGATGGTCGCGGTCAGAATCCACGGAGCAGCTTTGCGTGTGCACTGAGCGACGGCTTCCTGCGAGCGCAGAACGGCTTCATCGCATGGGGTCCGCATCGGCCTATGGATGCGAAAGGGTTGGGAGAGGGTTCTCGAAGATTTCCTTCCAGAGGCTGGAGAAATCTTTCAGAGGACCGTAGGTTCACCAAAGGAGATGCTTACGCTGCCCTCAGCGTCAGCAACGTGATCTCTGGTGGAACTCCCAGCCGCACCGGGAAGCCAAACGTACCCAAGCCGCGGTTCACATAGAGAAACGCAGTCTTCCCAGAGTTGCCGTTGGTCATCGGGAGGCGATAAAGGCCAGCGACAAAATCCGTGATCAAGCGTGCCGGGCTGATCGTATGGTCGACGATCTCGACTTTCACCTGGCCACCGTGAGTGTGTCCGGCAAGGCTGAGTTCGATGCCTAATTCGGCCGCGCGATGAAATGAATTCGGGTTGTGCGACAGCAGCACGTTCGGCATGTCGTGCCGTACCAGCGACTCGATCCCGGCTAAAGCCTTTCCCGACGGACCTCTCGTCATGAAGTCACGTTGATAGTCGACGCCGATCAAGTTGAACTTCGCGCCACGCCAGTCGAGCTCCGCATTCTCCTGCCGCAGCAGTTTCATGCCGTGTTGCTGGAACAGCTCTGTCGCGGCGTCTTCTGCACCGGCATAGATTTCATGATTGCCGTTGCATCCCCACACTCCCAGCGGCGCGCGTAACCTGCTGAGTTCGGCAATACAGACATCCAGCGGATCATTGTGGCTGCTGACGAAATCTCCGGTCACTACCGCGAGGTCCGCGCGCAGGTCATTGGTCATCTGCACTGCGCGGCGGATTTCGTCTCGCGGCATGAACTCACCAATGTGAATGTCGCTCAATTGCGCGATGCGAAGGCCATCGAGCTCTTTCGGCAGGCCGGCGATCGGGACGTTCACCCGCTGCACCTGGTAGCGCAGACGCCCGGCGGCGAATCCGTACGTCGCAGCAATCAATGGCAAGCTGCCCGCAACGTAGGCGAGATAGCGAAACGCGTCGCGCCGTCCGGGATCGAATGTCGAGCGTTCGGTGCCGGAGGCTGCGTGCGAGATCCATCCCAGGAGTTCTACGGATTGATAAGCCAGGAATGCGAAGACGGACGCCACTAGCCACACCCGCGCTCCTCCGGTGAGCCAGGTTCCAAATGGGCCCTTAGGCACCAGCCGGCCGAAGAACGGCTCGAAGAATGTCGCCAACATCACCAGGAGCGCGACGATCCATAGTCCTTGAAAGACGTTGCGCCAAGCACCGCGCTCCACGCTCTCAATCCAGCGCCATGCATTCACGAACCAGAAGCGTTGAATGAATACGATTGCTGCAAGGAAACCAAAAAACGCAAAGTATCGAAACAAAGTTTGAATTCTCACTATGCCCATGAACCTGCTTCAAATTGGATGATCAGGCGGTGAGAATAGATGGAAAATCCACAGGACGACGCGTCTTGAACAGCTTACGGACGCACCATGACTTCATTCGGAGAACTTGGCAAGCTGAATGGCACGCCACGCTCATGATTGACGCGAAGCGTTGAAGGCACGTCGAGTGAAGCCAGCGCAATTTTTTTGCTCCACGATCCGCTCACCCACCGGTTCGCATCGGTGTAGAGAGCGTCGCCGACAATGGTGTAGCTGGTAATTTCCTGCTGGCTGCCGTCTCGGAAGACGAGTATCGCAGGCAGCGTCGGGTGGGAAATAGGAGACGTGGCAGACGGCCCCGCGTAATCCAGGGGCGCCGGAGTGGCGTTGTTGGCAACTCGGACGTAACGGTCGCCGCGCCACTCGATCATCACCGGTTCAAGTTTCGCAGGCGCCGGTTCGGACGGGACTGGAGCAGCCGGCACAATTACAAATTGAGGAGGAGATGGCTGCGACACGTTCGCTTGGTAATAATCACCATAGTCCAGCAGAAAAGGATCGCCTGCATACAGTGCGGTCGATCTCCTGGCAAACTGCCCTGAGTGAAATCCAGACTTTGGCGCACACGCCTGAAAGCCGAAATGCGGGCCGGATGCAATCACGACTCCACCGCGTTGTGCCTGCAGAAGTGGGGTGAGGCCTGTCACTCCGAGCAGCGCGATCGCAAATGCTTTCAGCATTCCTCAGTTCGAAGCAGCGGTTGCGGGAACTTTAAAATCAATCCCTCGATCGTCGTTTTGTTGCGCAGTGGCCTCGAGATTCAAATCCGCAAGCGCAATCTTGTGGCGGCGCCCTTCCGAAAGATCGTACAAAGTGTCGCCGACGATGGCGTAGTTCTCGACTTCGGCCTGATGTCCGTCTTTGAAAATGAGGAGCGTCTTTGGCTGGTCGGCCGCTGGAGGGTCAGGAACGCCAGCGGATGCAGTTTCAACCGGGGCTTCAACAGGACGCCGGGGTTCTGCATACGCTTCGCTGCCCGGGCCGCGGCGATCGAAAATCGTCGGCCCACCGTTGTAGGAGTCCTCGGCCTGATCGGGCCCAACTTCCTCGCCATCCACGGGAACCGCAACGGGATACGGCACCGGGTAAACGGCAACGCCGCCATAGCCTAGCCCATGATTTCCGTGATGATGGTGACCGGGGACTATCGGCGCCGTGGGAAACAGCGGGTTGATGCAGCAGTTCGGGGAAACAAAAAACTGATTGTTGGGAACAATGCCGCGCGGACCGATCGAGGTCACACTCGCGGGCACACCCGGAGGCGCATTGAAGTGTCCTCCGAAACCAATCGATGAAACCGAAGCCGGCACGCCGTTAATTTGTGCCAGTGCAGCAGGAATGAGTATCAGGGCAAAACCCGCGACCAGAGCCGGAAGTGCGCGCTTCATAAAGCCATCATACCCCAGTTCGGACATAGCATGCCCCTCCTGGAGGCTGCTGCTACTTCTATTAGAACGTGTTGAGGGCGGAAGAGTTGCGTGAAATTGCGCCGGGCTGGGTAGGTGGCCGAAATGCTAAGTAGCTGAAAAGAAACAGCACGGGGGAAAGAACGCATTACCCCCCTGAATCACAGAAATCGAGGGTGCTTTCGGCCCGCCGGGATTAGATCGTTCCCTTTTTCAAGTCGACACTGCCATTCACGGTTTCAACCACTAGCTGCCTTCCTCCGCCACCGATCTTTCCCTGGAGGCGACGGCCGCCCATGCTGCCTTGCACGGTCAGCGGGAAATCAGAGTTGAGGCGTCCATTGACCGAGCGGAAATTCACGTCGGCGCTCAGGTCATTTGGCATCTCAAGCGTGATGGAGCCGTTCACCGTCTTGATGTGAAGCGTTCCCTCCCAGTCAGCGCGGCCCATGCGGGCTTCGACGCTGCCGTTGACCGAAGAAACGTCGGCCCACTCCTTAGTCGAAACGTTTACAGAACCGTTAACGGTTTTTGCCACCACGTTCTTGCCCAGGTTGTCGGCGCGAATTTCTCCGTTCACGCTTTGGGCTGAAAAGCGCACGGTATCGGGCACGCGCACGTGAAAGTTCACCTTGGTGTTGTTTCCGTGGACCTCATGGGTATGCCAGTCAGGGCCGGTTTGGCAATCGCTGTCGCTCGCGCCCGGATAAATCGCGCAGATGGTCACGCCACTGGAACTCGGCACGGTCACAACTCTCACTTTGTCAGCGTCCGGCCCGAATTTCTCGGCGGTGACCTCGACCTGGTCCCCGCTCGCGGGTTCTGCCTCTATGCGGCCATTCAGGTTCTTGATCTCTACCACGTTCTCGGGAGCAAGTTTGCCGGACCAGTGAAAGTTGCTGTCGGACTGAGACCAGGCCAACACAGGAGCAAACAGCGCGATGGCCAGCAAAAGTGAGCGGTACTTTGGCGGGTGCATACGACCTCCTAGGTCACAGACGAGGGTACGCGGGGATTGTGAGCAAGGTTCCGGGGAATTCAGCCCCGGCCAGCCCTGATCAGGCTGGCCAGGTTCCAGAATGCCACACCCAGGATCAGTCCCCACACACAGGCGCCGACCAAATTGCGGTACTTGGTCTCAAGCAGGTCGGAGATCACCCCCGCGATGAACACCAGAAGAAAGGGGACCGCAACCAGCGTGAACCCGAATCCCGGATAATGGGGAGTGAGCAAAGCCAGCACGAGCAGCAGGGCGACGACCAGCAGCGGAGCAGTGTTTCCGAAGTAACGCGCCCTCGGCCAAGTCGCATAGACCAGCAAAGCAATCGGGAACAGAATCAGCAGCGCTGGGCTGATCTGCGCGAAGTGGACAATCAACTCCTGATAGGCGCCAGCCATTCCCGCCGCTTGCCACGAGAGGTCCAACCAATGCGCCTGTCTGAGGCTCTGCAGCATGATTCCCGGGTGGAAGAAGTACGCGGCGAAAAGAAGAAAAAATCCCACCACGCCGGCGGAAAACCATATGACGAGTGCCGCACTGCGGCGCGTCGGAGCAAGATACAGCATGAAAGCCAGCGCTATCGGAATCAGCCACCACAGTGAAAATTGCGATCCAACTGCCAGCGTCAACGAGAGGCCGAGCAGCAGAATGCGGCGCCAGTTCCAGAGTACGACTTCGCGCGGAGCGTACAACGTGTGCGCAACTGCAATGGCAGTGAAGATCGCGCCGAACGCGCCCCACGCCGCCCCCATCTCCGGGGGCGCCGACCATAGCGAGCTGCTGCGAATCACCCCCGGCGAAAAGCAGTACAGCACCAGCGCGATGTAGCCACCCTGGTTCCCGTACAGACGTCGCGCCACGTACCAGAGCGACGCGCCAAGCAGAATTCCAAACACGATGTAGGGAGCACGCCCCAACCAAATCCAGCCTGCCGACACGTGGTGCTCCTCCGCATGAGGCCAGATCCACACTGGAAATGCGGGAATCAGGTACCACAGCGGCGAGTGATTGGGATCGTAAACTTCCGGATGCGACACATCCCGTGGCCCGGTCGCGGGCGAGGTTTTAGCGACTCCCTTCCCATGCCACTGGCCCAGACCCGCTTCGATGCGCGTACTTTCCGTGGAGAACGGCAGCTCGCTGCTAACGCTGCGATGGACCAGCCAAATGCATTGCGCGCAGAAGGCCACCAGCAGCAGTGCCGCGTAAACCTGCGGTGTTCCAAACCGGTCGCGGGTGAAAAATTGGCCCATGAGGGAAACCGAGTGTTTTACCATGGCAATGGACGGTTTCGGAAATTCCCCATCCATGGACGAGCCGAAAGAGCGCGTTTTTGCCGATCCTGAGGCCGAGGGCTCTTCTACACCGCCCTCATCCGAGCCACCTGGATTTACTTCCTCGCCCCAACCTCCTCCTTTTGCGCATGAGCTTTTTTTTTCGCAGGAACAAGGCTTGCGTCCGGGATGGCGATTCACCTTGTACGTCATCATGGGGATCGTCGTATTTTTCTCCCTCAGCACCATTTATGAGCTGTGGAGCCCGCAAGGGCTGGGCCTGCTCTGGCTGAGGTTGCTGGGGGAGTTGCAATACCTGATCTCCGGGTTTGTCCCAGCGCTGATCCTGGCTCGACTGGAGCGGCGGTCATTCGGTGAATACGGCTTGCCCCTGCGACGGGCGTTCGGAAAACTATTTTGGCTGGGTGCGCTCTGGGGATTTCTTTCCCTCAGTTGCTTGTTGCTGGTGATGCGGGTCGCCGGCGTCGTTTCTTTCGGAGGTGTCGCGATCCACGGGATTCGGGCTTTGAAATTTGCCGGGTTTTATTCCGCGATGTTTCTCGCGGTTGCTCTGTTCGAGGAGTTTTCCGTACGCGGCTATCCGCTATTTACGCTGACGCAAGGGATGGGATTCTGGCCGGCAGCGGTTTTTATGTCGGTGCTTTTTGGAGCCATTCACCTGGGCAATGCCGGCGAAAGCTGGATCGGCGTTCTCGGCGCTGCCAGCATTGGATTCTTCTTCTGCCTCACATTACGGCGCACGGGTAATCTCTGGTTTGCGGTGGGCTTTCACGCGGCATGGGATTGGGCTGAAACTTATTTTTATGCCGTGCCCGACAGCGGCCAGATGTTTCCCGGCCATCTCTTACGAACATCCTTCCACGGGCCAACGCTGCTCAGCGGGGGAACCGTCGGCCCGGAAGGAAGCTTGCTGCTGTTCGTGGTGCTCGCCGCAACCTGGATCGCATTCGATCGGTTGTACCCTTTTGCGATGTATCCCGGAGTGGTCGATCAATCGCAAATTGGCAATCGGCAATTGCCAATTCAGGGCTACCAGGAATAATGCACGGTGTATGTCACCACCTGCTCGCCATCGGGCGCGACCGTGACCGGAAATTCAATCGTCTGCGCGTCGGTCTTGTGCGATTCCTGCGATTGATCCGTGAGCTTCCAGTTCGTCCAGCGATACAGATGCTCGACTACGCGTACGTTCACCGCTTCTTTCTTGTGATTGCGGACGCGAATCTCAAAGCTTTCCTCCATCCAGTGCGCGTTTGAATCCACGTGATAGTTGGTGCGCTTGCGCTGTCCCACTACATCGAACGCATTGCCGGTATATACGCGGATCGTTTCCTCCTTCGGCGTGTGATCGATCGTGTTCTCGCCGACGAACTCCAGATGCCCGTCAGTATCGCGACGATAAAAACGCAGCCGGCCTTTCGGCAATGCAATGCCCAGATGATTGGTATCCGAATTCTTAAACTCTTCCATCACCCAGATCTTGGGATTGGAAGCAGTTCCGTAACCGGGATCCTGGCGAATCTGATCGGGGTTGTAATAGCCGTATTCCGCGGTCTTTGCTCCGTCATAAACGTAAATACGCTGGGCATGGACTGCATTCGCGCCTACGAATTCAACCTGCTTGGTCTGTTGATCGCGCAAAGTGGTGGGATGCGCCAGCGTGTAAAGATGGAATTCATCGAATGACTTCTCGCTCACGGGCGGCGCCATTGCGGCATCATTCATGGCCTTCGCTTCCGCCGCGTACATACGACTGGCCATAGGAACTGGCTGTAGTTTACTGACGTCTCCGGCCAGCAGCTTGATCTGCGCATTCTCGAAAGTCTTCCCGCTATGATTGTTCATGGTGATCCAGCCCACCATATCGAGCAGATCATATTTACCCGTGGACTTGTCGGAGATCACCACGTTGTAATCGGCATGCCAATCCATGCCTGAGCTCACATAGGAGAGCTCCGCGTCGAATTTTCCGGGTTCGTTCGTTTCCAGCAACCAGCTCAACGTCGGCTGGAGGATCGAGTCGCCCGACAGTGCCGGAAATAGCGGCTGTCCCGGCAATCCGAAGCGCAACACGCCGTCCACCTCGATGATTGGCTGCGTATAAACCGGCTGCTGGTAGGCCTGCGCATATCCTGACGGCACATACCCGCTGCGCACGATTTTTCCAGAGATCGTTTTCTGATCGGGCAGCAGGAAGTTAATCGTCTTGCCTTCGTAGAACGAGAGCAGCAGTTCCTGCGAAACCGGATCGTTACGGTAGTTCTGTTCCAGAATTTGCAAGGCGCGGCCGCTGGGGTCGCGCAGGATGACCGAATCCGGTTCCAGGTGCGATGCGATACCCACAAACTCGGCATGATTGATGCCAGCCTTCAGATCGAGCGGAACCCGCTCACGAGCCACAAAAAAGTTGGCGTTGTAGATGGTGAGCGCCGGAGCGCCGGTGTCCGACTTCTCCTGCCCCCACGCGAGCGAGCACAGAAACAGCACAAGCAGCAGCCTCTTCATGGTGTTCTCCTGTTCGTACCCGGTCAGAGAGGAGGAGGAACTCTGGCCTTCATCCGGAGAACGCGAGCGGACCAGCAGCTTGCATCATTTCGCGGGCACAGGCATGGCCCGTTGGTAACCGGAAGTAACTCGGGTGCTTGCTTCTGCATCTACATCCATCCTGTGACTCGGAAATCCGCATGGGCGTGTGCGTTGCTGTGCTCTAGCGCATTACTGGCGAACCAGGGCGGGGCCGTCGATGTCTGGATGCATAACATCGAGTATCACTACTCGCCGCGGGTTGCGGTCCACATCCAGCAGTTGCGCGGGCAGTTCGTTCCTACCAAGTCGGGCGGAATGCCGATTTTCGACGATGCTCACTCGTTCTCGCTGGAGATGAAGTATGCCGAGATCGCCATCAGCGCCGATTCCCTGGCCAACGTGCTCAACCAGAATGTGTTCAATGCGCCGGATGCTCCGCTGAAAAAACTCGCGATCACCACCGAGGGCCAGACCTTGAAGATCAAGGGCCAATTGCATTCGAAAGGTGACTTGCCATTTGAAACGGATGGGACGGTGTCGCCAACTTCTGACGGCAAAATCCGCCTGCATGCGACCAACATCAAGGCCGCAAAACTGCCGGTCAAAGGCCTGATGGATCTTTTGGGTCTGAAGATACAAAGCCTGATCAATACCAAGAAAATTTCCGGCGTCCAGGTGGAAGGGGACGACCTGATCCTTGACGCAACCGAGATTCTTCCGCCTCCCAAGATCAGCGGCCGTGTGACCCAGGTTCGCGTGCAGGGGAACGACATCGTCGAGACCTTCGGAAACGCGGCAGATGCAGGCAGCGATCCCGGTATCGAAGGCAACTACATGGCCTACCGCGGTGCGCAGCTTCGCTTCGGCAAGCTCACCATGACCGATACGGACATGATCCTGATCGACATGAATCCCGCCGATCCCTTTGATTTTTATCTTGATCACTACAAAGAGCAACTTGCGGCGGGATATTCGAAGACGACGATGGACTCCGGCCTGCGGGTATACATGCGCGACTACAACAAGCTGCACCAGTCCATGGCGCATAAATAGATTCGTGGCGGAATCTCAGGGTTCTGCCCGATAGATCGTCTGCCATTCACGCGAGAAGCTGGAACAGGAGGATCCTCATGCATTCAAATTTTGATCAGCGTCAAGACCAGGGCCGCGATCCCGAGGATCGCAAGGCTCACACCGAAGACGAGAAGCGGGAAAAGATGCTGGATAAGGCCTTGGCCGACTCATTTCCCACCAGCGATCCACCATCAACTTCAGATCCCGAGGAAGGCGCAGTGGATTCCGGCGGCGATAGCTCGCATCGTGAGCTGCTGATGGGATTGCCGGCCGGCAGCTGGGCCGCGATCTCCCTCGAAAATCATCAGCTGGCAGGAACCGGCGCGACGCGAGACGAAGCGGAAAAAGCGGCACGCGATCGCGGCATGCCCAATGTCGAACTGGTCGAGGTGCCAGCCGACGGCGATGCGCCGATGCAGGCGGCGTAAGCCATGGATGAACAGCCTTCCTACTCAATAAAAAAGGGGCGGCTCGAAAGCCGCCCTTTGTTACGAAACATTCGTACCTAGATATCCAAATTCTTCACATCCAGCGCATTCTCTTCGATGAACTTGCGCCGCGCTTCGACGTCTTCGCCCATCAGCGTGGAGAAGATGGTTTCGGTCTCGGCGATGTCTTCGAGCTTGACTGACAGCAGCGTGCGCTTCTCCGGATCCATCGTCGTCTCCCAGAGCTGTTGCGAGGTCATTTCGCCCAGGCCTTTGTAGCGCTGCACGTCATATCCCTTGCTGCCTTCTTTCTTGACGTAATCGAACAAATCGCGCGCGGAAGTCTTCTCCACCGTCACTGCTTCGATCGGCTTGTCCGACTTCGGAACCTGCTTGCTGGTTCGCTTCTGCGCCTTTTCGATATCCTCGCGCTCGGCATCGCTTAGTTCCTCGTTGCCGTTGCTCGGCTGCTTGGCCTTAGCAATCGTCTCGACCACGAATGGCGGCTCCAGGTACGGCTCGATCTGCTTGAATTTCGACAGCAGCTGCCGGTATTCGGGGCTCGACGCGAGTTCCCAGTTGATCAGGTGCTCAGCGCCTTGCGAATCGACGTAGCGGACTTCCCAAAGATTGTGCTCTTCGTCGAAGCGGCTCTCGATCTCACGGAACTTCCGATCCTTCTGGATCTTCTTCAGCTCTTTTTCCAGCTTCTCGATCTTCTTGGGAGTGTCTTTCTTATCGCCTTCGAAGTCCGCGTGCTTGGAAAGATCAAGCTTGGGGAGAATCTCAGTCACGCGCTCGTCGCGCGTGCGCTTCATCACTTTGTCGAAGTAGCCGAGATACTCTTTCAGAGTCATCATGAACTTCGACAGGTTTGCGCCTTCCAGCTTGGCTGCGCCTTCACCGTAACGGACGACAACACCATCCGCCGCGCGCTTCAACATGACTTTGTCGAATTCGTCGTCGTTCTTGATGTACTGCTGCGAGCGGCCTTTCTTGATCGAATAAAGCGGCGGTTGCGCGATGTAGACGTTGTTGCGCTTGATCAGCTCCTGCATGTGGCGGAAGAAGAACGTCAGCAGCAAGGTGCGAATGTGGCTTCCGTCCACGTCGGCGTCGGTCATCAGGATGATCTTGCCGTAGCGCAGCTTGGCGGGATCGAAGTCTTCTTTCGAAATGCCCGTGCCGAGCGCAGTGATCATGGCGCGGATTTCTTCGTGGCCCAGCATCTTGTCGTACCGCGCCTTCTCGACGTTGAGGATTTTTCCCTTCAACGGGAGAATGGCCTGGAAACGGCGATCGCGCCCCTGCTTCGCGGTCCCACCTGCGGACTC
>Ga0070741_10019084_pt1 | contig 10995 bp, 10 predicted proteins | sample Coa_R1_4_FD_66440 | JGI IMG/M metagenome (GOLD analysis project Ga0070741, IMG submission 66440) | Surface soil microbial communities from Centralia Pennsylvania, which are recovering from an underground coalmine fire - Coalmine... | ecosystem: Environmental > Terrestrial > Soil > Unclassified ...
GTCCCGGCGGCCCAGATCCGCTACCTCGGCATGAACCAGAACCTCTACCCGCCGTTCAAGGACCGGCGCGTCCGGGAGGCGATCTGCCTCTCGTTCGACCGCGAGGCGCTGGTGACGGGGCTCTACGGCGGGGCCGCCACGCCGCTCTATGGCCAGATCACGCCGGGCGTCGCGGGGTACAACCCCAACGTAAAACCGATCCCGTACGACCCCCGCCGGGCCAAGCAGCTCATGGCCGAGGCCGGGTACCCGGACGGGAAGGGGCTGCCGCCCGTGAAGCTCACCTGCGAGCCGACCTTCAAGGACGAGCTGGCCTACTACGCCGACCAGTTCAAGAAGGTCCTCGGGATGCCGGTCGAGATCGAGATCATGGAGCGGGGGACGTTCATCAAGCGGATGAACGCCGGCGAGGTGCCGTTCTTCCCCTGGGGGTGGACCGCCGACTACCCGGACGCGATGTACTTCCTCTCCCAGGTCTGGTACGGGACGAGCCCCTACAATCGCTCCCGGTGGAAGAACGCGGAGTACGACCAGCTCATCGACCGCGCGCAGGGGACGGCGGACGCCGCGGCGCGCTACAGGCTCTACCACGCGGCGGAGGACGTGCTGCTCCAGGACTGGGGCACGTGCCCCCTGGTGGTCCGGATGCAGATCGCCCTCCGGAAGCCCGCCGTCCACGGCGTGCACCTGACGCCGTTCCGCTTCCAGCCGTTCAACACGGTCAAGCTCGACTGACCGCCCGGCCCGCGGTGGTCCGGTCGAGGGCTGGTGGGACCAAGCATCGGCGCGCGGGCTGCCGAGCGAAGGGCGGTACCTGCCGGCCGACCGGCGCCGCCGAGCTCGACCGGTCCGGCCCGTCGAGCGGCGCTTCGGGCTCGGTCCACGCTGCGTGTCCGGGGCACCCCGGGCGCCGGCGCGGCGCCGGGCGGCGCCGGGCGGCGGGGCGATGACCGGGTACGCGGTCCGCCGGCTCCTGGGCCTGGTGCCGGTGCTGGCGACCGCCGTCGTCCTGACCTTCGTCGCGAACCAGTTCGTCCCGGGCGATCCGATCATGACGCTCCTGAGCGATCGCTCGGGAGACGCCGCCCTGGAGGCGCGCCTCCGCGCCGAGTACGGGCTGGACCGGCCCCTCTGGCGGCAGTTCGCGAGCTACGTCGGCGGGATCCTTCGCGGCGACTTCGGCCTCTCGTTCCGGTTCGCGAGCACCCCGGTGATCGACGTGATCGCCCCCGGGCTCCTGGTCACGCCCGTGCTCGCGGTGGGCGCGCTGGCGCTCGCCGTGCCGGCCGGCGTCGCGCTGGGGACCTGCGCGGCGCTCCGCCGCAACAGGGCGGCCGACACGCTGGTCGTCGTCGGGCTGGTCGTGGGCACCTCGGTGCCGAGCTTCGCGCTGGCGGCGTTCCTCGTCTACGTGCTCGGCATCCGGCTGGGCGTGCTGCCGGTCGCGGGGTGGGGGAGTCTCGCGCAGACGGTCCTCCCGGTGACGCTCCTGGCAGTGTCGCCGGTCGCGTACATCGCCCGGCTCTCGCGGACGTACATGCTCGAGGTGCTCCAGCAGGACTACATCCGGACCGCGCGCGCGAAGGGGCTCCGGCCGCGGCTGGTCGTCTACCGGCACGCCCTCCGCAACACGCTGGTGCCGCTCCTGACGACGATCGGCATCGTCTTCGGCGGGCTCCTGAGCGGCACGTTCGTCATCGAGACGCTGTTCAACATCCCCGGGCTCGGCCGGATGGCGATCCAGGCGATCTTCGCGCGCGACTACCCGGTGACGATGGCGATCGTGCTGCTCTTCACGTTCTTCTACGCGGCGACGAACCTGGCGGTCGACCTCCTGTACGGGGTGATCGACCCGCGGATCCGGCTCGGCCGCCGGGGGGCGGCATGACCGCGGTGCCCGTGCGCGCGGTCGCCGAGCCCGCCGGCGGCGGCGCGCCGGGCGTGACGGCCCGCCGCGAGTTCTGGGCCCGGTTCCGGCGGAACCGCAACGCCGCCCTGGGCGCCGCCCTGGTCGCCGCGGTGGTCGTCGCCGCCGTGGTCGGGCCGTGGCTCTCGCCGGCCGGCTACGAGGACACGGACCTCCGGGCGGTCTGGGCGGCGCCCTCACCGGCGCACCTCCTCGGCGGGGACGCGCTGGGCCGGGACATCCTCGCCCGCCTGGTCGTGGGCGCGCGCGTGTCGCTCCTGGTCGCGGGGTCGGTGCTGGCGCTCACCCTCACGGTCGGGACCGCGGCCGGCATGGCGGCGGGGTACTTCGGCGGCGGGCTCGACGCGGCCCTGATGCGGCTCTGCGACATCGTGTTCGCCTTCCCCGACCTGATCCTCGCCATCGTGGTCGCCGCGATGCTCGGCCCGGGGACGCGGACGGTCATCGTGGCCCTGGCGATCGTGTGGTGGCCCGGCATCGCGCGCCTGACCCGCTCGCTCACGCTCTCGCTCCGCGCCGAGCTGTTCGTCGACGCCGCGATCGTGAGCGGTACCAGGCCCGCGACCATCCTGCTGCGGCACGTGCTGCCGAACGTCGTGCCGGCGCTGATCGTCCGGGCGTCGATCGGCGTCGGGTTCATCGTCATGGCCGAGGCGACGCTGTCGTTCCTGGGGATCGGCGTCCAGGAGCCCCTGCCGACGTGGGGCGGCATGATCCGGGACGGCCTCGTCGCGCTCAGGACCGAGCCGTACCTGGCGCTGTCGGCGAGCGCGGCCCTGGCGGTGACCATCGTGGGGTTCAACCTCCTCGGGGACGGCCTCCGCGACCTCCTCGATCCCCGGGTGCGGGCGCGATGACGGCGCCGCTGCTGGACGTCCGCGGCCTGTCGATCTCGTTCGAGACCGCCCGCGGGCGCGTGCCGGTCGTCGACCGGGTGTCGTTCCGCGTCGGCGAGGGCGAGGTGGTGGGGCTGGTCGGCGAGAGCGGCTCGGGCAAGACCGTGACCGCGCTCTCGATCATGGGGCTCCTCGGCGAGCAGGGGCGGGTGGAGGCCGGGCAGGTCCTGTTCGAGGGGCGGGATCTCCTGCGGCTCCCGGAGCGAGAGCTCCGGCGCGTGCGGGGCCGCCGGGTCGCCATGGTGTTCCAGGAGCCCATGACGTCGCTCAACCCGCTCCTGCCGGCCGGCTTCCAGGTGGCCGAGGTGCTCGAGGAGCACCTGGGGTTCGGCCGCCGGGAGGCGGCGGCGCGGGCGGTCGAGCTGTTCCGGGAGGTCGGGATCGCGGCCCCCGAGCAGCGGGCGCGCGACTACCCGCACCAGCTCTCGGGCGGGCTCAGGCAGCGCGTGATGATCGCGATGGCCATGGCGTGTCGGCCCCGGCTCGTCATCGGCGACGAGCCCACGACCGCGCTGGACGTGACGATCCAGGCGCAGATCCTCGCACTCCTCCGCGAGCTCGGCCGGGCGGCGGGGACCGCGGTGCTCCTCATCACCCACGACCTCGGCGTGGTGGCGACCATGGCGAGCCGGGTGGTCGTCATGTACGCGGGGGAGGTCGTGGAGGACGGGCCCACGGCCGAGCTTCTCGGCGCCCCGCGCCATCCCTACACGCGCCTCCTGCTGGCGGTCGTGCCGCGGGTCCGCGACAAGCAGCGGCGGCTGCCGGCCATCCCGGGCGCGATCCCGCCGGCGGGGCGCCTCCCGGGTGGCTGCCGCTTCCACCCGCGCTGCCCGCAGGCGATCGCCCGGTGCCGCGAGGCGGCCCCGCCGCTCGAGCCGCGCGAGCCGGCTCACCGCGTGCGGTGCTGGGTCGCCTGATGCGGCCGCCCGCGCCCCGCCGGGCAGCCGGCTCGCTGCCCGCGCCTGGCCGCCCCGGAGCCGCACCGGGCGCCGGGCGGCGCGGAAGCCGGGGCGGTGCGTCCGTGACGGCCGCCGCGCTCCTGGCGGCGGAGGGGTCCGGGCGGGAGTTCGCGGTCCGTCCGCCCGGGGCGGCGCGCCCGTGACGGCCACCGCGCTCCTGGCGGCCGAGGGGCTCGTCCGGGAGTTCCCGGTCCGCCCGGGCCGGGCGGCCCGCGCCGCCGTCCTGCGGGCGGTGGACGGGGTGAGCCTCGCCCTCCAGCCGGGCGAGACGGTGGGGCTGGTCGGCGAGAGCGGGTGCGGCAAGACCACCGTCGGCCGGCTGATCCTGCGGCTCGTGCCGGTGACGGCCGGCCGGATCGTCTTCGACGGCCGGGACGTGACTGCGCTCCCCGAGCGGCGGCTCCGCGACTTCCGCCGTCAGGTTCAGGCGGTCTTCCAGGACCCGTACTCCTCCCTGAACCCGCGCCTGCGGGTGCGCGACATCGTCGGCGAGCCGCTCCGGAACTTCGGGGCCACGCGCCGCCAGGCGGCCGTGCGCGTCGGCGAGCTCCTGGAGACGGTCGGGCTCCCGGCCGCCGACATGGCCCGCTACCCGCACGCGTTCAGCGGGGGCCAGCGCCAGCGGATCGGGATCGCGCGCGCGCTCGCGCTGGGGCCGCGGCTCCTCGTATGCGACGAGGCGGTCGCGTCGCTGGACGTCTCGGTCCAGGCCCAGATCCTGAACCTCCTCGCCGACCTCCAGGCCCGGCTGGGGCTGGCCGTCCTCTTCATCTCCCACAACCTGGCAGCGGTCCGGCACCTGAGCCACCGGGTGGCGGTGATGTACCTCGGGCAAGTGGTCGAGCTCGCCCCGGAGCCCGCGGTGTTCGAGCGACCCCGGCACCCCTACACCCGCGCGCTGCTCGACGCGGTGCCGGCCGCCGAGCCCGGGGCGCCGCCGCCCGCCGTGCTCCCCGGCGAGGTCCCGAGCCCGCTGGCGCCGCCGCCCGGCTGCCGCTTCCAGACGCGCTGCCCCCGCGTCGAGGCGCGCTGTCGCGCCGCCGAGCCCGCGCTGGTCGAGCTCGCGCCCGGTCACTGGGCCCGGTGCCACTTCCCGCTGTCCGAGCCGGCGACCGGCGCGGCGCCGGCGGTGGCGGCCCCGCGTCCCGGCAGCGCGCCCGGAGGCTGAGGATGCTGGTCGAGCGGACGCACTACTACGCCAAGCCCGGCCGCGCGGCCGAGGTCCTCGCGACGCGGCGGCGGGCGTGCGCCGTGCGGGTCGCGCTCGGCCTGCCCGCCGGGCGCGTGCTCGCGCGGGTCGATCCGGTCGGGGACGGGCCCGACGTGACCTGGGAGTGCGCGTTCGCCGACGCCGGGGCGCACGCGCGCGACCTGGAGGCGCGCGCCCGGAGCCCGGAGTTCGCGGCGATCCGGGCGCGCATGACCTCGCTGATCGACCGGTTCGAGCGGCTCGTCCTGGCTCCGGCCGAGGACGCGCCCGCGGAGTCGGCTGACGCGCAACCGGTCGTCCCCGTCGAGGTCGAGATCCCGGGCGGCGAGGGACGCCTCGCGGGCTTCCTCTACGTCCCCGCCGCCCGCGAACCGGCGCCCGGGCTCGTCCTGAATCATGGCAGCACGATCCACCCGGGCACGACGGACGTCTGCCGGCCGGGGACCGCGGCCGTGCTGCTCGGCTGGGGGTACGCCGTCCTCCTCCCGCACCGCCGCGGCTACGGCCGCTCGCCCGGGCGCCCCTGGCGGGAGGACGTCCCCGGGGAGCTAGGGAGCCCGGCGTACGACCGCGCGCTGGCCGCGCGGCTCGGGGCGGAGGCCGAGGACGTCCTCGCCGCGGTGGAGTGGCTCGAGCAGCGCCCGGAGGTGCGGGGCGACCGGGTCGGCGTGATCGGGAGCTCCTTCGGCGGCACCGTCTCGCTGCTGGCGGCGGCGCGGTGCCCGCGGCTCCGCTGCGCCGTCGACTTCGCCGGCGCGGCGATGAACTGGGAGCGGACGCCCGCGCTCCGCGAGACCATGCGGCGGGCGGTCCGGGAGGGACGCGTGCCGCTCTGTCTCGTCCAGGCGGCGAACGACCACAGCGTCGAGCCGACGCGCGTGCTGGCGGCCGACCTGGCCGGGACCGGCCGTCCCCACGCGGCGCGCGTGTTCCCGGCGTTCGGGCTCACCGCCGACGAGGGGCATGCGTTCTTCCAGCACGGGGCGCCGATCTGGGGGCCGTGGGTGCGGGCGTTCCTCGATCGCTGGCTCCGGGACGGGTGAGCGGGGCGGTGGGGGGGCCGGTGCGGTTCGGGCTCAGCGTGCCGAACCGCGGCGTCGTGATCGGGGCCGGGGACCCGAAGGACCTCGTCGCCATGTGCGAGGCGGCGGACGCGTCCGAGCTCTTCGACGCCGTCTTCACCGGCGACAACCTCATCTCGAAGCCGCGGATCGACGCGATCGTCTTCCTCTCGCTGGTCGCCGGCCGCACCCGGCGGGTCCGCCTCGGGACCGCGTGCCTGGCGAGCTTCGTCTTCCGCCACCCCATCGTGCTCGCCAACCAGTGGGCGGCGCTGGACCTCCTGAGCGACGGCCGGACGCTCCTGGTCGCGTGCCTGGGCGGCGGCCCGGACACGCGCCGGGGGCCGCCCTCGCCGAGCGGCGCGCGCTGGGAGACGGAGTTCCGCGCCATGGGGATGACCACCGCCGAGCGCGTCGGGCGTCTGGTGGAGGGGATGGCGATCCTGCGCGCTCTCTGGACCGGGGAGCCCGTGACGCACCAGGGGCGCTTCTACCGGTTCGAGGACGTCCGGCTCAACGTGACGCCCCTCCAACGCCCGTGCCCGATCGCGATCGCGTCGAACCCGCAGCCGCCGCACGCCGACCCCGAGACCATCGAGCGGGCGCTGCGGCGAGTCGGCGAGCTCGGCGACGGCTGGCAGGTGGAGATGAGCACGCCGGCGGAGTTCGGTGCCCGGTGGCGGCGCATCCGCGAGTACGCCCGGGCGGCCGGGCGCCGCCCCGCCCCGGAGACCTCGATGATCCACTTCTACGTGAACATCCAGGACCGGAGCGCTGCCGCCTTCGAGGAGGCGCGGCGGTTCTACGAGGCGTACCACCTCGGCACCTTCCCCGAGGCGTACCTCCGCTGGCGCCTGGTCACCGGCACGGCGACCGAGGTGACCGAGCGCCTGGCGGCGTTCCTCGACGCCGGGTGCACGCTCCCGATCCTGCGGTTCGCGAGCTGGGACCCGGTCGGGCAGATGCGGCGGGCCGTGGGCACCGTCCTCCCGGCCCTGCACGCGCACGCGAGCCGCCTGGCGGGGGCGCCGTAGCGCGGCCGGCCGCGGCGCGCCGGGTCGCGCGGGGACCCAGCTGCCGAACGCGGGTCCCGGCACCCTGCGCCGGGTCATCCACGCGCCGGGGCTGGAGCGAAGGGTGCTAGTGGCCCCTGCAGCGCCGATCCCGGGCGGCGTATCCTGGACGGGGCCGCCGCCGGCCGAGAGGAGCGAGGACGATGAAGATCACGCGCATCGACGTCTTCCGGTTCGGGTACACGGCCATCGGCGGCGGCCTGACGCTGTCCGGCGGGCGCGTGGCCCGGGGCCAGGACAGCACGATCGTGAAGGTCTCGACCGACGAGGGGCTGGTGGGCTGGGGGGAGGAGTGCCCGTTCAGCCCGACCTACATGGTCGCCTTCGCCGAGGGCGCCCGGGCCGCCATCCGGGAGATCGCGCCCGCCCTCCTGGGCGCCGACCCCCGGCAGATCGAGCCCGTGTACGCCCGCATGGACGGCGTCCTCCAGGGCCACGCCTACGCGAAGTCGGCCCTCGACATGGCCTGCTGGGATCTCCTCGGGCAGGCGGTCGGGCTCCCGGTGAGCGAGCTCCTGGGCGGCACGTTCCACCCCGAGTTCCCCCTCTACACGATGGTGAGCGTCGGGCCCCCCGAGCGGATGCGCGAGGAGGCCCGCGGCCTGCTCGAGCAGGGCTACCGCCGCGCCCAGATCAAGGTCGGCGGGGACTGGCGGGAGGACGTCCGGCGGGTGCGGGCCTGCCTCGAGGTGCTCGGCGACATGGAGGTCGTGATCGCCGACGCCAACGCCCACTGGCGCCAGCACGAGGCGGCCCAGGTGGTCGCCGCGCTGGAGGACACCCCGATCTACGTCGAGCAGCCGTGCCGGCCGCTGGCGGCGTGCGTCGCCGTGCGGCGCCGGAGCCAGCGCCCGTTCATCCTGGACGAGAGCCTGAGCGATCTGGACGCCCTCCTCGAGGCGCGGCGGGCGGACGGGATGGACGCGGCCATGCTGAAGCTCTCGCGCTTCGGGGGGATCAGCCGGCTCCGGCTGGCGCGGGACCTCTGCCAGCAGTGGGGGCTGGCGGTCACCATCGAGGATTCGGGGGGCGGGGACATCGTCTCCGCGGCGATGGCGCACCTCGCCGCGAGCACCCGGCCCGGCCACCTGCTGAACGGGTCGCTCATCAACGTCAACGTGAACGAGCACCTGGCCGACGGCCCCCACGCCGAGCGGGGCCGCGGACGGGCGCCGACCGGCCCGGGCCTCGGGATCCGGGTCGACGAGGCCGCGCTCGGAGCGCCGCTCTTCACGGTTCGCTGACGCTGGCGCAGGTCGCGCCGCTTCGCCTCGAGCTCGTCGCGGTCGATCTCCCCGCGCGCGTGGCGCTCGCGCGGGATCTCGAGGGCGGGGTTCCGGCGCCACCGCCAGGATTCCCGCGGGGGCGCGGCCGCGCCCCCGAACGCCCGGAGCGCGCTGGCGCCTCCGTCGAGCGTCGCGGCGCCGGCCGCGATCGCCGCTCGCCCGGGGATCATGCCGCGTGGCCCCGACGGCCGCGGCGGACGCGCGCGGTCGCGCCACGGCCGTGCGGCCGCCGGCCGGCCCCCGCCTTCGCGGGCGGCTTGCGCCGGCCGAGGCTCGCCCGGAGCGCGTCCACGAGGTCCACGACCTTCGCCGGCGCCTCCGCCGGGGCCTCGATGCGCACCGTCTGGCCCTTGGCCTTCTGGCGGGCGGCGCGCGCGATCCGCTGGCGGTAGATGTCCTCGTACCTGGTCGGCTCGAACCGCTCGCTCCGCAGCTCGTCGATGAGCCGCCGGGCCAGCCGGAGCTCCGCCTCGCTCACGCGCGCCTTGCCCTTGTCGATCGCCCCGAAGTCGCGCACCTCGTCGGCGAAGAACAGGGTGTGGAGCACCAGGCCGCCGTCGAACGCCCGGATGGCGGCGATGTTCTCCTTCTCGCGCCAGACGAACCGGGCGAGCGCCACCTGCGCGCTGTCCCGCATCGCCTCGGCGAGGAGCCCGTACGCCTTCTCGCCGCCCTCGTCGGGGCCGAGGTAGTAGGCCGTCTCGTAGTAGACGGGATCGACGGTCTCGAGCGGCACGAACTCGGCGACGTCGATGGCGGGCGACGCCTCGCTCTCGAGTTCCTTCAGCTCCTCCTCGGTGAAGGTCACGTCCTCACCCTTGCCGATCTCGTAGCCCCGCACCAGCTCGCTGCGCTCGACGACCCGGTGGCAGTGGGGGCAGAAGAGCTGCTGGCGGATCCGCGTCCCGCACACGCCGTGGACCAGGTGGAAGCGGGGCGCGAGGGACGCGGTCGCGGTGTAGAAGCGGACGGGGATCGTGACGAGCCCGAACGTGAGGACGGCGGACCGGAGGGAGCGGGGCATGGCGTCGGGACCTCCTCGGCTCGCGCGCCGGCGCGCCGGGTGAGGGAGCGCGCGGACGCCCGGGACTGCCGACCGGTGATGCAGGGACGGTGCCAGCCAGGCCAGGGTCCGGCCCCCTCAGCCCGCGGATGACTCGATCCGGGGCAGGATCTCGGCCTCGGCGGCCTGGAGGTCCTGGGGGAAGTCGATCTCGATCCAGGGGAGGCCGCCGGTCGGGACCATCGCGAAGGGATGCCGCGCCAGGAGCCCATCCAGGGCGACCTCGTAGTCGCCGTCCACGCGGCCCTCCGCGATCATCGCCTCGAGCGCCGTGACCAGCGCCGCTCCGGCCGCCCGGCCCACCTTCGCGAACCCGACCCACTCCGCGCGGGCCTCGAACGGCCGGGCGGGCGGGCCGGCGACCCCCCGCCGGAGGGCGACGACGCGGGCGCGATCGACGTAGAGATTGATCTCCTCGCCGGTGTCGACGAACTCCGGCTCGCCGAGGAACGCGTTGGCCGCCGGCGCGCGCACGACCGCGTCCAGGAGCGCGGGGGCGAAGAGGACGTCGCCGTCGGCCAGGACGACGTCGTCCCGCGCGAACTCGCCGCGCCCCGTCCACAGCGACAGGCGGGGCCCCTTCTCGAACGCCGGGTTCAGGAGGTACCGGAGCGGCATGCCGCGGTGGTCCGCGCCCAGGGCGGCGCGGACCGCCTCCTGGCGGTACCCGACCACGATCGCGGTCTCGCGCACGCCGGCGGCCTGGAACCCGTCCAGGAGCCGGGCCAGGAGCGTGCGGCCGCCCAGCTCGATGAGCCCCTTGGGGCGATCGTCCGTCAGCGGGGCCAGGCGCTTGCCGAGCCCCGCGGCCAGCACGAGCCCCGTCACGGCTTGGCCCCCTTGCCCTGCTCCTCGAAGGTGAACTCCTCCTGCTTGGTCCGCAGCCGCTGGACCAGGTCCGGGTACCCGCTCTGCTGGATGATCCGGTTGAACTGCGCGCGGTAGTTGCCGACCAGGCTCACGTTCTCGATGATCACGTCGTAGACCCGCCAGCGCTCGCCGGCCTTGAACATGCGGTAGTCGATCGGGACCTGCGTGCCGGACTTCGTAACGAGCTTCGTCCGCACCGTCGCCTGGTCGCCGTCGACCGCCTCCTGCTCGTACACGATCCGCTCGCCGCTGTAGGCCTCGATCTTGTTGACGTACGAGCGCTCCAGGAGGTCCGCGAAGAGCGCCGAGAACTCCTCCCGCTCCTTGGGCGAGCGGGCCTGCCAGTGCCGGGCGAGGGCGCGCTTGCCGGTCTCCTGCCAGTCGAAGACCTCGTTGGCGAGCCCGCGGAGCCTTTGCCGCCGCTCGGTCGCCTTGCCGGTCCCCTGGAGCGCCGGATCCTGGACGGTCGCCAGGACCCGATCGATGGTCGACTTCAGCTGGTCGGTCGGCATGCCGGCGCTGGCCGGATGGCTTTCGAGCGCCATCACGACGAGCGCCGCTGCGAGGACGACGCGTCGCATCCCTCCGGTCCTCCCCCTCCTCGCGGTCACGGTTTGGGCGGCGCCAGCCGCTGGACGGCCTCGACG
>Ga0070741_10019085_pt1 | contig 10995 bp, 10 predicted proteins | sample Coa_R1_4_FD_66440 | JGI IMG/M metagenome (GOLD analysis project Ga0070741, IMG submission 66440) | Surface soil microbial communities from Centralia Pennsylvania, which are recovering from an underground coalmine fire - Coalmine... | ecosystem: Environmental > Terrestrial > Soil > Unclassified ...
CCGGAACCCTCGTTGATCTCAGCCAGCCGGTCGACCGCCTGACACCACGCGATGCCGAACAATCGCCGTATGCGATGTGCATGTGGTCGCATCCGTCGATCAGTGCGCAAGAGAACGCGCGCGCAGGGGCAAGAAACGGGATCGGATTCGCCGTTGAGCGAGTCGAATTCGATCTTCATACCGGCACGCACCTCGATGCGCTCGGCCACTGCGTCGTTAACTCCTCCATGCACGGTGGCTTGACAGTGGACGCTGTCGTGACGAATGCCGGGCTGGCCGCCCTTGGCGTCGAGACTGCACCAGCGATCGTTGCTCGTGGCGTTCTCATCGATGCACCTGACGCTGTCGGCCGCCCACTCGAGAGCGGCGAGGTGATCACCGTCGAGGTCATTGAGCGGGCGCTTAGCCACCAGGGCGCGAAGGTGACTACTGGCGATGTCGTTCTGGTCAGGACCGGCTGGGCACAGTACTCCCGAGTCGACAACGACCGCTTCCTCAACGGTTGGCCCGGAATTGGCCTCGACGCAGCGCGCTGGCTCGTCGATCGTGGCGTCGTCGCTGTCGGTGCCGACACGCACGCCCTCGAGGTCTGGCCGCCTGAGGATCCCAATGTGCACTGGCCGGTTCACCAGGAACTGCTTGTTCGAGCTGGCGTCTACATCATCGAGCACGCAAACCTTGAAGAGCTCGCTCGACGCCGGGCCTATAGCTTCCTCTGCTTGTGCCTGCCTATCCGATTCGTCGGCGGCACCGCCTCTCCAATCCGTTTGACTGCCGTTCTCTAGACACTCCGCTGCAGCTCCTTTGGGAGGAAGAGGCCTTTACCGTCGCGCTCCAGAACACACGGCCTGCCAGGCTGAGCACCCGCCTTGCGAACGCGATAGCCGTGTCGGCGAAGCATTCGTCCTGCGCTTCCGTACCGTCGCCTGATCGTCGCGTAGCTAGGTAGGTCGTCGATGCCCGCTCGCAATTCCTTCACCGTCGGCGTCCGAAGGTGCCGGCGGTGAAACCTATCGAGCGCGTAAGCGACCAACTCGAACGTCCATTGTGCGCCCGTCTTCGATCTCCCATGCGGAGACGCCACTGCGATAGCCGACCGTATCTCTGTCATCGCTCGACCTACGCGGACAACCTTGCAGGCGCGAGCGCCATCCGAGAGACAGGGTCCTCGCGCCACGGCCGGCGCGATTGTCTCCCGCGCGGACGCACCCGGTAGCCGTGGTAACGCAACATCTTCCCGCTGCTGCCATACATCTTGCAGATGGTCGAGTAGCTGGGAAGTTCGGGAATGCCCGCGCGAATCTCGTTCGCTGTGGGTGTCCGTAGGTGTTTGCGGTGGTAACGGTCAAGCCCGTAGGCAACGAGCTCGTGCGTCCACCAGTAACCGATCTTCGAGCCCCCGTGGGGCTGCGAAACAGTGGGATAGAGCCGCGCCTCCTTCACCTTGCCCCGCTCGTTGGTAGCTCGCTGAAGAACTCTGCAATGTCCGCCGCCAGCGCGCTCGGCTCCTCAAGCGCTGCGAAGTGTCCGCCGCTTTGGTAGGAGCGCCAGCGCACAAGATTGAACGTGCGCTCCGCCAACGCGCGGGGCGGCATCCCCTCCGGCTTGAACTCATTCGGGAAGAGCGCAACTGCAGTCGGCACTTCAATGCGCGCACCCGGCGGCAGCGGCGCTCTTCGTCGATTATCGAAGTACAGAGACATCGACGACGTGATCGTCTGCGTGAACCAGTAGAGACTGACGACGGTCAGGAGCTCTTCGCGCGTGAAGCGGCTTTCTACATCGCCGCCGCAGTCGCTCCAGGCCCGGTACTTGTCGACGAGCCAGGCGAGTAGCCCGACCGGCGAATCGTTCAGGGCATAACCGATTGTCAGCGGCTTCGTCGCCTGGATTTCCCAGTACGCACCCTCATCCGCGTACCAGGCCTCGATCTCACGGAGGTACTTGGCCTCCAGCTCCGTCGCTCCCGCCGCAAAGTCCGGCGGCTCGCTCATCAGATAGGTGAGATGCAAACCGATCAGCGAGGTCGGATCGTGGTATCCGAGGCGCGTGGCAACTCCCGAGCCGATGTCACCTCCATGCACAGCGAAGCGCTTGTAGCCGAGGACACGCCTCATGAGCGCATGCACGATCCGCGCCATGCGCTCCTTGGTCATTGGCCGCGCCGCACCCGAGAAGCCCATGCCGGGCAAGGACGGGATGACTAAGTCGAAGCCCGCGTCGAGCAGCAGGGGGATGACCTTGTCGAACTCGAGGAACGAACCGGGCCAACCGTGAAGGAGAAGGAGGGGGGTGCGGTCGCTTCCTTCCTTGCGGATGTGGCGGAAGTGAAGATCGAGCCCATCGACGTTGGCGAGGAAGTGCGGATAACGGTTGATCGCGGCCTGCCAGCCGCCCCAGTCGAACCCGTTCACCCAGGTGGCGAGCAACGCGCTGACGTAGGTGGCGTCCAGCCCGTAGACCCACGGCTCCAAGTGTTCGACCGCCCCAAGCCGCGAGCTTTGTACCCGAGCCTGAAGGTCTGCGAGTGCCGGCGCTTCAAGCTCGAAGTGGAAGAGGCGCGGCGTCCCAATTAGTGGCACAGTGCGGCCCGGATTAGCGGCGTTGTTCTAATTGCTGGCACAAATCAGTTCTCTGTTTAATTGCGGGTCTTAATTCGGTTTGTTAAGCGCGACTCTACCTGCAAATATCGTCTGCCTGTTGCACTATTCATTTTCCTGCATCAGAACGCCGATAGAGAAGGAGGATTCGTGCGGAAGCTCACGGTCGCATTCGCGGTTGCGCTGGCGGGTCTGCTGGCAGCCATTGGTACGGGCCTGGCGGCGACGAGGACGGCCAGCGACAGCGTCACCCTCACGCTTTGGCACAACTACGGGAACGACAACGATGCGATCGCTCTGCACCATCTGATCGCGGCGTTCGAGAAGAGCCATCCGAACATCCAGATCAAGGCCATCAGTCAGCCGGGCTCGAACTATTTCGCCCTGCTGCAGGCGTCGCAGATCTCCCACACGGGTCCGGACATCTCGGTGCAGTGGACAGGCCTGTACGACCTCAAGTATGCGAAGTATCTCGTCAACCTGAAGCCATATCTGTCGGCGTCTGAAGTCGCTCGCGTCACGGACGCGCCGTACATGGCACCCGATTTCGACATCTCGAAAGGCTTGCTGGTGATGCCGGAATCGAACGACTTCTACATCGGGTTCTACAACAAGTCCGTCTTCAAGAAGGCAGGGATTGCCGCGCCGCCGGCCGACTGGGCCGACCTGAGAGCCGACTGCTCGAAGCTGAAGGCAATCGGCGTGACACCCATGGAGTACGGGCTCACCAGCGGGCTCGTCCTAGGATCGTCGTTCTACCCATGGTTCGATGCGAGCTACCTATTGATCGGCGCTTACAGCCCACGGCAGTGGCGCGGTCTATACAACGGGCAGATCCCCTGGACATCGCCCGCAATCCAAGCTCAGGTCCAGAAGTGGGCTGACCTTCGCTCGAGCGGCTGCACCAACAGCGACGTGCTCACCGGAACGGGGATTCTCTCGAAACTCGCCAAGGGCCAGGCGGCGATGATCGTCGACGGGACGTGGGACACCGGAGCACTCCAGCACCAGATGGGGAAGAACCTGGGTGCGTTCGTGCCGCCGTACTCGAACAAAGAGGTCCACGCAGTCGTCGACTATCCGGGTCAGGGCTACTCGGTGATGAAGGACTCGAAGCACCAGGCTGAAGCGATCGAGTTCATCAAGTTCATGCTCACCAAGCAGGCGGCGAACATCGTGGGCGATGCCGGACTTGTGCCCGACATCAAAGGCTACTCGACGACTAATCCGCTGACGAACTATCTGCTCGACCTCGTCGCTCAGCACCACTACACCATCTACCCGATGCTCGACAGCGTCGTGCAGCCGGAGATCGTCACGGCCGGAGAGAAAGAGCTCGTTGCCGCTTTCGCCGGCAACATCTCCGTTTCGGCCGCGCTCAAGAACATGCAAGACACGCTCAACTCCCTGCCTGCGGCGCGTCGCGGGCGAGTCTTCACTGGCGGCTGACCACTCCCCGGGCTAACGCTTGGCGCCGCCTATGCGGCGCCAAGCGCGGGTGGGGGGAGGGTGGCCGACTCCAAGCTGCTGCCGCGGGGCCGAAGCCAAAGGAGGGCTGGAAGACTGCGGCCCCGCGGCCTTTTGGGAGGGAGCAGCAGCTCCTTGGGGTCGGCTTCCACCCTAAGCCATTTCGTTTAGCATTTCAATTTGAATTGAGCGTTTTATACATTGAAGTGTCACAGGCCGGGACTAGATCAATAGCCATATCCGCCTTGACGGGCATTTGAACTACGCTTCGCTGATAGCTATAAATCAAGTGTGAATAGCGTTCTCCCGGTACGGTCCGTGCCGCTTCAGCCCCAGTGAGCTGACGTGAAAGTCCTCAGCCCACTTGGAAACCCACCGACGGTTAGTGGCAAGTCGCTGGCTCCGCGACCTTCCTCACTTGCGGGGAAGACCGTCTATTTGGTCGACGTCCGCTTTGACAACTCGGGCGACTTCATGACCCAACTTGAACACTGGATCTCGACGCATGCTCCGGATGTCACAACCAAGCTCGTCCAGTGGAAAGAACCTTTCGTTCATGACACGGACCTCGCTGAGGAAATTCGCGCGAAGGGCGATGCAGCAGTCCTCGGAGTGGGTCTCTGAAGCACGTGCGCGCCGGCGGTCGCTGGCCACGCCATGCGCCTAGAAGCCGACTACGGAGTTCCGTGTGTCGCGGTACACGCCCACGTCTTCGCACGACTCGTGGCCGCTTCGACACGAGCGAATGGGATGCCAGGTACTCGACATGCATTCGTTCCACAGCCAGTCGCCGATCAGCCCCCAGCGAGGCTGCTCCAGTACATCGAGGGAGACGATCCGGTTAACGGCAGACCATTCGCTCAGCAGATGTTCGAGAGCTTGACGCGTCCGCTCACGCCCTCGGATGTCGAAGGGGCCAGCTTTGAACGGCCGACTTCGCGCCTCATCGAGTTCGCCAGCGAGGACGACGCCCATGGCCAGTTCCTTGAGCAAGGCTGGACAGACACGCTCCCGATCGTCCTGCCAACGGAGGAGCGTGTCGAAGCGATGTTGGCAGGCACAAGCCGCGGACGGGACGACGTGGTTGGGATCTTGCGACCAACAGAGCACCGCGAGTATTGGCAGTTCACTGTCGAGCAGGTGGCCGTCAATGCAGTCATGGCCGGAGCCAGACCGGCGTACCTTCCGGTGGTTCTTGCGATGCTCGCGAGCCGAGTCACCGCGCGTCACAGCAGCACTTCATCGCTGAACGCGATGGCGGTAATCAATGGCCCAATCCGGCTTGAGCTGAAGATGAACGCTGGCTTGGGCGCTCTCGGTCCCTACAACCACGCAAACTCGACTATCGGCCGATCGTTCGGACTGGCGTCACAGAATCTGCAAGGCGGGTCAGTGCCCGGCGTCAGCTACATGGGGTCACTGGGGAACAGCTTCGCGTACACGAACCTCACCTTTCCTGAGAACGAGGAACAGTGTCCATGGGATCCCTGCCACGTGCGCCAGGGCTACGACCGCGAGGCCAGCACGGTGACGCTGTTCAGAAACTGCCAGACGTTCATCTCCACATCTGGCATCCGTGAGACTTGGCAGGAGCGCATTGCATCGATGCTGGGCGCGCTTGATCCGGTTTGTGGGGGCGTATTCCTGCTCGGCCCTCTCGTCGCCCAAGAGCTGGTTGAAAAGGGGCTCAATTCTCCGGCAAAGCTGGCGGCTTGGGCGCATGAGCACGCTCGCAAACCAGCACGGGAGTGGTGGGACGGCTTCGATGCGCAGATCTTCTGGCGTCCGGCAGCTGAGCTCGGCATCGAACCATTTGCGAGCTACCTCAAGGCCGACCCCGACGATCTTCTTCCCATGTTCGAGCCTGAGGACATCGAAGTACTCGTGGTTGGTGGTGACACGCTGCCTCACTGGGCGGTGCTCAACGCCATTTCGCACGGCATCCCACGTGGCGGAATAGAACTCGGCGCCACCGTCTCTGTGGACGAGTGGCGCTAGCGGAAACCGAAATCCTTGTCGCAGGGGGCGGAATCGCGGCTCTCACCGCCGGCCTCTTCGGAGCCCGACACGGTCGCAAGACGACAGTGCTCACCGGTGGCCTCGGAGCAGGCGGCAGTCTCCTCAGCGTCGGACACATCGAGGACTTTCCAGGATTCCCTGACGGTGTCCCCGGCTACGACCTCTGTCCGATGATCCAAGAGCAGGCTTCTGCAGCTGGCGCTGACTTTCAGATGACAAGCATCGAAAGCCTCGCCGAAGACGCCGGATACTGGGTGGCGAAGACCTCGGAGGGCGAAATCATGGCTAAGGCTGTCATCTTGGCCACCGGTTCACGCTTTCGCTGCCTCGAGGTGCCCGGCGAAGAGCGACTTAAGGGGAAAGGGGTTTCTCAGTGTGCAACTTGCGACGGGCCACTCGCGCGGGGCGCCACTGTCGCCGTTGTCGGGGGAGGAGACTCGGCACTACTCGAGACGCTTGAGTTGATGGACTACGTCGCAAGGGTGGTCCTTATTCATCGAGGGGACTCCCTCGACGGGCAGCAGACATACCGGGATCGCATCCTGGCGAGTTCAGGCGTCGACGTTCGCCTCCGAAGTGTTGTGGAGGAGATCTTGGGCGGTGATCGCGTAACGGGAGTGCGCGTACGGAGCGTCGACGGAGTCGAGGATCACGACGTCACAGCTGTGTTCGTATATGTCGGAACAGAGCCAAACACATCGCTGTTCGCCCCTCCGCTTAGCCTCGACGCGCATGGACGAATCCCGACCGATACGTCAATGCGCACCAACCTTCCGGGCGTCTATGCCGCTGGGGACATACGGACAGACTCAGCACGTCAGGGCGTTGCCGCGGCGGGCGATGGGGCGACCGCCGCAGTGTCCGCTCACAGGTACCTGAGCGACGGCGTTTGGGCTGCCGCCGACGCTTCTTGCGACCGCTCGAGTCCTACTGCATAACAGACTTCCCCGAACGCCCGACAAGGGGAACCGCTAGCCGGAGTCCGCCAGGATGTGAACGTGACTTGCTGAGGAGACGGTCGGACTGACAAGACGTCCGCGCTCGATGAGCGAACCATCGATATCGGGAGGAGCCGAGACCGTCATTCTCTCCCGGGTCGACTCGCTCTCGCAGACAATCCGGTACCGCCAGCCCTGATAGTCGACTTGATCAATTCTCGCCTGGCCAGCCGATCCTCGCCCGTTTACGGCGGCGATGGCGACATCTTCTGGGCGGATCACTGCGATGCCCGGACCGCCCTCTAGTGAGAGATCGAGAGCTGCGATGTACCCCTGTGCATCCACCTTGAGAAGGTTTGCCTCACCTAGGAACTTCGCCACGAAGAGACTCGTCGGACGTCTATACAGCTCCGACGGAGTTGCAACTTGCTCGAATACGCCATCGCGCATCACGCCGACACGGTCGGACATCGTCATCGCTTCGGTCTGATCGTGCGTGACGGCAATCGTCGTCACCCCCACTTCATGCTGAATCCGTTTCAACTCACCCTGCATCGCCTCGCGGAGTGACTTGTCGAGTGCCGCCAACGGCTCGTCGAGGAGCAGCACACGGGGCTTGAATACGAGTGCGCGGGCGAGCGCGACGCGCTGCTGCTGGCCGCCGCTCAGGGACCGCACCCGTCGCTCAGCCATAGCGCCCAGGTCAACTAACTCCAGCACCTCTGCGACAAGCCTGGAGCGATCGGCTCGAGTCAGTCGGCGGGCGCGAAGCGGGAACGCAATGTTCTCGCCGACGGAGAGATGCGGGAAGAGCGCGTAATTTTGAAAGACGAACCCGAGGTCGCGTCGGAATGGTGGAAGAGCGTCGATTCGCACCGCGTCAAAGCTGACGGTTCCCGCTGACTGCTGAATGAAGCCGGCGACGACATTCAGTGTGGTCGTCTTGCCTGAGCCGCTCGGACCGAGAAGCGTCACGAACTCTCCGGGACGAACATCGAGGTCGATTCCGTGCAGGACTTCCGTTCCCCCGAGCTCAGCGCGCAGTCCCTCTATCGTGACTGCGACGCTCATGCGCGTCGGTCTTGCGCGCCCCAGCGGCCAGCTACCGCTGCCAGTGCCATCGTCAGAAGGGCGATCAACATCACGTACCCACTCACGGCAGCGACCGCTGGCGAGGCGGAGTCGAGGGCGGCTTGGAAGATTGCAACGGGCAGCGTCTTTGTCGTCGGACTCGACAAGAAGAGTGCGATGACCACTTCGTCGAAGCAGAATCCGAACGCAACGATTGCCGCCGCGACAATCGCGCCTCGCACCAACGGCGCCTCAACCCGCATGACGATCATCGGCCACCGTGCGCCGAGGCTTGCCGCGGCTCGGGTAATCGCCGGGTCGATGGCCGCCAGCGCTGCTGACAACATCACGTAGGTGACAGGAAAGGCGAGGACGGCCTGCCCAACGACGATCGTCCAGGTACCGCCGAATACGCCCAGCCGTGAAAAGAGATCGAAGAGTCCGAGCGCATAGACGACGACAGGAAGGACGAGAGGCGCGATGAAGAACGTTCGGAGCCACGTTCGGTAACGGCCAGTGATACGACGAAGCGCCAATGCCGCCAGCAGGCCCGCCAAAGTGGCCGCGACAGCTGCCTCACCGGCTACCTGTAGCGATAGCTGGAACGCAGACCGCCAGCTCGGGTCGGACTTAACACTCGCGTACCACGCTCCCGAGAACCCTTGAGGCGGCCAGCTGAGGAAAGGACTTGAGCTGAACGACGCGGGCACGATGACGATGATGGGCAGAAGAAGGAAGACTGCAGCGACGAGGCTCAGCGTCGATACAGACAGCCGCCACCGCCCGAGCACCGGCGTCAACGGATATGTCTCGCGTGGCCGCCGGGTGCCTTTCATACCCGCTCCCAGTTTTCGCTGACCTTGAACAGTCGCTCGGCGAAGAGGAACAGCACGAGCACACCACCGAGAAGCCCCAAGCCCATCGCAGAAGCTGCGGTGAAGTCGTATGTGCGCTCGAACTCATGATCGATCACCGTCGATAGCGTGAAGTTTTCCGGTCCTGCAAGAAAGCGCGGCGTTACGAAGAACCCGAGCGAGATCATGAAAACGAGTGTCGACCCTGCGACGACTCCGCCCTTGAGCTCGGGCAAAATGATGCGGCGCATGATGAGAGACGCGCGCCCGCCTAAGCTCCGCGCCGCCCAGATCTGGTTTCGGTCGAGCCCGACCAGAGAGCGATAGATCGGCAGGACCATGAACGGCAACATTGCGGCGACCATGGCCGGGTACATCGCCGGCGTTGTCTGAAAGATCGTCAGCGGCGCGTGAAGAAGCCCCATCTTGTGAAGAGCCCAGTACAAAGCGCCGACGGGCTCGAGCAAGAGGATCCACCCGTACGTCCGCACAAGCAGCGAGATCCAGAATGTCGCAAACAGCGACGCGAACAGGATGAACTTGATCCAAGCAGGCGACACGGCCAAACCGACCGCGTAGAAGAGTCCAAGGCAGAGGCAGATGACGGTAACGATCAACGCGAGCAGGACCGTTCGTTCAATCGCGCGTAGGTAGATGGCCTCTCCCAACGCGTGTGCAAAGCCTCCGGCGCCACGCTGAAACGCCGTCAGAGAGATCGCAACGAGTGGACCTGCAAGACATAGCGCGAGGAGCGTGAAAGGCACCGCGAGCAGCCATCCGCGACCATCCTCCGCGGTCGCAGCGCTCTTCCGTGGGAGTACTGGCTGAATCGGTCTCCCCAGCAGGCTCGAGTCCGTGACCCGGGCCTGCTGGGACGAGGTTTCGTCGACCGTCAAAGCCTCAAGGACCGCTTCTGTCCACTAACCCTTGGCGAGCCACTGGGTGTACGCCGCCTGGTAGTCCTGATACTGCTTGGCCAACGCAGGCGCGTTGATCTTCACCGCAACTTTGGCGTGGGCGGGACTGCTTGGGAGCGCATCGATGAGTGACTTCGGCATGTGCTTGAACGCAGCACTCATCGTCGGTCCGTAGTGCGTCAACTGTGCGAACTGGGCCTGACGCAGGGGACTCGCTTCCCAAGCGATCATCTTCGAGATGTTCACCAGATGCGGCGCACGACGTTGCACAGCCGGGCCGGACCACGCGAGGAGCGCCTGGTTCCAGTTGAGTTCGATGGGAGCCCCTTGCGTCTTGATCGCGTAAGCGCGAGCGTTCGACATCATGCCGAGTGACGCATTTCCCGAGGCGAGAAACTGTTGCCCCTCAGCCAGCGAGCTATAGAAGAGCAAGTTCGATCGAAGCTGAGATAGCTTGTTGAGCGCCCGATCGAAATCAAGCGGGTACAGCTTGCTCGGGTTCACACCGTCCGCCAGCAGCGCAACCTCGAAGACTCCACCGGTGTCGGTTGAGTCATTAGGGAAGGCTCTCATACCTGGGAACTTCGATGTGTCCCAGAAGTCCGCCCACGATTGAGGCTTGTTTGCACCGAACTTGTCCGTCCGGTAGGGCATGAGGTAGCTGAACGTGTAACAGGCGGACGCGTAGTCTCTGTACTGCGGCTCGACCACCATGTCGGCGCGAGGCACCCAGGACGGCAACTTGTGGAGCAGGTTGAGGTTCATGAACTCGACGAACTCGTAGTTGTTTGCGTCCTGGGCATCCCAGATGACGTTGCCTTGCTCAGCCATCAGAACGAACTTCGCGTCGTCGGCCGGCGCGTAATCGACCTTGATGCCTGTCTTGGCGGTGAATGAGTTCGTATACACCTGCTGCCTCGCGGCTTCGGTCGTACCGCCGTAGTCGGCGTACACGCAGATGTTGGCCTGGGTGCGGAAGAGGCGGTCCGTCCCCGCCGCCGCAGCATCCACCACTGCGGCAGCCCCAGTCAGTGCGCCGAGCGCAGCTCCGCCCTTGATCAGGAACTGACGACGGCTTGCTTTTCCATCGTCAAGCACGTTTTGGACCCTCCTCTGGTGCGTGGAAATA
>Ga0070741_10019086_pt1 | contig 10994 bp, 15 predicted proteins | sample Coa_R1_4_FD_66440 | JGI IMG/M metagenome (GOLD analysis project Ga0070741, IMG submission 66440) | Surface soil microbial communities from Centralia Pennsylvania, which are recovering from an underground coalmine fire - Coalmine... | ecosystem: Environmental > Terrestrial > Soil > Unclassified ...
ACGGCCCACGAATCACAACCATGGGATTCAGCGCTGCTGACGGGCGCCACGTAGACGGCCGAAGCGCCACTCAGGCGCCAAATAGGCCGCCGAAGCGCCATCATTTCTGCCGCCCTACATGATCGTCTCGCAGCCGGTGCATCAGCGGACGGGGATCTCGTTCGCCCGTTCGGTGACCTTGGCCACGATGATCGCCCCGGCCGTGAGGGCGAGGGCGGCGAAGACCGCGGTCACGAGCACCTTCTCGGTGATCTCGCCCCGTTCGTCGGTGAGGAGCCGGGCGGAAAGCCAGTGGTAGAGGAACTGGAGGTAGGTCCATTCGGGCATGGGATCTCCTTGGGATGTCATGGCCGCCGAACGACGGGCCGTTGATTGGGGAAGTAGGCAGGATCAGAAGCGGGTGAGGAGGTGGATGAGCTTGGGTCCGCCGAGGCCGATGACTGGCACGGCAAGACCGACCATCCACGTCGTGAGGATGAGGCGTTCGAGGTCGACTTCTCCTCGTTCGTCTCGCATAGCCCGGAGCCGGCCGGCCAGCGAGCCACGCCGATCTGCGGATTCAGGCATTGTTGACCTCCAGGTCTGAGGGCGGTCTCGGCTCAAAGGCCTTGCAGCACTTGGGTCACTGCCGGGAACCCCAAAAACAGGACGAATCCGACGAGGAGCAGGACAATCGGAAGCGACATGCGCTCGCTGGCGGACTGGGCGGCGGTCTCGACGTCGGCCAGGACCCGGATCCGCAACGCCTTGGCCTTCGCCGCCACCGAGGACTTCACGCGGGCGCCCTCGGCTCCGGCCAGAGCGGCGCTGGCGGCGAGTTCTCCGAGTTCGGGGACATCGAGCTCGGCGCCGAGCCGGGCCAGTCCGTCCCAGGGGGCGTTCCCCTGGAGGCGGGCGTCACTGAGGGCGGCGCGCAGCTCCCGGAACGCCCAGCCGTCCCCGGTGGCGGCGGCTTCGGTGAGGGCCCCTTCGACGCCCTTGCCGCCGGCGAGGGCGACCGAGACCAGGTCGAGGAACGAACTGAGGGCATGCCGGAACGACCGCCGGTGACGAGCGGCCCGGGCCCGCAACTCGATCGCCGGGATGAAGAACCCGACCGGAGCCATGGCCACGGAGACCCACACGGTGAGGACGGCGGGCACCGTCACGCCGGCCACCGTCATGAGCGCGGCCGTGGCCGGGGCCCAGAGCAGCGTGACGCCAGCCACCGAGAGACGGTGGGCCAGGTGCTCGTTGGCGGTCAGCCCGACGATGCGGAGGTCCGCGGCGGCGCGGCGGGTGATGCGCCGCCCCAGCCCGGTCGTCGACCAGGAGGCGCCGAGGAGCCTGGTGAGAGGCGCCGGCGGCCGGGCGACCAGGCTGGGTTCGATCCGGCGTGTTGCCGGGCGATGGAGACGCTCCAGCGCCAAGGCCAGCGGAGGGCGGGCCGGGACCAGGCCGCTGACGATCAGCAGCACGCCGACACCGAAGGCGGCTCCGAGGACGAGGACACTGGTCATGTCGTCTCCTGCCGTGTTGCGAGGAACCGTTCCGGGGCCACGAACTGGCTCATGCGGGCGAGCCACCACAGGGCGACGCCCCACAGCGCCGCGATGAAGGCGAGGACCATCTGACCGAGCCCCGTGCTGTAGGAGGAGACGTAGGAGGGGTTGAAGGCCACGAGGCCCCCGGCGGTGGCGATGGTGCAGGCGGCGATGACCTTGACGGCGGTCCGCATCCGGCCTCGGGCGGCCTCGACCCGCAGGCGCATGGCGGCTTCCTCCCGGGCGGCCATGGCGAGCGTCCCGAGCAACTCGCCGAGGTCGCGCACCGACCCGGTCGCCGCCATGGAGAGGGCGGCCACGACCAGATCGGCGGTCGGATGGGCGAGATCGTGGGCCAGGCCGGCGAGGGCGACGGGAAGTGGATCGCGGTAGAGCCGCTCGGCGAAGACGGTGAGCTCGCCGCGGATCGCTTCTGGGGCCACCGGCGCGGTCGACGCCAGGGCTGCTTCCAGACCCCGGGCGCCCGACATGGTGTCGCGCAAGGATTCGGCCCAGCTGGCGATCGCTTCGGTGCGGGCCACCGCCTGCTCCCGGGCCGCCCGTCCCCCGAAGAGGTCCGGTGACCACCAGCCCAGTGCCGCTCCAGCCAGGGCGGCAACCGGCCAGCGGGTCGTCACGGCGAGCACCCCGGCGGCCGCCGCGGCCCAGCCGAACCGCGGGCCGAGATCAGCCGGCAACCGATCCCGCCACGGAACACGCATCCGCCGGGAGCGGGGCGGTTCGCCGGACCAGCCGGTGACCACGAGCCAGATGCCAAAGCCGGCACCCAGACCGAGAAGGGCGACGACCGCGGTCATTCCCACCACCCGCCCGGACGCAGATGCAGCGAACGGTCGTAGCCGGCGTCCTCCAGGTCGGCGAGGAGCTCCATGGGGATCGGATCCCCGGGCACCGCCCTCCCGTCGGGACCGGGCCGGAACAGCTCGTTGGTCACCACGGTGACGCCCTCGGCCCGCGTGACGTGACGGACGGAGCCGACGAAGCGGCCCTGCTTCGTCTTGGCGATCCATATAATCAAGTCAATGGCCGACGCCGCCAGGAGGTTGGTCGCTTCGAGCGGGAGACGCTCCGGCGCCTGGACGGCATACAGCGCCAGCTTGTTGAACACGGTGGCCGACGAGTCGGCGTGGACGGTGCACATCGAGCCGTCGTTGCCCTGGCTCAGCGCGTTGAGGAGGGGGATCACCTCCGCGCCCCGGACCTCGCCCAGGAGGACCCTGTCGGGATTCATGCGCAGCGACATCCGGACCAGGTCCGAGGCCGTCACCGCCCCGACCCCTTCCACGTTGGCGTCGCGGACCTCGAGGGCGACGCAGTCGGGGTGCAGCTCCGGGAACCGGTCGAGGCCCAATTCCAGCTCGGTCTCGATGGTGACGATCCGCTCCTCCGGGGGGATCTCGCTGGCCAGGGCCCGGAGCATGGTGGTCTTGCCGGCGGCGGTGGCTCCGCACACCAGGAGCTGCTGGCGGCTGCGCACCGCCGCGGCGAGGAAGGCCTCCAGGCCGGCGTCGATGGCGCCCAGGCGGCGGAGGTCACCGAGGGTCACCTTCAGGTGGCGGTGGCGGCGGATGGCGACGCAGGGCCGGTCGCACACCCACGCCACCGCGAACAGGCGACTGCCGTCGGGCAACTGGACATTGAGGGACGGCTTCGTCGGGTTGAACTCCCGCTCGGAGAGTCCGCAACGGCGACCGATCTCCCGGAGGATCTCGATGAACTCCTCGTCGGAGGACGCCACCGGCGGGCCAGCCACCTTGGTGCCGTCGGCATAGACGAGGAACACCTGGTCGTACCCATTGCAGATGATGTCGGTGATCCGCTCGTCGTCGAGCAGCGGTTGGAGCCGGCCGAGCTCGAAGAGCCGGTTGAAGACGGCGTTGGCGACGGCCTCCTCCTCGTCCTCGCTGAGGAGCGCCTGGCCGGCGGCGAGGCGCTCGCTGGCGTAACGCTCCAGCTCCTCGTTGAGGAACCGGCGGGCGAGGGCCATCTGGTCGTCGCGGTCGAGGGTCCGATCACCCGCCCGCTGGGCGGCGGCGGTCCGCTGGGCCAGGCTGTGACCCACCGCGGCCCGGAAGCGGGCCACGAGCGTCTCGTCGGAAGGGGGCACGTGGTTCACGGCCGCAGCTCCGTTCTCTGTGCTGGTGCGGTGGTGATGACGTCGAGGGTGCTGCGGGCGGCCCGGACGATCGTGCTGCGCCGGGTCTCAGCGCCGAGCATCCGGCGCTCCAGGGCCTTGGCGCCCCGAGGATCGAGGGGCAGGACTCCGGCCACCGGGATCCCGAGGGCGGCGGCGACGTCCGCCGGGGGGTACGGCCGGTCTCCAACGAGCAGGGCCGCGACCCGTGCCGCGCCCACCGAGCGGAGGTCGTCAAGCCGGGCCCGGACATGCTCGACACCCTCGACCGTCGGTCGCAGGACGACAAGGAGGGCGTCGGCGACGGTGGCCAAGGCGACGGCCGGACCGGATGGATCCCACCGTCCACAGTCGACCACGACGGTGCCGGCCCACGCACCGAGCCCGTCGGCCAGGCGCCCCCCGAGGGCGGCCAGCGCGCTGCGAGTGAGCGACGGCGACGGGGGAGCGAGCAACCCGAACGGACCGGCCGGGAGCGACTGGACGTGATCGGCGAGCTCGACCGGAGCGCCGTGGCGGCCAGAGGCGGCCAGCGAACCGAGCCCGGGCTCGACCGACAGTTCGCACCGGGCGGCGAGATCGCCCCCCGCCGGGTCGGCTTCCACCAGCAGGGAGGCGGGGATGGGACCGGCGGCGATGGCCAGGGCAACAGCAGCGGAGGTGACCCCGGGGGCATGCTTGGCCGACGTCAGAGCGATGAGTTCCTTCATCGGCCGACCACCACGAGGTTGAGCCGCCCGGCTGCGCCGGCGCCGGCGACGAGCGGCGCTGTCTTGGCGGGCAGCTGCAATGAGACCGCCGTGTTGCCGGTGGCATCGGCGCTGCGGTCGACGGCCACCACAGTGGCGGTCGGCGGCTCCGCCGGGGGATCGGCGCTCACGGCCAGGCCGGCGCCCGAGGTGGGAGCGGCGACGAGGGCGACCGTGTCTCCCGGTGCGAGCCCGAGGGGGAACTGGCCCGACTTGAGGACAGCACCGACGAGCGCCATCCCTGCCGGCAGCCCGCCGCCGTCACCGAGCTGGGCCGGCGACAGCAGACCGCCGGGCACCAGGCGCACAGCCGCCGGCCGGCCGAGGATCCGGGACCGCTGAGTCGCCGGGATGGTCTGCACGCCCGGGTCGGCGGAGACGTGCACCACCCGCAGGTCCCCGGCCCTGAGCGGCTGGCCGATGTCGATGGCGTGAGCCACGGCGAGGACCGCCCGCCGGTCGCCGATCCGCCCGTAGACGACGACGGCGGCCAGGGTGCAGGCCACGAGGATCAGGGCCCCGGCTGCCACCCGGGACCGGTCGCGGACGGCGTTGGACACCACCGCCGGGGCGGCGGGTAAGGCGGAAGCGGCGCGCGCCGTGCCGTTTGTTGTGACCGTCGAAGACATCGGTCCTCCTATGCAGGGCCCCGGTTGAGGGCCTGGATCTCGGATACGACGACGGTCGTGGACGCCGAGCGGCGGACAACCCCGAGGTCCCCGCCGCCGGCCGCGCCGAGCGCCGTCCAGGTGACATGCCACTCGACCGTGGCGGTGATCGTGTACGTCCCGGCCTGCCGGAACAGATACGTGCAGTCCGAGTGCTGGTCCGCTTCCGGCCGGCCCGGGTCATAGGGAGTGCCGGGGCCGTCGCAGACGAGTTCCTCGCCGTTCCCGAGGCTCCACACGACCCGGTCAGGCCGCGCCGTCGTCGTGACGGTGACGCCGTCGATCGTGGCCGTCGCCGAGGTCGGCTCCCACGCCCCCGAGTTCACCCACAACCACAGCGGCACGTTCACGACCCCACCCCGGTCGGGCGGCGGGCTCATCCCGATCGCCGGGTCGGAAAGCGAGGTGTACTGCAGGGCCCGGCGAGCGACCGTTGCGGGATCGATCCTCTGCGGGATCCAGGCCACCGTCCCGGACGCGAACCCGTTCGCGTCGATGCACGTCTTCCAGTACCAGGTCCCCGGGCCTTCCCCCCGGGTCGGCCCCATCCCATTCTTGGCCATGTGCTCAGCGATGTCGACGTCGCCAGCGCCCATCACGTCGTAGGTGCACTGCGGGCGGGTGCTGTTCCCGCTCCGGACCGACGGAGCTTCAGGTGACTCGTGCACTTCGGCGTCGGCGCCAACACCGACGCCGTCGCTCCAGCCGTACCCCGTGGCACCGGCGAACGCGGGTACTTCCGGGAAACTGAACAGCACCGCGATCCCGAGGACGCCGATCGTCACGAGGCGGTGCATCCGTCCCCCTCGTGCGTGACCCTGGAGACTTTCCAGACGCCCTCGACGAGCGTCACAGTCGCGGTCACCAGCTGCCGGCTTGGGTTGTCCTTGTCCTGGCGGGTACCAGTGGTCGCCGAGTACAGGCCGGTTTGATCGCCGTAACAGTCACGCAGGACGACTGTCGTCGCATCGGCACTCACCACCTTCGGGGCCAGGTCGAGACTGCCCCGGATGACGTTGCCGGCCGCCTTGGCGGCGAGGAACGACTTCCGCACGGCGGCGAGCTCATCGCCGGTGGCGTGCTCGCCGAGTCGGGGGTCCTCCGGATTCATCGGGTCGCCGGCGGCAAGGAACGCCTGCCAGAACGCCCGGTAGCCGGCGACGGCGGCGGCCTGCGGGTCCAACGTGGTCGTGGTGGTCGTGGGGGCGGTCGACGTGGTTGTCGTCGGCCCGGCCTGCTCCGGCCTCTTGGACCCGCCGGACGAACAGGCGGTCAGCAGCACGGCGGCCACGGCGGCGCCGGCCAGCGCCCGCATCCGTCGGCGGCTCCACGTTCGAGGGGTCACTGTCACCTGTCCTCCTCCGGTCCCGGGTGATTCCAACTCCACCTATGCGCGTCGCGCCTGCCTGAACGCGACACAGATTTTCGGTTTCGGGGAGGGCTCGTTCATCTCGGCAGTCATCTCGAGGTGGGCCCGAGCCGCTCGACAGGCGCACACCTCGATGGCGGCGGGCGCCGTGGCCACGGTCCGCCGACCTTCATTGCCGGATCCAAACGGTACTACTCCTGCCCCTCGGAGTGGATGCGAACACTGTGTCGACTTCGCCCGCTTCGTTCCCACGCCCATCTCATCGGTCGAACCGCCTGAACGTCACAAATTGCTCATAGCACCCGCCCGGCGCCGTTCAGGCCTGACCGGAGAAGAATTGCCCGGATTGGCCGGGATTTCTTGTCCGTTCAGTCCGGCGTTCAGGCCGCCGTCCAGACCGGCGTTCAGAGCCTGTTCGGACACTCGCCGCCGGTCATGCCCACCCACGGAGGACCTCACGCCTCAGTTCCTCGACACGCTCCACGACGATTGGCAGACCTCACCCGCTCGCCCGAGGGGCCCAGGCGCTCCCGACTGGTCGTCCGATCCCGCCCTCGCCGGCTTCTCCAACCTGGCGGACGTGGTTGCGTCCAGCAGCGAGGGGAGGCAGGAAAGTGACCGCATCCTCATCGCCCCCCTCCGGCCGTCGACAACCTCGCCGCCCAACGCCGGTGGGATCGAGGTCCCCCTGACGCTCACCATGCAGCCGCGGCAGGGCACGTCCTGCAGGCGCTCATGCCGGCCTCAAGGGGCTCATATCCGTTCATGGTCGCCGTCGACGTGAAACGCATCGCCCTCCAGGCCGGAACCCTCGGCCGGTCCTTCGCCGCCCGCTTCGCCCCGCCACCTTCCTCGTCGCCCTCGCCTCCTCCGTCCTCGTCGGCGGGGTGCTCCTCCATGAACGACGAAGCCCAGGCCCCCCTCCTCCTCGCCCTCGGCGCCCTTGCTCATTGGCGATCGTAGGCTGACGAATGCGTAGACCAGTGACCGCGGCATAGCCACGCCCCGAGAGCTCATCGTGCCGGGCAGTCCGCTACCTGCCATCATTCCGTCGGCGGTGGCGGCGGCGGTGCCGTACATTCAGGCGGGTGAGGTGCGGCCGCGAGCGGCGGCGTGGTCGTCGGTGGGCGGCATTCCCGGCACAGTGGTCGGTACCCTCCTGTCCCGCGCCGTTGGAGGTCCTGCTCTGCTTGCTGCTTCTGGCATCGTCCCCGGGCTCGTCGGGCTGCGCGTCCTGCGGCCGGCGGCGAATTTGGCGGAGGTCGGAATCCGGCGCCGTCGCGATCGGCCCCTCCTCGTCGCGTCTACCTGCCAGCGTGGGGCTGTTCGCCGGGCTGTTGGCCAACGTCGGCGGCTTCCTCCTCGTCCCTCTCTACCTCCACGTATTCGAGCTTCGGGATGCGCCTGGCGACCGGTACGAGTCTGGTCGTGATCGCCGTCTTGGCCGTCCGCACGCTGACCACGCACTGGCGCTCGGCCACATCGATTAGCCGATCGCCGGCGAATTTGCGCTCGGGCTTCTTCCAGGGAGCATCACGGGCAGCCACTTTGCCCACCGGCTCCAGGGATCGTCTCTCCGAGAAGCCTTTGGCTGGTTCCTCGTGGCGTTCGGCGTCCTCTTCACCATCTACCGACTCTGGGCGTGGTGAGAACGATCGCCGTGTCTTTCCATGCGAACTCTTACGCCGAGTCTCCGAAAAGGTAATGAACGAGCGCAGCGGCGGCGGCCGGGACGCTTCGGTAACCCTCCCGCGACCAACCGGAGGGAACCTGGTATCGGTTGGAAGCGTGCGCCGGTGTCGTGGTGATGACGCAGTCCGAGGCAGTGAAGGTCGATCGGGCGTCAGATCGCGAGGCCGGTTCTTCCAACACCATCCCGATGACCCTCCCCGCCGCGTCGCGAACCTCCCAGCGAGCCCGGCTCGTCCCTCTCGGCCTCGGGACGCGGACGATCGAATATTGGCCCTTCGTGCTCACGGGGCCGGGTGCCGAAAAGAAGTTCCCGGTTCAACCTGCGGCGAGACGGTCGCAGAGTGAACCGTTGCGCGACGCGGACCGATGACCGTCATGGCCACGAGGATCGGCCTGGCAGACCGCGTCCGGAACGCGGTCTCCTTACGATCTCATGTCGATGGTGTCGGTTCCATCCGCCGAAGATCGGACCAGGGCCGTAGGTCGCGGTCAGATGTCGGTCTCGTCGCGGACGCGTCGCGAAAGCTGGAGTTCAGAAATCTTAAGGATTAGTTCACCGCGCTGCGGAGCGGAGAAACCCTTGTGGTTCAGGCATCGCGGGCGCCGTTGACATTGTCCGGCTGTCCAGGCCGCGGGTTTGAGTCCTCATCCAGTCATCTATATCTATAGAGGTGTGGGTCCGTTCTCGGAGCAGGTAGTGCGGCGGTCTGCCGGCAGCGCTCATTCGGCCGGTGGCGTTGGTGGGCGCGCCAATGGCCCGCCCGCCGCGCTCGATGCTTCGTCACCGTGGCCGCTCTACCACCAACTCGAACGGGTGCTGGCCGAGCGAATCGCCACGGGTTTCTATGGGGACGGCCTGCCGAGTGAGCCGGAGCTCGGCACGGAATTCGGGGTGAGTCGCGGCACGGTCCGCCAGGCGCTCGGTTCCTTGGCTCGTTCGGGCATCATCGTGCGGCGCCGTGGTCGCGGTTCGTTCGTCGCCCCGGTCCCCATCGAATACCCGTTGGGGCGGTTCTATCGGTTCGCCCACGAGCTCACCGGGCGAGGTTTGTCGGAAGCATCTGACGTGCTGGCCAGGCAGTTTGTCCGGACGCCCGGAACCGTGGCCCGCCGGCTCGGCCTTGCCGCCGGTGTCCGTTCGCTGCGGATCGTCCGGCTCCGCCGGGTCGGTGAGCGGCCGCTCATGCTCGAGACGTCCCATATTCCCGACCCGTTCGCTGGCGCTCTGGTCGACGCCAACCTCTCAAGTGGGTCTATCTATGACGCCCTCGAAGAGCAAGGCGTGCACCTGACAAGGATCACCGAAGACGTCCACGCAGTGACCCTGACTCCCGGGCAGGCGAAACACTTCGGTGTGGAAAGCGGCGTACCGGCGTTGGGTCTCGACCGGCTGGCGTGGGCCGGTGCTTCGGCCGTGGAACACCGATGGGGGGTCGCACCGAATGACCGGGTGGCGCTTTCGGCCAGCTGGGGTGCGGGTCGGATCCCATGACGCTTTCCTCAGGACTGGTGTGCTCGCCGCGACCCCGAGCGGGCTGTCGGCACAGGCGTTCGTGGGCTACGCCATCGGAGCCGGCATCGTCTCCGTGATCGCCACGTCGAGTTGCCCCGGCTCGGTCTACGTCAAGGACCGCATCACCAACGGCCTTCTCGATCGCGCTGGCCGCCGTCGGTGTCCAGATCCTGCTGCGGAGCAGCGGCGTTCTCGGCTGACGTCGGGAGGAGAGCAACATGGAGGGAACCGCGACCGGGGAGACGGCTGGCGTCCGGCCGGGGAACCGGCCACGCCTGTCCATCCAGGACGCCTCCGGCTGGGTGCTCCGGGCCGGCGTGATCACAAGCCTGACGGTGATGGCGACCGGCCTGATGCGGGCATTCTTCGAGGGGGGCCTCACGGGTGGAGGAGATGGAGAGCCGGCGGTTCTCACCCGATCTCGGTCAGCTCGTCCATGACATCGGCACCCTTGAGCCCTTCGCCGTGATGGAACTTGGCGTCGTCCTGCTGATCCTCACGCCGATCCCGCGGGGTTCACCGCCACGGTGCTCTTCATCTTTGAGGAGGATGACGGGCTCTACGCACGCGTCACCTTGGTGGTCCTGATCCTGACCGCGTCCTCCCTTCTGTTCATCCGGTGGACGGCCGTTCAGGCCGGGAGGCAGCCGGTGTCGTCGGCGGCATGACGTTCCATCTCGGTACGGCGCTGCTCCTCGGTGGAACGATCGGTCTGCTCGGGACCCGGCGCTCGACGTGGTGGTGCCTGGCAGCGGCCGGCATCGCCGTCGCCATCGCGGCGGGTGCGGGCGCGACGAAGGACGCAGCCGCAGCTGTGTGGCTGGCGGGCGCTGCGGCCGGCCTCACCGTCCTATTGTCGGGGGACCTCGACGCCGGAGTGGCCATGTGGCTGGCCTGCTCGGTGGGCCTTAGCTGTGCGGCCGGCTTGCTGTGGGAAGCGGTCCTCGTCGTTTTCGCCTACGCCGTGACGGCGAGGTTCATCGGATGGCCCGGTAGCCACGGCCGTGGACCGTGGCGATGTACTTCGGCCGCCCCGGATCCATCTCGAGCTTGTGTCGGAGCCGGTGGATGTGCATGTCGACCACCTTGGCGTGCGGCCGGCCATCGGAGCCCCAGACCTCGGTGAGCAGTTCCTCGCGACTGAAGATCCGGCCCGGACTCGTCGCCATGGTGAAAAGCAGATCGAACTGGGTTCGGGTGAGAGGTGAACCGCCCTGGGATCCATGGAGGCTCCATTCCTTGGAGGAAGGATGGAGTCCATGGCACGACCGAACAAGTACCCGAAGGATTTCCGGGACCGGGCGGTCCGGCTGGTTTTCGAGTGG
>Ga0070741_10019087_pt1 | contig 10994 bp, 8 predicted proteins | sample Coa_R1_4_FD_66440 | JGI IMG/M metagenome (GOLD analysis project Ga0070741, IMG submission 66440) | Surface soil microbial communities from Centralia Pennsylvania, which are recovering from an underground coalmine fire - Coalmine... | ecosystem: Environmental > Terrestrial > Soil > Unclassified ...
TCGCCGAAGATTCCCAACCGCTCGCCCGCATGAACGTCTCCTGCATTGCCAAGACTGAGGGTAATTCCGCCCGCGGCACCGCCGGAGGCGGAGGCCGTGTGGCCCTCGACTTTTTCTTCGGCGACAAGAATCCCGAATTCTTCGCCAGGGAATCTGCCCGCCAGGCCATTCTGCAACTCGACGCCCGCGAAGCCCCGGCCGGAGAGATGGAAGTAGTCCTCGGCCCGGGATGGCCTGGGGTCCTGCTGCATGAGGCCGTCGGCCATGGCCTGGAAGCCGACTTCAATCGCAAAAAGACTTCCGCATTCGCCGGACTGGTCGGCAAGCGCGTAGCCAGCGAGAAATGCACCGTCGTCGACAACGGCACCATGCCCTGGCGCCGCGGATCGCTCAACGTCGACGACGAAGGCGAGCCTACGCAGGAAACCGTACTGATCGAAAAGGGAATCCTGAAGGGATATCTCAGCGACAAGCTCTCGTCGCGTCTCATGGGCATCGCTGACACCGGCAATGGACGCCGCGAGAGCTACGAGCATATCCCCATGCCGCGCATGACCAACACCTACATGCTCGCGGGCCAGGATCATCCGGAAGACATCATCCGCTCCGTCAAGCACGGGGTTTACGCCGTTAACTTCGGCGGAGGCCAGGTGGATATCACCAACGGCAAATTTGTCTTCTCCGCCAGCGAAGCCTACATGATCGAAGACGGCAAGATCACCGCCCCGATCAAGGGCGCGACCCTGATCGGCAACGGCCCCGACGTCCTCACGCGAGTCTCCATGGTCGGCAATGATCTGAAGCTGGACGAGGGCGTAGGCACCTGCGGCAAAGATGGCCAGGCCGTTCCGGTAGGCGTAGGCATCCCGACCCTAAAAGTAGATCGCCTCACAGTAGGCGGAACCGCCAGGAAAGATCCAGGCGGCTTCATGCAGTAATGTTTCTAAATCTGAAATGTCTCATCCCAGCAAAGCAGTTTTTCGCCAGCGAAGCCGGCGCCACCTGTCATTCCCGAGCAAAGCAGGAGGTTTCGCGCAGCGAAGCCGTTGCCACCTGTCATCCCGAGCGAAGCAGGAGGTTTCGCGCAGCGAAGCCGTTGCCACCTGTCATCCCGAGCGAAGCAGGAGGTTTCGCGCAGCGAAAGCCGTTGCCACCTGTCATCCCGAGCGAAGCAGGAGGTTTCGCGCAGCGAAAGCTCCTGCGCAGTCGAGGGACCTTGCGTTCGACTCGATCCACGCCCGACATTCTTAGCGCATTCTAACCCGGTACCCTTATGACGCCAACGCAGCTCGAAACTCGAAATTCCACCCTGGCAACCGATCTCAAAGACATCGCCCAGGACATCGTCCGCCGCGCCATGAAGGGCGGCGCCACCGCCGCTGAATGCGTGGTCCGTGAGGGCGATGAATTCTCCACGCTGGTCCGGCTAGGCCAGGTCGAGACCCTGAAGGAGTCCGGCTCGAAATCCATCGGAGTCCGCGTATTTTTCGGACAGCGCGCCGCCAGCACCTACTCCAGCGACTTCTCGAAGGAAGGCCTCGACCGCATGCTGAGGTCCTCCCTCGAACTGGCCAGGATCACCTCCGAAGATCCGTTCGGCGGAATCCCCGACGCCTCGCAACTTGGCCAACTGCAGGGCAATCTCGATCTCTACCACGAAGACGTTTACTCGCTGCCCGGCCCGGACCGCATCGACTACGCCCGGCGCGCCGAAAAAGCTGCCTTGGATTTCGATCCGCGGATCAAGAATTCCGAAGGCGGATCCTTCGATGCCGCCACTGGACACAAAGTCCTGGCCAACTCGCACGGCTTCGTCGGAGAATTCTCTCGTTCGTATTGCTCCGTCGCTGCCGTTCCCATCGCGCACACCGATGACGGCGCCATGCAGCGCGACTACTGGTACTCGGTCGCGCGCACTCTGAAGAAACTCGACCCCCCAGAAAAGGTCGGCAGAGTCGCGGCCGAACGCACTCTCCGGCGACTGGGTGCGCGCAAGGTAAAAACCGCGAAGGTGCCCGTCGTCTTCGATCCCATGGTTTCGACGTCCATCCTGGAGCACATCTTCGAGGGCATCAACGGAGACTCGGTGTATCGCGGCGCGTCGTTTCTCGCCGGAAAACTCGGCCAGAAAATCGCAGGCGATAACGTCACGGTCATTGACGACGGCACTATCCCCGGCGGATTCGGGACCAGTCCCTTTGACGGCGAAGGCATTCCCACCCGCCGCACCGTCGTGATCGAGAACGGCGTGCTGAAATCGTACCTGTTGAACACCTACACGGCGAAAAAACTGGGCCTCCAGACCACGGCCAACGCCTCGCGCGGATTGGCCGGAACTCCCGGCATTGGCCCCGGAAACTATTTCCTCCAGCCCGGCCCCAAGTCTCCCACAGACCTGATCGCGGGAATCAAAGAAGGTTTGTACGTAACCGAATTCCTGGGGCAAGGCGTAAATCTGGTCACGGGAGATTACTCCCGCGGCGCCTCGGGACTCTGGATCTCGAATGGCGAACTCACCTATCCCGTCGAGGAAATCACAGTCGCAGGAAATTTGAAGGACTTGTTCTTTAACATCTCGGAAATCGCCAGCGACCTCGAATTCCGCGGCGCCGTGGCAGCCCCCACCCTCCGCATAGACGGCCTGACAGTCGGCGGCGAATAGCCTAACGCAAGGACAGCCCCTTGCGCCGTCCAGCCGCCGCCCAGCTTCAGTATGAGGTTCTCCTCCGCACTTGCCGCTTGCCTTCCATTCCCATAAGGTTTAGACATTCCTGTTCGCTCAATGTGAACTCACGGAGCCGCCATGAACCGCCGTTCCTTCCTGAAATCCGCCAACCTTGCTGGACTTGCGATCGCAATCCCTTCTTCGGCGTTTGCCGCCGAGAAAAAGAAATCGGCATCTTCGCAACCGACGCCGGCGAATCCGAAAACCATCCTGCTGAAAGACTACCGCCCGCGCTCGATCTACAAAATTCCGGTCACCGAAATTCCCAAGGCCAAATACCCCATCATCGACATGCATTCGCATCCCTATCCCAAGACAGATGCCGAAATCAGCACATGGCTCAAGAACATGGACGAATGCAATGTTGAAAAAACCATGATTCTGACCATGACTACCGGAAAGGAATTCGACGATATCTACGCGAAATATTCGCCGCATCCCGAGCGCTTCGAAGTCTGGTGCGGACTCGATTTTACGGGACACAGGAGTCCAGGCTTCGGCCCCGCCGCTGTAAAAGAGCTTGAGCGCTGCCGGGAAAAGGGCGCCCGGGGAATCGGCGAGATTCACGACAAGGGCCAGGGCCTGCGCTCAGGAAAGTCGAGCGCGCCCGGCATGCACCCCGATGATCCCCGTATGGACGCGGTCTGGGAAAAGGCCGCCGAACTCCATATGCCGGTCAGCCTTCACGTCGCCGACCCCATCTGGATGTACCAGCCCATGGACAAGCACAACGACGGCCTGATGAACGCCTTCGAGTGGCGCCTCGACAACCAGCCCAACATCGTCAAGTTGCCGGGCATGATCGACATCCTGGAGCGCACGGCAAGCCGCCACCGCAAGACCACTTTCGTCGCCTGCCACTTCGCCAACCTGGATTACGATCTGAATCGCCTGGGAGAAGTCTTCGATCGCAATCCCAATGTGTACGCTGACATCTCGGCCCGTTACGCCGAGACCGCTCCCATCCCGCGTTTCGCCGCGCAATTCTATGCCAGGCACGCCGGACGCCTGGTGTACGGCACCGACATGGGATTCGATCAGCCAATGTACCGCATCACCTTCCGCATCCTCGAATCACAGGACGAGCACTTCTACGAGACCGAGCAGTTCTCCTATCACTGGCCGCTCTATGGCTTAGGCCTGGGTGACGATGTGCTTAAGCAGGTCTACCACGAGAACGCGGCAACCCTGCTGGCCGCTCGTGGAGCCTGAAACCAACCAGGCTGAATGAATCCGGGGCCTAATCGGGTGCGAGGAACCTGCCTTCTTCTACGAGTCTTAATCAGACCTTCCCCTCACAGATTCTGAATCCCGCTCCGCGGAATCCCGCACGGCCCGCAATCGACATTCAAATTCGAACAGCCTACAATTTCTCCATGGACACCCTGGACCAGCAGCGTCCGGCGACCGAAGAGGCCGACAATAGCCGCGTAATCATCGCGGTGGCCGTGACCCTGGTAATCGGACTCGCGTTGGCCGCGGCGTTCCTGCTTCGACAGCCTCCCAAGGCGGTCAAAGTTCCGTCCCCCTACATCGCCAGCCTGAAGATATCGGACTTCAAAATGAGCGCCGCCGAAAACTTTATCGGGGCCACGGTGAGCTACATTGACGGCAAGATCGCCAATACCGGTGATAAGACCGTCACTCACGTGGTGGTCCAGGTCAATTTCGAGGACTCCATGGGCCAGGTCGCGCAGCGGGAAGATCTCCCCCTGCGGGTGGTCAGAAACAACGGCGCCTACGAAGAACCCGTCGACCTGAACACTGCGCCCTTAGCTCCGGGCCAGAGCGCTTCCTTCCGCTTGACCTTCGACAGCATCTCGGCGCAATGGAATCACCAGTACCCCGACATCACCATCACGGATGTAACGGTAAAGTAGCTTCGACGTTGGCTCGCGCAGGCTGGAGGTTTTTCGTTCTCCTGCCTCTTCGGCCCTGTGGCGCTCAGGCGTCCGCTACAATTGACCACGTGTCCGAAGTAAAGCCATTCCGCCTGACGGAGTCGGTGAAAGCCGCGGGTTGAGCGTCCAAGCTGAGTCCGGCGGCGCTGGACAAAGTGCTTGGGAAATTAGCCCGGCAACACGACCCTAACGTTCTAGTCGGCTTCGATCATGCCGACGACGCTGGCGTGTATCAAATTGCTCCCGACCAGGCCCTGGTGCAAACCGTAGATTTCTTCACTCCCATCGTGGACGATCCCTACACCTTCGGCCAGATCGCCGCCACCAACTCGCTCAGCGACATTTATGCCATGGGAGGGAAGCCCCTGACAGCGCTGGCCATGGTGTGTTTTCCCGACAAGGCGGACCTGGAAATTCTCGAGCGCATTCTCGCTGGCGGCCTCTCCAAGATGATCGAAGCCGGGTGCACCGTCATCGGTGGCCACAGCATTCGCGATGAAGAAACCAAGTTCGGCTACTCCGTAACCGGCTTAATCCATCCCAAAAAGATCTACGCCAATCAAGGCGCACAGCCGGGCGACGGGTTGATTCTGACCAAAGCCCTGGGCACAGGCGTAATCTCCACGGCAATCAAGAAAGAAAAAGCGAGACCGGAATGGATCGAAGCAGCCGTAACCTCGATGACCACGCTGAATAAACGAGCCGCCGATGTTGTAACGAGCCATGTAGGGGCGGACGCCCTCGTCCGCCCAGTCGAGCAAAGCTCGACGGCGCACTATCCCGACGCGTACGCCGTCCACGCCATGACCGACATCACCGGCTTCGGCCTGATCGGTCACCTGAGAGAAATGCTGTTGGCCTCGAATGTCTCGGCAACAATCTCAGCCGGCGCGGTTCCTCTCCTCGCAGGTGCGCTGGAATGCATACAGCAAGGCCACCTCCCCGGCGGCTTGAAGAATAACCGCGACTTCGCCGAATGCACGGTCGAATACGCCGCAGAAGTCCCCGAAGACCTCCGCACCATCCTCTATGACCCTCAAACCGCGGGAGGCCTGCTGATCGCAGCTGCCAATGGCGGGCAGTTGCTAAGCAACCTGCAAGCCGCCGCCATTCCCGCCGTCCAGATCGGCGAAATTCGCCCAAAAACCAAGCCTCTAATCTCAGTAACGAGATAGCACCACCGAGGGTACCCATGCGAGGGTGCCCCACCCTTCCCGCGGCTTTTCGCGGGAGGGTGGGGATTTCGAATTCCTTTCGTCCTCCACAAATTCCGGCAGCGCAATCCCTACAGCAGCATCTATAAGAGGTTCGCACTGAATTCCAGCTGGAGAAAGTCATCATGCAATTTCGCACGCTAGGCCGCCAAGGCCTGGAAGTCTCAGCCGAAGGTCTCGGCTGCATGGGCATGTCCGAGTTCTACTCCGGACGCGATGATAACGAGTCGATCGCCACCATCCACCGCGCCCTCGAGCTCGGCATCACATTCCTCGACACCGCCGACGTTTATGGTCCCCACCTCAACGAAGAGCTAGTCGGACGCGCCATCAAAGGCAAGCGCGGCCAGTTTGTCCTCGCCACCAAGTTCGGTATAGTCCGCGACCCCGCCAATCCCATGGCGCGCGGCGTCAATGGCAAGCCTGACTACGTGAAGAAATCCTGCGAAGCCAGCCTGCGCCGCCTGCGCGTCGACTACGTCGATCTCTACTACCAGCACCGCGTCGATCCCAACACTCCCATCGAAGATACGGTGGGCGCCATGGCGCAGCTGGTCAAGGAAGGCAAAGTCCGCTATCTCGGCCTCTCAGAAGCCAGCCCGCAAACCCTGCGGCGCGCTATGAAGGTCCACCCCATCAGCGCTCTGCAAACCGAATACTCTCTGTGGTCGCGCGATCCTGAGCAGGAGATCCTCGCCACCTGCCGCGAGTTAGGTATCGGCTTCGTCGCCTACAGTCCCTTGGGCCGCGGCTTTCTCACCGGCCAATTCCGCTCGTTTGATGATCTCCCAGCCGACGACTACCGCCGCAACACGCCCCGCTTTCAGGGCGAGAACTTCCAGAAAAATCTGGATCTTGTGCACCGTGTAGAAGAGATCGCCATCGAAAAGCACTGCAAGCCATCGCAACTAGCCCTGGCCTGGGTGATGGCGCAAGGCGACGACATCGTCCCCATCCCGGGCACCAAACGCCGGCAATATCTGGAAGAGAATTTCGCCTCGCTTGATCTGAAGCTAAGTCAGGAAGACCTCGCCCGCCTCGACGAAGTCTTCCCCCCGGACGCCGCCGCAGGCAAGCGCTATCCCGAACACATGATGGCCACAGTGAACCGCTAATACTGAGGTGCCCCACCCTTCCGGCGCAGTTCGCGGGAGGGTGGGGATTTTGACTTCAAAGTTTCCGCCAGGATTTCCCCCACTCCACTTCACCGCGAATACTCCGTCACCTTCCCGTCCACGACCGCCGCCACATACTTTCCCAGCTCTACATCTCGAACCTGCACTACCCGATGCCCCTCGCGCGCCAGTTTGCCCCAGCGGCTCGGCTTCTCTGGATTCTGCTCAATCAGCTGATACTCTCGCCCGCCCATTGCAAACCGCAGGGTCCGAAACTTCCGCGACCCGGTTCTTTCCACCTTCACGGACCCGCCGCCGACCGCAACCGCGTCCCCGCTCATCATCTGCGCGGCCACCGCTTTCAACAACTCGTGATCCAGCTTATCTGGCATCTTTTCCTTGGGCATCCCAATATCTGTGGGCCTGGCGCGTAGTGTTCCACTTCAACCGATTCTGGACACTCCTGATGACGGAGTCCCGCTCAACCCCCGCCTGCGGAGCGCATTCTATTTCCACCGATTACTACCTTGATTCCTTCCGGCTTACCCGCAGCGCAATCCCAGCCTTGAATGCCGGGCTCTTCAACACTTTCTCCCCGCCCGCATGTCGAAATGAGTTGGCGTGACTCCCCGCCCCCGTGATCACATCGATCCAGGTCGCCTCATACTCCCCGGCCGGCAATTGCAAAGTCACCTCGGTTGGCCCATCCCCGTCCAAATACATCGCGTATTCCCCCTTGGGACTGGAAAGCAAGTGACTGACGACTCCTCCCGCATGCTTCACGGTAGTGAAATCCGGAGCCATCTCCACCAGCGGCAGCCCTTTCAGGAACTCGCTCAGGATCTTCAATCTCCGCCTCAATTCCGGGCTGCCTCCGCCCGGCCCGTTGGCGTCCGCATCCTTGCCATCCTCATGTCCGACACTGAAAGAGTAATCCAGATTGTCGAAGACGCCTCCGCCCGACAGCATGAAATTCCACGCCTGCCGCGCATATTTCTCGTCCTCGCGTCCCAGGAATCCGCTTTCGTCATACGACAGCGCCTTACCCAAGCCGTAATTCAGCACCGCCGCCTCTGGATACGCGTAGTGAAAATTCACCACGCTCACGCCCGGAATCGTCTGCCGCATCGGATACACAAAATTGCAGCAGTTCTGCGCGATCAGGTGTTGGTTCGGCAGCTTCGCTTCCTCGTTCGTGATCCACTCCGCCACGCGCGCCTGCCAGGCCATGCTCAACTCGTCCGGCAGGTCCACTGAATTCGGATATTGGTCCCTCCCGCTGAACAGATAGGGATTCACCACGCTGGTCAGCACCGGCCGGTCCGACCACGGCTCGTTCGCAATTTCAAAAATCACATTCGGATATGCATTCGCCTCGCGCACCAGCTTCCTCACGTACCGCTCCTGATACTTCAGAATGTTCCCATTCTCAAGCGTATCCAGCTTTTTCCAGTCAATCGAGTCGGTCTCATTCACATTGTTCTCGCGATTGAAGGGAGACATGGCCCATTGCGCCTCGGCGTATTGCGAGGAGAACATCGTGATTTCCACGACGATGCCCCGCCGGTCGCTCTCTCCCAGGAAATCATGCAGGCGCGAAAAGTATTCGGCATTCCACTTTTCCAGCTGGAACTTGTTCCCGCCGCCCGCGTATCCCGCCGCCTCGCTTCGCGCCCACGGAGCTACAAACCGCCCGCTCGCCGGGGCCAGGTCGTTGCGCAGGATCCCAAATGATTTTCCCGGCACCTCCACATACGATCCGCCAAACAGCCGCGTGTAATTCATCCCTTCGGCCTGGAGCGTGCCTAAATAGCGGCGATAGTCGAAATCCCCGTTGATCACAGCCCCATAATGTTCGCCGCTCCCGATCAGTGCCGCCGCGCGGCCGTGAAATAAAAAATAATGCGGATTATCGGGATGCAGCGAGATCGGCACGGCTGGCTTTCTCGGATTTTGCCCGAACGCGGGAATGCCGCTGGAGATGATCAACGAAACTGCAATTTGGCAGAGCTTGCGCATGGACGATCTCCTTTTCGCACACGGGCCGAAGCCGCTCTGATCAGATGGAACAGTCGCACCGCGGCCATGACGGAGACTACCTCAACCCCGCCGAGAATGCAGCACTCGCCGTTTTCCAATCAGCCTGCGATACTATTTGTCCGTTCGCTCTAAACTATCTCAGCATGCTTGACTTCTCTCGCTTTGAGGTTCTCACCTTCGATTGTTACGGCACGCTCATCAATTGGGAAGCCGGAATTCTCCCCGCTCTGCAACACATTCTCGGCAAGCACGCCCGAACTGCCGATGACGCCCTGCTTCTCAAACTCTACGGAGATTTCGAACAGCGGGCCGAGGCGGGAAATTTTCAATCCTATCGGGAAGTACTGGCTTCGGTCGTCCGGCAATTCGGAGAGGAGTTCGAATTCAAGCCAAGCTCGGAAGAAATCTCCTCGCTGGCTGCCTCGCTTCCCCGCTGGAAGCCCTGGCCCGATACCGTCGAGGCGCTTCGCCGGCTGAAAACGCGCTTCCGGCTGGCAATCGTCTCCAATGTGGACGATGACCTTTTCGCCGCCACCCGGCCGCAGCTTGGAGTCGAGTTCGACGAAATCATCACCGCGCAGCAGGCCCAGGCCTACAAACCTTCCCTGAAAATCTTTGAGCTGGCATTGAGCCGAATCCATGCTCCCGCTCACCGTGTCCTGCACGCCGGGCAGAGCCTTTATCACGATGTCATTCCCGCGCAGGCCCTGGGCCTCGCAACTGTGTGGGTGAATCGCCCTTCGGCGAGGCCGGGCGTGGGAGCTGTGAAATCGGCCGAGGCAACTCCCGACCTCACGGTCACGTCGCTGTATGATCTGGCGGACGCAGCAACAACCGCCCAAAGCGTCCGCCCCGAAGCCTGAGCCTTCAAAGTTGAAAGACAAGATCCGCCCCGCGGGAGCGAGTGCAAAGGTACAAGCCCCTTACCGGGACGCTCGCGAAGAATTATCGAGGGTGACGAGGAGTTTCTCCATCTTGTGTTTCTGATAAGGTTCGGCGTCGATGCGCGAAAAGACCGGGATGGCAGGCTGGATGTGCTTGCGCGCGGTTGCGTAATCCCCTCTGCGATAGGCGATTTCCGCGCGGCTTAGATCCAGGTTAGCGGACCAGTCGGGCACGCCGGCTAATTGCGCCACAGCTTTGGCGTCAATGGTTTGCAGGAGCCGGGCAGCTTCGTCCAGGTTATTCCTTCCAATCAGGCAATCTGCCAGCGTATCGGCCGCTCCTCCGGTGAGTCCGGCGCGGTCCCCGAACGCTCTTCTGGCGCTTTCGTAAGCGCTGCGGGCATTGGCCTCGCCTTGCGCGTAATGTCCGGCACGACACTGGGCGGTGGCGGCGTCGGAGAGCGAGGCGATGGCGAAGAAAGAAGATGGGCCCTGTTTTTTCACCGCGAGCTGGTGAAGCTCCAGCCCGTCGCGGATAGCATCGTCCCAGCGTCCGAGCGTCCCCTCGCACTGGGCGCGGGTAGCCAGGACTTGCATGGAGAGTTCGTGATCGCGGCCCAGCTTGGCGACGAAACCGGGATAAATTTGACTGGTCTCATCCACCGCTTCGGCATTTTTATTTTGAATCATGAAGGCCTGAGCAAGGTTCAGGCGACCGCGAAGGACATCGGGGCTGTCAGGGCCGCTGCTGCGAGAGTAGGCTGCGATCAGCTCACGAAAGAGCTTCTCGGCCTCGATGCCATTTCCCAGGCGAATGTTGGAAAAGGCCAGTCGTTGCTTGAAGCCGAGGCGGGTGTTCTCATCGATGGCGGGAACCGCCTCGGCCTGGTTTGAGGCTGCCTGGAAATTCTGCTTTGCGGCTTGCGCATTGTTGTCGATGAGGGCAATCATGCCGCGCGCGTTGGAGAGCCAGACCAGCAATTCATTTTGGGGATGCGGCAACCTGGCGATGCTGGCTTCCTGGGCGGACAGAATCGACTTGGCTTGATCTAACGTCCCGCCCTGGTAGCTGCGTGCCTCCAGAGCGGCGCGCTGCAGCCGCATGATGATGGCAT
>Ga0070741_10019088_pt1 | contig 10994 bp, 12 predicted proteins | sample Coa_R1_4_FD_66440 | JGI IMG/M metagenome (GOLD analysis project Ga0070741, IMG submission 66440) | Surface soil microbial communities from Centralia Pennsylvania, which are recovering from an underground coalmine fire - Coalmine... | ecosystem: Environmental > Terrestrial > Soil > Unclassified ...
CACGTGTTCCCGAAGGAAGAGCTGCTGAAGGACGTCTGGGGCTACCGCTCGATCGGCCGCACTCGCACGCTTGACTCCCACGCGTCGCGCCTGCGCCGGCGCCTCGCCGAGGCGACCGACACGCCGTACATCCTTAACATCTGGGGCGTGGGCTACAGGCTGATGTTGCCGGTGAGCTGAGCGTGGGTTTCGAGCGGACGCGTCTGGATCTTGCGCGCGTTCCGCGGCCGCCACCGGCGAGGGCGGCGAGGACGATCAGCGCGAGGGCACGACGCGTGGGGCCATTGCGGGACGATCGGCGGCGCGCGGCGATCGCGCGCGAGTGGCTTCCCGCGGCTCGGCGCGGCGAATTCCCCTAGCTCAGCTCAGGGATGCCTAGTACAGGCCTTCGCGGCGCGCGTAGCGCTCCGCGCGCTCGCGGTCGTACTGCTGCGCGTCGAAGTCGTCCTCGCGGACGGCGCGCAGGATCTCGCCCGAGCTCGGGAGCTCCGAGCGATCGATCTGCCGCTCCGGGTTCCAGAGGTCGGAGCGGATCAGCGCCTTCGAGCACTGCGTGTAGCACTCGTCGATCTCGACGAGGATCCCGAGCTTCGGCAACTTGCCCTCGACCTCCGAGCCGGCGAGGAGCTCCTCGTCGGTGACGAGGGTCGCGCGGCCGTTGACCCGGAACGTGTCGCCGACACCGGGGATCAGGAACAGCAGTCCCACGTTCGGGTTGGCGAGGATGTTGCGCAGCGAGTCGGCGATCCGGTTGCCGGGGCGGTCGGGGATCAGGAGCGTGCGCTCGTCGAGGATCCGCACGAAGCCGGCCGGGTCGCCGCGCGGCGAGACGTCGCACGCCCCGTCGGGCGACGAGGTCGCAAGGCACATGAAGGGCGAGCGCTCGACGAACTGCCGGGTGAGGTCGTTGAGCCGCGGGGAGATCTTCGAGACGACGAGCTCCGCGGGGCTGCCGATCAGCTCGCGAAGCTCTGCCTCGGACGTGATCCCGGAGATCGTGGCCACGTTGAGATCGTACTCAAGCACCGGGCGATAGCCGCGATACTGAATCAGTGGATTCGGGGAGGACGGTGCTGGGACAGCTTGTGCTTGAGTGTGGGCTCTTGACCCCGGAGCAGCTGGAGATCGCGCTCGCAGAGCACATGTCGAGCGGAAAGCGGCTCGGCGAGGTGTTGATCGACCGGGGCTGGGTGACGCCCGAGCAGCTCGCAGATCTCCTCCACCGGCAGGAGAACGGCGCCCGTGGGATCGACCTGCTGAGGACGAGCGTCGCCGAGGCGGAGGCCGAGCTCGAGGCCGAGCACGCCGCCGAGACCGGCGACGGCGAGCCGGGCCACGTCCTCTTCGTCTGGACGCCCTCCGGCTACGAGCTTCTCGCCCGCGCGGGGGAGCCGCCGTCCGTCGGAAGCGAAGTGGGCTTCAGCGGCGGCCTCCGGGTCGTCTCGAAGATCGGGCCCTCGCCGCTTCCGGGCGACCGTCGTTCCTGCGCCTTCCTCGACGCGCCTAGTTAGTCGAGAGGAGCGCGCCCTCGAGCTCGAGCAGCGCCTGCTTACGGGGGAGCCCGCCGCCGTAGCCCGTGAGGCTGCCGTTCGCTCCGATCACCCGGTGGCAGGGCAGGACGATCGGGATCGGGTTGCGGTTCATCACCACGCCGACAGCCCGCGCCGCCCGCGGGTGGCCGACCTTCGCCGCCAGCGCGCCGTAGGTCGTGACCTGGCCGTACGGGACGAGGGCGAGCTGGTCGAGCACGACACGGTGGAACTCGGCGATCGGGCCGATGTCGAGCGGGAGGTCGAACTCGGTGCGCTTGCCCTCGAAGTACTCGTCGAGCTCGCGCCGGGTCGTGTCCAGCTTGCGCGGGACGCGGAGCACGCGCCGGCCCAGCGTCCGCGACAGCAGGTCGAGCCCGCGATCCGGGTCGAACGAGATCTGGCAGAGCCCGCGGTCGGTCGTCGCCACGAACAGCGTTCCGATCGGCGTGTCGGCGAGGTCGAACGCCGCGTCGATCAGCCCTGCCGCCGCTGCGGCCTCGCGAAAGCGGGTGTCCAGATCCTCGGAAACAGTCATGACAGCTCCTTTCTTCGCAGCCGCCGCACGCCCGAGGAGGCAGCCTGGCGCGCTGCCTCTGGACTCGAGCCGAGCACGGCGCCGATGCGCTGGTAGTCGAGGTCGTAGCCGTACCGGAGCACGACCGCGGTCCGTTCGGTCGGCGGGAGCTGCGAAGTCATGTCGCGCAGCTCGGCGTAGGCGGGACGCTCGTCCAGCGACTCGAGGTCGGGCACCTCGGTTCCGCTCCAGAGCTTGCTGCGGCGGTGCTCGTCGGTGGCCACGTTGGCTGCGATCGTGAGCACCCAGGCGCGGAGATTGCCCGCGTCGCGGAGCTTCGGGTACGCCCGTAGCGCTCGGAAGAACGTCTCCTGGAACGCGTCCTCCGCGCGCTCGCGTCCGAGCCGCTTCGCGAGCATCCCGAACACCACGTCGCGGTGCTCCGCGTAGAACCGCTCGAACGGTGGCACTGTCACGCCCCCCATCATCCGTACAAACGCCGGATGACGTCGTGATGTGAGACTGACGGCGTGCGGGTTGCCGTCGTCGGTCACGTCGAGTGGGTCGAGTTCCTGCGCGTGCCGCACGTGCCGGCCCCCGGGCAGATCGTGCACACGACCGAGTGCTGGTCGGAGCCTGCCGGCGGCGGAGCAGTCGCGGCCGTTCAGCTGGCGAAGCTCGCCGGCTCGGCCGGCTTCTTCACGGCGCTCGGCGACGACGAGCTCGGCCACCGCGCCTTCGAGGAGCTCATCGGGCTCGGGCTGCGGGTCCACGCCGCCTGGCGCGACGAGCACCAGCGTCGCGCCGAGACGTTCGTCGACGACCGCGGCGAGCGGACGATCACGGTGATCGGCGACCGGCTCGTTCCGCGCGGCTCGGATCCGCTTCCCTGGGACGAGCTCGGCACGGCGGACGGCGTCTACTTCACCGGCGGGGACGTCGGGGCCCTCCGCGCAGCCCGCGCTGCACGGGTGCTGACCGCGACGCCGCGCACGTTCGAGACATTGCGCGACGCGCATGTCGAGCTGGACGCGTTGATCGGCAGCGGCCGCGACCCCGGCGAGACGTACGACCCAGCCGAGCTCGACCCGCCGGCGCGACTCCGCGTCTCGACGCTCGGGCACGACGGCGGGATCGTCGAGCCCGGCGGCCCGTTCGCCGCCGCGCCGACCCCAGGGCCGGTCGTCGATGCCTACGGAGCCGGCGACTCGTTCGCGGCCGGGCTCACGTTCGGGCTCGCGGCCGGGATGACCGTGCCGGACGCAGTCGCGCTCGCCTCCCGATGCGGCGCCGCCGCGCTCACGGGCCGCGGCGCGTTTGCGGGCCAGCTAGAGCTCTAGTCCTCGCCGTCCCAGTAGTCGAGCGTCGGCCCCGGGCGGCCGAGCAGGATCCGCTCGCCTGCCGCGCTTCGCGCGCCGAGCTTGCCGCTGTCCGGATACTCGACGATCTCCGGGGCGATCATCGTGGAGAGCATGAGCACGCGGGCCGGCTCGGCGGTGTCGTTCCTGAGCTGGTGAAGGCCCTCTTTGCCGCGGCGGAAGACCGCGACGTCGCCTTCGCGAAGCTCCTGTTCGCCGTCGGCTGAGCGCAGCGTGGGCCGGCCGCGGACGACGAGCACCCACTCCTCGTTCGCATGGTGCGTGTGGTACGGCCAGAGCTTCTCGCCCGGCTCGAGCTCGTACAGGCACCCGCCGATCAGCTCGGCGTTCAGCCGGCGGCCGACCCGTCTGGCCTTCGAGCGCCAGCCTTCGCGCTCCTCGACGTGATCCCACTCGTCGCCGTTCAGGTTGAGCACGTCCATGGGCGAGAGCCTAGATGTGGGTCGCCGGTCTTGCGTGGTGGGGCAAAGTGGGTTAAAGTGGTGCCCGGTGGTAGCGATGACACCGCGGCGGCGACGATGTTTCTTGGCGAGTTCGACCACACACTCGACGAGAAGAACCGGCTCACCCTTCCGGCCCGGTTCCGCGAGTCCTTCCCGGAGGGCCTCGTCGTCACCCGCGGAATGGACGGCTGCCTCTACGCATACGCCCGCGCGGACTGGGACCGCCTGGTCGAGTCCCGGCTCGCCAACCTCGATCTGCTCAGCCGCGACGACCGCATGATTCAGCGCTACTTCTTCTCCGCCGCAGTCGAGGCCGCCCCCGACAAGCAGGGCCGGATCCAGCTGCCGGCCGCGCTTGTCGAGCACGGCGGGCTCGGTCGCGAGGTCGTGGTCGCCGGGGTCCACGACCACCTCGAGATCTGGGATCGAGCCGCCTGGCGGGCGCTGGTCAAGGAAGTCGAAGGGAGGGCAGAGCATGTTGCCGAACGCCTTGCAGCCAAACGCGACTGACCACATCCCCGTCCTGGCCGAGGAGGTTCGCGAACTCCTCGCGGTCGAGCGCGGGGACACGGTGATCGACGCGACCTTCGGCGCGGGCGGACATGCAGAGCTGCTCGCGGCAGACCTGCGCGGCGAGGGCAAGCTGATCGCGATCGACCGCGACCCGACCGCGCGCACGTACTTCGAGCGCTTCCGCCGCCGGACCGGTGTCTCCGCCCGTTTCCTGCGGGGCGAGTTCGCGACGGTGCTCCAGCAGCTCGCGAACAACGGGATGCAGGCCGACGCGATCCTGCTCGACCTCGGCGTCTCGAGCATGCAGCTCGACCAGCCGCAGCGCGGGTTCTCGTACGCGGTCGACGCGCCGCTCGACATGCGCATGGATCCCTCGGCCGACACGACGGCCGCCGACTTCGTCAACGAGCTGAGCGAGCGAGACCTCGAGGTCGTCTTCAAGCGCTACGGCGAGGAGCGCTTCGCCCGCGCGATCGCGCGCGAGATCGGGCGCCGTCGCAAGCAGGCGCGGTTCGCGCGCACCGGCGAGCTCGTGGACGCGATCAAGGCCGCGATTCCCGCTCCGGCCCGGTTCGGCGAAGGCCATCCGGCGAAGCGCGTCTTCCAGGCGCTCCGCATCGCCGTCAACGACGAGCTGGGCCAGCTCGACGAGGCGCTGCCCGCGGCGGTCGAGATGCTTCGGCCCGGCGGGCGGCTCGCGGTGATCAGCTTCCACTCGCTCGAGGACAGGATCGTCAAGCGCTACTTCCGCGACGAGCAGAAGGGCTGCGTGTGCCCGCCCGACTTCCCCGTCTGCGCCTGCGGTCGCGAGCCGGTCGTCCGCGTCGTGACGCCGAGAGCGGTGCGGCCGACTCCGCGCGAGACCGCAGCGAACCCGCGCGCCGCTTCGGCCCGGCTGCGGGTCGCGGAGAAGACGGAATGAGCAGCGTCGCCGAGGGCTTCCGGGCCCGCCGCGTCGAGGCGCGCACGAAGGCGAAGGGGCAGCGGCGGATCGCCGGCGGCGTCGCCTGGATCGTGATCGTCGCCGCGCTGCTCGCGGGCGTCGTCGCGATCAACGTCGCCGTGCTCCGGCTCAACCTCAGGCTGGACAGCGCCAACCACCGGCGCGGCCAGCTGAGGGCGGATATCGCCGCCCAGCAGGCGAAGCTGGCGAGCGCCAAGCGGACGGGCGACATCATGAACGGGACACAGGGCCTCGTCCCAGCCGATCCGGCCACGACCCAGAGCGTCGACCTCGGGCGCTGACCAATGCGCCGACGGCGTCCGAGCACGAAGCTCGCCGATCGCCGGCTCCGAGTGTTGCTGGCGGTTTTCGCCGTGGTCTTCGGCGTCACGCTCGCGCGTGCGGCGTGGCTGCAGACCGTGCAGGCGAGCGGCCTCGCGTCGAAAGGCGCGAGCCAGCAGCGCGAGTCGATCGTCGTACCGGCGGGCCGCGGGACGATCTTCGACCGGTCAGGCGTCCAGCTCGCGATCGGGGAGCAGGCGACGACGGTCTACGCGGACCCGAAGGAGGTCGTGAACGCGCGGGCAGTCGCGAATGCGGCGGCCCAGACCCTCGGCGTCGACGCGAACGCGCTCTACCCGCAGCTCGTCGACCGCTCGAAGGGGTTCGTGTACGTCGCGCGCGAAGCCGATCCGGTCAAGGCCGCCGCGCTCGAGGCGAAGCACCTCGCCGGGCTCGGCTTCTATCCGGAGGAGCGTCGCTTCTACCCCCTGGGAACCGTCGCGTCGCAGGTCGTCGGCTACGCGGGCATCGACGACCACGGGCTGGCCGGGATGGAGCTCGCCCGCGAAGGCACGCTGCGCGGGCGCCCGGGCCGCGAGACCGTGATCAAGGATCCGCTCGGCCGCGTGCTCGACGTCCTGAACTCCGCCCCGGAGCGCGACGGGCACGACGTCTACCTGACGATCGACCACACGATCCAGGCAGAAGCCGAGGACGCGCTCCGCTCTGCCGTCGCCCAGTGGCACGCCAAGCGCGCGACAGCGACCGTCCTCGACCCGCACACCGGCGCCGTGCTCGCGATGGCGACGGCGCCCGGGTACGACGCGAACGAGTTCGGGAGCGTGCCCCCGCAGTACCAGCGGAACTCCCCGGTCACCGACGTGTACGAGCCGGGCTCGACCTTCAAGCTCGTGACCGTGGCGGCTGCACTGTCCGAGCACCTGGTGACGCCGATGACGCAGTTCTTTCTCCCATACTCGATCCAGATCGCCGACAAGTGGATCCACGACGCGGAGCCGCGGGCCGCGGAGACGCTGAGCGTGGGCGAGATCCTGGCGCAGTCGTCGAACGTCGGAGTCGCGACGATCGCGACGAAACTCGTCGGGGCGACGAGGCTGTCGGACTGGATCTCCCGCTTCGGCTTCGGGCACGACACCGGTATCGACTTCCCGGGCGAGAGTCCCGGCATCGTGCTGCCGCGCGACAAGTGGTACGGCTCGGCCGTCGGCACGATTCCGATCGGCCAGGGCATCGCGGTCACTCCGATCCAGATCGCGGCGGCGTACGCGGCGATCGCGAACTACGGCGTCTGGGTGACGCCGCACCTCGTCGACCACGTGATCGGCGGGGCGGGGCCGAGGGTCGTGCACCGGAGGATCGTCTCGACCGCGGTCGCGCGCGAGTTGATGGCGATGCTCGTGAACGTCGTCGCGGAGGGAACCGGGACGCTCGCGCACGTGCCCGGCTACGACGTGGCCGGCAAGACCGGAACCGCCGACAAGCCAGACCCGCAGACGGGCGGGTACTCGACCACGAAGTACGTCGCGTCGTTCGTCGGGATCGTTCCCGCGACGGCGCCGAAGCTCGTGATCCTCGTCACTGTGGACGAGCCCCAGGGTGCGATCTTCGGAGGGACCGTCGCGGCGCCGGTGTTCCAGAAGATCGCCCGGTTCGCGGTGCAGTACCTCTCGATCCCGCCGGACAACCCGTCCGAGTTGGCAGCTTCGTCCGCTTCGGCCACGTCCCAAACGGCCGTTTCCTCTTCGGTCGGGCATTAGGTAGCCCAACCTTGGCGTCGCGGCTGTTGCCGCGCCCGCCACGTGTCGCGCGTCTTTTCGCGCGGGCCACGGCGAGTGTCCTTTCCACAAAAGTCCCGCATTTGGGAGGGTTTTGTGACGATTGGTGCGGGTCGGGTGACGGGCGTCCCTGGTAGACTCGCCCGCCGTGGACCTGGAGCGGCTCATCGGGGCCCTCGCTCCAGCGGAGGTCCTGAATCCCACCGCGGTCGACGTTGTCGATCTCGCGTACGACACGCGATCCGTCGCGCCCGGCGCGCTCTTCTTCTGCGTCCGCGGACAGCGTCGGGACGGGCACGAGCTCGCAACCGACGCCGTGGAGGCGGGCGCGGTTGCACTCGTCGTCGACCACGCGCTCGACGTCGCCGTCCCGCAGCTCGTTGTCCCCGACACGCGCGCCGCGATGGCGCAGGCGGCCGCCGAGTTCTTCGGCCATCCGTCGCAGGAGCTGACCATTGCCGGCGTCACGGGCACGAACGGCAAGACGACCACGACCTTCCTGCTCTTCGCGATCCTCGCCGCTGCCGCGAGACGCCCCGGGCTGCTCGGGACGGTCGAGGTGCGCGTCGGGGGCGAGCGGCGCCCGGCGCTGCGCACGACGCCCGAGGCGATCGACCTCCAGCGCACGCTGCGAGAGATGCTCGACGCGGGCGACCGCAGCTGCGCGATGGAGGCCACCTCGCACGGGTCGGAGCTTGGCCGGCTCTCCGGCACGCGCTTCGCCGCCATCGCGTTCACCAACCTGAGCCAGGACCACCTCGACCTGCACGGGACGATGGAGCGGTACTTCGACGCCAAACGCCGCCTGTTCGTCGAGGGCGAGCCACCGCCCGCGGCAGTCAACGTCGGCGACGAGTACGGCCGCCGGCTGGCCGACGAGCTGCGCCGGCTCGACCGCGCGCCGCTGCTCACCTTCGCCTACGAGGGCGAGGCCGACCTCGTCCCCGACAGCGTCGAGCTGTCGCCGTGCGGAGCCCGCATCGGACTCGACGGGCTCGAGCTCGAATCGCCGCTCCTCGGCCGGTTCAACGTCGAGAACGTGCTCGCCGCGGTCGCGGTCGCGCGGCTGCTCGAGATTCCCGACGACGCGATCGCTCAGGGCATCGCCAGCGTCCGCGGTGTCCCGGGCCGCTTCGAGGCCGTGGACGAGGGACAGCCGTTCCTCGTCGTCGTCGACTACTCGCACAAGCCGGACGCGCTGCAGAGCGCCCTCGCAGCAGCCCGCGGGCTCGCCGAAGGGCGCGTGATCTGCGTCTTCGGCTGTGCCGGCGACCGCGATCGCGGCAAGCGGCCGCTGATGGCCCGCGCAGCCGAGGAGGGCAGCGACGTCGCGATCCTGACTTCGGACAACCCTCGCAGCGAGGATCCCGAGGCGATCGTTCGCGAAGTCTTGACGGGGGCGAGCGGGGACATGGCGGTCGAGGTCGACCGGCGCAAGGCGATCGAGCGGGCGATCGAGCTCGCGCAGCCCGGCGACTTCGTCCTGGTTGCCGGCAAGGGACACGAGACGTATCAGGAGCTGCGCGACGGCACGATTTCGTTCGACGACCGCGAAGTCGCGCGCGAGGCGCTGCGGCGGCAGAGGGCGAAGGCGTGATCCCGCTCCTGCTCGACGACATTGCTCGACTCGGCCGGCTCGAGCGGGCACCAGGGGCCACGCAGGTCACGGGCGTCCAAGTCGACTCGCGCCGGATCGTTGCGGGCGACCTCTTCGTCGCCGTGAACGCGGCCGGGGCCGAGTTCGCCGAGGACGCCTTTGCCCGCGGCGCGGCGGCAGCGCTCGCGCCCGGGGATGGATTCGCCGCGCTGGCCGCGCTCGGACGGGCGGTTCGCGACCGCAGCGAGGCCAGGGTCGTCGGCATCACCGGCTCGGCGGGCAAGACGTCGACGAAGGACATCCTGGCCGCGATCTGCCGTCCGCACGCGCGCACCGTCGCGGCGGAGGCGAGCTTCAACAACGAGATCGGCGTGCCGCTGACGCTCTGCCGGCTCGAGCCCGACACCGAGATGTGCGTCCTCGAGCTGTCGATGCGCGGGCTCGGCCAGATCGCCGAGCTCTGCGCCTACGCCAAGCCGCATGTCGGCGTGATCACGACGATCGGGCCGGCGCATGTGGAGCTGCTGGGCTCGCTCGAGGCCATCGTCCAGGCGAAGTCCGAGCTCCTCGACGCGCTACCGACCGGGGGCACCGCCGTGGTGCCGGACGACTTTCCGGTCACGCGCGACGACCTCGACGTCGTGCGGTTCGGCGAGCCCGAAGCTCGCGTCGAGGACGGCCGCACGCTCATCCGGTGGGAGGGCCGCGAGGTCGCCTTCGACTTCACCGCGCGCCACCAGGCGCGGAACGCGCTCGCCGCGCTGCACGCGGCGCGGGCGGTCGGCGTCGAGGCGAACGACTCGGTCGACGTCGAGTTCTCGAAGTGGCGCGGCGAGGAGGTGCCGCTCCCGGACGGCGGCCTGCTCGTCAACGACGCCTACAACGCAAATCCGCTCTCCGTGCGTGCCGCTCTCGAGCATCTCGTCGCCCAGGCGAACGGCCGCCGCACGGTCGCGATCCTCGGCGAGATGGCCGAGCTCGGGCCCGAGTCACCGCGTTACCACCAGGAGATCGGCAGGTTCGCGAAGAACCTCGGCATCGACGTCGTGATCGGCGTCGGCGAGCTCGCGCGGAACTACGAGCCCGACGACTGGAGCCCCGACGCGCCGTCCGCGACCGACATGGCCAGAACCGTCATCCACCCCGGCGACTGCGTCCTCGTGAAGGGCTCTCGCGCCGCCGGTCTCGAGGTCGTCGCCGAAGCGCTCGTGGCAGTGAACGCCTAGGTGCCCCGCCCAGCGATACATGCCGGTCTCTGCCCCGCGATCACGCGGCGCGCTGCGTCGTCCTCAGTCGCGCCCGTAGTCGCCACTACGAGCGCTCCCTGCGTCCTTGCATCGCTGGGTGCTCGCGACGCACAGCCTCGGCGGCACCGCTGGACGGGGCGCTGATGGTCCGCGTCCTCGTCGCGGGCATCATTGCGCTGATCGTCTCGATCGCGCTCGGGCCCAGCTTCATCCGCTACCTGCGGGAGCGCGAGTACGGCCAGCAGATCCGCGAGGAGCTGCTCACGCACCACGGGATCAAGCAGGGCACCCCGACGATGGGCGGCGTCCTGATCGTCGTCGCAACGGCGATCCCCTACCTGGCGCTGAACGGCTACACGACGAACGCGCTCCTCGTCTTCCTGGTGACGATCGCCTGCGCGGCGATCGGTTTCTTCGACGACTTCACCAAGCTCACGCGCAAGCGCTCGCTCGGCCTTCGCGGACGATGGAAGCTGGTCTTGCTCGGGCTGATCACGGTCGCGGTCTCGTACGTGACCCACCACCGCCACTTCGAGACGAAGGTCTACATCCCGATCGTGAACGGGAAAGTCCCGCTCTCCTGGGGCTGGTACGTGCTGCTCTTCTTCATCATCGCCGGCGCGGCCAACGGCGTGAACCTGACCGACGGAGTCGACGGCCTCGCCGCCGGCACGGGGATCATCGCCGTCTTCACCTTCACGGCCATGGCCGTCATCGCCTGGATCCGCTCCGGCGCGCCGGGCCACCG
>Ga0070741_10019089_pt1 | contig 10993 bp, 12 predicted proteins | sample Coa_R1_4_FD_66440 | JGI IMG/M metagenome (GOLD analysis project Ga0070741, IMG submission 66440) | Surface soil microbial communities from Centralia Pennsylvania, which are recovering from an underground coalmine fire - Coalmine... | ecosystem: Environmental > Terrestrial > Soil > Unclassified ...
GTCTATCCGGCGATCTACACGATCGTCCGCAGCTTCTACGGCCAGTCGGGCGGCGACTTCGTCGGGATCGACAACTACAAGGCGCTCTTCATCACCGGCACGATCACCACCGCGATCAAGAACAACGCGATCTGGGTGGCGGTCGTCCCCGCGCTGATCACGTCGATCGGGCTGATCTTCGCCGTCCTGACCGAGAAGATCAGCTGGTCGCTGGCGTTCAAGACGGCGGTCTTCATGCCGATGGCGATCTCGCTCTTCGCCGCGGGCGTGATCTGGCGGATCATGGACCGCCAGGAGCCCGGGATCGGCGCGGTCAACGCCGTGATCGGGAGCGTCCACGACGCGTTCGTCCCGGCGGGCCCGCTGTCGGACGCGCTCCCCTCCGGCGACGAAGAGACGGGCAGCCCGGCCTCCGGCATCGTGCTGAAGAAGCCGCTGCAGCCCGGCGGCGTCGCCCGGCTCGGGCTCACCGGGATCCCGCCGGACCAGGTGCCGTCGGGCGCCGGGCAGGCGGTCGAGCCCGCGGCGAAGGCCGGCTCGATCACCGGGGTCGTCTGGCGCGACTTCAAGCCCGGCGGCGGCGTGCCCGGCAAGGTGGAGCGGGGGGAGGTGGGGTTGCCCAGGGTCACCGTCGTCCTGCGCGACTCGTCCGGCAGGAAGGTCGGATCGACCACGACCGACGACCGGGGCGGCTTCGCCTTCGACGACCTGCAGCAGGGCTCTTACACCGCAGGAGTCGGGGCCGCGACCTTCCGCAAGCCGTTCGGCGGCGTCTCGTGGCTCGGCTCGAAGCTGATCACGCCCTCGATCATCATCGCCTACATCTGGGTGTGGGCCGGCTTCGCGATGGTGGTGATCGCGGCCGGGCTCGCGGCGATCCCGCGCGACACGCTGGAGGCGGCGCGGACCGACGGCGCCAGCGAATGGCAGGTCTTCAGGCGCATCACGGTCCCCCTGCTCGCGCCCGTGCTCAGCGTCGTGTTCGTCACGATGATCATCAACGTCCTCAAGGTCTTCGACATCGTCCTCTCGGTCGCGCCCGAGTCGTCGCAGGCCGAGGCCAACGTGATCGCGCTGGCGATGTGGCGCATCGCCTTCCCGCAGAACGACTTCGGCCTCGGGTCGGCGATCGCGGTCTTCCTGTTCCTGCTCGTCGTCCCGGTGCTGGCGCTGAACATCAGGCGCTTCCGGAGGGAGGTGTAGCGCGGTGGCCGCCGTCGAGTCGACCGTCCCCGCTCCTGCTCCCGTGGTCGAGGAGAGCGTCGCCGCGAGGATCATCCGGTTCGCGGGCAGGCTGCCGGTCCAGCTCTTCCTCGCCGCCGTCGGCCTGCTCTGGCTCGTGCCGACGATCGGGCTGTTCGTCACCTCGATCCTGCCGGCGAGCCACTTCGACCAGGCCGGCTGGTGGAAGATCTTCGCCAAGCCGAGCATGGCGACGTGGACGAACTACGACCAGATCTTCGGCAACCACGAGATCATGCACGCGCTGATCACGACGCTGGAGATCGCGGTCGGCGGGACCGTGCTCCCGATCCTCGTCGCCGCGCTCGCCGGCTACGCGTTCGCGTGGCTCGAGTTCCCGGGCCGCGACTGGATCTTCATCGCCGTGATCGCGATGCTCGTGGTGCCGCTCCAGATGGCGCTGATCCCGATCTTCAAGCTCTACAGCCACCTGAACCTGTACGGGAACGTCTTCGGCCTGATCCTCTTCCACACGGCGTTCGGGCTCCCGTTCGCGATCTTCCTGCTCCGGAACTTCTTCATCGGGATCCCCAAGGACATCTTCGAGTCGGCCCGCATCGACGGAGCCTCCGAGCTGCGGATCTTCCTGAGGCTGATCCTGCCGCTCGGGCTCCCGGCGATCGCGTCGCTCGGGATCTTCCAGTTCCTCTGGACGTGGAACGACCTGCTCGTCGCCCTCGTGTTCGGCGGCGACACGAAGCCGATCACGGTCGCGATCTTCACGCAGCTCCGCTCGTTCAGCGCGAACATCGACATCATCGGGCCGGCGGCGTTCATCTCGCTGGCGATCCCGCTCGCGGTCTTCTTCGCGTTCCAGCGCTACTTCGTCCAGGGGCTGCTCGCGGGCTCGGTGAAATGACGCCGACCACCCCGTCGTGCGCGATCGTCGGCAGTGGGCTGGGTGGGCTGGTCGCGTACACGACACTCCGGCACGGCGGCCTGGCGCCGGTGGAGATCGCCGTCTTCGGCACCGACGCCGACCCGGCGGCCGCCTTCCGCGCCAACGCCGGTGCGATCAGGCAGCGTCACATGCGCTCGGAGAGCGACGGCCACTGCTTCGCGCGCACGTTCCCGGGCCTCGCCGTCCGCTCGGCGCTGCGCGACCGCAGCCTCCGCCCGCTCGTCGACTCCGTGCGCGACCGCTACCGTCCGACGGTCGACGAGTTCCTCGCCCACGTGGCCGAGGCGCGGGCGGCATCGGGGTGGGACGCGAGCTTCAGGCCGCGCCGCGTCGAGCAGGTGCGCGCGGTCGGCGGCGGCTTCGAGCTGGACGGCGACGGCCCGTTCGCGCACGTGCTGCTGGCGCCGGGCCACGCCGGGCTCGCCTTTCCGCCGGGTCTGGACGAGGACCCGCGTGCCGTGCACGCCTACGAGCCGCACGGCTACGCCGACGAGGTCGCGGTGGTCGGCGCCGGGATGGCGGCCGCGACCGAGTGGCTGAACGCGCTCGCCGCCGGCGCGCGCGTGGCCTCGGTCCGGCGGCGCGAGCCGGAGCGGCGGCCGCTGAACGTCGAGCGGCGCTACTTCACCAAGCGCGGGCTCGACGGCTTCCGGCGCACGGGGCGCGAGGAGCGGATCGCCCTGCTGCGCGGCTTCGTCGCGCCGTCCTATCCGGCCGGGCCGGAGTGGGACGAGCCGATCGCCCGGGCGACCGAGCAGGGGCGTTTCCGGGTCGAGCCCGAGGTGAACGGCGCGGCCCAGGTGATCTGCGCGACCGGCTTCCGGCGGGGCTACGCCGCCGACCCGCTCCTCCGCGACCTCGTCGGCGGGCACGGGCTCGACACGGCCGGGAGCTGGATCGTGCTCGACGCCGACTCGACCGTTCCGGCACTGACCGACGACGCCCGCACGCTGGCCCTCGCCGGCGCCTGCGCGCAGTGGGCGCACCCGGGATCGGACACGGTGGTAGGGATGAAGCACGCGGCCCGCGGGTTCCTGCGACGGGTGATGCGATGGCGTACACGCTGAGCGGCCGCCTGCAGTCCCGGCTGGCGGCGGCGCAGCTGCCCCTGGTCGCCGCCTGCGTGCTGTGCGTGGTGCTCCCTGCCTGGTGGCCGCTCGAGCTCGCCGGGCTGATGCTCGGCGTCGGGCTCGTCCTCGACGTGGTCGTCTACGACCGTCTGCTGGACTACCAGCCCGGCTCGGCGGCCGTGCCCCTCGGCCTGCTGGAGCTCGCGCTCGTCATGGCCGCCGTCAGGGCCTTCTCGATCGGCGCCCCCCTGCTGCCCGCGCTCGGCTTCTTCGCCGGCTCGTGGCTCGTCGCCCAGGCGCTCGGCCATGCGGGACTGCCGCTCCTCCGCCTGTCCTACGCCGACGACGGCGGCGAGCTGGGCCGGATCGGCGCCGGGCTCGCCGTCGTCACGCTCACCGTCTTCGGGACGGCGGGCGGGTACGCGTGGTCGCAGCTTCCTCCGACCGTCCACCTCTCGGCCGGGATCCACCAGGGGCCGATCGTGATCACGAAGCGCGAGCACCTCGTCGGCGAGCGCGGCGCGGTCGTCCGCGGCGGGATCGTCGTCCGCGCCGACCACGTCGTCGTGCGCGACGTGGCCACGCTGGGGGGCGACTACGGCATCGAGGTCGACCGCGCCCGCCACGTCGTGCTCGACGGCGTGCAGGTCGTCGGCGCGAAGATCGACGGCATCCACGTCCGCCAGAGCACCGTGTCGATCGACGACTGCCGGGTCGACTCGCCCGCGGGGTGGACGCAGGGGATCGACATCTCGTTCTCCGCCGGCATGGGGATGAGCATGGTCCACGGCTGCACCGTCGTCGGCGGGATGCAGGGCATCGTCGTCGACTCGGCCGAGGCGGACATCCACGAGAACCGGGTGAGCACGACCTCGTTCCAGGCGATCTCGATGACGGAGATGTCGATGGGGATGATCGCGGAGAACGAGGTCGCCGGCGCGGTCGGCGCCGGTATCGCCTGCGTCGACCAGTCGATGTGCATGATCGAGGACAACCGGGTGTCGGGCACGCGGCCGGATCCGACGTCGCCGGGGCTCGAGCGTCAGGGCGGCTACGGGATCATCAGCGACTACAAGGCCGAGGCGGAGCTCGCCGACAACGAGCTGGTCGGAAACGCGGGCCGCGTCGGCGTTTTCGCCGGCGCCGTGGTCACGCCGGCGGAGTAGCGGAAGGCACAGGCCTCAGCCTGTCCCCGGGCGTTCGCGGGCGCGATCGGACCGCCCCGGCCGGGCTCGGACCGGCGCTTGGCTACACTGCTCGCCCGGGCGCCCGTAGCTCAGGGGATAGAGCGCTGCCCTGCGGAGGCAGAGGTCGCATGTTCGAATCATGCCGGGCGCATCTCGCCGTTCCGGCTAGCCGTTCCAGGGCAGCCGGTCCCAGTACTCCGGCCGGCCGCGCTTCGGGCGCTCGAAGCGCGCGTACGCCTCCCTCGCGTTCGGGGTCTCCTCCTCGGCGCTCGCGCCGTACCCGGCGGCGAGCCCGGACACCGGGTAGAGCAGCTGCTCGTCCTCCGTGCGGGCCCCGACCATCAGGATCGCGCACGGGCCGTCGCCGGCGCCGACGAAGACGTGCTCGACGCCGGCCGGGCAGTGGACGAAGTCCCACTGCCGGAGCGGGCGCTCCTCCCCCTCGACCAGCAGCTTGCACTCGCCCGCCAGCACGAGGAACGCCTCCTGCTGCGACTCGGAGTGGTAGAGGCAGTTCGACTGGCCGGGCTCGACGACGGAGATGTTGATCCCGACCTGCTCGAACCGGTGGCGCTCGCTCTCGAACCCGCAGCCCGAGCCGAACGCGTCCGACGTCCACCACTCCGCGTCGGCGACGTTGACGACGAACCACCCCGGCTGCCCCGGCGCGAGCCCGGAGCCTGCATCTTCGAGGCGCGCTTCGCGCACGCCTCGAGTCTACGGGTCTTCGACCGCCGGCGCGGCCCGGCGGGCATGATGTGGGGGTGCGTGGGGTCGCGCTGGGCTGGGGTCTCGCGATCGTGCTGCTCCTCGTCTCGGCCGGAGGGGCCGGGGCGGCGCGTCCGCTGCCGTCGCTGCAGGAGAAGTGCGGCGACTCGGACGTCGTCGCCCAGCCGTTCGACGTCCGCACCTCGGACGGCGTCGACCTGTACACGATCGACGTCGGGACCGGGTCGACGGCGATCGTGCTCGTGCACGAGTCGCCCGCGAGCCTGTGCGGCTGGCTGCCGTACATCCCCTCCCTGACAGCGGCCGGGTTCCGGGTCCTCGCTTTCGACCTCCGCGGCTTCTCCGACTCGATCCTGCCGCCGAAGGTGCCCGCCCGCGCGTACGGGCGCGACCTCGCCGCCGAGGTCGCCCGCGCCCGCGCCGACGCAGCCAGCCGCGTGTTCCTGATCGGCGGCTCCTACGGCGGCGCCGTCTCCCTGACGTACGCGCCGTTCCTCTCGATCGACGGCGTGATCAGCCTCTCGGGGGAGGTGTACCTGCCCAGCGCCCAGGCGAATCCGTTGCGCTCGGCGGCGCGCCTCCGCGTGCCGCTGCTGATCGTCGGCACGCGGCACGACCGCTACCTGCCGGTGAAGGACGCGCTGGCGCTCCTGCGCAAGGCCGGGACGAAGGACAAGCGCACCGCCCTCTACCCGGGCGGATGGCACGGGTGGGACATCGTCGAGAACGCGCCCTTTGCGGGCTCGGCCAGGACGCTGATCGCGGACTGGATCCGAAAGCGGTCCTGACAACGCTTCATTTCCGGCCGTTCCGGGCACGGTTCTGCCTGGAATGGCTGCGATTCCCGACGGAATCACGCTCAGGCGGCACCGCGACCTCGAGGGCAGGCGGCAGGAACGCTGGATCCGGCGGGCGCTGCTGACCCTCGTCGGCGTCGTCCCGCTGCTCGCCCTGACCAACCTCTTCGGCCAGCGCCCGCATCTCGCACGCGCGACCTCGGGTCCGGCGTCGATCGAGCTCTACGCCCCCGGCCACCTGCGCGGCGGGCTGCTGTGGGAGGCGCGGTTCACGGTCACCGCCCACAGCGACGTGAAGGACGCGGTCCTCCAGCTCGACAAGGGCTGGCTCGAGGGGATGCAGATCAACACGATCGAGCCGTCCCCGGTCGGCGAGGGCTCGCACGACGGGAAGCTGGTCCTCGACCTCGGCCACATCCCGAAGGGGCAGCGCCACGTCCTCTTCGTCCAGATGCAGGTCAACCCGACGAACGTCGGGCGCCGGCCGCAGAACGTCCGCCTCTACGACGGCACCACGCTCCTCGCCACCGTCCACCGCAGCGTCACGATCTTCCCGTAGCCCATGGACCTGACCATCCGCGCAGTCGTCCTCTTCGGGTTCGTCTACCTGATCACGCGGATCATCGGCCGCCGCGAGCTCTCGTCGCTCGAGCCGTTCGACCTGATCCTCCTGATCGTGATGGGCGACGCGATCCAGCAGGGGCTGACCCAGGACGACTACTCGGTCACCGGCTCCATGATCGTGATCGGCACGTTCGCCGTGCTCCAGGTGCTGGTCTCCTACCTCAGCTACCGGTTTCCGCGTCTGCGACCTGCGCTCGACGGCGAGCCGATCGTGATCGTCCAGGACGGCGCGGCGATCGAGAGGAACATGCGGCGCGAGCGGCTGACGGTCGACGAGGTGATGGTCGAGGCGCGCCAGCAGCAGATCACGTCGATCGAGCAGGTCGCGTGGGCCGTGCTCGAGACGAGCGGGAAGATCAGCATCATCCCGAAGGGCTAGACCCGGAGCCGTAGACTCGGAGCCTGCCCCTCTCGCTGACAGAGGACGACGTCGAGCGGCTGCTCGGGCCGGCCGACGCGATCGCGGCCGTCGAGGACTCGTTCCGGCGGCTCCACGCCGGCTCGATCGAGAACGTCCCGCGCTACCGCGTCCGGCTGGACGACGGCTTCCTCGCGGTCATGTCCGCCGTCGACGCCGAGCGGGGGCTCGCCTGCGTGAAGACCTACGCGGGCGGGCCGGAGGGGGTCCGGTTCGTGGTGGTGCTCTTCGAGCACGGCGGGCTGCGGGCGGTGATCGACGCCGACCGGCTGGGGCAGATGCGCACCGGCTCGGCGAGCGCGATCGCGGCGAGGTACCTGGCGAAGCCGGGCGCGCGCACGCTCGGCGTGATCGGCTGCGGCAAGCAGGCGCGGACGCAGGTCGCCTGCGTCCGCGAGGCGCTGCCGGGGATCGAGCGGACGGTCGCCTACTGCCGCTCGCCCGAGCGGCTCGCCGCCTTCTGCGCCGAGGTCGGCGCCGAGGCGGCGGGGAGCGGCCAGGACGCGGCCGCCGCGGACGTCGTCGTCACGATCACCACGTCGCGCGACCCCGTGCTGCGCGGCGAGTGGCTCGAGCCCGGCGCCCTCGTCTGCGCGGCGGGCGCGAACCACCCGCGGGCGCGGGAGCTCGACAACGCGGTGCTGGAGCGCGCGGCGTTCGTGTGCTGCGACTCGCTCGCCGTCGCGAGGACCGAGTCCGGCGACCTGACCGAGCCGGTCGGCCAGGGCGTCCTCGACTGGCTCGAGGTGCACGAGCTCCAGGAGGTCGTGGCCGGCGAGCTCGCGGGCCGCCAGTCGCCTGACGACATCGTCCTCTTCAAGTCGAACGGCCTCGCCGCGTGGGACCTCGCGGCGGCGGTCCGGGTCGTGGAGCTCGCGGAGGCCTAGGACGAGAGGCCGGCCTTGGCGGCCTTCGCCAGGTCGTCGCCGATCGCCTTCAGCACGTCGGGTCGGTCGAGGACGCGGCTGATCTCCGCCTCCGAGCAGCGGTTCCGCACGTACGGGTCGTCGAGGATGTCCGTGAGCGAGCGCCCGCGGTCGTGCTCGCGGATGACGTACGCGGCGACCCGCTCGCCCTGCGTCGACCGGGCGCCGAGGAAGGAGAAGAGGCTGCGGAAGAACCGGCCGATCGCGCCCACGGGGGCGATTGTATCCTTGCCTCTTGCGCAGGAAGTCGAAGGCCGGCCGGTTCGCCGAGCGCGTGGTCGAAGGAAGGGACGACACCGGGGTCGAGGAGCGCGTCGAGCTCTGGATCGAGCGCAAGGAGGGCGGCGTCTGGGCCGTCGGCCGCGCCGTCAATCCGCAGCTCCGCACGAGCGACGAGCCCCGGCTCGACGACTACGTGTTCGAGGGGTATGAGCTGCAGGACGCCCTCGACGCCGCCAACGCCGCGCTCGAGGACGACGCCAGCGTCGCCGAGGGCGACGGGAGTGAGGTCCGCCAGCCGCCGTTCCGCCGCAGCGAGCTGCTCGGGCCGCTCGAGCGATGGTTCTTCGGACGGCGCTAGGGCGCCGCCCGCTAGCCTCGTGCCCTCGATGTTGATCCGGCTCGGCCACAGCCCCGACGCCGACGACGCCTTCATGTTCTGGGCGCTCGCCGAGAACCGCGTGGACACGCGCGGTTTCGAGTTCGAGCACGTCCTGCGCGACATCCAGACCCTGAACGAGTGGGCGCTCGAGGGCCGGCTCGAGGTGACCGCGATCTCGCTGCACGCGTACCCGTTCGTCCAGGACCGCTACGCGCTCCTCCCGCACGGGGCGAGCATGGGCTCGGGGTACGGGCCGGTGCTCGTCTCGCGGCAGCCGTTGACGAAGGACGAGCTGCGCGGGGTCGAGATCGCAATTCCCGGGAAGATGACGACCGCGTTCCTCGTGCTGCGGATGTACCTCGGCGAGTTCGCGTACCGGGTCGTCCCGTTCGACGAGATCCTCGACGAGGTCAAGTCGGGGGCGGTCGACGCAGGCCTGCTGATCCACGAGGGTCAGCTCACGTACGCGTCGGAGGGGCTCCAGAAGGTCGTCGACCTCGGCGAGTGGTGGCTGCTCGAGACGGGCCTGCCGCTGCCGCTCGGCGCGAACGTGGCACGGAGGGATCTCGGCCCGGAGCGCCTGCACGACCTCTCCGAGGTGCTCGCCGAGTCGATCTCGGCAGGGCTGGCCAACCGGCGCGAGGCGATGCAGTACGCGCTCCAGTTCGGCCGCGGGCTCGACTCGGAGCTCGGCGACCGCTTCGTCGGCATGTACGTCAACGAGCTGACGCAGGACTACGGCGACGAGGGCCGGCAGGCCGTGCGGGAGCTGATGCGGCGCGGCGAGGAGATCGGCGCGTTCGACCGGCCGGTCACGGTCGACTTCGTCGACTAGCCTGCGGGGCATGGCTCGCGCGGTCATCCTCTCGGCCGTCCGGACGCCGGTCGGCCGCTACGGCGGCGGCCTCGCCGGGGTCCGGCCCGACGACCTCGCCGCGACGGCGATCGCCGCCGCGGTCGAGCGGGCGGGCGTGCCCGCAGGCGAGATCGAGGACGTCTGGTTCGGCTGCGCCAACCAGGCCGGCGAGGACAACCGCAACGTCGCGCGCATGGGTGCGCTCCTCGCCGGGCTGCCCGAGTCGGTCGCCGGCGTCACCGTCAACCGCCTGTGCGCGTCCGGGCTGTCGGCGGTGGTCGGGGCGTGCCACGCGGTGATCGCGGGGGACGGCGACCTCTTCGTCGCCGGCGGCGTCGAGTCGATGAGCCGGGCGCCGCTCGTCATGGCCAAGCCGGACAAGGCCTTTCCGCGCGGGAACCAGACGGTCTGGGACTCGACGCTCGGCTGGCGCTTCCCGAACCCGCGGATGGAGGAGATGTTCCCGCTCGAGTCGATGGGCGAGACGGGTGAGAACGTGGCCGAGCGCTGGCAGGTGTCGCGCGAGGACCAGGACGCGTTCGCGCTCGCGTCGCAGCAGCGGCACGCGGAGGCGAGCGCGGCCGGCCGCTTCGCCGACGAGCTGGTGCCGGCCGGGGAGCTCGAGGCCGACGAGCACCCGCGGGCGGACACGACGCCGGAGAAGCTGGCGGCGCTGAAGCCGGCGTTCCGGAATGAGGGAAGCGTCACCGCGGGCAACTCGAGCGGGATCAACGACGGCGCCGCGGCGTTCGTGATCGCCAGCGAGGAGCGCGCCGCAGCGCTCGGCGCCGAGCCGCTCGGGACGTTCGTCGGCTCCGCGGTCGCGGGCGTCGATCCCCGTGTGATGGGCGTCGGGCCGATCCCGGCGGTGCAGAAGCTGCTCGCGCGCGCCGGCATCGAGGCCGGCGAGGTCGACCTCGTCGAGCTGAACGAGGCCTTCGCCTCCCAGAGCCTGGCGGTGATCCGGGAGCTCGGCCTCGACCCGGCCAGGGTCAACGTCAACGGCGGCGCGATCGCGATCGGCCACCCGCTCGGGATGAGCGGCGCGCGGCTGGTGGTCACCCTGCTGCACGAGCTCGAGCGCCGCGGCGGCCGCTACGGCCTGGCGACGATGTGCGTCGGCGTCGGCCAGGGCCAGGCGGCCCTGTTCGGCCGTGGCTAGCCCGGCCGAGGATTACCTCCTGCTCGGGCTGCGGCTCGGCCGCCACGTCGAGGGCCTCGTCGACGCCTACTACGGCCCGCCCGAGCTGAAGGAGCAGGTCGACGCCGAGCCGCTCGCCGAGCCGGCCGCGCTGGTCGACGACGGCGACGCGCTGGTCGGGCGGCTCGAGGACGGCTGGCTGCGCGACCAGGCCCTCGGTCTGCGCACCTACGCCGGGATGCTCGCGGGCGAGGAGCTCGCCTACGCCGACGAGGTCGAGCGCTGCTACGGCGTGCGCCCGGAGCTCGGGGACACGGACGTCTACCGGGCGGTCCACGAAGAGCTCGACCGGCTCCTTCCCGGCGAGGGCCCGATCTCCGAGCGCTACCAGGCGTGGCGCAGCGCCCGGACCATCCCTGCCGGCAGCGTGCTCGCCGCGTGCCGCGAGGCGGCGGCCGAGCTCCGCGCGGCCACGGCCGGGATCGTCGATCTCCCCGAGGG
>Ga0070741_10019090_pt1 | contig 10993 bp, 7 predicted proteins | sample Coa_R1_4_FD_66440 | JGI IMG/M metagenome (GOLD analysis project Ga0070741, IMG submission 66440) | Surface soil microbial communities from Centralia Pennsylvania, which are recovering from an underground coalmine fire - Coalmine... | ecosystem: Environmental > Terrestrial > Soil > Unclassified ...
GTCGCCGGGCGACGGCTTGCTCGCTGGAATCACAGTACAGCCTGGCGTCGAAGTTCCTGTAGGACGCACCATCGCGTGGATCGTGCAACCTGGAGAAACTCCGCCGACGACCGATGCGGCAGTGGACTCAGGGCGAAAGATGACGGCGCCTGCGACAACGTTGGCGCCGCCAAAGGCCAGTGGCTCTGCAACGGAGACTGCTCCACCCACAGCCAAAATCTCTCCGAAAGCAAGACGGCTTGCCGCAGAGCGCGGCGTCGACGTGAGCCGGTTACGGGGTTCGGGACCAGATGGAGAAATTCTCGCTGCCGATATTCTTGCGCTTGCACAACCGCAGCCAGCATCTACGACCGAGTCTGCCAGCCCCATTTCGCGCTTGATGGCCGAGCGCACCACGAAAGCTTGGACCACAGTTCCGCACTTCTATTTGGTCCGAGAGGTTGATGCCGGTGCACTCATTGAGACGCGTGATCGACTTGCGACAGAAATCGCCAAAACCGATTCCGCTCTTAAGCTTACGTATACCGACCTCCTGGTTGCGCTGGTGGCGCGAGCTCTGGCGAAACACTCCCGAATGAACTCCAGTTGGACAGAGGATCGTATCCGGACAAACCGCGAAATCGATATCGCCATTGCGATACAGGCCGAGGACGGTGTCGTTGCTCCGGTGGTCCATGGCGCAGACCGAGCAACTTTAAGCGAAATTACCCTCCGCCGCCGGGAACTAATTGCCAAAGCACGCGGTGGGAAACTTCGACCTCAGGATCTTGCTGGAGCAACATTCACAATCAGCAACCTTGGCATGTTCGGAATCGACGCCTTCAGTGCGATCATCACCCCGCCACAAGCGGCGGTCCTTGCCGTGGGACGAATCGCCGATCGCGTGATCGCGGTCAATGGCCAGCCCACCATACGACCCATCATCACGCTCACACTTTCTTGCGATCATCGGGTAATCGATGGCGCCCGCGCCGCCGAATTTCTGACGGATGTTGCTGGTGCGATCTGCGCACCCACTAAGTGGCTCAGCTAGAGGACTCGCGAGTCGCGTTGGCTCCGATGTCGTCGTGCTCATTTGGCGTGGGGTTCGACAAGCTTCACACGCCGACGGCTCTGTGTGTACACGGTTCTGTTGTTCTCGGGATACTCGATAATTGCACGGAGTAAGAATTCGCCAATCGCTTTCGGAAAAGTGAAGTCGCTGTACAGGGTGGCCTGGCCAAGCGGCGCAATCCTGAAGTCTTTCATTTGGGTGCTCACCGGCACGCCTTGCTTAGTTTCGAGGACCAGGCTCAGTTTGCCCTGAACCTCGCGGTCTTCGTCGTTTACCAGCATCACCGGAAGCGACCGAACGCTTCCAGAGTCAAGGCTTGGCTGCCAGAAGCTGAGATAAACGCCTACCGGAGCGAATGCATTGCTCATGTAGTCGCGAAAGGCTGGGTGCAGCTCCAGTCGTTTCACGTCGCGGAAATTGTCGGACGTGTAGCCGACGGGATCGCTGCTGGTGAGGTAAACGAAGTGCAGCACGCCTGCATATTGCCGGTAAGCACGCCAGTATTCGGTGAGTCCGGCCAGAAGATACGCATTCAGCTCAAGCCTTTGTTCCGCGGTGGCGGCGGGGCCGAGGAGAGCCGGATAAAGCTTTTTCGTAAGCTGAGTCGGCGTGCCGTCGCGATTCAACCACACCCAGCCGTACTCATTCAGAATGAGCGCGTGCCCGGTGCGCGCACCTGGAGATAGTCCGCCGGGGTTTTCGAGCGTGGCCATATCGAATGTTGCACCGCCAAACGCCATATTCACGAATTCATAAGGGTGGTCTTCTACCGGGTCATCCGGCCCTTGCGGGGGGTTGTAGCTGTTCTCCCATGGACGATTTGACAGGTCCAATCCGCGCACTGCAGGAATGATTTTCTCGCCGAAAGCCGGGTCCCAGGTCTCATTATTGGCGTCCCATATCGCCACGCTCGGATGATTCCAATTGTCCCGCATCCACTCCCTGTATTCGGTAATCATCTCGTCAGTATCAAAGTGGATCTGATTCTCCGTCCCATGCCAATCCTGCCCAGTCCAGACGAAGTATTCGTTTTGAATCAGGAGTCCTGCCTCGTCGGCGATGTCAAGCCATCGCTCGGGTACAGGACCTATACAGAAACGGAAACTGTTCCAGTGCATTTCATGCGGAAGGTCGACGAGGAGCTTGCGCACCCAGCTTTCGTCCCAGGGCAGAGTTCCGGAAAGCGGGTCTTCAAAAAACCGGTGCAGGGTAATGTTGGAGCCGCGCATGAAGTAGACGCGCCCGTTCAGATATGCCCGCTTGGTGGCCGTGTCAAAGCGGAAATCCCTCATGCCAAAGCGAGTTGTGGCGCTGTCGCCTCCGGTACCCGTCTCCAGTACATACAGGTTGGGCGATTCGGGCGACCACAACCGCGCCCCAGGAATGGGAACGGTCTGCAGGAAAACCTTCGCCTCCCCAGGTGCAAGCGTCACGGGCATTGGCTGGGATGTGGCCACGGTCACAGCGGACTTCCAGGCATGAACTCGCTGAGTAAGATCGAAAGAAACCGGGTTCTTTCCAAAATTGTGCAAACCAGTCTGCACTACGATGGAACTGTTGGCGATCTTGGGTACCACCTGGATGCTTTCGATCGCGGGATCGTCGCTGATGGCCAGCGAAACGCTGTCGTAGATACCCGGAGTCCAACGTAGCTTTTCGAAGTCCGTGCCGGCTGAAACGTTCGTTGGCAGCACGCCTGGATGTGCGCCTACGCGAACGATCAACTCGTTGCGGCCCTGCCGAATTGCGTGGCTGACATCAAAAATTGCCGCCGTAAAGCAGGGCAGATGTTCGCCGATCTTTACTCCATTTAGCCAAACGGCAGCCCCGAATTGAGCCTTATTGATGTGGAGGATGGCCACGTTGCGGAAAGCCGAGACTTCAAACGTACGCCGGTACCAGAACCAGTTGCGTTCCTGGCGCGAAACACCGGCCGTCTGCGCAACGGAGCTGGGCGTTATTCCCCGATCGTTTGCCTGGTTCAGCAGGAGTTGCCGGCTGTCGAACTCATCAACGTGGGAAAAGGCGGGCTGGGCGGAGTGCGCCAGGCCGGGTACCGGCGCCTTATGGTTCCACACGGCTGGAATGCGGTCAGGTTCTTTAGAGTCTTCTATATCCCAAGTTCCGTCGAGGGAAAGTGTCGTGCGTTCGATTGCTCGCACCGGCGAAGGGCAGGCTGCTGCGACGGCAAGGCCCACGATCAGATACACAAGGAATCGGTTTACGCGTTTCGCCGAATAGCATGACTGGTGAGAGTAAAACAATGTGTTGTTCGGGCGGCTGGCGGAGGCAACCCGTGAATCATCGAGTCGTATGTTTCGATGTTCGCTTAGAAAAAAGCGATTATGTGAGCGAGTTTTGGGATGAGAAGCGTCGAAGTGAATTCCTATTCCTGCCGAACATCGAGTGGCCCCTCTCCGTTGATCCAATGACATGGCCTTCGGTATTCTATTCGACCATTTTTCGCGATGCAAAGACACTGCCCTACGGGAAAATTGCGGTAGATCCTCAAAAGGACGGTGGTGAATACTGGCGTAACTTAAGCGAAATGCGTGCGTATTATCAGAAGAACAGGCCGCCAGAGTTGCGCGGAGTTTTCATAGCTATTCAGTTGTTTTCCGAGAGGCCCCTAAGAGAGGATACAGTTCCTTATCTTATTTCTAAGAACATCCAAGCTGCTCTGCCTTTAGGTCACGCGTTGCCGGAGGAACCGCCTGCTGGAAGCGAGTTTCTGGGTTACGACATTGCGGATGCATCCTGGATTAGTGGCCTTACTAACTGCGGATACCCTATTAATGAGAAACGACAACTTGCACGTACATAGTCACCCCGCCTGAATTCGTTTGGTTTAATGAAAAACCTTGAGGATGCTGCGAACTTAAGGGATGTGCTGGATAAGCGATTGCCAGGACATGCTCCATTTTGGATTTACGGAATCTCGCGTTTATCAGAGTAGCTGTCGGCGGGTGCTGATTAGTGAGGAGCAAGAGGCGGAAATGAAAATAAGGCTGAATGCAGTGGCCCACCTTTGCGAAAGCCGCGCAAAGGTGGGCCACCCGCCTCCGTCGGCCGCACCGTATTTGCTAAACGTTGGAAGTACGGCGCTCACATTGAGTGGAACCCTTTACTATAATCCAGCCTTCTGGCAGAACGCCTCCGACTTTATTGGAGGGCTTATGCCTGGACCAGCGCCGGCGAGTTATGCAGGGGCTGCCGGCGAGCTTGTAGGTCGATATTGGGATGACATTTGGTAATGGGGATGGTCAGGCGCACGCATATTAGCTATCCCGTACGGAACTTTAGATGTCCCTTTTGTGGCACGAAAATGCCCACGGAAGAGTACAAGGGTTGGACGCCGTGGAAGTGTCCCGGCTGTTCTGCGGAACTCCAGTTCTCGGAAGCTCACGGGCTTATCTTGCAGGTGTGCTTCGTTGGGCTTGCACTACTACTTCTGTACCTGCTTGGATTACGGGGCTGGGAACTTGCTGTTGGCGCAGTCCTACTGGGGTTTGCACTAGCTGTCGTCTTCGGTGCCCCCTTCGATCGAATACTTCCTCGGCGGCTTGAGCTGTATCGTCCCCCGCCGTGGAAGGAGGATAAACGCGTCAGTTTGTTTTCCCGCGAGCACGCCGATGCTGACAACTGTAAGCAAGCGGACCAACCCCCCGACGAACCGCCGAAAGGCGCATAGCCGTGAACAACGCCGCATTACGTTGGCAACACCTCCTCTGGATTGATAGACGTCGATTTGCGTCGCTGGGGACCCGCCGTTTTCCGAAAAACCCGAGCACCCCCTAAGCACCGGCTGCCCTCCTTGGCGGGTGGCCCACCTTTGCGCTTTGGCAAAGGTGGGGACCGATGACGTCAATAGTCCCGTGCTGTTTCGCTCCGCCATGCCAGGCTGAGCCTATGCCTACACGCCGGAAGCGCTACTGCGGAGCCGGCCATCTGCACTTCATCCACCACGAGTTGTTATCAGCGGCGGCGGTTGCTGGGCCTATGGCGTAGGCGAGGCGATCCGCAGGAGGCGAGTTTGTTCAGCATGCTATGGAAGAGGGACACATTTGGCAGCGCAGGTTGTATGTCGGCATTATGGTTGCCGCGAAGTCGGACGGCTGCTGATTAATGAGGAGCAAGAGGCGGAACTGAAAATAACGCTAACTGCAGTGGCCCCACCTTTGCGAAAGCCGCGCAAAGGTGGGCCACCCGCGATTCCGTAACTTAGAGGTGACTGTTCGATGACTGTGCGACAGACGGTAGCGGTTGGTGGAGCTGTCGGGCTAGCTATATCAGGAATCGTGCTCGCTCTCCTTGGGAGGTATGGGATTTGGCAGATCATGCTCGGCAATACTGATTTGCGCGCTCTGTTGTGGCCATCGTCGGTCATGCTGCCGCTAAACTGGTGCTGCACCGTTCCTGAAATCTTGATGACCCTATCTTCAATTGCGATCAATTGTCTGATTTACATGTTGATCGCACTTCTGTTGAGGGCGGGCATTCGGACGCTTAAACCGCATCGGGAGACTGAACGCTAGGTCGGGAAATCTGAACCCTTACGCAACTGGCCATTCTCTGTGGTGCGGCCCTTGCCGCGGGTGGCCCCCCTTTGCGCTTTGACAAAGGTGGGGACCGATGACGTCAGAACGGATTGTCGATTTCGAATTACTTCAACTGACCACGCAAGACAGTCAGCGACGCTGGGGGCAACGTATAAACCGTCCCGGGCGCACCATTTACCGATGATTTCACCGGAGGATCATCAGGATCTGCGTACCCGTTCTTGCGGTCCGAATGCCACTGATACTGCTCTCTTCCATAACTGATCATCGTGACCGGCCCGGTAAATGCCTGTTCGTGCTTGTCCACATCATCACGGAAAACAACTCGCACCTGGTGGCGGTCATCGTGATCTTTATTTATCAGCATCAGCGACCATTGTCCATCGGGTCGGCGCAAGGCATACGCGGTTACGAGCCTATGTCCCTCAGCATCTTTCACGTCGCTTGACGCCAGGAATTGCCGGTGCATCGCATCCTTTGGCTCCGCCCACTCCTGTGTGAGCAGCTGGGCCGCGTAAAACTGCGATGTGCGTTGCCGAATCTGATAATCCTTATCCACCATGAACATGTGATACGTCCCCCAGCTGTTTGGGCAGATGGGATGAGCCGGTGAAAAAGGAAGATCATGGTAGTAGTGGGTCGAGTAACCTCCGGCGCTTAAGAAACCAGCAAAGGTGTCTGCCAGCCAAAGTGCGCCGAAAATGTCGACCGAGGCTTCACCGCCGTGAGCGTTGGTTTCGGTGTCAAGGAGTGGAACGTCGGCAGGCAGCCCATCTTCCCGCCACACTTTCATTATGTGGGTGAGTAGTTCCGGCTCCTTATACAGGTTTTCCCAGGGTGTTTCGCAGCCGTCATACGGATAATGTTCGAAGGACATGAATGCCAGGTCCTGCGACCTGCCGTGCGCCTTCAGGTAATCGAGAAAACGGCTGAACCACGAGGTGCGGCCCTGCTTGTCGGGCCACGCTTTGATGTCCTCGGTGACCCCCTGGAATGAAGGACCCCCCAATTTCAGCTTCGGGTCCACGCGATGGAGCGCGTCGGCAAACTGCAGGTAGAGCGCGGCGTAGTCTTCCGGCAGCATGTATTGACCATCGGCTTCTTCGCCCATCTCGATGTAGGAAACCGGGTAGCCGCGCCGTTCGATGTAAGTCAGCTGCGCCGCCGCATCCTCAGGCGTGCTGTAGAGCATGGCAACGGGAATAATTGCCGGCAGCCCGCGCGTAATCCCGCTGGTGAAGAACAGGTCCAGGCCCGGCTGGTCTCCGGATTCCATGCGGTCCGGGGCAACGTACAAATCGGACGGCTCGTGCCACGGGTCGACAGAAGAGCAGAGCGTCAGAGTCTGCTTCTGATCGGGGGAGTGGTGCAGCGTGTCGTTGAATTGTCCTTTTGCATCGATGCTGCCGAGATACAGTTCGCGAATGGCAAAGCCGACGCAATTTCTGCGGTCATCCGAGCCATGCGTGTCGCAGGTATTGGAGGATTCCGTCATGAGAATTCGCACGAATTTCGTTGTCACTGGGGAACTGGCCAGCCGAAGCGTCGCGGTACGGCCTTTCCCATCTGTCACCACACCTGACGTGAAAGTCTTCCACTGTCCTTTGTCCTGCTCATCCATGGCATCGCCGGTGCCAACCCAGTACTGCACCTCGTAAGCTCGCGCATATGGCTCGGCCCAGGCGATGCGAATTGCGCTCACATCCTCAGGCTTGTCCAGTGCAATCACGACCCATTGCGGATGAAGCGAATCATCTTCACCAGTAAACTGTTTGGCTAAGTAGGGATTGCTTTTCCAGTACGACTGCAAATCTCCGTCGTTCAGCCGCGAGTAGCCGTCTAACTCGGTGCCTCCATTGCGGGTAAAACCGCGATGCCGCAACTGATATCCATAGGAGTGACGGATCAGGTCCGAAGTGGGATTTGAGTCGCCGACGAAGTAACCCTTGCCGGCTGTATCGCTCCATTTGCCTTTGGGATTCCAGTGCCATGCCTGCACGAACAGGTCTGTGTTCTGCCGATAGCTGATCACACCCCAGCCGGCCTCCTGAATCTGCCTGATCTGGTCGGGACGGAAAAAAATATCCGTCGCATTGCTGGGCACGCGATCAACCGTCGAACCCAGCGCGCGCAAGGGGCTGAACGTATTCGCCACGTGACTGGGCGTGATATCTACCTGGACAGTTTGGGCCCCTGCCTGGCCGGAAACGAGTACGGCGGCTGTCATGCACGAGGCCAGTACGTAATGGATAACGACCGTTCGCAACGATGAACAAGGCAGAGAACAGGTGATCATGATGATCTCTCGAACGCGCTACTGTCATACACAAAATTTCGCTTATTTTCTACGGGAGAAGTCATGCGTTTTCATGCAATGAAATCGTCATATGCATTGCTGGCGCAGTCCGATCTTTCGCTATAATTTCCCACCTCCGCAAGTAAGCACGCGAGACTTGGAGAAGCGCCATGCTGTTACGGGTCTTCGACGACAAGATTTCTCTCGGAAACGCGGCCGCAGAGCAGGCAGCTACGGCGATCAGGCGCGCCCTCAGCCAGCGCGGATCGGCACGCATCATCGCAGCCACGGCCGCATCTCAGCTGGAATTTCTGGATGCCCTCACAAAAATGCCTGGCATCGATTGGCAGCGCGTCGAGGTATTCCATCTCGATGAGTACATCGGCTTGCCGGTTACGCATCCGGGCAGCTTTCGCAAGATGCTGCTGGAGCAATTGATACAGAAGACTGGAGTTCCCAAGTACCACCTGCTGGACGGAGATGCGCCGGATCCGGCCGAAGTCGTGCGGCAACAAGGTAAAGCTCTCGCCTCAGCTCCGATTGACATCGCATTCCTGGGAGTCGGCGAGAACGGTCACATCGCCTTCAATGATCCGCCTGCGGATTTCAAGATCGAGGATCCGTACATCATTGTGAATCTTGATGAGGCTTGCCGCCGGCAACAAGTGGGAGAAGCCTGGTTCGCGGACATATCCCAGGTTCCGAAGCAGGCGATTTCCATGTCAGTGCGGCAGATTTTGAAAGCGAAAGAAATCATCGCGGTCGTTCCCGATCGGCGTAAAGCGCAAGCCATCAAAACCTGTTTCGAAGGAGAAATCAGCCCGATGGCGCCCGCGTCGATCCTGCGCACTCATCCGAACGCGACCATCTATCTCGACAAGGCGTCCGCCTCGCTCTTGAGCCCCGGTTTGCAGGGCGAATTGAACCAACACTCGGAAGTAGCGGTCGGCAGCTAAGCTTCGATTCTGCTGTTCTCAGCCCATGGCAACTGCTGCAAACCGGCCCGCAACTCGCCCCATTCGTCATTTGCGCTGGTGGATCGCCAGTTTATTGTTCGCGTCTACGATCATTAACTATGTCGACCGTCAGACCCTGTCCCTGCTCGCGCCTTATCTGAAATCGCAGTATGGATGGACGAATACAGACTACGCCAACCTGGTAATTGCCTTCCGCATTGCCTATTCATTGGGCCAGACCGGGTTCGGACGGCTGATGGACAAACTCGGCACGCGGCGTGGACTGAGCCTGACCGTTACCTGGTATTCGCTCGTGTCCATTGCCACGGCAGCCGCAAACGGGTTCTTGAGCTTTTGCGGATTTCGTTTCTTGCTGGGAGCGGCCGAATCCCCCAACTGGCCCGCTGCCACGAAGGCCGTTTCAGAGTGGTTTCCAAAACACGAGCGCGGGCTGGCCACTGCGTTCTTTGACAGCGGGTCGTCGGTGGGCGGCGCCATTGCTCCCTTTATCGTTCTTCCGATTTATTTTCGTTGGGGCTGGCGCCCTGCTTTCATTATTCCGGGACTCCTGGGATTCTTATGGCTGCTAGCCTGGCGACGGCTATATCACTCCCCGGGGAAGCATCCCCGCATCAGTGCGGCAGAGTTAGCCATTATCAGCTCGGACAAAGGTAGCGAGGCAGAACAATCCCACGGAGCGCCAATGCGCTGGGGCCAACTTCTTCGCCTTCCCCAGACTTGGGGCACAATTGTTGCACGGTTGTTTACCGATCCCGTGTGGTTCTTCGTGACCGACTGGTTTCCTATTTATCTGGTTGCAAAAGGCATTGACTTGCGCGGCGCTCTGATAGCCGTGTGGATTCCGTTCCTCGCTGCCGATCTCGGCAATTTCTTCGGCGGCGGCATGTCCGGTTATCTCATTAAGCGCGGATGGTCATTGGGGGCGGCGCGAAAAGCCATGGTGGTTTTCGGCGGAATCGGTGTGATGTTGCTCATTCCCACGATACTCACAACCGATCTGTACATAATCACCACGCTGTTTGCTCTGGCGACGTTTTCCTACGCTTCGTTTTCGACGATCGCGAACGTAATGCCCTCGGACATTTTTTATAGCGAATCAGTCGGGTCAGTCAGCGGGTTGGGCGGCACTGGCGCCGGGATCGGGACAATTATCGCGGTCGAGTTGATCGGACACTTTTCCGATGTGCGTCAGGCTACTGCCACCCATTCGTTTGACCCTATCGTCGTAGTGGCGGGATTGGTCCCGTTTGTGGGCATGATCTTGGTTCTCGTCCTGGTCCGCAACACCCGCGCTACAGACGAAGGAATGCTGCGACGGATTTGATCGCCCGAATTATTAACTATGAGGCCATATGGGATATAGCCGGCTGGAGTTGAACAATAAGGTAGCCGTCGTCATTGGTGGAACCTCTGGAATCGGCCAGGCACTGGCGCGCGGCCTCGCCGAAGCAGGCGCCGACGTTATTCCAACCGGGCGCCGCATGGACCAGATTGAAATCGTCTCCCGTGAAATCGAAGAACGGGGACGCAGGTCCCTTCGCGTTCCCTGCGATGTTACCGATCGCAAAACGCTCGAACACCTGCTCGCTGCCACGCTCGCGGAATTTGGACGAGTCGATATCCTGGTAAATTCCGCCGGATTCAACCTGCGCGCCCCCACGCTGGACTTTTTCGAAGCCGATTGGAACCGCTTGATGGATACGAACCTCACCGGCACATTGCGCGCGTGCCAGGTTTTCGGAGGTCACATGATCGAGCGCCAATACGGGAGGATCATTAACATCGCTTCTCTGGGGTCCTTTCTTGCGCTAAACGAAGTGACTGCCTACTGCGCCAGCAAAGCAGGCGTGGCGTCCGTGACCAAGTCTCTGGCAATCGAGTGGGCGCGCTACGGAGTCTGCGTAAATGCCATTGCACCGGGCTACTTCAGTACTCCTCTGACAAGAAAAGTCGTAATCGGAACTCCCCGCGAAAAAGAAATCCTGATGCGCACTCCGATGAAGCGTTTTGGAGAACTCGAAGAACTGGTTGGCGCTGCGATTTTTCTCGCCTCAGACGCGGCCAGTTTTGTGACCGGAACGTTGCTCTGCGTGGACGGCGGATTCCT
>Ga0070741_10019091_pt1 | contig 10993 bp, 14 predicted proteins | sample Coa_R1_4_FD_66440 | JGI IMG/M metagenome (GOLD analysis project Ga0070741, IMG submission 66440) | Surface soil microbial communities from Centralia Pennsylvania, which are recovering from an underground coalmine fire - Coalmine... | ecosystem: Environmental > Terrestrial > Soil > Unclassified ...
GCACCCGACGGGCGCCTTATGGTAGCGGCCTATACAGATCTCAAACGACACAAAATCTGCGACGCCGCCGATCCGTACTTCTGCAACGAGCGGAAACGCCAAGATTTTGTTGCGACTGACCATTTTATGACGGCCAAGCTATGGGACGCGGGAACGTCGGCCCCATATGGCCATCGAGGCGATTTGACTACGATTTCGGAAGCCATTCTTCACCATTCGGCAGAAGCACGCCGGTCCAAGGAAGCATTTCTGAAGCTGCCGGACAGTGAAAAAGTAGCAATAGTGTTATTTCTTCGAAGTTTACAAGTGGATCTGGACCAGCGACAAACAATTCACGATCTGGAGGTAAGAACCAAATGAATTACAGGAGGATGGCGGTAATCTGCCTCTTTGCCTGCGCTATGGCCCTACCCGCCTTCGCGCATGAGAATGCTTGACACGGAGTATTCCGTGACAGGTTAGCCACGGTCGAGTTTTATGAAACTGCTTTTGATGCAACAGAAATCCTTCACCTGCGTGTCCTCCGCTCGCGGCTCGAGGCCGGAAGGTTGCTCGAGCATGGCGTACTAGCAGATATGAAAGGAGAACCTAGTGCGGAGATCTTAAAAGAAGCATTGGAAAAACTTCGTGAATGCCGAGCGGCGATGGACACTCTGGATGTTCGCCTGGACGCGCTGCGGAAAATCGAGCAGACACACGACCTCATGCCAGAGTACGTGGCTGCGCTGACAAACCTGCTGAAGGACCATCCAATGCTTGAGCGAGTCAGCATGAGTGATGTACGATTTGCTAACATAGCTCGCAGCAAATCGCCGGAGGAACATAAAGGTCCAGTAGGCAAGAATCTGGATGATATCCTGAACAATATCCAAAGCGACTTGCGTATTCTGAAGCCGCAGCTGGATCAAACCATCGAAGCGTTCCGGGCCGTCCTGCCGGTTGCGGAAAAAGGTGGGTTCGCTGCAATGGTTCTTTCCGGCCGGGCACCGCTTCCCGAGAAAGTGTTGCAATCCACCGATCAGCTGATGGTGTTTGCACAGTTCTACAATCGGGCATGCATGGCTACAATCGCGGCGGACATGCAGACGTATCCTAAAGGTTTGGAGTGGTTGAAGGCACCTTCGAAGGAGTGGGAACAAAAACCTTAACTTGAATTCTTAGAGGCCGTCTGCGAAGGCGGCCTTCTTCATAGCTGACCTTTGATGTACGAAATGGTTGCAACTGAGACTTCGCCCATGGCCTCCTATCCTGGTCTTCACCTGCAGGTCGTTGATAATGCAAGCCTTTCGTTGCCTCCCCCTGCCACGACCTCTACATACCACGTTCTGAATTCCGAACAAATAGAGCGGCACACTTGACATTCGGTGGATGGCATGTATTGTTTCGCCGACACTGGAAACCTCGCACAATTCTTTTTTACGCACGAGACTGTATTGCATGAGAAAAGTGGCCACTGCCTTGAAAAGTAATTAGTAGCATTGGCTTGGAATCGAGGAACTAGCCTATCGAAAACGAAAGCGATTAATCTTCCGAAGCGCATTCCAGAATGCGCCCGCAAGGAGAGCAAAGTGCTCCGCCGAAACTCCAACTACATCACATGCCGCGTCGCCCCGGAACCGGTGTCTAATTCGAGTTTTGGTGGTAGCAACGCGGACTTCCAACCGCCAGCGAAAATACAATGCCACTCATGTGGTCGGGAGCTCACTGCTCTTAAGAAATTTTGCCGCTTTTGTGGTGCAGCCATCCAGCCACTTACTCCCGCAGTTGCGACAACCCAGACAGCCGCTATGACTTGCCCTAATTGCGGAGGAGACCTCTCTGTTGGCAAGAAGTTCTGCCGCTATTGTGGCGCCGCTATCCAGTCGCATTTTTCTGAACTTGAGACAAGCGAAGCAACTGCGATGGCGTGCCCCAGTTGCGGTGCCACCGCTTTGGTCGGTAAGAAGTTCTGCCAGGCGTGCGGTTATCCGCTGGTCGGCCCCGTGCCAGTGGACCGGCGAGAAAGGGTCCCTCCCCAGGGGAGCACGGCCGTCGCTGCTGCCGCAATTGAAACAGGGCCCGAATCGGTGCCCGTTCAAGACCCGCTCATAGCCGGTGTAGAACATCCGCCCGATCCGACTTTTCACCGCGTAGAGCCGGGGCCCGACGACGCGATTGCTTCGCAGTTAGAAATCTTCCAAATTCCTGAAGTACAACCAGTCGCTCCAATTGAGCAAGAGCAAGTATCCACCCGGGAGCAATTTCAAAGCGGATCGCAAATCATTCAGCACGTGTCGGCTGCAGGCATTGCTCGGAACGTGCCGAGATTCCTGTATTGGGTTAGCGGAGGGCTTCTCTTGGCAGGTGCTGTCGCTCTTGGGCTGTGGACCTTCTGGTTTTCCGCAGAAGTCCGGCTACTGAGAGCGGCCGAAAGAGGCGATCTAGTCACTCCAGTTGGCACATCCGCATTCGATTACTACAACCAAATGAAGGGGCGAGGCATCCCGGCGCAGACCAGGAGCAAGTTACGAGAGCAGGTGTTTCCCAAACTGATTGCGACGGGAGACGCCGTGCTACAGAAGAGGACAGAAGGCACGAGCATGAAGCGGGCCGAGTTCCGGGAACTCGCGAACCTCTACGATTTTGCCGCCGAACTCGCTCCTGATGATCCAAAGGCATTATCCCGTCACTATTACACTCAAGGGACGCTTGCGTTGCTCGACGGCAAGCTCCAGGACGCGTTACAGTCGATCACCCATTCGGTCGACTACGATGCGCATTGGGCACCGGCGTTTAACGATCTTGGGAAGATATACGTCAGGTCAAACGACTACTACCACGCCGAATGGAGCTATAAGAAGGCGCTCGAAATTCAACCGAACTGGGTGTTCCCCCAGTTGAATCTTGGGGGAGTCTACTTGCACAGGAAGGAATGGGCTCTTGCGGAGACCGCGTACCTAAAGGCAGCGGACCTAGACAACACCTTAGCAACCACCTGGTATTTTCTCGGTCAAGTCTACGAAGCTGAAGCACGGACCGTCGACGCGATTAGCGCATATCAAAAGGCCATTGACCTGGCCGCAAGCCGCCCTTCATCGGCGTTCCACGTCGACACGGTACGGAAGCGAATTTCTCATTTGCAAGGCAAACTTACAGGGCCCCAACGGTGATGTAGACATCTCAAAGGAGGAGTTGACATGCCCTTCTGTTCAAGCTGTGGCTCACGCAATGGGGACGATGCGGCATTTTGCGACAACTGCGGTAAGCCGCTGAGAACTTCCGCAGCGGCTTCTACGGTCTCAGCACCAACCGGCGCAGCGCCTGCTATGGAAAAAAAGTTCTACGAATCGCAGGGGATATTGGTTACGAATTCGCGTTTCATCGTCGATAACCAAACGTTCACTATGCACGGCGTCACGTCTGTAAGCTCTCACACCGACCCCCCTTCTCGCAAAGGGCCGATAATCACCATCATCGTGGGGCTCATCGTGTTGCTCGGCGGCCTTGCCCAAGGATCGCAGGGAATCGGAGCGATCGTCTTCGGCTTGATCATTTCGGCAGCGGGCATTTTTTGGTTTGTCCAATGCAAGCCCGTTTTCCACGTACTCCTGCGGAGTGCGTCAGGGGAGCAAAAGCCGCTGCACAGCAAAGATGAGCATGTAATCACTGAAGTGATTAAGGCGTTGAATGAAGCGATTGTCTTTCGCAGTTAGAGAGTGAGAACATCGCGATCGGATGTCAGAGTCTTTCTAGGAGGGAGGCGCTCGCTTCTCGGAACCAGGATTATCTGCATGATCAAGGTCTAGTGCCGACCTAACCAGTCCAACGTCTATTCCCGCTTTTCTGAGAATTTCGAAGGCCTTTTCCGAAAACGAGCGCACCATAGATTCGTTGGTAGATCGGCGAGATGTTATTCGAAAAATATATTCCGATGGCTGTTTATCGGTGGCATCAAGAAATTTCTTTACTTCAAAAATAAATCCCTCAAGCTCCAATATCCGGCTTGATTTGTCCAGGTCATGCTCAGCCAACAGCAGATCGCCTTCCTCGAGTTTTTCCTTAGCGTCACGGGCTCGGCCTTCCTGAAAATAGATTGAGTCTACGCCGCCGGTTTCGCTCCTGTGAGGGCCTGGAATTTCCGGGACTGTGTCCGAGGCAACCCCCATCATCCCAAGATCTCTTGCTGAGAGACCTTCTTTCGACCATCCGTCTTCAAACATTGTTGTTCTTTTAGCTTTTTAATGCTTCGTTGCGGGATCGGATTGACCCCGTCGCCGGAAAAGCAGAAGCAATCGTGTTATGCACCCGACGTTTGTAGTTCAGCGAGAAGATTCTTCAAGATCAATGGCGTTAGCAGACATGGATCATCAATACCTTCAAGACTACCACTAACGACACTACCGTCAAGGCTGTGGTAAACCGCGAGATCCGTGCCAAATTCCGAGAACGGCCTAATGTAAACGGGGGTACGCTTTCAGCGCTGTTGCCCTCCAATAAGAGAAAGCCGTCATCCCCGGTTTGTGCCCTTCCAATACATCAGGGCGGCGACAAGGGGACGTCACGTCACGTCATTACTCCAGAATCAATTTGCGTCGAATAGATCGTCTTCACGTCGATACGGTACCTTGTACGACGGAGCAGTTCCCGATCCTCTATCAAAACAAAGACCGGGGCTGCACGGATGCAATACGATTGATGCCTCCGAGCGCAGCGCTCTAAGTCTGATGAATCGGTTCGTTTCCTGCGAAGTCGTACGATGAAGCTCATGACGGGTAGGGAAAAGCAGATATAGTGGGTGATTAGCGACAATAAGTTCGGACACGGACGACTAGCGCTGGTACACTGGCCGCCACGGTAATTACGGGAGAGGAGATCCAAGTGGATAGGACAGCAATTGTGAATGAACTCAGACGCGAGCGGGACATGCTAAATGATGCGATTGCCGCGCTAGAGAGCGGCGCAGTGGGGATGGGTAACGCACGCAGAGGTCGTCCTCCTGGCAGCAAGACCATGGGACGGCGGACCCACCGGCTAACGCCGGAAGGTAGGCGTCGACTATCGATGATGATGAAAAGACGTTGGGCCGAACGGCGGAAGCAAAAGAAGACGGGGCCACTGAACAAAGCTGCATAGAGTTGACGTGGGTCGCATGGCATGAGGTGCTAGATCTCGGATTTCGCAGGAGATCCGGGACTGGTATTTCGCATTTGGAATGAGGAAAAGGCGCGCGGGAGCGCGCCTTCCCTGCATACAAGTTTAAGGTTCAGAGTTCACCGAGTAGATTTCTCGGTTTTTTTCCTACTGATACTTTGGTCAAAACAGGCGAACGCGCCAGCCCTGGACTTTGCTTTGGGTTTGAACAGGTGCTTCGTGACGGGGCGTGTGCTGTCTGTCACGGTCACGGCGAAGACAATTACCAAGATTGCGACTGTCACACATGGGGCAGCAAACAAGCAGCTAGTCCAACTCCCATGTTCGTACGCCTGAGTCGTCGGAGCGGGAACGATCTGACCTGAATCGCGCGTTTTCTTCGACTCCTGTGTCGGTGCCGTCGCACGGCTTGCACGTCTCTCCTTTCGCGTCGTAGCCGATTCCTCGGAGTGCAGGGTTTGTGCGCGACAGTGGCAGTGTGACGCACGGTGTTCCAAGCGTCGTATGGCGCATTTTGACGTGTGAAAATATCGCCGTGTCCGTTCTTGCATTTAGTGCCGAAGTAGCGCACCCTTTAAACGTCTCTTCCGCACGATCTACGCCGCTTGCCGACGCCCGTTCTGCGAACTAGACAGATTCGAGGACGGTGATGGCGTTTGATACTCATCCCCCGCACTGCTGCCCTGTGTGTAAAAGCGAAAATCTCAAGCCATCTAATCGACAGAACGTACTACACCGAGATGATTCCGACGATGTGGCTGCTGGCATCCTCAGCTATCGTTGCGAGAACGGTCACGTCTTCGTAAGCAGTCCGCCTTGGTCTCCAACGACCGACTGAAACACGCGTAATGTTGATTTCAGCCGGCATTGGAGAGTCGGCAGGGTACAATCTCGTGCTGCCCATGCCGCGAATTCTATCCATCAGCCGCAACCGGCGATTGCTTGCGAGTCGTAACGACGCCCTAGCTGTGGCCGGCTATAGCGTCTCCTCGCCGAAGGAACCGCTAGATGGCATAGAACATTTTGCTCGATCTCAATTTGATGCTGTCATTATCGGCCACTCGGTTGAGCCGGCACTCCGAACGCAACTAATCGAGCGCCTCCGTCAGTTGCAGCACACAGTTCCCATCGTGTTTGTCCATGATCCGGGGAAAGAGGGCGAGGTGCTAGCCAATGTCACCGTGGATACGGCGCAGGACCCATTGGCGCTCATTGCCGCGCTCGACAGGTTGCTTGATCGAACCTCATCACCGCCGCTCCCCGAACGTAAGCCGGGCGGCTAGTGCGACGGTGCAGTGTTCTTCCGGGGCGAGAAGCAGTACTTTAGAAGGTCACAACTGAACGGTACGCCTGTAGGGAGTCACTATTCCTGAATTTTGGGGACCGGCAGTGATTCCCTGGCGTTTCGCTTCATCTTCGGCTTTTGGCGCCAGTAGAGGCCGCCCGTTTCGGGCGCCCTTTTTCCTTGTTACTTCTCAGTCGGGAAGTTCGATCCGGTCGGGGTGGATGCGGCTGCGGTCGTGTTCGTCCGCAAGAACGCGTTCGAGCCACTGCGCCTGATGTTCTGCAAGGATCAAGCTGCTTACAGCGGAGTGATGCCCGATGGAGAACTCCTCCCCACACCCCTCGCACCGTACCGTGCCCATCACCGCGAACCCGTCGGGCAACTTCACCTTCGGTTGGCCTTTCTTGATGGCGACCGCGTTTCCCATTCGGTTACAGAATAAATCACCCCAAGGTAGGCGGCCTTCCCGGGAAGGGAGGCGTGCCTTGGGGTTGTGGGAGAGTTATCGTCTCATCTCTCTCAGCGAGAGATGGTAGCCCCGTCGCTGCGGGCGCTGCAATAGAAATCAAAAACGCTCCAGAGCGTGCCTGGAGCGGCGATGCAGTGCAGCCCTCCCCCAGAACTACTCCGCATCGCTACTGAGCATATCCGCGCCAGAGGATTGGGACAGATGCCATATGTAATCTACCGGTGGTTACGAATGCGACCGAGAAAACGTGTTCGGCTGTGTTACTCGCGGGTGTTCCGCAGTAGCATCCGGGACATATCACCGATAGGTCTGGGTTCATGTGGTCATTGCTGTTTAAGCTTTCTGGCGGCGTGTTGAAGATATCAACTGCGGATGGGGTGCGGTATGTGGCGCTCGACCGCCTGGAGCGGTTGCGCCTTTTATGGACGTTTCGCCATTTTCGCGTCCTGCCCGCAGAGGTCTTCCCCGGACAAATGGCGCACATAGAAAGACTGCTCGCGCGAGAACGAGTGTGGGGCTTCCACTTGAAGGACATTGAGCCGTATGTGATCGGGACCGTTGACGCCATACCGCAAAGGCCGTAGCAGGAGAGGCGAGCATCTTGATATGACTGAGAAGCGCCATGCTGTGAGATTCTCTTTGAGGCGCGAGATCCGCGCCGAGTTTCTTCATGTGGGGTTCGCTGCCCTCGAAGGAATCGCACTGTACGCGCGACGGAAACTCTACCCAAAATTGCGGCGACTTTCTACTGCCTCACGCAAAAATCGGCACGTTGCAGAAAAAGGCGGGCTGGAGAGCCCGCCACGCGCGGATGTCATCGGGTGCTTAGGTGGCTTTGCCTTGGGTGATGCGGGAAGTTTGCGACGCCTCCACGTTGAAAACGCCACGTCCGACCCTTCAGTCGCGCATCCCTGCAAGAAGTCCGAACCGCGCCAGTCACTATCGGCAAACGATTAACGCTTTTTTTATTCCTTGCACAGCCCATGGTGCAGGGGTATTGTTCGCCCTTCTCCGTTTTGGGGCTCCTCTATTGCTGGGGACGGAAGTTGGAGGACGCTATGGGGACTCGCGCCCGGGTGCTTTGCGTTGGCGCTCGGTTCGATCGGCTGGTGGATGCGTTGCGGCGGGCAGGGTACGAGGTGATGGTGGCATCCACTTCACAGACGGCGGTGGCAATTTTCGAACTATTCCCGCCGGCTGTCATCGTGAGCTCCGCCGGAAATGACGGGTGCAAGCTTGAGGCATCGCCAAAGATTTCCGGCGTTCCGGTGGTGCGCACTCCTGCCGATGTGCCTGAGGGTGAATGGATAGGCATCGTTGAACACGTGTCGAGCGTGCTCAGGGCTCGCGCGAGTTGAAGCTTGATCCATCCCGCAGGGGTTCCAAACCCGCGAAAAATAGAAAAGCCGCCCACGTGCAGGCGAGCGACTTTCTCCATCCCGGTTCGTCTCGGGACGTTCAGGTCGTGCGGTCTATCTGACAGTCCTTCCTTGTGCCTGGGTTTGCGTCTCGTGCTCGCGAGCGAAACCCGTAAAGACGCGCTTGCCGCCTCGAGAGAATTCTCCGAATGACAAGAGTAGCGGGATCTCCCTTCCATCCTTGTGGAGTCCCGGGAGTAGTACGTTGTTCCAGGAGATGTGCTTCTTGCCGGTTTCGACATAGCGGCGCAATGCGTGTTCGTGCACGTGGCGCAAATACTCCGGCATAACTATGGTCAGTTTTTGGTCGATTAGCTCGCGCGGAGCATACCCGAACATTCGCTCGACCGCCGCATTGCAGTACAAAATGGTGCTCTCCTGGTCAATCGTAAAGAGAGCATCAGACGAACTTTCCGCGATGAGATGAAATTGTGCCTCGGATTGGATCAGTGCTTCGGTGGCGCGACGATGGTCGAGGAAGATGCCGATCTGGCCACCTAGTCCAAAAAGAAATTCAACCATTTCTTTTGTCGGCTCGCACGCCGCGGATGAGAGAAACTCAAAAACACCGATTACGCGCTTACCAATGTACACGGGAAATCCTACGCCTGACACCAATCCCGCCGCACAGGCAACTGAGCCACGCGGGAAATTCACATGTGCGGCGGACAGATCCGCGATCGTGACCACTTCACGGTTTTTCCAGATAGTTCCGGGTAGCCCTTCGCCGATTGAAAAATTCCTGAGTCGGGATACTTTCTCGAAATCCTGGAACCGCTCCTCCGATTTCGGACAGAATTCGGCGCAGGTCAACATCACATTTGTTTCATCCACAATCCAAAACGCGGCGGCGTCACGGTGGAATTTACGGGCGAGGAGATAGACGAGGTCAGAAAGAGCCGACCGGAGCTGGCGGTCCTCAGCGAGGATGCGGGTCACCGCCAAGCTGACTTCCCAGCATTCAGCTGGCGAGAGCATCAATCCGGTCTGGGGCGTCGTCACAGCACTTCAATGATACCTCTTGCAACAGAAAGAGGCGGGCCGGTGAGGCCCGCCGTGCGCGGACGCCTTCCAGGATCTCTAAGTGGCTTTGCCTTGGTTGATGCGGAAAGTTTGCGACGCCTCTACGTTGAAAACGCTACGCCGCCCGGCCGTTCAGGCGGTCAATGCCGGAGAATGGTGCAAATGGACGCATCCGCATCGATCCGCGACGGCAGGTGGCGCGATTTGTAAGATCGCCAGTTGAACTAGGTACCAGCGCACTCACGATCGAAGCGCATAGAAGGAAAAGACCAAGGGCGAGAGTTCCTGGCTTCACGGAAGTCCTCCCGATGCTTTCAGCAAACTGGAATTCTGATTCGTTCGGCCGGGGCCTGCCTGGGGCCTAGAAAAGGATTGGCGTCACCGCCTCACCAGGAAAGGGAAACGGCTGGTTAGCGATTTCAGAATGTGGTGAGGCGATGGCGGGCGGATTCTGCGCCTGCGGCTATCCAGAGTCAACAGGAATTTGGCTTTGTTCTGAGATCAGAACAAGAGTAACTTTTGGCTTGACGCGAGCAGGTTTCGCGCCAGAATGCGCTCGTCCTGAGTGACAAAGTTAAATTGCTGATCTCGCGGCCTGAGGAGAATCCCATGACAAATCGTGTTTCCGCGCGCGCGTACGCTTCTCCCACACTCGTATTCCTCGCATTCGACTGGCAAGACGGCGCAAGTCATAAGGATTTTCTTGGTTTTGCAATAGAGCGGTCGCCCGGATACGCAAAGAATCAACGGTCCGCATTTTTGTGGAACAAAATTGGGTTCGCCCCGCCTAAGCGAAACGACAAGCCACATCCCAGCAATCTCGCGCCGATCCAAAAGTTTCACTGGTGGGATTCAGGCATTAATGACTCTGATCGCGGAAAGGTCTTTACCTACACGATCACACCGGTACTTGGGACAGGGCCGAACAACTTGGACATGCAGCACGCGGCCTCTGACACGGTGACTGTCACCGTTCCTCATCAAGTTGAAAATGGTATCGGAACATACTTCAACCGGGCGGTCGTCAGTTCCCAAGCATTCACACGTGAGTTTGGCCGGAACCCAAAGGGGAAACAACTGGATGCAGCAATGGCCTGGCTGGCAAACGGCATGCAAATGGCGATTCAGACGTTTATGAATTTCAAAGGCGAAGTCGATGGCGCCATCTATCATATGACCGACAATGAATGGGTCATTCCTGCTTTTGAGCACTTTTCCGGAGCCGCATCCATGGTCTATTACCTGAAAGAGCCGCCGAAGCATCCGCGGCCGGGTGCCAAATCGCATGGCAACGGCGACCAAACGAATACTCCGATGCTCGCGGCGCTGAAGAACCGGCGCTTCAGTTTTCACCCGCGCACGCGGGCGAACATCATGCACGACAAATTTCTTGTACGTGTTCAGAATGGATCGCCGGAAGCGGTGCTCACGGGTTCAGCAAATTTCACACCAGAAGGATTGACCTCTCAGGCAAATGTGATACACACCTTCGAATCCGCAGAACTGGCAAAGTTGTATGAAGCGAGGCAGCAGCTCCTCTCCCACGATCCCGAACTCCCGCAGATTGCCGCGCACGCGGGATGGTCACAGCCGATGACGGTCGGAGATGCTCGTATTCGGGTTTTCTTCTCGCCTGAACAAAAACGCATCTCCATTGATACGGTTGTT
>Ga0070741_10019092_pt1 | contig 10992 bp, 12 predicted proteins | sample Coa_R1_4_FD_66440 | JGI IMG/M metagenome (GOLD analysis project Ga0070741, IMG submission 66440) | Surface soil microbial communities from Centralia Pennsylvania, which are recovering from an underground coalmine fire - Coalmine... | ecosystem: Environmental > Terrestrial > Soil > Unclassified ...
ACGCTGGCAACCGGCGTCAATGAGCAAGGCCGTTTCTACCACATTGGCGGCTTCAAGGGTGGACAGTGGTACAACAAGCAGTTAGACAAAATTCGCTCGAAGCGGGATCGCTGCAAGAAAGGGTCACGCCGGTACAAGCATTTGAGCCAGGTCTACAAGCGCGTTTCACAGCAGAAGCGCAACAAGCAGCAAGATTCGCTGCACAAGGCTAGTCATCTAATAGCCCACAAACTGGTTGAAAGAACCGTTGTGGTTGGAGATGTAAGTCAGCGGCAAATGGTCATGAAAGAGCATCGAGAGCGGAACAAGTACTTGAACCGGGCAGTGTTTAATGAGTGGGGCTTGTACACCTTCATTCAAATGCTCATCTACAAATGCCAGTTGTACGGGAAAGACCTCCAATTCTTAGATGAACGCAATACGTCCAAAGCCTGTAGTGGCTGTGGCAATCTCAAGGCCATGCCGCTCTGGAAACGGACCTACTGTTGCGAAGAATGTGGACTCATCATGGATCGAGACGAAAATAGCGCGGTCAACATTCTGATGAGGTTCCTTGCCCGGCTAGGGCCACACACGGGCGATCCCGTGCGGTGTGCGGAAGTTCTCACCGCAATTGAAATGAGTTGAATATGTTTGACTACATTTTGAAAGGCAGCATTATCATGGAAAAGCACTGGACTATTGCGTATCTCAAACGGTATGGCAAGATTTATCTTGCATACCGTCGCGAAGAACTAGATGAAGGCATGACCATTAACTATCATGACAATGATGTCAATCTCACGCTTCATCTCACGCTTGATGAAATCATCAAGCTTGTGCATATACTTCGGCAATTTCCCGCCATTGAGGCGGCAAGTCACCCTGAGAAAGAGAGCTAATTCATGAAAACACTCGCCCACACACTTCCGGTCTTCAGAAACACCAGCGCCGAGACCTGTCTTTCGTATGATCGCCAGGACGGCAAGCGCGTAGAATTCGTGCTCTGCCATCTGCCAAAAATTGATGACCGACCATGTACACCATTCCTCAATCTCTCAACGCGCAAGATTGCCAGGAATCCAAACTGTCAGCCAAATGAGCAGCTTGTGCTCAGCTTGAAGGAAGCGCGCCTGCTGCGCGACTTCCTGAACCGGCCTGAGGTTGCAAGCTGGCTGGAAGAAGAGGATGAATAAAGAGAAACGAGAAAAAAGAGAGCCTGGAAATCAATTCAGGCTCTCTTTTTTCTTTATCAGAACCAGCCGCGCTTTTTCTTCGGAAGCTGCTTCTTTGGTGCTGCTTTCACTGGAACCGCGCGCCTGGTGGTCTTGCGCTTCATAGTCTTGCGCTTCGCTGGCTTCACCTTCTTAAGTTTGGGAATGGGCGCGCGTTTCGTTCGCTCTATCGGTAGATGAGAGAGCGCCCAGCGCCCCCGTCCAAAATACTTACACATGAGCGTTTTCCTTTCTTGATACGTCATGACGCATCGGTCCAATGCGTCATTTTTGCGTCACATCACCCGATCCGATGCGTCATTTCCAGATGCGTCATACGGCAATTTCGCTGCGTCATGACGCACGTCAATATACTCATTTTTGATGCGTCTCGCCGTCGGTTCTGAGCAGCCAACCAGCGCTGCTAGTCGATAGCTCGACAGGCTCTGATCCTCATCCAGCAGCCGGTGGATTGCCGCTTTCTTCTCAGTGGATGACGCAGCCGGCTGACGCATCGTAATGATCTTTGTCGATGCGTCATTTTTGCGTCGTGACGCAGATTTCTGACGCAATTCTGACGCAGGTGTGGATGCGTCAAGTTGCAATTGTGACGCATGCTCCAATGCGTCAAGCTGCGTCTGTTTCCATGCGTCAAAATCAGCTTTCAATTGCGTCAACACCCGATGCGTCACCATATCATAATCAATTGGCAACGCCTGCAAATCCTGGACTTCAGAACGCAATCGGCTGACCTGAAGATCGAGCAGATTGTATTTCTTCGCCTCTCGATCGAGTCTTTCATCCAGACGTTGATCGAAACTGGCTGAGAGATTTGCAAGCGTCATTTGTAATTCCTGCTGGAACCAGGCCGCGAGGCCAACCAGAGGCCAGGAATCGAAAGCCAGAGCAGGGGGAGCGGCATGATCTGGCTGACGTTTAATCCACTCCTGACACTGACGCACGGTGATGTAGACAAAACCAACGGAAATTCTGAGAATAACCAGCACCAGCAGTATCCAGCCGGTCGCATCTTTCGGCGCGCCGCTGATCCCGTCGGTCGTATCGCCGCCCGTGAAGACGCTATAGATAATATTGCCAATGAAGAGCACGCTGATTGCGCCAGCTACGAATTTGCTCCAGCCAAGCTGGCCGCGCTCTTTCTGCACATGCTGAATCACCACGTGCAGCCAGGCTTCTGGCATCGCGGCATCAACCGCCCAACCCATGACTGTAAGGAACACCAGATTCACATTGCCGCTCAGCCAGGTCTTGCTCTCTGGATCGTTCACGGTAAACGTGATCCACAGGCCGCCAAGAAACAGGATAAATTCACAAGAGACCGCGAAGAAACGCAGCGTCTTTGACTTGGCGAGAATCACCCACCACATTTCCTGTCTGGTCTGTTTCACTTTTTGTTGCTTCACTATGCGACCTCCATACGATAGCATGCTGCGCCGAATCGCTCCCAACGCCAGCTTTGCACTGGCCGAATTGACCGGCTGATCATCAGGCGATGATAGGCTCGCAGAATCAGCCAGAACGCCGCACAGCACGCCAGAAATGCGCCGAATCCAAACGCAAAGCCAATAATGAGCAGGTCTACTAGATAGAGGCCACAGCAGGCTGCCAGAACGCGAAAAATCAGAGTATCCATGCTAGACCTCCCGCTCTTCTGGTGTATCTAACAATGCCTTCAGATGCTGATTGAGCCGACCTCCCGGTGGCAAATGAAACGCTTTCAAAATGGCATCAATCGATTGGCCTGCTGCGCGCATCTTCCCGGCGTCATACACAAATTTTTTGAGCACGTCAGTCATCTCCCTCTCCTCGATCTTTCCCGATCTTCCCGGCGCTTCCCCGTTGCCTTCCCGATATCTTCCCGGCGCTTCCTCTTGCTGAGGTTGGGAAGAAGATTGGGAAGATACAATACGCGGCTGAAAGAGCGGCTGCTGGCGAATAAGCGTGCCCTGAATCGCCACGCCATAGACGACCGTTCGGCCAACTGGCCATTCGTCCATCTGCCGCGCAATATCCATTCGCCGATTACAGATCAGTTCGCGCTCGCTCATCATCACCGTTTTATGCCCGAGGACGAGCAGCGCCCGCTTGCGCAGGAAAGCCAGTCCTGCCGCATCCTGACTGATAGCGATCACATTCATGTTAAAGCCGCGCAGTTCTTGCCCGGCCAGCCGAATCACCTTTTTCGTCTTCTCAATAATCTCTCTTTCCAGCTCGTCCTCAGGCTTATCGCTGACCTGAGAGCCGATCTCATCATAGAGCAGCGTGAGCGGCCAGCAGGCACCGCCATTTTTGCGTCGCTCGGCTTGCGCGAGAAAGAAATTCAGGATGCGCAGAATATCTTCCTGCTTGTACGCGAGCGGCTCAATAAACTGATCTTTATACGGTTGCACAAGATTGGAAAGACTATCCGCTTTGAAGAAATGCGGATCAATCCCCAGAAATTTGTGCCCGCGCACATAATCTTCCTCGACACGCAACGCTGTCGTATTCGATTTGCCCGCGCCACTGGAGCCCGGAATCCAGATCAATCCTTTGATTTCTTTCTCCCTGGTATCCACGATTCCGCCTTCACCCACGCCCACCAGGACATGATCTTTCGGAATATACGCCTGGATATCCTCATAGCGCACACTTGCTGGAATCTCTTGCGGCTGCTGTGGATGATCTTCCTGTAGCTCATCGGCTTCAACGACGCGCGCAGGTCTGCGCGATACAATCACTTCAATTGTGCCATTCGCCTCGCGCTTGATATCGCCATGCAAGCGTTCGCCATGCGCGATCACACGCTTTTGTAATCCGATCGATTCCAGCGCAATCCGCTGCTCATGACGCGCCTGGCTAATCGGCAAATAGAAACGATAGAGGCCAATCATCGTCGCCGCAATGCCTGAGAACAGACAAAATAAGCCGATCCACCACAGAACAGCAGCGAAGAGCCAGACAATGACGCCAATCCCGGCCAGCATCGCAGCCAGACCATAAAGATGCTTTGGATGCATAAGAAAAAGCTCCTCCGTTTCTACAGATGTAGGAGGCTTGTTGCTTTTGTGGGCTTTGAACTCCAGGAAGCAATCAGGCTCCCTATATCACGCAAGTGTCGAAACTTACTTCCATCTATCAGCAATGCTTTACGACACCTCTGAGATGGCTTCTCATCTCGCCTTACGATCATGTGTCGTATCTGTCGTCAGTGTCGTAAGGCAACATCACAGATTATCCAATACCGACTTTGCCATTTTACGCGCCTGCAACGCTTCTACTGCGCGCAGATAGACCTCGGTAATGCTCACGGAAGCATGCCCAAGCAAGCGAGACAATACATAGAGATCCCCGCCCTGCAACAGAAAATTTAGCGCGAAGGTATGTCGGCAATCATGCGGACTACAACGCACGCCTGTAATGCCTGCGCGCCGAGACCAACGTTTAAATATCTGACGGAGCGCATTTGTCGTCAGTGGTTCCCCCCGATGACTGAGGAAGACTATCTGGCTCTCTGCTGGCGGACGATACCGTTTGATGTACTCTCCCAGAAGCTGTCGGGACTTCTTTCCAAGCGGCACCTCTCGCTCACGCCGACCCTTGCCCCTGATCTTGAGATATGCATCCGGCCCGCCGGCCAGATGCACATTCGAGAGCGTCAGACTACAGAGTTCTAATGCGCGAATGCCAGTATCCAGCAATACTGCCAGAATCGCTTTATCGCGTGCGGCCATAATTGGAAAATGCGTATTCTGCCCGGCGGCGACCTGGAGCCGCTGGATCTGCTCTTTGGAAAAAGGCACAATGATTTTGCTGTCTACTTTTGGCATGAGCAGATTCTGCGGAAGCTCGATCGACACATACCGTTGTGGCGACCTGGCACACCAGTACAAGAATGCCCGGATATCACGCATATATCCGCTCAGCGTATAACTAGAAAGCGGATCACCGGTCTTTTCAAGCGCCTGCTGGCGTATCTCCTGAATAAATTGCGCAATGATCGCCGGCGTCAGCGATCGTACATAGAGCCGTTTTTCCTGGCACCAACGCGCAAAACGATTCAAATGCTGCTTGTATCCGCGCTGCGTCGCTTCCGATAGCTCCATGATGACATATTCATATTCGGCAAGCGCCGCCAGCACCGTCTTCGATTTCGCCGGATTGGCCATGCAAAGAACTCCTGCTCATCATCGATATCCTTCTCCGTTGAAAGCAGGAATCTGCTCGTTTTGCAGCATACGCAAAGAGAGCAGCGGACTCATAAGCCGCGAGTCGTTGGTTCAAGTCCAACCGCCGCTACTTCAAATGAACATAGCTGGCAAGCCGCACGCATGCTCATCAGCTATGCTCATTTTGAATGCATCTTCTTGTCACATTGCTCGATCTTGCGTTTCACTGAACCATCCTGCCCTTCAACACCGTAAGTATAGCATAATTCTAAAAAATCCGCTGCTCTGCCAACTGAGCTACGCCGCCGGGTACGTGCTCAGGAAAAATACGTGTCGAAACCGTCACATCTCTGTCGAGATAGCCTGCGACATATCCGATTCCGCTTCTCCGTTCGCTTTCCAGTCATCTGTCGAAAGTGTCGTGGAAAATCAAGAAAAAGAAAAATGACGACACTTCTTTTTTTTGAAAATTTTTCCCAGAGCAGGGGGGTAGTACTAATAGGCTATTTCAAATTTGTCGTGTCTTTCTTATTATATATATTGGGAGAATAGGCATATTATTTTAATTCCTTCAAAAAAATGGTCTTTATAGCGACACTTCGACCGACACGACACTTCCCCCTGCTCTGGAAAAACTCAAGAATATCTCTCGATTTTTCTGTCGTCATTTTTCTTTTTTCAACGACAGCATCGACAGTTCGACACTTGTCTTTTCTCCCTGCTCTGGAAGCTGTTTTATCTCTGTCGAAAGCTCTTTCGACATGTTTGCGACACTTTCGACACTTGCTTTCTATAAGCTATATGTTATACTGGTACGCAGGGATTGACGTTTTTCCTTACCACTGGACCCAAGCCCTTCGCCTTCCCGTCATTCTTGCGAAGCCTGGAACAGCATTCCAGGCTTTGCTTTTTCATAAGAAATCGGTTATATTACTGGTAAGCTCCTCGGGTGTGCGGTTGATGGGTGGGGTAGTGTCCGAGGAGCCAGCGCCCCAGAGAGGAATGGAAGGGTGACACATTGACATATTCACGGGCTCCTGATACTCATCCTTTTACTCCAGAAGAACGAGAGCAGAAACAACAACGTTTTCTCAAGTTGTATCGTGAGTGCGCAAATATCAAAGCATCCTGTAAAGCTGCTGGGATTAGTCGTAAGACATTTTATGTTTGGAAAGAGCAAGACTCTGCGTTTGCAGCTCAACTTTCTGAGGCAGAGAAAGATGCAGATGATACTGCTGAATTTGCTCTCTATGATCGAGCAATTAAAGGCGTAGAGACGTATGTGGTTTCCAATGGGCGGGTGGTTTATCTAGATGGTAAGCCGCTCAAAGAGCGCAAGTATAGTGATGGCTTACTAACATTGCTACTCAAGGCGCGAATGCCTGAGAAATATAAAGATAAGCAGCAGGTAGAACATGCAGGAAGTATTGATGTGACTGGAGCTCGCGAATCGTTGATGAATAAGCTTGCAACTTTTGCACAACCAAAGGATGATGGGCAAACTCAGTCAACGTGAATTTGCCTGGGCGCGATGGTTTGCGCATTTGCCATCAGATGCGCAGCGTGCGTTTATTGCGCAGCTTTCCGATCAGGAAGCGATCTGGCTACGTTTTTGCTGGCCAGCCTGGGCGCGTGATAAACAGCTTGAAGAGTTGGAATGTTCCTGGGACTGGACAATCTGGCTTATTCTGGCCGGTCGTGGTTTTGGGAAGACCCGTACAGGTGCTCAGAAAGTAATTGAATGGGCAGAAGAAGACTCGCATGCTCGTATAGCGTTGGTTGGCAGAACTGCGGCGGATGTCCGTGATGTAATGGTTCAGGGAGAATCAGGGATACTGGCCTGTTCGCCTCCCTGGTTTTTGCCGAAGTACGAACCATCAAAGCGCCGCCTGACATGGCCAAATGGCGCGATCGCGACGACCTATAGCGCCGATGAACCGGATGCGCTTCGTGGCCCGCAGCACACCAAAGCCTGGGGAGACGAGCCGGCGGCCTGGCGATACACGGATACTCATGACCAACTGATGTTTGGCTTGCGTCTCGGTAAAAAGCCGCAGGCAGTCTACACCACAACGCCGCGTGCGACCAAGTTCATCAAGATGCTGGTCAAGCAGAAGTCGACACATACGACATGTGGCACGACTTATGAGAACCTTTCGAATCTGGCTCCAGCGTTCCAGCGGCAAGTTATTGATAAGTATGAGGGAACTCGTCTAGGCCGCCAGGAATTGGAAGGGCTTATTCTGGATGATAATGAACGGGCACTCTGGAAGCGGGATTCAATGATTGAAGCGTTGCGCGTTACCGAATATCCTGATCTTAAGCGTATTGTAGTCGGGGTTGATCCAAGCGTGAACGACGGGACCGAGATCGATAATCAGGAGCTGGCTGAGTGTGGAATCATTGTTGGGGGTCTTGGGGTGAATGATCATGGGTATCTTCTAGATGATCGTTCTATGATGGCCAGCGTTATGACCTGGGCTAAAGAGGCAGTAACAGCATATCATTCGCGTAAAGCTGATCGTATTGTGGCTGAGATTAATAATGGCGGGAAGCTAGTTGAAGCGGTTATTCGGGTGATAGATAAGAATGTTGCTTTCAAGGGGGTACATGCTGCACGTGGAAAACTTACCAGGGCAGAGCCGATTGCAGCACTCGCTGAGCAAGGCCGATTGCATCATGTAGGAGTATTTCCTGAACTTGAGGATCAGATGACGAACTGGGAACCTGGTGAGAAATCGCCGGATCGATTGGATGCATATGTGTGGACGTTTACTGAACTTATGGTTGAAAAAAAAGAAGACGGCGGCATTCTTATCGCCGTGCCCGATGACGGCGACACAACGACAGATGATACGGATATCTTGCGCGCCTGGAGCAGTGCAGATGCAATGGAGTGGTGAATGATGCTGTATCATTTCAAATTTCCGCTGAATTTATGCGCTGGATGCGGTGTATAATCGAGTCAAACTACATATCAGGAAAGGAATGTATATGCCAGAATACCCGGAATTTACGAAAATCCAAGAACTCTCTTTCAGCGCGATTGGCAATGAGGAGATCGGCTTCTCGATTTTCATCGAGTACAAAGATGCCTTTACGCAAGTTGCGATGCCGCTCTCGTTGGATCGCTTTCTCGAAGCGATGGAACACGTCCTGCGACATTTGCCACAGGCCCAACGGTCTTTCGTCCTGCGCAGGCTGGTCGCCACGGAGAAGGATCGAGTGGAGTGGTAAAAGACGTGGAATGATGATTCTTGATCCGCGATTTCATACGCCGGGTTATGCCGAAAGGAGATTAAAAGAAATGACTGAGAGACAAGAGCCATATCATCTCAAACTTCCGTCGAATACGCTGCGCAATGCCGATGGCACGCCGTATAGTGCAGGCCACGATGAGCGGTCGTTGGGTCAGATTGCGTATGAGGCATTTGTGCATGCGCCAGGCTATCAGGCAATGCTGCGTCAGAAAGTAGGTGTATTTGCGCCGGTTGAGCAGCCACATTGGGAGCAGTTATCTTCTGTTGAGCAGCAGGTCTGGCAGGAAGTAGGAGAGGCGGTGAAAGCGCGCTTGTAAGCGGCCTGGTGATGCGTTACAATAGAGAGCGTTCAATAGTTTCTACGTGGAACGTGTGAGGTGGTGTGGTGGCCGGTTTATGGAGCCAGGTAAAGGAGCAGATGATCTATCTGCTCAAAGGTCCCGGGGCAGCCTCGCCTTTTTCTCTTCCAGTGGTTGTGCCGCCGCCGATTCCGCCACTCAAAACCAATCTCGCGTTTGAGAGCCACATACTCACTGAAGCAGCGGGCAAACTCCCACAGCATATTTCGTCCGCCTGGGATGAACGGCGTCGGTGGGGCGAGCAGAATCCGCTCATCTGGCAGGGCCTGACCGCGCAGGATCGCAAACGGATTCTGCTGGATATTTATCTCAATAATCCCTGGGTTTCCGCGTGTATTGATGTGATTGCCAAGCGTATTTTCAGCGGCGGTTATGTCGTGGAGAAGATCGATGAAGAAGCGAAAGACAATCAGCAGCATTTTGATGTGTTGAACGAATTCCTTCTGCGCATCAATCCAGATTGGGATTTCAACCAGCTTGGCCGCAGTCTTGTGCAGGACAAACTGATCTTCGGGGAATGCTACAGTGAACTCACCTGGAAGAATGGCCAGCCCTGGCAGCTTTTCAAGATCGATGCAATCCCGATGGGCTATATCGCTGATCGCTATGGCCAGATCGAGCAATTTTACCAGGAATTGGAATGGAGCCGGCAGCGCAATTATCTCGATCCTCAGAATATTATTCGGTGGTGGTTCCCTCATCCGCGCTCATCCATCGATCCATTTGCACCTGCTGAAAAGGTATCAGATGCCGTCGTTATCGACAAAAAGATGATGACCTGGATGACCAGTTTCTTCCAAAAAGGCGCGAAGTTCAGTTACTATTTCAAAGGCGTGGCCGATCGCGATGAGGCTGATCGATTCCTGGTCTGGTTCCGCCAGAATTTCACCGGCGAGAAAAACGCGCATGTGCCGCCAGTTACCTGGGGCAATGCAGAGATTGCTCCTCTGGGCAATGCTGGCGCATTGGAGATGGATTTTCAAAAGGGCCTCGATCGCATGCGCACGATCGTCTTTGCGGCCTTTGGCGTCCCGCCTGCCGCCGTTTCGATCATCGAGAGCGGGAATATCGGCGGCGGCACTGGTGAAGATCAGGATAAGAGCCTGATCTTTAATGCCTGCGATCCGGTCAAGCAGGCGTTTCTGGAAAAATTGAATGATCGGATCGTCAAGCGCGGCTTTGGCATTACCGACTATCGCATTGGCCTCAAATACGCCGATTATCGCTCAGATGAGAGTGTCGCAAAGGTTGAAGACCTGCGCATTAAAAATGGCAGTCGCACCGTTGATGAAATTCGTCTGGAGAGCGGCAAAAAGCCATACAAGCACGGCGGCGGCGTGCCGTTCATCTGGTCCTCGAAAGAAGTGGTGCCGCTGTCTCGCCTGGAGGACCTGGAGGATGAGCAGCGGCAAACGGCGCAGATTGCGCTCGCGACCGCGCAGGCCAACGCCGATCTGGCGCAGACGAAAGCCAAACAGGCCAAAGAGCCAGCTGCGCCCGTTCCCCCTGCTTTGCAACAATCCGGTCAGCTCAATAATGCGTTGTTGCAAAAAAGACAACAGTCTGTTCCACAAAAAGAAACGGATGAGCCTGAGAAGAAACAGCGGGAGCAAGAGAGCCAGGAAGCGGTGAAGCCCATTTATTTTACGGGCAAGACCGAGCTTCCACAATGGACTGATCCTGATATGGCAGAGCGACTTGCTCAATTCAAAGAGCAGGGAGTGTATGCGCTCACCTGGAAAGTGGATGGCAATCCCTGCGCAACGTGCCTCATGAATGATGGCGTTACGGTGAAGCTCGGTATGCCATTCCCAAGTGGGCATGCTTTACCACAGGTCCATCCCAATTGTGCGTGTGAAGTGCTGGCCATTCATGGGATTGACCAGACGCAAGAAGACAAAGACGCGACACAGAAGTTGCCAGTTGTTCGTAAGAAGCAGCAAAAGGTAGAACTGACTGAGAATGATTTGTGGGATGGGAGGATGTGATGACAGAGGCATTGCACTTGCTA
>Ga0070741_10019093_pt1 | contig 10992 bp, 7 predicted proteins | sample Coa_R1_4_FD_66440 | JGI IMG/M metagenome (GOLD analysis project Ga0070741, IMG submission 66440) | Surface soil microbial communities from Centralia Pennsylvania, which are recovering from an underground coalmine fire - Coalmine... | ecosystem: Environmental > Terrestrial > Soil > Unclassified ...
GTGTAGTCGAGATGACAATGCGCGTTAATCAAGCCCGGCAAGAGCACCTGCTGGCCAAGATCGATGATCTCCTGGCCCGAATAGCCCGCGGAGACTTCGAGAAATTTTCCAACATCGACGATTCGATCTCCGGAAACTGCAACTGCGCCGTTCTCGATAGGCGCTCCATCCATTGTCACGACGGTGCGCGCACGAATGATCATTCGCTTTTCACTACTTTCCGGCATGCGGCCACCAAAAGATTGCACGGTTCCTGGCAAAGCAGCGGAACTGCCGCTGGCGTCGAGGTTGTGCCCGGGGTCGCCGACCCCGGCCACAGCGCTTGATCCCAGGCAGGATCAAACTTTTCCATGGGCAATTTCGCTGACGCAACCGCGCCGCGCTGGTCGCGCTTCCACAAGATTGTACGTAAACAGCCACCGTTGGATCGGCAAAAGTCCGCGATGACGTCGTCAATCTGCTCATCTGAAATTTTGGCGGCGACACGATACATCCCCGATTGCCGATCCAATGTTTCGCGCAGCGGCGTGATGCGTAACTGGTCGCGCCGCCACGTAACGAAGACGGCCAGCCTGCCTGGATAAAAATGATCGAGAGCACGCCTTAGTTCCCCGGATTCCCGAAGATTCATGCTCCACCCATGTCGCAAATTCGGTGCAGTTTTTAGCGGACGATAGTTTCCGTTGTCGTCATATTTTGCGATCTCGATCGCGACTTCTGGGTTTTGAAACTTTTCCAAATCATCGCGTGCCTTGTCATCGCGATGGCAAAGAGCGAAACTGCCGCCAATTTTTCGAACCAAAATCTGGCCGAAACAAAAAGGAACAACTTCGAGGGCGCGCTCGACGGGATTTTGCATCGTTAGGGCGCAACCTAAGCTTGTCCTGAACGAAGTCGAAGGAGGTGCGCCGTGCTAGTGCAGACAGTGGGCAATCAAGCCGCCAGCACGCTCCAGAAAGTCTCGATCTTCTTCGCCAAAGGCATTCAACTTGTCACTGTCCGCATCGAGCATGCCAAGAATGTGACTGTGTTCGTTACGCATCGGGACAATGATTTCGGACCGAGTTGTGTGAAACGCAGGCAAATAACGCACATCTTTGTGCACGTCGCCCACGATGATCGGCTTGCCCGAGTCCAATGCAGCCCCGCACAGCCCTTGTTTAATCGGGAAACGCGGATATGCCGGCGGCTCGTTCCCGGTATCGGCGAGAATTACAAATTCATCTTTGACGATTTTGTAAACTGCGACCCACCGGTAATTGCGCGCCGCACGAATCATTTCCACCAGTTGCTTCATTCGTTTGCAAGCGCAGCCGCCAGCCAGCGCAAATGCCCCGATCTCCTGAAGCTTTTTGCAAGTGGTTTCCTTCATTCGCGGGATAGCAATCTTGCCCAAAAAGAAAGGAAGCGCGAGCGCGATTTCAACTTTTTGTCGCTTGCTCGACGATGATATCGGCAAAACCGGGATCGGTGCCGATCGATGGTGCATAAAACAGGGAACGTCCGTCGATGTCATACGGATTACCCCGGAAGATTTCGCCACGAGCTGTAGCCGGGGGCGCCGACCCCGGCAGGCCGCGGTCGGCGCCCGCGGCGACAACGATTCCGATTAATCGCGGTATGTCCTCGTAACTATGAAGCCCGTCAGAGATAAAGAACGGCACCACCACCACATTTTTGGTCTTGGTCAATTTCCTCCAATCGGATACCAAAGGCCGTTCTTCCATATAAACGTTGAGTACTGTCGCGAATTTTCCGAGGCTACGGATCTTTTCCACTTCACGTTTCGCTGCGACGGCACTGTTTTCATTTAAATCGGTGCCGTGCGCGACGATTAGCAAGCTGGTCTCGGCAGGATCGATTCCAGGCGCGACTTCACATGCGCGTTTAAGCAGCAATTCAGTCATCGCGGGATGGTTCCCGACCGGTTGACAATATTTCCATGTTTGCCCACTCGATCGCTTTGTCGTGGGACCATTCAGCTCCAGCTCGCGCGGAATTACCGTCTGAGTGAAGTAGCCTTCGCTGATAAAATTGGGAACAACGCAGACTTCGCCAATGGATTTCGGGTCGAACAAAAACAGTGCGTCCCGGAAGCTTGGTTCCTCCTTCCAGAACGCGCACTCCACGTCCGCAAAGATTTTCCGGCGCCGAATTTTTGCTGCGTGTGCCAGCGTCGGCGCGCTCGAATCGGGGTTCACCGTTGAGCCGTGAGCGACGATGAGAAGTGCGGTTTTATCGTTCGAGGTCATGCAGATGATAAAACGTCCAACGCTGAACGCTCATCGTCCAATGCGGAATCGAATCATTTGCTGGCGGCTTTGGCTGCGGCAACGATTTTGTCGAACCGTGGATCGCCACGCAAAGAATCCCAGCAAGGATTGAAGCGCAGATCGCCGTATGTTGGGCCGCCCGGAATCTGAGCCACAACTTCCAGTTGCTCGAGAGCGCGATTGCGCTCGCCCGTCCATGCATATACCAGCGCCAGGTCCGTGACACTTCCTGGACCGGCGATGGAGTCCTTCGCGATTGGCATGAGTTCAACCGCCCGAAGCGCCTCGCGAATCGCGTCTTCTTTTCGACCTAGCCCAGCATCAAGTATTGCGACTTCCTTGAAATACTGTTCATTTTTCGGCTTGTCGCTCCATGTCGCCTCCAGTTTCTTGCGCGCGGCTGCAAACACCGCCCGCGCTCTCTGCTTATCACCGCGCGCAAGGGCAACCAGACCGTCGGCAAAACTTTCCGAAGGTTGCCCACCCAAGGCGACATCCGCCCACTTTGCAGGAGTAGCTGCTATCACCCGATCTGCGGCGTCATAATCGTGGAGGTAAAGCGCTGTGTTAAAGCGGGCCTGCCAGATCCATTCCGTCGGACTGAAGTCCAGCGGCACTTGCTCTAGAAGAGATTGAGCTGTGATTGGATCACCCTGCGCCAGTTTGACTTCAGCTAGGTGATTCTCAATCCAAGGGCCCTTAAATACGCCGCTCGCAGCATTCTTCGCTATAAGTTGTTCCCACTCGGAGTAACGGCGCATTAGAAAGCAAGTCTCCCCGACATAGTATGCGATCTCTTTGTTAAGTGGGTCGAGGTCGTTTGCCTTTTGAAGATTGGCTAGCGCAGCGTCCCAGCGATTTTGGCGCCTATCTATCCTGGCCTCGATAAACAGCGCCTCGGGATTGTTGGGCAGTTTGTCGCGGGCGATCGCCAGTTGCTCACGTGCTCGCTCAAAATTACCGGTGTCGAGTCCGCCGGGCGTTCCGGGTCCTGCGGAGGAAAAACCAGCTCGGAAGTAATAGCGCGCCAACGCCAGGTGAGTCTCTCCCAATTCTGGACGCACTCGCACCGCGGTCTCCGCGGCTTTCTTTGCTAACTCGAGGTGTTTTCGATCCCAAGTCGCGTTATAAAGGTTGCCCTGCGTTGTCGCGAGCTCGCAGTAGGCGAGGGCAAAGTTCGGATCGTGCTGCGTCGCCTTTTCGAGTAGTTCCACTTTTTGGTTCAGACTTTTATCCGCGCCCTCCCAATCGTCCACGGGGCGGATGTCATTGGCCTTTGTGTAGAAAGCATAGGCCACTGGATCAGCTGTCGGCCGTTCCGCGATCGCCGCCTTTTCGGCCACGGAAATCTTAGCGCGGAGTTGATTGACGATTCGCTCCGCAATTTCGCTCTGAATGGCAAATATGTCTGCGGCGTCGCGCTCGTAATGCTCAGCCCAAAGATGCGTATCGTTGCGCGCGTCGATCAGCTGCGCATTCACCCAAACTCGATCGCCCACGCGTTGGACACTGCCTTCGACCACATGCGAAACACCCAAAGTTTTTGCGATCTCGCGAAGGTTGCGTTCCAGTCCGCTTCTGTATTTCATCACGCTGGTTCGGCTAATGACTTTCAGGTCGGCGATTTTCGCGAGGTCAGTGAGGATTAGGTCCTGCATGCCCGCGGCAAAAAATGCGTTCTCTTCGTCCTTGCTCAGATTTTCAAACGGCAATACAGCAATCGATTTTTCTGGTAGTGGTGCATTTTCTGCGATCAGTTCTTGAAAACGAGGATCGTTGCGGATTTTGTCCCAGATCGGATCGAGTCGCAGCGTTGCCGGAGTAAGAAACGTTGCACCCGTACATGACGTCCGCAGCAGTCGCTTGAGCATGGGAATCGCGTGATCAGCATCACCCAATTGTCCGTAGATACATGCCATTACGTCCTCGAAGTCGGGGCCAAATTCCGGATGTTTGGAACTTGGCAGCAAGGCCAGGGCTTGTTGACCTTCGGCGATAGCGGAAGCCGCATCTCCCAAACCTGCATAGGCTGAGCCCAAAAGAGCATGCGTATCGGCCTCGGCAAAAGAACCGGGCGTGACCTGCTTGAGCTTGCGCTGGAAATCTTGCTCCGCCTTTTCGTAGGTCGCGCGTGCTGCTGAAGAATCCCCGGCGAGCTGTTGACTGAAAGCCAGCGAAAGAATGTCCCCTGGATCGCGTTGCCTGCGCTCCACGGCTAAATCTTTTGAGAGTATCTCGGTCGCCGCAGCATAATTGCGCTGCAACACTGCATACCTGGCGCGCCTGCTCGCTGGCAGCTCAGGATTTGCAAGCAGTGGTTCCGCGGCCTGCAGATCGCCAATCGCCACCAGCGCATCCGCTTTCGTGAGAAGAGCACGAGTATTTGTCGGATCCCATGCAAGTATGCGATCAAGTGTGGCCAGGGCTTCTGAGAAACGGCGCATCGCGCAGTAAGTAAGCGCCAGATTATTAGAGGCTCTGATGTTGCGAGGATCGAGCTCGATCGCACGTCGTAGATTCGCAACAGCCTCGTCCCAATGGCCGAGTGCGCGTTGCGCCCTTGCGATCGCTTCTACGACATCAGCGCTATTCGGAAGATCCTTTTCGGCCTGTCGAAATTCCGCCAGCGCGCGTGCATGGTCTGTCTCGTTGTATCCGCGAGCAAGATGCACTTCCGGCAGGTTCGGATCGAGCGCGAGCGCGTGATTGAGGGAATCCTTGGCCTGCGCCAGCTCCGCCGGTCCGGCGAGGGCAGTGTGCTCCCCGATTTGCTTCCAGACACTTTGTTTCTGCGCAATCGAGAGATATGCCCAGGCAAGTGTAAAGTTCGGATCCAACTTAACTGCTTCCTGATACAAGCGAATTGCACCCTTGATATCACCTTCAAAGGCAAAGCCCCAGTCAATGGGAATTGCCCGCGCACGCAGATACGCATCGTAAGCAGCAGGATTATTCGTCGGCTTGGCCTGTACTCGCGCTTTCTCCTGCGGACTGAGCGTGGCGCCCACGGCACTGGCAATCTCCGTGGCCAACTCGCCCTGCAAAGAAACCGAGTCCGCCAGAGTGCGATCATAATTCTCGCCCCAAAGATGGCGGTCAGTGCGCGCATCGATTAGCTGCACCGACACGCGCACATGGTCTCCCGAGCGACGGACGCTGCCTTCGACCACGTTGCTCACACCCAGTTGCTGCGCGATTTCTTTGAGATTGCGTTTGCTGCCGCTCTTGTACTGCATCACCGATGTGCGGCTGATCACTTTCAGGTCCTTGATCTTGGCAAGGTTCGAGAGCAACTCGTCTTGCACGCCATCGGCGAAAAACGCGTTCTCCTGATCGTCGCTGAGGTTTTGAAGTGGCAGCACGGCGATACTTTTGTCAGGCGTCGGGCTCGTTGCCGGATTGCGATGCCAGTAGAATGGAAGCGCCAGGGCGAAAGCGAGTACCAACAATCCGACCACCACACTGGCTGGCGATCGCGCCCAGCGGAGCCATAAAGGAGCAGCGGCGCGTTCCAATTCAGCTTCCAGTTTGCGACGGAGATTTTTCAGCGCCCCAAGCAGTTCGTGTGCGCTGCGATATCGGTCCTCGCGGTCTTTGCGCAGCGTTTTGCTAATAATCTGCTGAAGCTCAGGGCGACTGTGCGCGATGTAACGCGTGAGCGGCGGCGGCTCTTTCTCTAGAATGGCAGACATTACGTCTTGTGGCTTGTCGCCGGTGAATGCTGCATGACCGGTGAGCATTTCGTAAAGCACTACGCCGAGACTCCAGATGTCGGTGCTTTGATCAATGCGCTCCCCGCACGCCTGCTCGGGCGACATGTAACGAACGGTCCCCAGTACAGCCCCAAGGTTAGTCTCAACCAGCAACAGCGCTTCATCTCTCGGCATGGCTGCCGGCAATTCTTTCTCGGCGAGCTTTGCAATGCCAAAGTCGAGCACTTTCACGTAGCCGTCCGAGCGGAGCATGATGTTCTCAGGTTTGATGTCGCGATGAATAATGCCGGCTTGATGCGCGGCGGCGAGGGCACCGGCCACCTGGATCGCCACGTCAACCGCTTCACTCAACTGCATCGGTCCGCGCTTCAGACGCTCGCGCAGCGTTTCGCCTTCGATCAATTCACTGGCGATGTAATGAATGGAGTGGGATTCGCCGATCTCATAAACCGTAAGGATACTTGGGTGGTTGAGTGCAACTACAGCGCGAGCTTCTCGTTGAAACCGCTTCGCGCGCTCCGCATCAGCAGTAAAGCGCGTGGGCAAAAGTTTGAGCGCGGCTTTGCGGCCCGCGACGATGTCGGTGGCGAGATAGACTTCGCCCATCCCGCCGGTGCCTATCGATTCCAAAATTTTGTAGTGCCCAATCGTCTGGCCGACGAGTGAATGGTCTTGCCCATTTTGAATAATTTTCGTCGCAAGACCAACGGCCGACGTCTCAATGAACCTCGCTGCTCGTTGGCGTGAAGCTAGAAGCGCTTCAACTTTACGCCGCAAAACTTCATCGCCTTCGCAGGCTTTATCCATGAATGAGCCGATCCGCTCCGGCTCTTGATCCAGCGCTGCACGATAGATCTCCTCGATGATCTGGAACCGCGCGGGCGTCATCGGTTCTGGGGAGCGCACGCGCCTCGCGTGCTGGCGATCACGCCCTCGTGATTGCGAACTTTTGCTCTGGCGGTGCTTGCTGACCTAAAACGGGTTTCGGCGAGGGCGCCGAAATTAGCACGCGAGGACGCGTGCGCTCCCCGGTAGATGTCCAACGCGCGAATCATTCTTTCGTCGTTCGTCATTCGAGCTTCGTCATTTTTGTCACTCGGCGCCGTGCAATTCCGTATACAGCCAAACCTTCGCAAATTCCCAGTCACGCCTTGCCGTGATCCGTGAAATTTTGAGCACTTCCGCGATCTCGTCGTAGTTCAGCCCGCCAAAATATTTCAGCTCGACAACTTGAGCTTTTCTCGAGTCGAGTGCCGATAGTTGTTCCAGTGCCTCGTGCAGATCGACGATTTCCTTTGATTCCTCCGGTGAAACGAGCGCAGCTTCGTTCAAGTCCACTTTGACCCTGCTGCCGCCACGTTTTTGTGCTTGCTGACTTCTTGCGTAGGTGACCAGGATTTGGCGCATTGCCCGGGCGGCCACAGCAAAAAAGTGCGCACGGTTCTGCCAGCGCGGATGCGTTTGGTCCGCCAGGCGCAGATAAGCCTCGTTAACCAGCGCCGTCGTTTGCAGTGTGTGATCGGGGCGTTGCCCGCTCAGATGATGATGCGCAACGCGATGCAATTCGTCATAAACCAGTGGCGTCAATTCTGCGAGAGCCGCATCGTCGCCGTGGCTCCATCGTAATAAGAGCTCGGTCACTCTCTGCTGAGAGACCGACGGCGCATCCATAAGCTCTTTTCAGAGGCTACCAATCCGGAAAAGCTTTTGCACGCCGAAAGCGTCTCGAAAAATCTTCACTCCAGATGAGCAGTTTGATGGCTCTTTTGCGTTCTCTCGCAGTGGAACCCGAAACCTTAAAACCAAAAGAAAGGAAGACAATGAACTCATTAACTCACTTCAGCAAAATACGAGTCCTGCCACTGCTCGTCGGACTGGCGTTTGTGGCCTTCACCGCCTTGACAGCCGTGCCGGCCCGCGCAACTCCCGGGTGCGGGGTTGTCAGCGTGAACATTATGGACCCTGTGCCGGTCGGCTATTTCCCATCCGGCTCGCTCAACCTGTTGTGTAGAAGCAACCTGCCGTTTTGGCTCCTCAACACGAGGATCAGAGGCGACTCGGACCTCTACCTCACCAAGCATACGTTCTCACCCGGCGGTCAGACCGGGTGGCACTCCCATCCGGGCCCGAGCCTGATCACAGTCATACAAGGAACACTCACGGTGTATCACGACGACTGCACGTTCGAAACCTTCACTGCAGGCCAAAGCTTCACGGACTTAGGCTGCGGAGACATACATAATGCGGTTAACGAAGGAGCCACGGAAGCCATAGATGTGGCCGTCCAGATTGTTCCACATGGTGCGCCGCGGCGGATTGATGTGGACAATCCAGGTTGCGCACAACCGGCTCCTTGCCCAGCACGCTGAGAAAAGCGAAAAGTCGCTCGACGGCTGGTAATCCGGCGCCGCCGCAGGCTCAAGACCTGGGCGGCGCCAATCGCTTGGGCGCAGCGGCTCAGCCGTGGAGCACCAGCGGTATTGCTATCTTCGCAACAAGATGGATGTTGCTATCCTCGCCACAGCGTGAACGCGCAAGACAGGACTGCGGAACCGGCGCTAGATCTCCCGCTCGAGATTGCACACCTCCTGTTAATTGACGTGGTCGGTTACTCGAAACTCCTGGTCAACGAACAGGTTGAAGTGATGCGGGAACTGAATCAAGTCGTACGCGGAACGGAACCCTTTCGCGCCGCGGAAACGAGGAAGCAACTCATTCGAGTGCCGACCGGCGATGGGATGGCGCTACTTTTTTTCCATAGTCCGGAAGAGCCGGCGCGATGTGCGCTCGAAATTAGCAGAACCTTAAAAGACCATCCGCAGATCCAGGTACGCATGGGAGTGCACAGCGGGCCGATCAATCAAGTTACCGATGTCAACGATAGGACGAACATCGCTGGTGCTGGGATTAACATCGCGCAGCGGGTGATGGATTGTGGTGATGCCGGTCACATCCTTTTGTCGAAACACTTGGCCGACGACTTAGCGGAGTACCGACAGTGGCGGCCTCACCTGCACGATCTGGGCGAATGTGAAGTGAAGCATGGGTTGAGGTTGCACCTGGTTAATCTCTATAAAGACGACCTCGGAAATCCACACCTGCCCGAGAAACTCAAGCGAGGGAAGAGGTGGAAGCATGCCGCTGCTCCAGTTCGACCAATCACTGCGCAGCGCTGGCCAAAATCTGTGCTGTTAATCGCCATGCTCGGGTCGGCCATCGCGCTGGCGGTCAGTTTTTTAACTTTCTTTCATCGAAGCTTCCCGACGACTACATTCGTTTCACCCAAGGCAGCCGCAACGGTGACTACAGCTGCGTCTGCTTTTCCCGAAAAGAGCATCGCAGTTCTACCGTTCGAAAATTTAAGCGAAGAAAAAACGAACGCGTACTTCGCCGACGGTATTCAGGATGAGATTCTGGCGCGCTTATCCAAGATCGCCGACTTGAAGGTGATCTCACGAACATCGACGCAGCATTACAAGAGTGCACCTGAAAACCTGCCTGAGATCGCAAAGCAACTTGGCGTCGCGCACATTCTGGAAGGAAGGGTGCAAAAAAGCGGCGATGCCGTGCGGATTAACGTGCAGCTGATTAAGGCGTCCAATGATTCCCAGCTTTGGGCCGACACTTTCGATCGAAAGTTGACCGATATTTTTTCAGTTGAAACGGAAGTGGCCAAAGCCATCGCCGAGCAATTGCGAGCCAAGCTTACCGGTCACGAAGAGCAAGTCATCGCCACCAAACCGACTGACAATGCAGAGGCCTACGAGGCCTACCTGCGCGGTCTGGCTTACACACTGAAAACGTTAAGCGTACCCGCCAACGCCCTTGGCGCACAGAAATATCTCAGAAAAGCGGTGCGGCTGGACCCGAAGTTTGCCCTCAGTTGGGCGCTGCTTTCATATGTTGATGCGCGCGGCTATCGCACCACGAATCTTCAACCGACAGTGGCCCTCCGTGAAGAGGCGCAACAGGCAGCCGAAACTGCGCTAACTCTTCAGCCCAACCTCGGGGAGGCCATCTGGGCCCAAGGCCATTATCACTACGCCTGTCTGAAGGATTACGACACCGCCGTGCATTACTTTGAACAGGCGCGTCCCCTCCTGCCGAATAGTAGCCAGATTCCTGCATCGCTGGCCTATCTCTCGCGGAGACGGGGGCAGTGGGACCAGAGCGAGTCGTACTTCAATGAAGCCGAGCGGCTCGACCCGCGCAACGTGAACCTACTCACCCAGCACGCGATTTCCTATATCGAACTTCGTCGTTTTCCCGAAGCGCTGCAAAAGCTTGATCAGATTCTGAACATCACACCCGACGACGCCGATGCCCTCACATTCAAGGCAGCTATCGCACAAGCCGGAGGCGATCTGCCGCGTGCCTCGGCGCTCCTCGCTCCGCTCCACCCGACCGGCGCCAACACCTTCACGTTGGAAACACAAGTTTACCAAGCCATCCTGGAGCGCCGCCCTTCACAAATTATCCCTCCGCTAAAGGAGATTTTGAGCAAGCCTGATCCAGCGTTGGGTTTTTACAATGGCGAACTGCGCTTTTGGTTAGGCTGGGCGCAAGAAGTCGCCGGCGATCACGCCGTTGCTCAGGAAACTTGGCGACAAGCGCGCAGTGAATTGGAATCTTTCCTCAAAGAACAGCCGGAAAATTATGTGCTCATTGGAGATCTCGCGCTGACCAATATGGGCCTGGGCGACAAAGCCGCCGCGTTGGCTCTGGTGGAGCAGGCCATGGCCGCGCTGCCGATCGAAAAAGACGCGGTAAGTGGTCCGACGTTACTGGAGATCCTCGCCCGAGCGGCGGGGCAAATGGGAGAACCCGACCGCGCGGTCGCCGCATTACAGAAACTACTGTCGATGCCGTACGATGGTGCGCTGGCTGTGGGCGTGCCGCTCACTCCTGCGCTGCTCCGGCTCGATCCCATGTTCGCTCCGCTGCGCGGCGATCCAGGCTTTCAAAAGCTCGTCACCTCATCCGCGCCGAGGTAAGGCGGATCCCCC
>Ga0070741_10019094_pt1 | contig 10992 bp, 7 predicted proteins | sample Coa_R1_4_FD_66440 | JGI IMG/M metagenome (GOLD analysis project Ga0070741, IMG submission 66440) | Surface soil microbial communities from Centralia Pennsylvania, which are recovering from an underground coalmine fire - Coalmine... | ecosystem: Environmental > Terrestrial > Soil > Unclassified ...
TAGCGGACGTGACGTACCTGACCGCGTGACTGTGGACAAGGGATCAACATCAACTGCCCCGCATCCACTTCGCACCAACTGCAGATGTAACTGTCGCGAAGCTCGACGAAGTAAATGGGCCTCTCATACTCGTTTGGCCAGCTTCCGGACTTGACTTTCTTCTGGCGTGTGTCGATCTCGACAAATGATCCGGGTCGAAGGAACGGATACATCGTGTAGTCCTCAAGACCGATGTACCCGTAGAGCGAGTTCTTCCAGTCCATTTGCCGGAGCAATTCCACCGGCACCTCCCCCCAGGTCTCGAACATGCGCGAGACGAGATTGGTCTTTTCCAGTTGAACGTTCGCCCTCAGTTCGAGCGGGGCCAGGATCGCCCGCCGCGCTTCCTCCCGCGTCGGTCCCAGCAAGCAGGTCCGCGGGAGGCCCAAAGAAATCGGTTCCTTGCCGATCTCACGAATATCAATGCCGAAAAAACCCACGATCTCATCAAAGGGAAGTCTGTAGATAAGGCTGAGAGAGCGGAGCCGGAAGATTCCGGGCATGAATTTGCCATTCTCGACCTCGGTGAGCCAGGCGTGGGATATGCGGTATTCGGGATTCTGTTTTAGTTCGGCAATCTTGTGGCTGAGCTGCGCCACCTCGCGAGTGGACAAACGGACACGCAGGCGTTCGGCTTGAAGCCTCTTACCAGCTTCCACGTGCGGTGTCGACGGCAACATCTGCGGCGATATGTTACTCGAAACGTGGTGGCTAGCCTTGACCCTGATTAATCACTTACAAACATTGGAACACAAAGGGGAAGTTTGTCCATGATACTTCCGCCCTGACCATTCGGCCAAGAGTCATTTTGTGTGGTCGCGACTCTGACCTCGGTCTGTCCGCGTCTCGCATAAAACCATCCAGGGCAGCCTTTGCCCATGCATTCGTCCCGGCGCTGCTGGTCACAGAAACGGCCAGCCCGGAGTTATTTCCGCTCCTCACTAGCCCTGGCGTCTATACAAAGCCAGTCTCTGCGAGCACGGATCCGCAACACGGGCACGGAACGACATGCATGCAGGAAGGCCTGCCTGTAAGCCACTCGCGGAACGTCAAGCGAGAACCCGTGCGTGTCTCTGCAAAACAAGGTTCGCCGAACGGATACTGCGGGATGGGTCAAGCGCATTCTGGCCAGCAAGAATCTCACCCTCCATCAGGTCTCCCATGCCACGGAGACTTTGTACGGAAAGTGCTCACCCTTTTTCCTGCCTCACAATTTCTACTCTGAGCTTGCGCTCGAATCGTTCACGCCGAGCTTGCATCAGGTATTCGCGCTCAGCCGCGTATCCGGTTATCGGCTGGCGGACTGGATACAAGTTTTCGGCTTCGATACAAGCGACGTAACCCATCTCCAAGTCCTGCTCCCCGTGCCACGCACCATACTGCTCGATTCCACCTTGGAGGACCCTCAATCGTGGATTGTGTGGCTCCGAAGCAAGCGCACCCATCCGACACCATCAGGAGTTGTTCCCTTAGGAAGGCTACTGGAGTATGCGCCGTGCCGGCGCCTCGCGTCGCTGCTCCGTCCGGACAGCTCGAATTTCGTTTACGCCAAACTCGGACGCCAGGATGCTTTTTCGTTTCCCGACCTGCTTCCCGGAAGCATCGTGCGCGTGAACCGTACACTCAGGCCTGGCTTACCGTTTCCTGCGGACGCGCGGCTTTCTAATCACTACTTTCTGATCGAGCATACCAAGGGATTCTGTTGCTGCCGCATCCAACCGGCTGGCAAGGACCGGATTATTCCCATCAGCACGCAACTTCCATATGCACAGGTCGAGTTGCGTGTTCCCGACGAGGCGGAGATCCTTGGTGTCGTCGATGTAGAAGTTCGGCCATTGCTCAAGACCGTGCGGCCCGAGGTCGCGCCCGACTTAAGCCGACACTGGAGGCCAAGAGCGTTGACCCGCGCAGACATTGATCTGGGACGGTTGCTGCGTCACACCCGCATGAGACTAGCCCTGTCCTTCCGCGAGGCATCAGACCTAGCGCATCAGATCGCAGAATGGCTCGGAGATCGGCAGTATTTCGCCTCGCCCGGTTCTCTCTCAGACTATGAAGCGCTCGAAACAGCTCCTCGTCATATCCACAAGGCCATTGCTCTGTGCGCGATCTATGGTTTGAAGTGGTTAACTTTCCTTCGCTCAGCTGGGCTGAACATTGAGGATACGGGGAATGAACCAATACCCGACGAGATTTTGGATCGCTCCCTTCCAACCAGTGGTGTCTTGCACTCCGATGTGCTGGAAGATCAGGGGGAATTGCTGAATGATTGGCTCCGGCAATGGAACAGTGAGATCCCATACTTCCTGCGAGAATCGCTGAGTGCACTGTCCGGCCTTCGCCGTCCCTCGCTCCATGATGTCTTCTGGATCGATCAGAATGAAAGCCCACTCGATCTGGCCCACACCGGTGGGCTCTTGGCCCTCGTGAATCGGCGCAAGAAGAAGCCGGTCCACGAGAAATCGACATCGCTCTGGCAGCAGCCCCTTTACATGGTGCTCCATCGCGATGGAACCTATCGTTGCGCATTCGCGAGTCTTGAGAATGGCACTCTCGTACTTCACTCCTACGCACAGGGCTATCACCGCTCGGAACGGTTACGGAATCGGCACGACGCGGAAATAGCTGGCCAGGTCGTTTGCTTCGCTCGAAAGCTGCTTTGAGTCGGATTTCCGAACGGTGTTTACTTCCTTCGTCAGCCGCGCCTAGGTTCTGCTCAAGCCCTTTCTTGTTCCACTCTAGGGAGATTCCGAACAATAAACGCGGATTGTGGACGGCCTCGGGAAGCTTCCTTACTCTTCGTTGCGAGATGGAACAGGCCTTTCCTTCAGTCTGCGATAACTCCTGGTCGAAATTTGCTCCGATCGAACTGCGCTGGCTCGCTCAACAGATTGGCCCATTGCTCCGTTGGCACCTGGCGAGCTTCCTCCTGATCGCGGCGGCCAGCTCGCTCGCTCTGGTTCCTCCACTCGCGCTGGGCTGGCTGATCGACAAGGTACTGCCGGGTCGGCAGTTCATCCTGCTTCTGGGTTCGGTTGCGGTGCTGTTTCTCAGTTATCAGGCGAGGACGCTACTGACCGCTGTCGCAGGCTATCTAACCATGACCGCCGCGCAGCGGATGAGCCTTAGCGTGCGCATGTCAGCGATTCGCCACCTCGACACACTGTCGGCTGAATACTACGACCAAAGGCCCGTTGGCAGCGTGATCTATCCGCTGCGCGAACCAATTGAGGAAATTGCATACTTCGGTTCCGATCTTCTTCCATCCCTCCTACGTCTTGTGCTCACGGTACTGTTCACCTTGGTCACCATGCTTGCCTTAAGCGTGGGACTGACTCTAGCCGTCCTTCCGCTCATCCCAACCTTTCTGATGGTTCGGCAGCACTTCCGTCGGCGTCTCACGACCATGGCCGACACCGTGCAGCAGGGACACTTGGCATGGGCGGATTTCTTGCACGAACACTTCTCCGCGGTCATCCCCATACAGCTCCTCGGGCAAGAGAGGCGTCAGGAACGCAGGGCCTTCCTGTTACTTGGGCGGCTGGCCCATTCCGAGCAACGTGTATTCAAATCGAGCATCGCCTTCACGGTGTTCACTTCTCTTTCTATCGCCTTGGCTATGTCGCTCGCCTTCGGCTATGGAGGATGGACGGTCTTCACTGGGCGACTGAGCGCGGGCCGCCTAGTTACCTTTTACAGCCTTATCGCACAGCTCTTCGATCCGCTCGCAGGCGCCACCGAGATCTACGTCAGGGCGCAAAAAATGTTCGCCAACATTCGTCAGGTTCGAAAGGTGTTCCGTGAACAACCCTCCGTAGTTGACTCTCCGGCTCCGGTTCGCTTGTCGGAGAACTCCGCGCGATTGGATATCAGTCATGCCGAATTTCGCTACCCAAGACAGAACGCCAAGCTTCGTGTTCCATCCCTCCACATCCTCGCCGGAGAGCAAGTCGCTGTTGTAGGAGAAAACGGAGCGGGCAAGAGTACGTTCGCCAAACTTCTGACGCGAATCTACGATGTGCAGGCCGGATCGATTTGTCTAGGCGGTCAAGACATTCGCGATGTAGAACTCAAATGCCTGCGAAAGAGAGTCTGCTATCTGCCCCGCGACCCCATCCTCTTTCACGGGACCCTAGCCTCTAATCTGCGCTTTGCACGTCCCTCCGCCTCAGACGGTGAACTCCAAGAGGCGCTTCATGGTGCGGGACTGTCTCTTTTTCTGAACGATCTCGAAGGTGGCCTTCGCGAGGAGATTGGCCGCGACGGTTGTCAGTTGTCAGGTGGACAGCGTCAACGCCTCGCGATTGCCAGAGCGGTCCTCCAACGCCCGCAGATTCTCATTCTGGATGAAGCGACTTCGTGCCTGGACCCGGTTTCAGAGCAGCTCGTACTTGGTAATCTGCGTCGCTCTCTGCCCGCGGCGACGATGATCGTGATTACGCACCGCCTCTCGACGGTAGCCGCATTGCCTAGAGTCTTGGTTCTCTCCGCAGGGCGCATCGTGGAAGATGGAAATCCAACGTCACTTGCAAACCATTCGCATGCATTTTCCAGCCTCTTCTCGTCCGCTCGTGCGTGAGAGGTGCTTTCAGGACGTCCAGTTCAGACGGATAGGCGAACAGTCGCCGTTTGTTGCGCGCGATCCAAGGGGCCCTATCGTGTTGAAGCGCGTGTGGATTTCCATCACATTCGTCTCTTTGTCGAACATTTTCGCGATTGTCTGGCCTCTTTGAGCGGCAAGTGGCAGAGTCTCTCGCAACATGAAAACAATTACCCAGGAGAACGAACGCCGCACAGAGCGCTCCTACCGCGTGCCGGACGACGTGCGCGCCACACACAATGCTGATGGAGCGGTTCTCTTGAGCGTGGGATACGGCCAGATGTTCAGCGCGAATCGAGTGGGCTCAGAGATGTTTCAACTCCTCCGAGCCGGAGAGAGTGAAGCTGCCATTCTGGCCGAGATCGGATCAAGATTTGGGGTCTCAGAGCCGGTGGTCCGAGCGGACCTGCATGAGTTCATCACGACGCTGATGAAATGCCACCTGCTTGAAGTCATGGAGTCCGAGAGCGCCGCGGGAGCATCGGAACCCACGGCTCGCTGCATAAGCGTTTGATCGCACACTGTGGAGGTTGGCAGCGTGTCGCTTTTGGTGCTCAACGCATACGTAGAACTCCTTCGATGTGGAGCGTATGTGTCACGGCGCGATTTCGCGGGACTCTATCAAAAGGTTCGCCGCAGCGCGGTTAGACCCTCGAATGGCATATCCGTCTCCTGCGCTCAGGTGTGTCACGCCGTCGATGTGGCCTGCATGTGGTACTGGAAGCAGGTTCAGTGCCTCCAGCGATCCGCCGCAACGACCTGCCTGCTCCGGCGCCATGGAACCGCAGCGGAGATGGTGATCGCCTCACGGCGTATGCCGTTTCAGGCGCATGCCTGGGTCGAAGTTGAGGGCCGGGTCGTGAACGACCGGCCGCAAGTGCGCGAGACCTACGCCGTGCTCGACAGATTGTGAAACGCCAGGAGGCCAGCGAACATGAGCGACCAGTTTGGAGTCTGGAATCTGGACGGTCGACCGGCGCAGGAATGTGTCGAGAGGGCATCCGCCATCATGGCCTCGCAAGGCTCGGACGGACAAAGCGTTTTTGCAGAAGGCAACTACGGCATCGTCTATTCGGCATTCCACACAACCAAGGAGTCCCTTCACGAAAGACAGCCTCACGTCTCACCAAACGGAATCGTCGCCACTTGGAATGGACGCATGGACAACCGCGACGAACTTAGCAACGAGCTGAACATTCCGACTGACACGGCAACCGACGTTATGCTTGCCGCTTCGAGTTTTGAGCAATGGAGGACGGACGCTTTTGCCAGGATTACTGGTGACTGGGCCACATCGATCTGGGACGCGAAGGAACAAACTCTCTGGCTCGCTACTGACTACCTCGGGATCATGCGTGTCTATCTTTGCCGCACCCACCATTCCGTCGCCTGGTGCACGCAGCTCAATCCTCTTGTTCGACTGTTCGGCAACTTCTTCACCATCGACGATGAATACATCGCAGGCTACCTCGGATTAAGTCCCTCTGCGCATCGCACGCCCTATCGCGAAGTCCAATCCGTTGCTCCAGGCTGCTTTGTCGCAATCCGCGAGTGCGGGACCACAACGCATCGATACTGGAAACTTCCGGTGAATCGGAGGATCGAGTACAAGAGCGACGCGGAATACGAAGAGCACTTCCGCACTCTCCTTACCCGGGCAGTCCGCCGCCGGCTGCGCTCCAATTCACCGGTTCTGGCCGAGTTGAGTGGAGGCCTTGATTCCTCCACCATCGTTTGCATTGCCGACCACATTATTGCGAAGGGTGAAGCAGATGTTCGCCTCGACACCGTGTCGTATTACGATCCCGCCGAAGCAGCCAGCGATGAGCGACCATACATCGCCTACGTGGAGAAGAAACGGGGCAGGACGGGACACCACATTGACACAGGATCATACGGTGGTGTGATTTCGTTCGATTACCCCTACCTGGTTGCTGTTCCGGGAGCCAACGGCGGCACGAAGGGAATCCGAGGTGCGCTTCTAAGGCTCATGCAAGACCAGCATTACCGGGTGGTGCTCTCGGGTAGCGGCGGTGACGAGTTTCTTGGCGGAATTCCCAATCCCGCTCCTCACTTGGCTGATCTGATCGTTAAAGGTCGGCTCATTACCCTTGCGAGAGAGCTCGCAGCGTGGAGCCTGATTAAGAAGCAGCCCTGGATTCACCTATTCTGGAGTGCTCTGATCCTTCTTTTCCCCGCCTCGATTCGGGCCCACTGCACTAAAGAAACCGGCATTCCCCCCTGGATCAATACCACGTTCGTGCGACGTCATCGGCTCCGAATCCTCCAAGCGGGACCCCAAGGTCGGTACGGATTCTGGCTGCCGACCCGGATATCGTCGGCACGAACCCTCATAGCCATGAGAAGGCAGCTGGCTTATTCAAGCGCCTATAGCGGGGGATTCGAAGAAAGGCGATATCCATATCTTGATCAACATTTGATTGAATTCCTGTTCTCCATACCTGCCGCACAGCTCCTCAGACCAGGTCAGCGCCGATCCTTGATGAGGAGGGCGCTTTCAGGGATCGTGCCCTCTGAGGTTCTGTCACGACGGACGAAGGGTAGCGTTGCACGAAGTGCTCTTGCGACCATTCAAGACGAGTGGCGAGCAGTCGAATCTCTCCTCCATCAGCCGCTGAGTGCAACCGCAGGATACATCGACGGCCCCCGCTTCGCGGAAGCCCTCGACCGTGCTAAGAGCGGAGACGCACCTCACCTCGTCGACCTGATAAAGAGCCTCCAGCTGGAAGCGTGGCTGCGTCACCTTGCAAGTTATGGCGTGGGTTCTCGGTCATTGCCAAAAGCACCTCTTGATGGCGCGAGCTTTTCGCATCTGACCAGCGGCAGTGCCATTCCCCACCGCCAGGAAAGATTTCTACCGGTAGAGCACCTAACTTTGAGGGAAAGGAGGTAAACCCATGAATTACACGAAACCCGAAGTGACAATTCTTGGCGATGCTACGTCTTGCATCCAGGCCCACAAGACCGCTCCGCGGCAGATCGACCTGGCGCCGAAGGACGAAGTCGCAATGTCCTACGATCCGGAGGAGTAGTCTCCGGTCACAGCTCTGACAAGTCCCCCGAGCTTGGCGTCAGCTCGGGGGGCGCGGGCTGAGTAGTTGCAAGTTGGGTTTTAGCAGGATGAGACTACCAAGATTATCGGTCGAGTCAGTTTTTCAAGTACTGGTCAAGCCACGTGATCATTCTTCCGACGAAATCGACCTGGTTCTGGTACCCCTGAAGCGCGTGACCCTCGCCTTCGTATTTTGCATAAACAACCGTCTTGCCAAGACGCCGCAGATCCACAAAGACCTCGTCCGCCAGGAACGACGCGACGGCAAAATCCTTACTTCCGTGGACGATGAGGAGCGGCGTTTGGACCCGGTCCAGGTAGAAAACGGGAGAATTTTCAAGGTACTTCTCACGTGCCTCCCAAGGCGTCCCAAGCTGGGTTCGGCGATTATTCTCCCAGATACCAATGAGGTATGAAGACCCGTCTTCTCCCATCTCGCCGTAACTGCTGATGAGATTTCCTAATCCCGCATACATCATCGCGGCTTTGAATCGCTTGGTTTGGACGATTAGCGAAAGAGTGGCATAGCCGCCAAAACTCTCTCCCATTACTCCGAGTCGCTCCGGGTCTGCGATACCCAATTCGATAACCTTGTTTACTGCAGGCAGCACGGCCTTGGCGATGTCTTGCATAATCGTGCCCGGATGAACCGGACAATCGGGATACAGGACCGCGTATCCCCGCGTCGCAAGAAGTTGGAAATTGAAGTAACCACCATAGGCGAACACTCCGAAATGATTGGCTGCCTCTGATCCTTGATTTCCCGGATAGACGAAAACCACCAACGGATACCGCTCACCTTCTTTGTAGCCAGACGGTAGGACGAGAGAGCCTCGCAGGCGTTCTCCGTCAGCGCTCAGCCATTCCACCACTCGGCGGTGCCCATACACATAACTGGCCAGCTGTGGATTCAACCGTGTCAGCTGTTTGTGGGGTTGAAAGTCGGATTCCGCAGTCCACAGCTCCGGTGGACGCTCGGCATCCTCACATGCGTAGATGACTGTTTGCCCATCGGGTGACCCCACAACCAGACTAGCTGTGCCCCCGAATGACAGCTCTGCCGCATACAGCATCGTGACTTCACCCGTTTCGAGCTGGACCTTGACGAATGCTTCTTCTCCTCCATTCTCGACGGTCTGCACAATCATGGACCGTCCCGCATCGGGTGACCAATAGCGGTCACTCACGCTTGTCCTTTCACCGACCACACCAAGAATACTTTGTGATCGGAGGACGGCGATCTTCTGAGCGGTAGCCTGTTCGAGGGTGACCTTCCACACTTCTCGGCTGTTCACGATGAAATACAGACTTTTCGAGTCGCGACTCCAGCGTGGGGGCTGGTACTGGTTCGTAAAGTCAGGATGCGGCAGGTTTGCTGCCTTTCGCTTGTTGCCGCCTTCCAGATTGACCAGAATGCAGTCGGCCGGTCCCTCGAATTCCGCAGCGATGAAGCTGATCCATTTTCCGTCAGGCGAGAAGCTTGCCAGCACGCTGTCGAAAGTGCTCGGTATGTCGGACGCCATCGTCTTAATGGGGTTAGGTGCTTCGAGATCCACCACAATGAGATCGAAGACGTTCTGATAGCTGTTCGCCTCCCTCTGACCTCTTGCGTGAGCGAATGCGACCGCCTTCCCAGTGGGAGAGATTCCATACCAGGCGGGACTAAAACCGTGAGCGATCACCTGGATTCCGCCATCTGGGATACCGATGATGGCCAAATCGGCTCGTTTCGACCGGAGAAAGACATCTTGGGGAAGTGCCGAGGACTGTGTCCTCTGTCCTTTCAGCTGTTCGTTTGCCCGGTAGATGGTGACGATAGAATCGGGCGAATTCACGACGCGTTCCCGGTCAGTTGGGGCGGCCCGCACGTACGCATTGGCTTCTTCCGGCGACTCCCCTTGTGGCAAGACCTTCGTGAGAATCCCCATTCCGTCCGGCATCCATTGCGGGAAGTCACCCTCCCAGGGACGAACGACCACCGACGAAGCCTGACGGCTAGTATTCGATCCGACCCCATACAGCCAGAGATGTGGATCACCGCTGCGATCGGAGTAGAAAGCAATCCTTGTACTGTCAGGAGACCAGGAGGGTGCCCAGTTGTTGCCCTTTCCGTTTGTCAGGTTTCTCGACTCCCCCGAGCGGATGTCGGTCAGCCACAAGTCGGTTCCCACAACGGAGGCGGGAACTCCTTTCTCGTTGCTGACAACGTTGGAAGGCAAGCTCGACGGTTGATTTTTTCTTGGATTCTGTACGACATAGACGAGCCAGCGGCCATCCGGCGACATGCTGAGTGGTCCGTTGGCAATCGACACCGCTGATAGAACATCTTCAGGTTGAAGTGGGCGAATCGGCAGGCTGCCGTGATCTCCGGCTGCCTGCGCTCTAACCGGATGAGGAAGAAACAAGAGGACCGAGAGGCATAGCAATAGATGATGAATCGCAATGGCAAAGTTGCGCGCGAGACAAAGTCGTCCGACATTGGGCCAGGCGGTATGCATTCCGAAGACCATCAGAATTGAAGGTTCAACGCCAGTTGTCCGGAGCGTGCACCGCCAAATTGGTAGAGTGGATTGAACCCGCCGTTGAACCCGCCTTGGGCATCCACCAGGCTGTTCGCCAGTGTCTGTCGGCTCTGGCCGAACACGGGACTCGAAAGGGATAAAACCGGAGTTCCAAAATTGGGGTGATTGAAAACGTTGAAGAACTCCGCACGCACGAGGAGGGTCACCTTATCGCCGATATGGAATTGCCGGCGTATGGCCAGGTCTTGTTGCCATGCTCCGAAACCGCGAAGCAGATTCCTCCCAAGATCGCCCTGCTCGCCGGCGGGTGCAACAGTGAACGAATTGCTGTTCAGCGCCTTGCCGCCGGGATACTGCTCTCCCCTGAGGTAGAAAGAAACACCAGGGACAACGTCGGGACGTGTGTTGAAGATAGCCGCTCCTGAGAAAACGGTTGGGCCCATCGGAGTGACGGGCGTAGCGGACCTCGCTACGAGTAGCGTATCAATTGCCCAGTTTCCCACAATACGCCTGAGAACTCCCTCCTTGGCCAGTGCAGGAACATCGTAGGAGGCAGCCAGAGTCAACGCGTGACGGACGTCGAAGTCCGAGTCGCCACGATCGATGTTGGGGCCGAGAGCCGCTGGCGTATTGAACGGCCCCGAATCGTTCGAGGCGATGTCAATCGAATGAGACCAGGTGTACGAGGCGAGAGCCTGGAGTCCCTGCGAAAGCCGTCGGTTGAATTTGACTTGCAGCGCGTGATAGTCAGAAGTGGC
>Ga0070741_10019095_pt1 | contig 10992 bp, 11 predicted proteins | sample Coa_R1_4_FD_66440 | JGI IMG/M metagenome (GOLD analysis project Ga0070741, IMG submission 66440) | Surface soil microbial communities from Centralia Pennsylvania, which are recovering from an underground coalmine fire - Coalmine... | ecosystem: Environmental > Terrestrial > Soil > Unclassified ...
CAGTCACTCGGCTACCGGACACCTGAAGCAGTTTTCAAAGAACGAACTGGATAATTTAGTGGGCGACACGATCCATCTAAAAAAACTGCATTCTGGTCTTGAAAATGGGGTACACCTTACACCAAGTCCTCAATTCGGTATTCCTGCCCATTACTCATATTCCCTCCAATTAGCCATTCGAATTATCTCTTATGCCAAATGTGGCAAAAAGCAGATACAGGCTCGGATTAACCAAAGAGAAAAGCTGGTATGGCAAAAGGCTGAAGCGACTCGTCCTTAAACCAAGCTGGATAACCACTCTTATATTGGAAAAAGCTCTGTAGTTGAGTCATGTCGTGGCGAATGCCGCGGTGGCGATTGGCTTCCCAAAGAAGAGAGGTTCCTCGAAGCTCTTCTCCCTCTGCATTGCCGCGAGCCTGGGGCCGATGTATCCTGAAAACAGAGGTGTAACTATGGAACAGGCAATACTGACACTCCCTGATGATGTCGCCGCCGCGATTCGGAATGGTTCTGATGAATCGCTTGAGCGGCGGCTTCTGGAGCTTGCGGCGATCCAGGCACACGAATCTGACCTTATTACTGAGCGCGAGGTGATGGCGATGCTCGGTCTGGAGAGCCGGGAAGACCTCTACGCGTTTTTCAAGCGGTACGACGTGCGAAGCAATTACACGCTGGAAGACCTTGAAAGCGACAGGGCAAAGCTCTCGGCGTTCCCTGAACATCAATGATTATCATCTCCGACACAACCCCGCTTCGTTACCTTGTCGAACTTAGGGGCAACAATAACTTCAGAATCCCAGACTATTCGCTGGCGGTTTCATTCATCGAGACTGATGACAAGCCCGGCCTGCCAAGAGCCAATGGCAAGCAAATTTCCCTGTGTGGCAAATGCAATGTCTGAGGCATAAGGGACAGAAAAATCGCGCACTGGCTTCAACTTGTCGGCCTCATAAACGACTGCTCCCTTACTTTGAGCGAGACCAATATATCGGCCATCCGGTGACCAGCTCAGGCCGTTTCCCATCCCACCCGCCTCGATTGAGACGGACCCTGCTTCAGTTCCATCACTCATGCGGTATACAGCAAGCGTGACGGGTGGCGTACCGTGGACTACAGCCAGCAAACTCCCATCCCGCGTCACCGCAGACAAGCGTACAAAGGAAATGCGGCGCGGGAAGAACAGGCAGGAATTCACACGGAAAGGCCAGCTCCACAGCGAGAAGTAGTCAGGAGCCAGGGGAAGATTTGACGTAGTGGCAACAGGGGAATGCTCGACCACCCAGAGCTGACCTTCTTTGGCGCTGTGAATTCTTGTAATCATCTCTCCCGGAAAGTCCTGCGCAAACTCAATGCCTCCGGTGCTGGCACGTCTCACGAACAGCCGCCCGTTCCATGACCCGTCAACCAGATATTCACCGCAGGAAGAATACTGAGGATTCGCCCCTTCACCATCTTCCAGATTCATGAAGTCACTGACCGCTTCGCCGGTTTCAGAGTCAATGATGAAGATATGGCCGGAAGTCCCCTTAACAGCGAGTTGTTTGCCGGATGGGGAGAAGCACAGATGGGACGGGTGGCGGAGCGGATTACACCGGAACTTCTTCCGGCCTTTGGCCACATCCCAGACGGAAACGTATCGCCCCATTGTTGCCAGAAGGGTGCCGTCAGGTGAAAAGGTAACGGAGTAGCTCTTCTTTATCTTCAGCAGCTTCATCCTCTTTCATCGAAAGCTTCGCCGATTCCTTCTGTAGACCCGGCAGCAATGTCTTTGTGGGCGGTCTCAGCCGCAAGGAAGACTGAGACCGTAGTCACAGCCGCCAGTCCCACGACATAGAGCGCAATCGGCCAGGAACTGCCGGTGCGCCTGAGCAGGCCGGTCGCGATGAGCGGCGAGAGTCCCCCGGCGATGACTGAGGCGAGCTGATAACCAAGCGAGGCGCCGCTGTACCGCACCCGCGTGCCGAAAAGCTCAGAGAAGAAGCTCGCCTGTGGCCCGTACATCGCCGCGTGTCCGAAGACGAGCGCCAGCACGACCGCCAGCATCATCAGGCCGACACTCGATGTTTCGACCAGCCAGAAGAAAGGGAAGGCGAAGAGGCCGGTGAAGATTGCCCCGAACAGATAGACCGGCCTGCGCCCCAGCCGGTCAGAGAGCCAGCCGTAAGTCGGGATCATAACCAGTTCGATGACCGCGGCGATTGAGATAGCTATGAGGACTGGCGCGGAGGAAAACCCGATTCGCGGCTGCGTTGCATAGGTGATGATGAACACGGTGTAGAGATAAAACGCCCCGTTCTCCGCGACCCGCGCGCCCATCGCCAGGACGACGTTCTTCGGGTGATGGCGCAGGGCATCGAGGATCGGCATCCTTGATGCGGTGCCGGTCTGTCTGACCTCGGTGAAGACGGGCGGCTCGACTACGGCCAGCCTGATGAACAGGCCGACGCCGACGAGCAGGATGCTCAGCAGGAACGCCACGCGCCATCCCCACGTGAGAAGCGCCTGCTCCGGCAGCTTCGAGACCTGCCAGAAGACGGCGGTCGAGAGCAGGAGTCCGGCGGGGACTCCCACCTGCGGCCAGCTGCCGTAAAAGCCGCGCTTCCCTTTAGGAGCATGCTCGACTGCCATCAGCACTGCGCCGCCCCATTCGCCGCCGACTCCGAACCCCTGGGCGACGCGGAGCAGCACGAGCAGGATCGGCGCCCAGATGCCGATCTGGTGATAGGTCGGCAGCAGGCCGATCAGAAAAGTCGCGATCCCCATAATCAGGAGCGTGAGGATCAGCATGGACTTGCGCCCGATCTTATCGCCGAAGTGGCCGCAGACTATGCCACCGACCGGACGGGCTGCGAACCCGACGGCGTAGGTGCCGAACGATGCCAGGGTGCCGGTCAGCGGGTCGTAGTTGGGGAAGAAGAGACGGCCGAAGACGAGCGCGCTGGCCGTCCCGTAGAGGAAGAAGTCGTACCACTCGATGGCCGTGCCGATGAAGCTGGCAATCGCCACCTTTCGGATTGACGCGTCGCTCGGGGCTGAAGTTTTCAAATCAGGCGATCCTCCGGGGTTATGCAGGTTTCAGCTCTAACTCGGTGAGCTTCTGCAACATTGTAAACCAGAGGTGTTGACAAACCAGACTAAGGGGGATTTTTCTCCTGCCCCGCAGTGACAGTTGAATCATTTGCTGGAGCAGATTTTAGTGATGGGGCTGCTTCCCCTTCAGCATCCGCGTTGTGGTGCATGAAGGGGTGCGAAAAGGTTGACTGTAAGCGTTCAGGCAGAAAATGAAACTTACTTCGAGCAGGGGCGTTTCCTCAGCAGGCCCGACAATAGCTTTCTCAGGAGGCTGAAACATTTGAATCACAGCAGGTCATTCTGGTGGAAACTCGCCGCGTTTGTGGTACTCCTGACAGGGTTCAATCTGGGGCTGGACCTATTCGCAATCCTGGGGAGCGGTGTCTTCCCGGTCACGCTATCCGTTCTTGCCGGAATCAGTTTCACGCTGGCCTGCCTCTCCGCGCTCGTGCTACTGCTGGTCCCAAAGAGAAGGGCACAGGTTGCTGTGTTCCTGGCAATTCTTTCAATGCCGGCCAACCTGGTGATTTTCAGCGGAATGGTTTCCCAGGCCTATGAGTCAGCCAGAGAGTATGGGGCCGGATTGGCACCCTTGATTCAGGAGTTCAGGCAACAGCGGGGGCGCTGGCCTGAGTACCTTGATGAGCTTCCTCATGAGAAGCTGAGAGCGTTAAAGCCGAAGCGCCAATTGCCACTCCTGCTTTACTCAAGAGATGGTCTGACTTGGAACATAATCGGTGGCATTATTGTCTCCTATTCGTGCGGGCCGGGAGATACCAAGCCTCAGCTTTATGTGGGAAGGCGTGACCTGAGCAGCCGTTGGGACTGGGAAGGAATGCGATGGGATGATATCCACTGACCGGCCCGCTGAATGCTCACGCCCCGTATCATCGTTCAGCCGCCTTTGACAATAACATTGGGGAGAGGTCTGATGTGGGCCTTCCCCGGCTGAAATATCATTGCGCACTGAGCCCTTAGCCGCTGTGCCGGTGCGACAGGTAGTGCTGCCGGAGGAGGTCCTTGCCGTAGTCGTTCCCGTTGGGCGTGCGCACGACGACGTGGATGTGCTGGCGCGTCGGCTTCTGCGGTTCGGCGGCGAAGCGCGCCAGGTTGGCGGGCCGCTGGTGATCGAACTCGATCAGAATCACGGGGCTGTGAATACGATAGTAGAAGGTGCTGTCGGCCTCAGCCCCGCCGATCCACGCGAAGTGGGTGTTCTCAAGGTGGCGCTTCACCTCGTCCATTTTCACCCGCGCGTGGCCGTCGTCCATGTTGCCGACATAGAGGCCGACGAGATCCAGGAGCCGGCGATTCTGCGCGGCCGACAGATCGGCGACGCGCACGCCGGCGTAATCCAGCACGACGTTATCCTTGAACGCTTCAGTCAGGTTGTTGTTGCCGGTTTTGGAGAAGTTGAGGACGGCCTTCTTCCGCTGGGCCTCGTTGAGGGCCTGGAGCAGGGCGAATCCCTGGTTCTGCTCTTCCTGCAGAATCGCCGTGCCTTTGTATTTGCCCGAAGTGGCGACGACAGGTTCGGAGCCGGCAAAGTGCGGGGTCATGACTACCTGATCGCCCAAGACGAAGTAGTTGATAATGGCGTGGTGGCCGTCAAGCTGCCAGCCCCAAGGCTCGGTGGCGGAAGGCTTGCCCATGACCGTGATGTGGTAGAGCCATTCGCCCAGGAACTCGTGGTCATTGGTCAGCTCGGCCAGTGTCTCGTTGAGGCGCATGATGTTGCGCGTGAGCTGCATGCCCCGCGCGCTCAGCGATGTACTCAGCAGGCCGAAAGCGGCATCGCGCTGCGCCTCGTTCATCTCCCTGAAGCTGACGCCCTGGCGCACGTAGAAATGCTGATTCATCCACTTGCGCCATTCGGGGTCGTCTACGGCAAACATCGTTTTGGCGCGCTGATCCGCGGTGAGCGAGGCGAGGAACTTTTCAGCTGCGTTGCGGACGGGCGCGGTCGAGACGCGCGTCGCCTGGATGGGGAAGAGGCCGGGCGTGACCTCGCCATTCGCGGTGATTCCTTTGAACGGCTCGGCGAGCCCTTTACGCTCGGCGTCATCCGACATCCGGCGGAAGCGCTCGGCCATGTCGCCCTGCTGCTGCGCAAAAGCGTCTTTGACCAGCATCGTGCCGGGGACTGCGACGGAGAGGAACCACCGGCGCGTGTAGTGGGCGTGAGCCTTCGAGTGCGAGTGTTCGTGTGGGTGCCCGTGAGAATGCCCGTGCGAGTGAGTGCCGTGAATAGTCGGATCGTGTGAGTCCTGTTCCTTCATGATGAGTCCCTCCGATTTGCGGATCATAGCTCCGGACCCTGGTGGTGTCCATCAGTGGGCACCGATGTTCAAAACAATCCCGGCCCTGCCGCTTCATCTACGCTTTCCTGCGCCGGTTCATCCTTCCGTTGATACGTCTGCAATCCGCGTGGAGATGATCCAGAGGTGTCCGAAGGGATCTTCCAGCCTGCCCTGGCGGAATCCATAGAACTGATCCCTGAGCGGAAAGACTTCTTTCGCCCCAGCGAAGATGGCCTGATGCCACACTGCATCAGCGTCTTCGACGTTGAGGGTAATGATCGTCGTCGCGCCGCCGAGCGATTGCGGGCTGTGGTTGCCCAATTCGGGCGACTCTTCGGCCAGCGAGATGATCGAATCGCCGATCCTGATGTCGGCATTGACGATTTTCCCGTCCGGGTCCGCGTGACGTCCCAGTTCGGTTGCGCCGAATGCCTGCTTGTAAAACTCAATGGCGCTGGCCGCGCCCCTGACGAACATCCGTGGCGTGATGGTGTGGAAGCCTTCCGGTATCGGTTTCACTCTGGCTTTCATACAGTCGCTCCTTTTTCGGTTTGAAAGTGTCCGGCAGTTCGCCGTCAGTATGCAATTGCCGGCTTTAAAAGAGGATTACTGTTTACCCCATTCCCATGCCGCCCGGGCGATCCTTGCGATTACGCTCTCGCGCACTGTCTGATCAGCCTTTGAATCTGAAACGAACACCGCGACGGCCAGATGCTTTCCATCCGGCAGCGTGACAAGTCCCACGTCATTGGTCGCCCGCGTCAGACCCTTGACCGTTCCTGAAGTGCCGGTCTTGTGGGCGACAATCGTGTCGGGAGGCAGAAGTCCCTTGATCCGGCGCGGCCCGGTGGTGGTCTCCGTCATCAGCTGCAATAACAACTTTCGACTCGATGCTGACAGCCCGCGTCCTTCGTGCAGTGCGGACAATAATTCCACGGCGGCCTTCGGCGTAGCGGAGTTTCGATACTGCACCATTTCGTCCAGCGCCATCTCCTTTTCCGTAGTTGCCACCACGAGCCCCCGGATGCCCAGGTCCCACAGGTAACCGGTGACCTGCTCCGGCCCGCCTGTCAGTCGCAATAAAACGTCGCAGGCCGTGCCATCACTTTCGCTCACCATATACCGGAGCAACTCGCGCACACTCAACTCCGCACCGCCCTTCGGATACTTTTCCCGGATCGGGCTGTGAAGCGGGGACGGGACAAGATCGCTTTGCTCCACGCGCACCTTCTGTTCCAGATTCAGTGACCCGTGATCCACCGCGTGGAGTACTGCCATCCCGATTGGCAGCTTGTAAACACTCTGCATGGGAAACTGCTCGTCTCCGCCGAAATCGGCCGATTTCCCCGTCTCCAGCATCAGGACGGCCGCGCCGACGCGCCCTCGGGCCGAACGGGAAATCTGCTCCATCTGCCCGCGTAATGCGTCAGACGAAAGGAAGACTATTGCAATCAGGAGTATGAGGTCTTTGAGCATGGCAGCCGAGTGTAGCAAAGCAGGTAAGCAGGCAGAAAGGGTATGGAAGGCCGGGAAATTCCCGCCTGAATGATTACGCCCTTGTTTCCGTTCAGGTGACTCCGACGAGACCACAGGCTAAAATGCGGGGCGACCTGTTGGTTGAAATCTGAAACGAGTAACTCATCAATCCTGGAGACCAGGCCCCATGTACGCAATCAGGAATAAGCAGCACCCTTATCTCTGCTGTGGTTCAATCGCGCTGACGGTCTGGCTGATGCTGGCCGGCCTCGTCTCTATCGCGACAGCGCAGCAGGCGAACGCACCTGCCAGCGGTCTGACCGGGAACTGGGCCGTGCGCGTGGAGAATGCGGACGGCACCTTTCGCACCACTTACCTCAACCTGAAACAGGAAGGCTCACGCATCACCGGCTACATCCGCTCGACGCAGTTTTACTTCACCATCACGGAAGGCACGGGCGGCCCCGAGGGCTTCACCCTGGAGGGGACAATTGGGAACGGGCCGAACGCGCGGCGCGTGCGGTACGAAGGCAAGCTCGTGGGCGACGAGTTGCACCTGACCACTCGCCGCCGGCCCGAAGACAAGCCCATCGAGCTGGTGGCCCGCCGCGCCCCCGCGGGCGAAGGCGCGCCGCCCGCGCGCATCCCGCCCCCGGCGCGCCACCCGGTGCCCGACAACGGGCTCGCGAAGACGCCGCCGATGGGCTGGAACAGCTGGAACAAATTCGCCGGGCGAATTGACGACGCGACCGTGCGCCAGATCGCCGACGCGATGGCCAGTAATGGAATGAGAGAGGCGGGCTACGTCTACATCAACATTGACGACACGTGGGAGGCCGGTCGTGACAAGCAGGGGAACATTCTGACCAACAAAAAATTCCCCGACATGAAAGCGCTGGCCGATTACGTCCACGGCAAGGGCCTCAAGCTCGGGATCTACTCTTCGCCCGGCCCCAACACCTGCGCGGGCTACGAAGGCAGCTACGGCTACGAAGAACAGGACGCCCGCACTTACGCCGCGTGGGGGATTGATTACCTGAAATACGACTGGTGCGGCGCGCGGATGATCTACACCGACGAAGAGATGCCGGCGATCTACCAGAAGATGGGAGACGCGCTGCGGGCGACCGGTCGCCCGATTGTCTACAGCCTCTGCCAGTACGGCCGCCTTGACGTCTGGAAATGGGGGGCCGAGGTCGGCGGCAACCTCTGGCGCACGACGGGCGACATTCGCGACGCCTGGGATTCCATGGCCAGAATCGGGTTCGGGCAGGACGGACGGGAGCAGTGGGCAAAGCCCGGTCACTGGAATGACCCTGACATGCTTGAAATCGGTAACGGCGGAATGAGCGAGACTGAATACCGGACGCACATGAGCCTCTGGGCGATGCTCGCCGCGCCGCTGCTGGCCGGCAACGACCTGCGGAGCATGAGCCCGGCGACGCTCGCAATCCTCACCAACCGCGAAGTGATCGCAGTGGATCAGGACAAAGACGGGCATCAGGGCAGGCGGGTCTGGAAATCCGGCGATCAGGAAATCTGGACGCGACCGCTTTCAGGCGGCGCCGTGGCGGTAGCGATTTTCAACCGGGCGAAGGAGCCGGCCAAAGTGACCTGCCGCTGGGCAGATGTTGGCATCAGCGGGAAGACACGCGTGCGCGACCTGTGGGAGCACAAGGATCTCGAATGGCCGGGCCCGGAGTACTCTGCCGAGATCCCCGGGCATGGAGTTGTGATGTTGCGCCTGGCTCCATAACGCAGGTGAACTGGGGGGGCGTCGGTCCGCCTCAGCATTCAGGGAAATAGACGAAATCTCTGAAACGATCAGGGACCAGCTTGTTCCCTTCATATTTTTGTAATTTCCCCCGCAACAACCAGCGCCCGATAAAATCTTTGTTCTTCGAGCAACTGCCGTTATCAAGCCACTCTCCTTCGAACTCGAACCAGACGTTATTGACCTGCTTCGTGGAAAACACGAGCTTGTCATCAGTGATCGTGGCGTTTGAAAAAGTGTAGTGGGTGCCACCGAACGTCCTGACCAGGCCGGAGCCAGTCAGTTTTCCGTCCTTCATTTCCGCGACGAGGACGAAGTAATGGACCCCGCCATACCCCCTGTCTTTAGAATTCCTGAAGTAATAACTCCCGGTCGGGTCAAAACCCGGGATGTCAGTTGCGCAGGGGAACTTCTCGCGCGGCGGCACATCCCTGCCATCGCAATAAAGATTCCGTCCTTTGCTGAAGGGCCGTAACCAAAATAAATCACACTGCCCGTCTCACCGACCGCGATGGAAACACCATCCTCCTGACTGACGTGGTAGATAACGCCAATCACTTCCTGATCCTCTACCGCCTTATATTTCGTTTTGTCAATCGGAAGCTCTGAAAACGGTATGGTGGCAAGCGGAGTCACCATGATATGTGTCACCGTATCGCGCATAACATTCCACCCGCCCACCTGCCCCTTCGCGCAACCACTGCCATAGGAGTAATCAAAGGAAACCTTCGCATCCCCCAGCCGATAGAAACACCCACACCGGTGGTCGGATTTCCCGAACATGCGCTCAACGTCCGCCCGGGTTGAATGCAGGGGAACGATCCCTCGCCAGCCTTCACCCGGTACATGCTGACTGACAGGTGACAATATGCTCAGGAATAATAGAGTCATCAGCGGCTTACTCATTATTTTTGTTCTCTGCTGAGTGACCCGACCATCTCTCCGGTCGCAGTTCCCACAATCAACCGCCCCTGACGGAATCCCGGAGGCTTCGGCACCAGCATTCACACCCGGCGTGGATGCTCGCGAGCATCTGGCGACATTCAGCGTTTAGGGGAAAAGCTCTGGTGTGGAGACGTATCCTCTGGGATGACCGCGAACGATCAGTTTCCTTTTACCACCGGCTCGCACCACTACTCGAACCCGATGAAACTTTCCGTCCGGCGGGTAACTCGCCGGGAAGAAAACCACTCTGTACCTGACATGAGATTTTCCGCCCGCACAGAATGCCTCTCTGCCAAGAAGTTCGACCGGGACAGCTTTCCCGTCCTCGTAAATTATGAAATCATCTTTCCCCAAGGTCGAAACTTCATTGCCCCTTCGATCCCTGACTTCAACTCCAACTGAGATTAATACAACCCGGCATATTGTTATTTCTTCGCCGGCACCGGGCTGACTCTGACACCGTGCCACCTGCGGAGAAAGAAGCAGGAAGGCGAACATCAGGCAGATCGTATGAACACTGGTGGCCATCAGGCTCTCACTTCCTCTTCCTTCTGACGGGTCGCTTCCCTGAACCCGGTCAGTTCTTTTTTGGCCGCGTGGCCGGGCAGACCGGCGGCGGACACTCACCTTCCGAATCCTCACCTTGGAATCTGCACCTGTGATCAGCTTTGCTGTTTGATGACCTGGAAGGACTCCTTGCGCGTCAGCGTCTTGTTCGCCACCTTGTCCGTCACGATCACCGAGAAGTCGTACTGCCCGTCCTTCAGGTCCTTGAGCGGGATCACCCGCCCCAAAGTGATCTGCTGGCTGTTGAGACTGCTCAGGCTGTTCTTGCCGTCTTCCTTAAAGCGCGCCACCTCCTTGTTGTTCTGGCTGATCACGTACTCAACCTCGACGCTCGGCCGGAGCGTCGCCTGATCAATCTGCACGTTGTAGACCTGCATGTAGACGCACATCGTCCCGCCGCTCCTGAACACGCCGGCGGCGTTCGGGATGACCTTCATCGAGCCGATGTCAAACGGCGAGGTCGGCAGCCGGCCGTTCAGCGGCTCGAGCTTCGAGGCGAGTACGAGCGTCGAGGCCGAGAGGTCGCCCTCCGGGTACTTCGGGACGACGAAGCCGTGCGGGATGACCGCCGTCTTGCCGCTGTTGACGTCGCGCACGACGAGGTCAATCTTGTAATTGCCCGGCGCGAGCGTCAGCCGGTGTGAATAAACTGACCTCGATCCGTTATTTGCTCCCGCCTGTACCTGTTCAGTCGTGTACTGCGAAGTCACCACGTCCTCGAACAATCCAACCTTCCTGCCCGAGACGCCGGTGACGCGGGCGTAGATGTTGACGGCGGCCTCCTGAATGCCGCCCCTGTCCTTGTAGACGAGGTCCTGATTCTCCATCTGGACGGTGAAGGAGGCGATCACCGCATTG
>Ga0070741_10019096_pt1 | contig 10992 bp, 8 predicted proteins | sample Coa_R1_4_FD_66440 | JGI IMG/M metagenome (GOLD analysis project Ga0070741, IMG submission 66440) | Surface soil microbial communities from Centralia Pennsylvania, which are recovering from an underground coalmine fire - Coalmine... | ecosystem: Environmental > Terrestrial > Soil > Unclassified ...
GCCTTGCGCTTCTTCGCCTGTGCACGCGAAACCCCTCCACTCACGCAAATCTCACCGAACGCTCAGCGGCTCCTCAAGACTTCGAGCCGCCGGCGATCGATGCTTCCGGCGGAGGTTGCGCATGGAAACGCTTGCCCCTGCATCGATCTGCCGCCACGTCCGGCTCCGCACGCCGACGACCCGATCGACCGAGTTCGTCGACATCACCGATCGCCTCGCCGCCCTGATCGACGAGGCGCGCCTTCGCCTCGGCTTCATCAACATCCAGACGCGCCACACGACGACGGCCGTCGTCGTGAACGAGCACGAGCCGCTGCTGCTCGACGACTTCCGGGACCTCTTGGAGCGCGCCGCCCCCTTCACTCGCAGCTACCGGCACGACGACCCTGCCCGGCGCCGGGTCAACGTGACGCCCGGCGAGCGGGTCAACGGCCATGCCCACTGCCGGGCCCTGCTCCTGCCGGCCGCGGTCTGCCTGAACGTGGAAGCGGGCCGGATCCAGCTCGGACGCTGGCAGCGCGTCTTCTTCGTCGAGCTCGACGGCCCGCAGGATCGCGAGCTGTCGATCCTGCTCGCCGGCGAGGCGCGGCCATGAGAGTCAAGTTCGTCCTGCCGACGCTCACGGAGGCAAAGAGCCCGTTCTGGCGGCCGATCAAGTACTCGCTGTTTCCGCCGCTCGGTCTGGCGACGCTGGCGGCGTACCTCTCCGATGCCGACACGGCCTCGATTCAGGACGAGCACGTCGAGACGCTCGACCTGGACGATGCGCCGGACATCGTCGCCATCCAGGTGTACATCACCTCCGCGTCCCGCGCGTATGCCATCGCCGATCGGTACCGGCAGCGGGGCACGTACGTCGTTCTCGGCGGCCTCCATGTCACGTCGCTTCCCGCCGAAGCCGCGCCGCATGCCGATACGATCTTCCTCGGGCCCGGGGAGGACAGCTGGCCGCGCTTCCTCGAGGACTTCCGCCGCGGCTGTCCGCGGCCCGTCTACCGGTCCGGCGTCAGGTCCCTGGCCGGCCTTCCACCGGTGCGGAGGGATCTGATCAAGCGGCATCTCTACCTGGTGCCGAACTCGATCGTCGTGTCGCGCGGCTGCCCGCACGTGTGCGACTTCTGCTACAAGGAGGCGTTCTTCGCCGGGGGCGCTTCGTTCTACACGCAGGCGGTCGACGCCGCGCTCGCCGAAATCGACCGGCTGCCGGGCCGCCATCTCTACTTCCTGGACGACCATCTCTTCGGGTCGCCGCATTTCGCCGCAGCTCTGTTCGACGGCATGCGCGGCATGGGGCGGGTGTGGCAGGCTGCCGGCACGGTCAACAGCGTGCTGGCGCCGAAGCTCCTCGAGCGGGCGGTCGACGCGGGGCTCCGCAGCCTGTTCGTCGGCTTCGAGACTGATCGCCGCCAACCTGCGCGCCCAGCGGAAGCACCAGAACCTGCGCCGCGACTATGCGGCGGCCGCCAGGCGCCTCCACGATCTCGGCGTCATGATCAACGGCAGCTTCGTCTTCGGGATGGACGACGACGACGAGGGGGTATTCGCGCGGACCGTCGACTGGGCGATCGCGCAGGGAATCGAGACCGCCACGTTTCACATCCTGACGCCGTATCCCGGCACGGCGCTCCATCAGCGGCTGGCCGCGGAGGGCCGCATCACGACTGCGGACTGGGATTTGTACGACACGCGCCACGCGGTGTTCCGTCCGGCGCGCATGTCCGCCGAGGCGCTCGAGGAGGGCTACCGGCAGGCGTACCGCACCTTCTACCGCTGGAGCTCGATTGGGCGCGGCGCCTGGGCGCACGACAGCCTGGGAGACGGCCTGCGCCACGCCGCCTACGCGGCGGGCTGGAAGAAGCTCGAGCCGATGTGGGACTGGGTGATCCGCGCCGGACGGCTCGGCATGATGCGTCCGGTCCTCGACGCGATCCTGAGCGGATTCACGGCGGGCGGCGGCGCGTCCCCCGCGCGCGAGGGCGAGCGGACGGCGCGCTCGGAGCGCAGGGCCGCGCCTTCGAGCAGGTGATGCGCTGCGTGGTACACTGCCGGATTCGGGCCGCCGGCCTGGCGCGTCATCGAGGCGCAGGCTGACGGCGGCGAGCGGCGATGCCACATCCCATTGAACTCGGGCTCGACACCTTCGGCGACGCCACCGTCGACGGCGACGGCAGGCCGCTCAGCCAGGCACAGGCAATTCGCGACGTCGTCAAGCAGGGCGAGCTGGCCGATCAGGTCGGCCTCGCCTTCATCGGCCTCGGCGAGCACCATCGTCCGGATTTCTCGATCTCGGCGCCGGAGGTGGTGCTGGCCGCAATTGCGGCGAGGACGACCAGGATTCGTCTGGGCTCGGCGGTGACGGTATTAAGCACGGACGATCCGGTGCGGGTGTTCGAACGGTTCTCCACGCTCGACGCCATCTCGAGCGGCCGCGCCGAGGTCATCGTGGGGCGCGGCTCCTTCACCGAGTCGTTTCCGCTCTTCGGCTACGACCTGAGCCAGTACGAGGAGCTGTTCGAGGAGCACCTGAACCTGTTCGTCGAGCTGCTGAAGCAGGAGCCCGTGACGTGGCGCGGGCGCTTGAGGCCGCCGCTGACCAACGCCCGCGTCTATCCTCCCGTCGAGGGCCGGCTGCGAACGTGGGTCGCCGTCGGCGGGACGCCGCAATCCGTGGTGCGCGCCGCGTATTACGGCCTGCCGCTGATGCTCGCCATCATCGGAGGGAGCCCGGCGCGCTTCGCGGCGTACGCGCGGCTGTACCGCGAGCAGCTCGAGCGGTTCGGGAAGCCGGAGCTGCCGATCGGCGTCCACTCGCCGGGCCACGTCGCTCCGACCGACGAGCAGGCGAAGGAGGAGCTCTGGCCGCACTACCAAGTGCTCATGAACCGCATCGGCGCGGAGCGCGGCTGGCCGCCCATCGGCCGCGAGCACTTCGAGCGCGAGGCCCGCGACGGCGCGCTGTTTGTCGGATCGCCGCGGACGGTGGCCGCCAAGATTGTGAAGACCATCAAGACGCTCGGCCTCTCGCGCTTCGATCTCAAGTACGCCAACGGCACGATGCCTCACGGGCAGCTCATGAGGAGCATCGAGTTGTACGGGACGGAGGTCGTGCCGCTCGTGCGCGACGCGCTCGATTAGCGGCAGGAGCCGGCTCCCCGCGGCCGCCGCAGCGCACGCCTGGTCGACGACGTACGCGGAGGAGAGGTTTTCAGACCAGACCTCAAGTATCATTGAGGTTTGGTCCATTACCCACTACCGGCCGCTCAGCCATGCCGATTGCGCCCGCTCTCGGAGACGCGAGCCGACGCTGGAAGTACGACGTGGCAGGCAGCCGCGACCTGCGCATCGACTTCCTGCGCGGGCTCGCCATGGCCTGCGTGATCGTCGATCACTCGAAGCTCTCGTCGTTGCTCAGCTGGTTTACCTACGAGCGATTCTGGCTCGTCACCGCCGCCGAGGTGTTCGTCGTGCTCGCCGGGCTGGTCCTCGGGAGCGTGTACGGCAGGAAGCTGCGGCAGCACGGATGGTCCGCCGTCCTGCGCGGCCTCGCCCGCCGCGCCCTCGTGCTGTACGGATCGTTCGTGGCCGTGGCCGCCTCGGTCGTGGCGATTGCGCTCGTCGGCGTGGACGTGAGCTCGCTGGCGACCTGGACCGACGACAGCGGCGCCCTCATCTGGACCCTCGAGCCCTGGAACATCAGCCTGGCGGCGTGGCGCGACATCGCCCTGATGCGGAGCGGCCCGTGGCCGTTCCAGATCATCGGCCTGTACGTCTGGCTGGTGGCCGGCGGCATCGTGTGCCTGGCCGCGCTGCGCTATGGAAGCTGGCGCCCTCTGCTTGCGACCAGCTGGATGCTCTATCTCCTGTACCGCGCCGCGCCGCGGACGCTCACGGGAGCTCAGTTCGAGTGGACCTTTCCGCTGCTCGTCTGGCAGCTGCTGTTCGTCCACGGCATCGTGATCGGATACTACCGGGAAGCGCTCGCCGCGGTCGTGTCACGCCATCAGCGAGCCGTCTCGGCGGGCGCGGCCGCCGCCACGGCCGCGTTCGCCGTGCTCGCCTTGTGCAACCCGTGGGCGGAAGGGCCGGAGCACCTGCGCTGGAGCCTGGTCCCGCCCGATCTGTTCACCGACGTCTACTTCCGCTACTTCACCCTGACAGACCTCGGGATCGGACGACTGCTCAACCTCGCCGTCGGCCTCCCTCTCGCCTACGCCGTCCTGACGTGGGCGTGGCGCATCGTCCGGCCGCTCGGCTGCGTGTTCATCCCTCTCGGCCGGCGGTCGCTGGGCGCCTTCATCCTGCACGTCTACGGAATCTTGCTCATCGCGCACCTGCCCGGCGAGGCCGTCAACGAGTTCTGGACGGCGACGATCGTTCAACTGGCGCTGATTGCGGCAATCGCAGTGCTGCTGAGCGGAATGGATCGTGCGGCGCGCTGTCGAAAGGCGCCGCGGCCGGCCGGCGCGGCGGCCTGATGATCGTCCGGGCGCGGAGATCGCCTCCTCACCGATCGGGCAAGGTCGCGGCGATCGCCAGCGACGCCCAGCTCGTTCCGGCGGCCGAGATCCACTGGTGGCGGCCGAACGGAAACCCGCTCTCGAAGTAGCGCTGGACCGGGAACGCGTGCGTGCGGACCAGCCACGCGCCGTGGTCGTACTGCGTGGCGAGCAGGAACCGAACACCCCGGCGGCTGGCCTCGTCGGCCGCCGGCACGCCTGCGACATGCAGGGCGTAGAGCGACAGGCCGGTGGCGTACGCGTCCGGCGGCGTGCGGCCGAATTGGGACCACCCTCCGTCCCCCTCCTGCCGATCCCGAATCTCCTTGATGGCGGCGTCGATCCGGCTCCTCGGAGCGCTGGTCCACACCAGGCCCATGAGGCGCATGCCGCGCTCCTCGGCCGATCTCGGCTCCGCCCGGATCAGCCATTCGCGCGCGCGGCGGAGCGCCCCGGCGATCTCCCGCGCCCGTCCGGGAATCGGGTACGCCCTCAAACCGCCCGCGGCCATGGCCGTATGGCTGATCGTGCTGTATTCGGACGGCGGCCGGTTGAGCCCGTTACCGAGCCATCGCCCCTCCGGCATCTGCCGCGCGAGCAGCCAGGCGGTCATCGCCGCCGTCACGTCGTCGAGCGGACGACCGTTCGCCGCGAGCGCCAGCAGCGCGTAGCCGACGGTCAGCGCCTCGCCGCCCACGGCGGGGTCGCCCAGCATCATGCGGGGCGCGCTGCTGCCGAAGAAGCCCGCGAGATCCTCGACGGTCTTCGCGGCGGCGTCCTCGTCCATCGAAATCCCCTTCCGCCTGGCCGTCGCCGCCGCGAGCGCGGGCAGCGCGGTGTGATGGCAGGAGATGCAGGACGTCTTCGCGCGGAAGCCCGGCGCGGCCTCCAGCAGCCGCGCGATGCTGCGCGTCAGCGCCGCCCTCGGATCGGCCGCCGCTCCGCTCGACGGCGCCGGAATCTCGGCGCGCCGCGGCCCCTCGCCGCGCCGGGCGCCGTAGCGCTCCAGCACCTCGATCTTCGCGCGATCGCCCTTGTAGACGGCCCAATCGAGCGCCGACTCCCCCTCGGTCGTTCTCGCGTTCGGGTCGGCCCCGCGCTCGAGCAGCAGCCTGAGCACGCCGGCGCCGGCCGCCTCCGACGCGGCAGCCGTCAACAGCGGCGTCCGGCCGTACTGGGCGGGGTTGGCCGCGTTCACGTCGGCGCCGGCGTCGATCCACCGCGCCAGCAGATCGACCGGCTGCCAGGCGGCGGCCGTGACGAGGATGTCCGGATCCGCGCCGGGCGACTTCTCCATCAGATAGACGGTCGTCGGCAGGTCGTAGCGCGCGAACGCGGCGCGCCGCGCGGGAGCGGGCAGGCCAGCCGGATCCAGGCCCTTCTCGACCAGCAGCCGGACGACATCGATGTCGGCCGAGCGCACGGCGAGCGACAAAGCGGTGGAGCCGGCGCGGTCCTCGGCGTGCAGATCGGCGCCGCGATCGAGCAGCGCGTCAATTGCGGCCGTCGTCCGGGGAAAGCTGGCGGCCACGAGGAGCGCCGTCCGCCCGGTGTCGGCGCGGGCGTTCACGTTCGCGCCATGGCTGATGAGCGTGCGAACCTTGTCCGCATCGGGGGCGGCCCACATCAGGGCCGTCGCTCCCGCGGGGCCGGGCCGGTTCGGATCCGCGCCGTGCCGCAGCAGGAGCTCGACCATCCTGGCGTCGCCGACGAGCGCCGCGACCATGACGGCCGGCGCGCCGCCCTCGTCGGCGGCGTCGGGGTCCGCGCCGGCCCGGAGCAGACGTTCGACCTCGGCGAGCGCCCCGCGCCGGATCGCCGCGACGAGCGCCTCCCGCGGCGGCCGGCTCTGGGCGGCCGCCACCGCGCCGAGCGCGAGAGCGACGGTCAGTCGAAGGATCCCCATGCGTCGCCTCGACGAGACCACGCGGAGAGGCGCCCCGCGCACCAGCGCCTGAAGGTCACGCGAACACGCCCAGCGTCTCGAACCGGCCCTTCAACACGACATCCGTGTCGTCGTATCCGAGCCACTCCTTGATCATGGTGGCGTACACGCGCCGGAAGTCCGTCGTCATCTTCAGATTGCCGTCGTCGAGATCGGTGAGGCTCGGAGGGCGGCCGTAGAAGCCGCCCTTGATCCGGTCGCGGGCACCGAAGAGGAACATCGGCGTCGCGGTGCCGTGATCGGTGCCGAGACTGCCGTTCTCCTCCACCCGACGCCCGAACTCGGTGAACATCATCACGGCGACGTCGTCGCCCCGCCCCAGCCGCGCCACGTCGTCGAGGAAGGCGCGAACGGCGTCGGCCGTGTACATCAACAGCCGGCTGTGGACGTCGGCCTGCTGCACGTGGGTGTCGAAGGCGTTACCCGGATAGCTGACGTAGTAGATGCGGGTCCTCATGCCGGCGGCAATGAGCGCGGCCACCCGCGGCAGCCCGCCACCGAACGCGTTGCCGATACCGTAATCGACCGTCGTCCGATAGCCGGCGGAGGCCTGCCGGACGAACTCCGAGCTCTCGGCGGCGTTGCGCGCCGTCGAGACGAGGAACTTGAGCGCGGCGTTCGTCCCCTCGACCGGCCGCTCGCCGCCGGCCAGATGCGAGAGCACGCGCTTCTGTTCCTCGGTGCCCTCACGGCGGAAGCGGGCCGGATCGTCGAACACGAGCGGCGAGTGCCGCGCGCTCCGCACCGCCGGCGACTGAGAAGGGCCGATGTTGACGATCTGGTTGCGCCTCGCCGGATCCAGATGATCGTCGGCCAGGCGCCCCAGCCAGCCGAGCGGCTCGCCCGCGTTCGGCGCGCCGGTATGCCAGTAGCTCATCGAGGAGAAATGCGACAGGCTGGGATGGTCGTACCCGCAGCCATGAACGACCGCCATCCGGCCGTCCTTGTGAAGGCGCTCGAAGCCGACCATCGACGGGTGAAAGCCGAACCGGTCGTCGACCTTCAGGACGTCGCGCGCAGGAATCCCGATGTGCGGGCGTGCGCGATAGTACGCCGGATCTGCATGCGGGACGACCGTGTTCAGGCCGTCGTTGCCGCCCGACAGCTCGAGCACGACGAGAATCCGGTCCGGGTACCTCTCGGCGCTCGTGCCCTGCCGCGCCTGCGCGCCGAGCGCCGCCGTCGTCCGCTCGAGGAAGACCGGCAGCGCCGCGCCGATCCCGATTCCGTAGAGGCCGCGAGCGAGGAAGTCGCGTCGAGAGCAGGAGCAGGTCATGACAGCTGGTACTCCGGGGTGCTCAACACGAGGTACAGCAGCTCCCGCAGCGCCGTCTCGTCGCGGGCGGATCGGCCGCGGAAGAACTCGATGAACGCGGCGCGCTCCTGCGGCGACAGCGGGACGCTCAGGAATCGCCTCGCAAGACTGTCCACCACGGCTTCGGGCGTCTCGGCGCGCGTGGCGGCGGCCATCGCGGCGAGGCTGAACTGAGCCGGCCGCCGCGGAATCGGCTTCGTCCGCTCGAAGGCCATCAGGTACCCGCGGTAGCTCGCATAGCGCGTGTTGTAGTCCTCGTCGCGATCAACCTGGACGTTGCTTTCGGCGTCGCCGGCGCCTTCCTTCGTGGCCTCGGTGATGTTCATGCCCTTAGCGAGATTCTCGCCGACGCGGGCGTAGACGGCCGGCATGAGGCGATCCGGCGCCCGGAAGCCCTTCACGTCGGGGAACAACACGTCGCGAACGAGATTGCCGCGCTCGAGGAGCGTGGCCGGCGTGATCCACGTCCGCCCGCCCGCCCAGCCCGCCACGTTCGGCGGATCGAACAGCGTCTGCCCCAGGCTGCCCGTCAGCCGACCGAAGTCCGGGATCGTGGGCAGCTCGCGGAGGCCCAGCTTCTTGTAGGTCGAAATCACAAGGACGACGGGGCTCTTGATCTGCGTGCCCACCGAAGGCGGGCTGTAAAAGTCCTTCGAGAGGAAGATGCGCCTCAGCAGCGGCTTGATCTCGTAGCCGCCCGCCCTGAATTCGTCGCCGAGCGCTGTGCGAACCGACGGCGAGATGTCGTCGCGAACGAAATACCGATACAGCTTCGCGGCCACGAACTCGCCGGTAGCGGGCTGGTCCAGAATCGTGTCGATGATATCGGCGCCGTCGAGGGGCCCCGTCCTGCCGAGGAACGTCTTCTCGCCGAAATCGTGCTGCGCCGCGTCGAAGCGGAACTCGAGCACGTCGTTCGTCCACCCAGTGAACGCTCGCGCCGCCTCGCGCACGTCGCGCTCCGTGTAGTGGCCGACGCCCATCGTGAACAGCTCCAGCAGCTCGCGGCCGAAGTTCTCGTTCGGGTGTGCCTTGACGTTCTCGCCGTTGTCGAGGTAGACGAGCATCGCCGGATCCTTGAGGATGCCGACGAGCAGATCGCGAAGCCGGCCGGCCGCGTTCCGGCGCAGCATCTCGTTCTGCCGCAGCATCATGCGATAGTCGCGCACCTTCGACTCGCCGGTCGCGAAGTGGCCGTGCCAGAAGAGCGTGAGCTTCTCTTGGAGGGGCCGCGCCGTCGTCAGCAACCGGTTCGCCCACCAGACGGCGAGGCGCTGGGTCTCGATGGCGTTGGCGCGAAGGCCGTAGAAGAACTTGTCGACCACCGGCTGCAGTCGCCGCGGCGAGCCCTCGGGAAGGGCGTTCACGCCGAGCGCGGCGCCCCGCTCGCGCGCAATGCGCACGGCTTCTGCCCGGCTCGGCGGAAACGGATCCATGCCGGGATCCCAGATGCCCGATTCCTCGAACGACGCCGCAGCCGGATCGGGCACGCGCGCGTAGTCGACGAGCGAGTCGACTGCCTGGGCGGGCGTCATCGCCGCGAGGCGCGCGATCTCGTCGGGCGGCGCGCCGAACCCGGCGCGCTCGATGAGGTGTGCGGCGCGATCGGCAGTCCAGTCGGCGGGGGAGATGGGCGAGAGGTCGTCGACCCAGGAGGCGGGTGCCGCCAGGGCCAGGGCCGCCGCCGCGGCGACGGCTGCGGCGACACACAGCATCCAGGCGGCTCGCAGCCGTCGGCCGCGACGCCCCTGATCGAGACCCGGCCCGGGTCGTATGCCGCGCCGCATCTGAGGGCCTCCCGCGCCGATCGGCGCGGGATCGTATCAGGAAAGCCGTCCGGCCGCGTTGGAAAAACGGGGCGCACGCGCCAGCGAGCTGGGACCGGCCGCCGGCCCCCCCCGATGCACGCGCCCCGTCGAGGCGTAGCGGCACGGATGTCCTCGACAGAGGCCGGCTTCACCACGCCGCTCGGCTGCGGTCGGCAAATCGACCGGCGGACGGGATTCGCGGCATGGCCGAAGGGAAGGCGCCGGGGGGCGGGGCCGGTGATCGTCCTCGCGGCGCGAGGACGCCGCGGCCCGCGACGCTCTTGTGGAAGGCTATGCGGCGCCCGCGTGCTCCCGATTCGACAGGCGGGCGATGAGCTCGTCGAGGGCGGGTGGCACCGACCGCTCGATGTGCCGCTCGCAGGCGCGGCTGCAGGCGCGGAAGAGGAGATCCGCCCCCATCCCGCACCGAATCCGACTCGCGGGGCGTGACGATGCCGCGCACGATGCGGGCCGGATTCCTCGCGAGCAGATCGAGCACGCGGCCTTCGCGCGCCTCGAACAGCTCCCGGTGCGGCAGCTCGAACGCCACCAGCCGCCCCGACCGGTCCGGCAGCTCTCCGCCGCACCAGGCGCCGCTCGTCAGCGCCGCTTGGACGTCCAGGGTTTCCAGGTCGTCCTCGGACAGCGCGTCCTCTGGCACGAGATCGACGACGGCGTCGGCCAGCTCCGTCTCGAACCACTCGTCGAACATGGCGCGGGTCCGGTTCGCGGGCCGGCGCCGCGTCGCGTCCCGTGTGTGCGGCGCCCTCCGGCCTATTCGCCGAGGTCTCCGGGGCCCGTCCTGGGCACCATGGCCTCGTCGGGCTCCACGAAGTACTCCATGTCGCGTTCCAGCTCGAGCTCCTCGTCGCTCGGCTGCACGGGGGCCGGCGGCGGGGGCGGCTCGTCGGGCGGGATTCGCACGTTGCGATAGTACTCGAAGCCCGTGCCCGCGGGAATCAGGCGGCCCATCGTGACATTCTCCTTGAGGCCGCGCAGGTGGTCGACCTTGCCGGAGATGGACGCCTCGGTGAGGACGCGGGTGGTTTCCTGGAACGAGGCGGCCGAGATGAACGACTCGGTCGACAGCGAGGCCTTCGTGATACCGAGCAGGAGGGGCCGGCCCTGGGCCGGGCGGCCGCCGTCGCGAATCACGCGCTCGTTCTCCTCGAGGAAGCGGAACTTGTCCACCTGTTCGTCGACGAGGAACTCGGTGTCGCCGACGTCCTCGATCTTCACCCACCGCATCATCTGGCGGACGATGACCTCGATGTGCTTGTCGTTGATGTTGACGCCCTGCAGCCGATAGACCTCCTGGATCTCGTTGACGAGGTAGGATTGCAGTGCCTTCTCGCCGAGGACGCTCAGGATGTCGTGCGGGTTGCTCGGGCCGTCCATCAGCGGCTCGCCGGCGCGGACGCGCTCGCC
>Ga0070741_10019097_pt1 | contig 10991 bp, 7 predicted proteins | sample Coa_R1_4_FD_66440 | JGI IMG/M metagenome (GOLD analysis project Ga0070741, IMG submission 66440) | Surface soil microbial communities from Centralia Pennsylvania, which are recovering from an underground coalmine fire - Coalmine... | ecosystem: Environmental > Terrestrial > Soil > Unclassified ...
TTTCGGTGATCCGCTTGTTGAGTTCGGCAAGATGCTCGCGGCGACGCTCGGCGCGCTCCTGGCGGCGATCGAGGACGCTGGCGAGGACGGTTTCCAACCGCTCGGGCTGAAGCAGGCGCGCTTCCAGATGGCTCGCGACCAGTTGGTCGAGCCTACCCGTCCTGCCCTGCCGGGCCTTCGTCGAGCAGGTATAGTAGCGATATATGCCGCCCGCGCTGCCCTTGCCCATCCTGAGCGTCATTGCGCCTCCGCATTTGGCGCAGAAGCAGATGCCAGTAAGGAGGGTGGGGCCACTGGAGACACGCGCCGACGTCATCCTGGGATCGCGGGCCTTGAGGCGGGCCTGCACCGCTTCAAAGGTCTTACGGTCGATGAGCGGCGGGCAGGCCATAATCGCCACCTCGCTCTCGGGCTTCTTCTCCCGGTCCTTGTGCGAGCGCGTGTTGAACCTGTGCTCGCCGATATAGGTCGTGCGGGTCAGGATGGTGTGGATCTGTGCGAGCCCCCATCGGCCACCGTCGCGGGTGAAGATACGGCGTTCGTTGAGGTGGCAGGTGATGGCCTTGACGCCCATCGGGCCGGTGGTGCCATCGCCCTCGAGGAATAGCCGCTAGATCAGCCGCACGGTGTCGGCGTGCAGTGGGTCGATTTCCAGCTTCTTCTTGGTCTTCGCTCCCCGCTGCTCGGCGGCGACGATCCGATAGCCGATCGGCGGCCTTGCGCCGTTCCAGAAGCCTTGCCGGGCGTTCTCGTTCATCGCGCGCAGGACGTGCTTGGCGTTCTCCTTGGACTGGTACTCGTCGAATAGCGCCATGATCTGGCGCATCATGACGTGCATGGGATCGTCACCCATCTCCTGGGTGATGGAAACAAGCTTCACGCCGTTTTTGGCCAGCTTCCTGACATAGAACTCCAGCTCGAAGTGATCGCGGAAGAAGCGCGAGAAACTGTGAACCACGACAATATCGAACGGTGCGGGCTTCGAGGTGCCAGCCTCGATCATGCGCTGGAACTCGGGGCAGCGGTCGTTGGTGGCGGAAGCGCCCGCTTCGATGTAGGTCTCGACCAGCTCGTAGCCGCGCGAGGCGCAATAGGCCTCGCCCTGACGCTTCTGATCGGGGATGGAGACATCATGCTCGGCCTGCCGCACCGTCGAGACGCGCAAGTAGAGGGCGGCGCGCAGCGGCACGGTCATGGCGTCTGTCTCCTTCTCACCTCATTTGCGCGGCCCGAACAGCTCATCGAACAGGTCGCCGAACCACGCCTCGAATACGTCCACCTCGGCCTCCGTGACCGGAATATGCTCGGACCAATCGTCGGTGACGATCCAGGCCGAGAGATTGTGCTTGGGCGAGCGCCCCGGAACGGCCAAGGATAACCGAGCAACTTCTCAAGCTGCTCGGATGCGGTCGACGGTCGCTCATTTCGGACTCTGGCCATTGCGCCAAAATCGCCGAACGCGGCCGCCGAAAGAACAGCCCTTTTCTACGCTGAGAGCCTCCGCGCGCCGTGGCGTAAGAATACTTGCGCGTGGTGGCGCGAGGTGGCGGACACGGCGCACGTCATGGCGATAACAGGCTCAGCGCCGTCGCCACCGGCAGATACAGGGTGCGCGTCCGCCGGACCAAGGGCGTGAAACCGTAGGCCGCATAGAAGGCCGCCGCGCGATCGTCGATGACGTCGGCGAAGACGGCATGCGCTCCGATGGGCGCGGTCGCCACGGTCTTGATGGCGTCAAACAGCAAGGCCTCGCCAAGCCCCTGCCCGGCGTAGTCGCTATGCCGCCCGAGCCAGCCGATCAGCACGGCCGGAACGGTCGGATAGCGCGGCAGCTTCTTGGCCAGCGGCGCGGGAACCTCGTTCAACGGGACATTGCTGGACGACAGCGTGTAGAAGCCCGCCACGCGATCCGTCGCGATCTCCCTGGCGACGAAACAGGTGGCGTAATTGCGCTTTACGTCCTGCGCGACGGTCTCGCGGAAGTAGGCGTCGATCCGGTCGTTGCCGCAGGTGAAATCCGCCCGCTTATGCGCCTTCGCCAGCGGCTCGATGGCGAAGCGGACGCTCAACGGCGTTCGATCAACTCGGCATGGTGCTTGGCCGCGCGGCTCAGCCGCTCATTCGGCTTGGGCGGATTGATCAGCGCTTCGGCAAAGCGGATTTGGTCCTCGCGCGCGAGACGCATGATCTCGGCGTCCTCCACGACGCGCCTTGCGTCCTCGCCGGCGGTCGCGATCAGATAGCCGGTCAGGGTCATGCCGCGCAGGCGCGCGGCGCGCTGCATCTGGTCATAGACCTGCACCGGGATGCGCGCTTCCAGTCGGGCGGTCTCGGCTTCGATTTGCGGCTTGGGCATAGGAGCCCTCCTTCGACGCGTCATATACGGCAAAATGCCGTATTTTTCAACTATCGCGCCAAAAGGCGGAATTCATTGAGAAAGTTCGTGAGACCCTGCCGCTCACCCCGGTCACGGATGAAGCTGGCGGCAGGTGCCGCCCCATCCGGCGACTTCGTCGCGAAGTTGCGAGAGGCTGCCACCGGGCGCGATGTAGGCGAACACCACCTCGTCCGCCAATGCGGCGACAAAGCGATTGCGCCGGCGCGCCAGATCGGCGGTGACGCGCTTCTCCGCCGCCGGAAATGGCGACACGATCGTCAGCCGGCCGTCGTCCAGAGCCTTCCTTTGCGCAGCAGGAAGCCGCAAAACGCCCAGGCCGCGCGCGAGCGCCATCACCACCGGCTGCCTGCCGCGCAGGAGAATATCGAGACACTGCCGCTCGAGCGGCGAATGAAAGCCGCCGATCACGCAACGGCCGGCATCGCGCCAGGCTGCCGCCTGGTCGAAGGCTTTGAGGATCGTCGCGCCAGGGGCTTCTTTCGAACAAAGGAACGCGGTCGCCGGCCCCGACAGCGTTGCGGCAGGCCCGGCGATCGTAAGCGCGGCCGGCGCATCGGCGCCGAGCAGTCGATGCAGCCGGCCGGGGTATCCCTGGCTGCCTCGCGCGATGGTTTGCGAAGACTTCGGCCGTTCCGCCGGCGGCATGGCTCATCCTTCCGGCCAGCGCGCATCGACCGCCGCGCGCAGCGGCGTTTGCACTTCGGCCGGCGCGCGGCGGATGTAGGTTAGTGCCTTTTCGAGCGTCGCTGTATCCCGCGTCTCAAGATAGCGGACCGCGGCTTCGACGCAGAACGGTTCGCCCGCGCGGTCGCTGAAATTGCTGTCGAGCGCCGTCCAGATCGCGGCGTCGTAGCCTCGCTCGGCGGCCCAAGCCGCGATCGTCTCGACCGCGTGCGGGTGGCGTTCCAGGGCTTTGGCGCTCGCGTGACCGGACCTGCAATCGATGAAACCGACCCGTCCATGTTGTCGGACGTCCAGCGGAAGTTTCTCGCCCCTTGGGCCTTCTCGTATCCAAAGGTTCTGAAGCGCAAGGTCAAGCTCGTCGAAAGGACTCGACGCGGCATGGGTTGCGCACGCCGCACCGACGGCCTCATCGATCACCGATGTCAGGCGCCCGTCACCCGAAATGCGGCTGAATTCGATTGGCAAGACTGGGCCGTTCGGTTCGAACGCGTTCGCGATGGCGAGATCACCGCGATTCCAGACAAGCGAGCCCCAAGCAAGCAGTGCGATTCTCATTCCTCGCCTTCTGTCTGATTTTCATCAGTGCCGGCAAGGCGATACTTGATGTCGTAGCTCTTTATGAAATCAGCCTGCTGCGGTGTAAGAGCGTATATGCGGGCGAGCTGATCATCCACCTTGTCTATCAGCCACTTCGATCCCGCGGCTGATATCTCATCGTATTTGATTACGTGCCCTTGCTTTGTTCTGATTGTCTTCTTTGTTGCGCCCTTCTCCAACCCGTCAACCAGCTCATCGCATAACTTAAGCCACTCTACCGTCCGCCAATTCTGAGGAACAGGAAATGACCTTACGAGCGCATCGTTCACATGCTCGCAGTCCCCAAACGCAGAATACCACCAGTAGAACAAGCTCGAATTAAGCAGAGCTGCCACAAAAGCTGCCGCCTCCTTGCTTTGGAAGCCAATCCTTCTTCCGTGAGGTGGATCGATGGAGACGCCATTTTTGATAAAGCGTGGCTTCCGATGGGATGCTTTCAACCAGTATCGGCAGGCTTCCTGATAGTACACGACGCCCTTGTTCGAGCTCGAGGTCAGAGTATCGACAACCTCCTTACTGGCCGTGATGCGCCGAAATATTTCAACCTCTTCCGGATGACCAAACTTTGCGATTCGATGCCCGTGAAGCACGACGCCATGAGGAGCAATCGCCAACTTCGACATTAGATTGGGTCGCTCTTCCACATAGAACCGACATATGTCGGAAGTCGCAGCTTCGTTTGCAGAGTGGTCCAGCGTCAACAGAATGACAACCGGCATCTCGACGCCTTCGAAAACTGACTGTGGTCGCCGAGGGAACGACACTGCCACCAATAACCCGCGGCGCAGCATCAGCTCCTGTAAAGGGGACATTTTCTCGGAAGACAACGCTGTCAGCTGAACGATCAATCCGACGGGCGACGCCCGCTTCGCAAGTCGAATGCTTCTTTCAAAGACGAAGGAGTAAAGGTTCTTGGTCAAAAGCGTTTCATAGCCTAGAGAATTGACAGAGTAGGGCACATTCCTACTTGGATATATAACGTATGGTGGATTGCCTATGACGGCGTCAAAGCCACCAGAATCCATGATCCCATGAAATTCGATGAACCAGTGAAACGGCTCGTGACTCTTGAGCCATCGCTGATAGGCGTTCTTGTCCTTAGCATTCACGCCATATTCGGCGGCCAGCTGCCTGTTGAGCTCTTCATCGAGTTGTCTGAGCCGGTCCCGAAGTCTCGCCTTGTCCTCCGGCGGCACCGAGCCGTCGCCCTCCATTTGCCGCGCACGAAACACGTCAGAGGCTTGTTGCAGATCGGCGGCGCTGCGGGCGATGCGCTCGGCCACATTATCGAGATCGAGCTTGCTCGATAGCGCGGCCTTCACGTCGTCATAGGTCGCATATCCCACCAGCGTGTTGCCCGCGCGGATGTTGAAATCGATGTCCGGCAGCGGCTCGATCCCGAGATTGGGATGGTTCGGATCGGGCTCGACCTGCGCGGCAAGCTTCAGGAACATGCGGAGCTTACAGATCTCGACCGCCTCTTCCATGATATCGACGCCGAAGAGGTTGTTGAGCAGGATGCTCTTCAAGATGAAGTAGCGCGCATTGGGATGGGCGCCGACCCTGGCCAGCGTGTCCTTGAAGTCCTTGAACTTCTTCGGGTCGTGCGGCGCGCCGGAGCGTTCGAGATCGGCGACGAAGGCTTCCATTCGCTCCAGGCACGTTTCGTAGAGCGGCTCGAGGATGTTGAGCGCGGCGAACAGAAACGCGCCCGAGCCGCAGGTCGGATCGAGGATGGTGACGCCTTCGATCGCCTTCCAGAAGGCGCGCAAGAGCTCCGGCCCTTCACAGCGCTCGATCGCGTCCTGGGCGAATTGGCGGATATTGAGATTGAGCGTGATGAGATCGTTGATTTCGCGCACCTCGCCCGCGGCGAGCTTGGCGCGCACCTCGGCATAGCGCGTCCGGCGCGCCACCACCTCGCGCCAGATCTCGGTCGGCAAAGCGAATTCAGGCGGCGCCGGGCGGTTCCAGTTCGTCCGTGCGGAGACGTCCTTAATGCCGGCGGCGATTTCGGATGGCAATTCGCGGGGGGCTTGCAGCGGCGCGCCCCGGCCGTCATTGGCGTGGATGTCCCAGGTGAGGCCGTGCTTGACGGCGGGATAGATGTAGCGGTCGGGGTCGTCGCGCAGATGGTCCCAAACCGTCGGGCCATTGGGGTTCTCGAAGGCGACTTTGCATTTGGCCTTCGCGGCGTCGAACAGGAAGGGGATCACCGTGTTCTTGGAAATGTACTCGGTGATGTCCTCCTTCGTGTAATAGGCCCCCATCTGCTTCTGGTTAATGTATTTCTCGAAGATGTAGCCGAGGACGTCCGGGTTGATCTCGTTGTCGTTGCGCAGCGGCCGCTCGTCGAGATGCCACTGGTAGCGGTCGAAATAATCGAAGATGCGCACGAAGGCTTCATCGGGAATTGCGATCTTGGGGTACTTCTCCTCGATCGGATGCGGTTCGAACAGGCCGCCGTTCAGATAGGGAATGCGGCCGAGCAGCTCTTCGAGCTCGGGATTTCGCTTCTTGCCGCCAAGTCCCTCGTGGAACAGGCGCAGGAGGAAGTAGCTGTAGAACGAATAGAACTTGTCGTTCCCCTTCTCCTTCCGGCAGCGCTCGAGACGGTTGCGCAGGTAGTCGCGTTCCTCGTCCAGGAAGCCCTTGCGCTGCATGAAGTAGATGAACATCAGGCGGTTCAGCATCAACGAGGCGTACCATTCGCGGTCAGCCACGTCGGTGATGCCGTCGATGAAGTCGAGAAAGGCTTTGTGTTCGATCTTGAACTGGTCGTAGAACCGCTTGGTCACGCGCTCGACATCGAATGCGGCGCGCGCCCGCGACGTCACGTCGACCAGCGTGAGACTTTCCTCCTCCTCCAATGAGAAAGCGATTGCCGCGAGCTTCTGCAAGAAGCTCTGGTTGCCGGATGAGGCGTACCAGAAGTGCTCACGCACCGATACCGGCTTTCCGGATTCGCGCCGCGCCCAGCACCAGATCTGTTCGGCACGCTTTGCATCCGTGAATATGATCAGGTGTTCAAGGGTCGTCTTGGCGGCCTGATGCTCGATTTTCTTCCGAGTGGCTCGGTCGGGAATTGATTGGCCCGTGGGCGCCTCGCAAAGCCAGGCGACCATTCCGCGTTTCTCCGCGATCGCACTAAGCGCGTAAGGCCTGCCCGACACATCGAGTGTGGGCGCGGCGCTGTGGCGATCCCAGCCCAATACGTCGACAAACACCGCTGCAAAATCGAATTGCTCCAGAAGTTTCTGCGCGCGCGTGGCGTCGAAAGTCATTCCGCGGACCCTCTCAAACCCTCGGCGATGCCAGCCCGAGCGAGCAAATGATCTGCGGCTCGCCGTCATGCGCTTCGTCTTGGACCAAGCAGAGCCGGTCTTCTTCGCGCAGCGCCATGACAAGCTCCGCAAGCTTGTCGTCGTCGATGCCGGCTTTGAGCTGCCGGTTCAGCGTGTCGATGGCGGATTGGCGGAGAGGGTATCGATAGATCTCCTCAATCGCCTTGCCGAGCTCGGGCGAATCGAACAGCGTGCCTTTGACCTTCTCGGCATACCGCTTGAGACGTTCGTAGGTCCGGAAGCGCGCACCCGATGGGCGGCCAAGCTGGCCGCCAACCTGCTTCTCCTCCGCCGCGACATGTTCCACGCCTTTGGCGACCAAGTCATGATGATTGTCTTGCCGCGGTAGCGCCGGCGTGTCGGGCTTGCACGCCGCGATCTTAAGGATTTCGAATTGTGACTGAGTAACGGGAACGCCATCGCTGCCGACCCAGGCCAGGGCGTCATTTCCCTGCGCGGTGCGCAGATAGACAAGGACACCGCCCGGCCTGCCATCCTGCGGCGCGTATGCCTTTGTCGAGTAGACCACGGACGGCAGTTCCGGGATGGTCTTCTGCAGCGTCGGGTCCGCATCGATGGCGTTTTTCCAGATCTGATAGGCGTAGGAGGCCAGATCGACCTCGGTGTCGGCGTCGCCGTCGAGAATGCCTGCTTTTTCGTTATAGAGGTCGATGAGCTCCTGACGCTCGCCCTCGTCTTCGAAGAAGGCCTCGTCGGTTCCAACCACCTCCGCATTTTCCTTGAGGCGCTGGCGCACGCGAGAGCGCAACTGGATCAGCCGCTCGACACCATCGGCCGGAAGGAACGAGTAGCAAAGGATTTGCTCGGCTTTCTGGCCGATGCGATCGACGCGGCCCGCCCGCTGGATGAGCCGGATGATCGCCCAGGGAAGATCGTAATTCACGATGATAGCCGCGTCCTGAAGGTTCTGGCCCTCGCTGAGCACGTCCGTCGCGATCAGGATGCGGAGTTCATCCTCCGGCTTGACCTTATCTCGCTTGTTGTTGCTGTTCGGGCTGAACCGCCACGCCACGCTCGTCGGGTCGGAAGTCTGACCAGAAACCGCCGCGACCGAATTAACGCCTCGGCTCTTCAACTGCCGCCACAAATAGCGAACCGTGTCCGCAAATTGCGAGAACACAATTATCTTCTCATTGGGATGCTTCTTGGTGATGAGATCGACAAGCGCCGCAAGCTTTGTGTCCCGCGCCGGATCCCATTGGCCGCAATCTTGAATGATTTTCATCAGCCGAGCGCTGTCGGTCGTGAGGTCCCTTTTCAACTGCGGGACGAACAGGTCCGGCCGGAGCCATTTAAAGCGCGTCTTGTACTGGGTTGCGTAGAGTTCATAAACTTCCGCGGCTTTCGCCCGGAAGGCCGCCTCGTCCTTCAAATTGAGCGCTTCCGAATCCTGAACATTCTCGTCTTCTCCTTCATCGAACAGCTCCGCATCCGCGCTTGGATCGTCGAAATCTTCGTCGTAGCTGGCGGAATCCAGAAGACCGGCGTCCTGCGTCCCTAGTGGGAGCGGCAGACCGTGATCGATCGCGTGGAGGAAAACGTAGTTTCTAAGGACATGGCGCTCCAACGACTGCTGGAATGCCTCGCCGCTGCTCTCGAGGCGCTTGAAGAGGTTTGTGCGACAAAAACCCATGAGGCGTTTGCCGGCACGTGATAGATCATCCAACTGTTTGGCTTCGTTCGCGGTGGGTGGCGTGTGCGGCTTCGGCGCGACGTAATTTCCGAGGCCGTAGCGTGGCAAATACATCTGGTTGATCGCATCTACGACGGGCGAGGCATAAAGCCTCGCATATTGGTCGGCTGTGTCTTTTTCCGCGATCTCGAACCGCAGCGTTCGCGGCACGCGCGCGGGGAAGTAGGAACGCGTGCCGTCTTCGAACATCAGGAACTTGCGGCCGGTCGCGGGGTCGGTCTTGGCGTAGTTGTCCTGAATGAACGTGCGCGTTCGACGAACCATGTATAAGCGCATCAATTCGCGCCAGTCGTCCGCATATTCACTTTTTTCGAATGCTGCTAAAGATCGCACGGGCGCTTGATAGCGTCGGACGAACTCGGTTTCCCCAATGTCTTGAAGCAAGCGCTCGGGGCGAATGCCTATGTCGCGGTCCTCCGGCACGAACAGCCTGAGTTGGTTCGAAAGGTCGCCGTAAGTCTTGTTGTACGGCGTCGCCGAAAGGAGAATGCACCGACTTTCGTTCTCGGCAAGGTACTCCTGGATGGCCCGATAGCGCTTGCCTTCGCGGTTCCGCAGGTTGTGGCTTTCATCGATAAGCACAACGCGGTACCGGCGAAGCTCGGGAAGCTCGCGCGCGACCCGCGTCACCGAAAGCACCTTCGCCAGCAGGCGATATTCGGAAACGTAGTCCTCCCACATCTTCACAAGGTTCTTGGGGCAGATGATGAGAGTTTCCGTGAAGTGATCGTCCTGGAATATCTTGGCCACCGCTGCCGCCATGAGAGTCTTGCCGAGGCCCACAACGTCGCCGATCAGGACGCCGCCACGCTTGTTCAGGTGATGCGCGGCGATCTTCACCGCCGCTTCTTGATACGCGAACAACCGCTTGCCGAATTCTGGCGGGATTCGAAATTCGTTCAGGCCTGCTCGCGCTTCTTGGGCGAGGTGGTAGGCCATCTTGACGTAAATTACATAAGGATTGAGCGGTTTTTCCCGCGCCCAGCTTTCTTCAATTACGTCTATCAGCTCGCCAGTTATGTCCAGGCACCAGCGATCGGACCAGCGATCTTCAAACCATTTGGCAAGCTTCTGAGTGGCGTCGTGGTCGAGAACGTCAACGTTCAATTCGCCCTGCTTCGAAAGCCCGGAAAGGGTGAGATTGCTGCTCCCAAGGAAACCCGTGATGGGATTGTTTGGGTCAGGTCGAAAAAGGAGATAGAGCTTTGCGTGAAGCGGATGCCTGAGAAACAGCTTGACGACGACTTTGCGCGATGTCAGTTGCTCAGCCAAACGACGCAGTCCCGCTTCGTCGGCGTTGGTCGGCATTCCGACAGTCAACTGAACCCGGAACTCTTCCGCGAGCTGCCGTTTGAGACGGAGTGCGGTTTGGTTGTCCAGTAGCTCTTCGTGGGATGCACTGGATAGCCCGATCCTCAGTTCCTCTTGGGGGAGCCTTTGCATGCCGACCAGAAGTCGGCATTGCTCGCCTGGCCCGCCCGACCAGTTGGAGATGAGGTCGTCGATCGATTTCCAGCCGCGGAGATTGAAGTAGCCGACGCAAAAGTCGCCCCGTCCGGAGACGGCCAGGGTCTGGCGCAACGCAGGCAGCAGGCCCGTCTCTATGTTGTCAAATATTCTTGGCAACGACAGCCCCCGATCAGTTGGCGCCGGCAGGACGCGACTCCCATCAACCCCTTATTCTATAACGTGTTTCCGACAAGATTGCTTGGGGAATTAGCACGCCAATGCCGATTCGGCCCGCTGCCAAGCTGATGGGGAATGCCCGGTAGCCAACGCATCAAAAACGCCTCGTCAGTCCGTCCGGTAAGGCGGTTTCTCGAGGCATCTATGAGGGTAAGGCTATAGCGAAAACGTAGTTCTCTTCTTCACCGGCGACGGCGCGCCAGAATCAGCATCGAAAACAGCTATGAGTCGGTGAAACGCTCCATCGGCGGCGCGATTTCGGTGACCAGATCACGCACGAGCTTCTTGTTGGAGAGCGGCGCCAGCGTCATCTCGCGTGGCTGCAGGCGGGCGGTGCACGCGTAGACGGTCTTGCCGTCAAGCTCGAGCATGCACTCCTTGCACGCATTGGCATTGATGCAGGAGAAGCGGATCGCCAGCGTCGGATCGCGGTTGGCCCGGATCCAGCGCAGGCCGTCGAGGACCGACTGGCCCGGCTCGAAGGGAACCTCGTGGATTTCCCACCGGCCGGCATTCGCGTCGAGGCCGCGCCAGATCCTGAGCGTGGCGCATTCGCTCATGATGCCGC
>Ga0070741_10019099_pt1 | contig 10991 bp, 12 predicted proteins | sample Coa_R1_4_FD_66440 | JGI IMG/M metagenome (GOLD analysis project Ga0070741, IMG submission 66440) | Surface soil microbial communities from Centralia Pennsylvania, which are recovering from an underground coalmine fire - Coalmine... | ecosystem: Environmental > Terrestrial > Soil > Unclassified ...
AACAACGAGATGCACATCGTCGACCCGCCGAAGACGAACAAGGTCGCCTACCCGATCTGCACCTTCACCTACGTCATCCTGCACACGACGACGCCGAAGGCGGCGCAGCTGCGGCGCTTCGTCTTCTACGCGCTCACGCAGGGGCAGCAGTTCGGGCCGCGGATCCTCTTCCAGAAGATCCCCGTGCCGGTGCTCGTCGCCGCCGAGAAGACGCTGAACAAGATCCACCCGCCACGGTAGCGGCGTCTGCCTCCCCGGAAGCCGCCGGCGGCCGAGCTGCCGCCGGCGGCAGCGCCTCCTCAGCCGCCTGGCGGCCCGGCGTCCCCGAGCGGCAGGGTGCAGCGGATCTCGAGCCCGCCGCCGGGGCGGTTCCGCGCCTCGACGGAGCCGCCCGCCGCCGCGATCACGTGCTTCACGATCGCGAGCCCGAGCCCGGTGCCGCGCGACGCCCGCGCGCGGTCGGAGCGGTAGAAGCGCTCGAACAGCCGCGGCAGGTCGTCCTCGGGCACGCCGACGCCGTCGTCTGCGCCGACGAGCACGGCCGTCCCGTTCTGGCGGCGCACGGTGAGCGTGAAGGTCGTGCCCGGCCCCGCGTAGCGCACCGCGTTCTCGGCCAGGTTCGTCGCCACGATCTCGAGCATGCGCTGGCGCAGCGGCAGCTCGATGGTCGCCGGGCAGTCGAGCACGAGCGTGACGGCGGCCCGCTCCGCCGGCTCCCGCACGCGCTCGAGCGCCGACTCGAGCACGACGAGGGCCGGCGTCGAGCCGAGCGAGACGACCGTGCGGCCGCTGTCGAGCTCGCTCAGGAAGAGCACGTCGTCGATCAGCTCCCCGATCTGCCGCACCTCGGCGCGAGCCTGCTCGACGAGCTCCTCCGGCCGCGCTCCCGGCAGCGCGAAGCCCTCGAGCAGCACCATCAGCCGCGTGAGCGGCGTGCGCAGCTCGTGCGAGACGGCCGCCGTGAAGCCGGCGCGGAGCTCCTCGTAGGCGGCGAGGTCGCCCGGGCTGCTCAGGTAGAGGATGCTCTCCCGGCGTCCACCCACCTCGTAGGGGATCTCGATCGGCGAGCGGCCGTCGCGGCGGCCGAACACCTCGTCCGGGAGCGGCACGCCCTCGCGCAGCCCCTCCAGCGACTCGCGGGCGCGCCGGCTGGCGGCGATCACCCGCCGTTCCGCGTCGAGCACGACCACGATCTCCCGCGACTCCTCGACCAGCACGTCGGCCCGCTCGGCGGCGAGCCTCAGCTCCAGCGGCTCCTCCGCCCGCGGCTCGGCCTCGCGTCGCCCGAAGATCCTCGTCACGAGATGTTCACCGCGCGTTCACCAGATCGGAGCCGCACCCGGGTCTATCGTAGGTCGTGTGGCGAAGGTGCTGATCGTCGAGGACGACGAGGTGATCGCCAGGGGTATGGCGGAGCACCTGCGCGCGGCGGGGTTCGACCCGATCGCCGTCGGAGCAGGCGAGGTGGGGCTGGCGAGGCTTCGCTTCGAGAACCCGGACGTGTGCGTCCTCGACCTGATGCTGCCCGGCGTCGACGGCTGGCGGCTGATCGAGACGGCGCGCAACGAGGGCATCGGCACGCCGATCCTGGTCGTCAGCGCGCGCGGCACCGAGCACGACCGCGTGCACGCGCTCGAGATCGGGGCCGACGACTACCTGGTCAAGCCGTTCTCGATGAAGGAGCTCGTCGCCCGGGTGCGGGCGGCGGTGCGCCGCGGGGTCAGGGCGCAGGACGCGCCGCGCGGCGAGGCGATCGCGATCGAGGAGCTCGTCATCGACCCGCGCGAGGTGCAGGCTTTCGTCGACGGGGAGAGCGCCGAGCTGACGCCGACCGAGTTCAAGCTCCTCTACTCGCTCGCGCTCGAGCAGGGGCGTGTCGTCACGCGCGACGAGCTCCTGCAGCGGATCTGGGGTCGCCGGCAGACGCACCGCGACCGGACGGTCGACGTGTTCGTCCGCAGGCTGCGGGACAAGATCGACCGGCGGGCGACGCGCCACACGTTCATCCAGACGCGCTACGGGGTCGGCTACAAGCTCGACTCCCAGCCCAAGTAGCGCTCCGGGCCGACGCCACCCGTTCACGACGCCGAAGATCGCCCCGGTGATCGGCGTAATCCGGTCGCTGACGAAGGCGCCGAGCAAAGCCGCGCAGATCGGAGCCCGCGCGCCGTGTCGCGCGGTCGTGTAGACAGGCGTCGTGCGCATCGCGGTCGCCGCCCTGCACCTGCTCGCCGCCGCCGTCTGGGTGGGCGGGACGGTCGCGCTCGTCTTCGTCGCCGTGCCGATCGCGCGGCGCTTCCAGGGCGAAGAGCGGGCGCGTGCGCTGCGCGCGCTCGGCGCCGGCTGGCGGCCGATGGGCTGGAGCGCCCTGGCCGTGCTGGCCGGAACGGGGGCCGTCCTGGCCGGCGAGGACGGCGCCTTCTCGGGTCGGGCGTCGACGGCGTTCTACGCTCTGCTCGCGGTCAAGGTCGCCGCGGTGGCGCTGCTGGCGGCGGGAGCGCTCGTGCACGACTTCGTGCTCGGGCCGGGGCTCGCCCGGCAGATCCGCGAGGGAAGGCCGCAGACGCTCCGCCGGCCGCTCGTCGTCGTCGGCTGGACGACCTTCGCGCTGACGCTGATCGTGCCCGTCCTCGGCACCGTCCTCGCCCACCTCGGCCGCTGACACCCCCGCACCCGGGCGCAGCCGGTGCGCTCCCGAGGGGGCCCGGCGCGACGGCACGCCCTCACGCCGTCGGCCATCTCGGCTAGATTCGTCTCTCGCGATGCAGTACGCATTCTTCGGCAGTCCGACGAGCGAGTCGCTCGACCGCTTCGCGCGGCTCGTCGGCGAGGCGCTGGAGGGGGTCGGCTTCACGCGCGCGAACGGCGACCCGCGCGAGGCGAACCTCGTCATCAGCCTGCTCGACCTCGACCATCCGAAGCCGTTCCGGCGGGGAGCGAAGGGCACCTACGTCGTCGCGCTGTTCGAGCGCCCCGAGCATCCCGAGCCGATCGAGGAGTCGCTGCGCGCCGACTACCCGCAGCTCCTGCGCGGGCTTGCGAACCTCGTGCTCGACTACGTGCCGGGCCGGGGGGCGTGGTTCACGACCATGGAGCGCGGCCACTACGGGGTGAGCGCGCAGGACGAGCGCCGGCTGGCCGAGAAGGTCGTCGAGCGCGTGCTGCCGCTCGCGAGCTCGCGGCTCGTGATCGACAACGAGTTCCGCACCGATCTCGAGCCCGAGCTGTGGTCGGGCGACGAGATCACCGACTCGATCCGCCGGGCCGGCGCCCGGCTCGGCGAGCTCGACCTGCTCCCGAACCCGTTCCCGATCGAGGACCTGCTCACGGAGCGGGAGCTGCGGCACGTCAAGCGCCTGTACGGGATCGGCGGGCTCTCCTACGGCAACCTGTCCGCGCGCAAAGACGCGCGCCGCTTCTGGATGAGCGCGAGCGGCGTCGACAAGTCGCGCCTCGAGGTGCCCGGCCGGGACATCCTGCTCGTGTCCGACTACGACTCGGCCCACGGTCGGATGGTGCTGAGCGTGCCGCCGAACGTCGAGCCTCGCCGGGTCTCCGTCGACGCGATCGAGCACTGGATGATCTACCGGGAGCACCCAAACGTCGGCGCGATCGTCCACGTGCACGCCTGGATGGAGGGGATCAGCGCCACGGACGTGAACTACCCGTGCGGCACCGAGGAGCTCGCCCGGTCGGTTGCCGAGCTCGTGCGCGGCGCCCCCGACCCCGACCATGCGGTCGTCGGATTGCGCAACCACGGCATCACGGTCACTGGGCCGAGCCTGGACGAGATCCTCGACCGCATCGAGCCGAAGGTCCTGCGCGAGATCCCGATGACCTGAAGCGAGGCGGCGGCTCGGCTCTCCTGCGCACGCCGGGGCAGCCCCGCCCGCCGCCAGTCCGGCGACGAGGCCCACGGCCTGCCCGGCGACACCGGCCCCGGCCCCGCGAGCCCAAGTGACAGACTGTTACAAGGTCAGGGGTGAGGGGGCGCTCGGGTTCACGGGGCGAGCAGCTCGCTCACGCCGCCCGGCGGCGCCGTCTCCGCGGCGAAGAAGCGGCGTGCCCACAGGGCGACGTAGACGAGCGCGACGAGCACCGGCACCTCGATCAGCGGCCCCACGACGCCCGCGAGCGCCTGGCCGGAGGTGGCGCCGAACACGCCGACGGAGACGGCGATGGCGAGCTCGAAGTCGTTGCTCGCGACGGTGAAGGCGAGGCTCGCGGTCTGCGCGTAGGGGAAGCCAAGCAGCTTGCCGGCGGCGAAGCCCGCCAGCCACATGATCGCGAAGTAGGCGAGCAGCGGCAGCGCGATCCTGGCCACGTCGAGCGGCCGGGTTGTGATCTCGTCGCCCTGGATCGCGAACAGGAGCACGATCGTGAACAGCAGGCCGTACAGCGTGATCGGCGCGACGCGCGGGACGAACCGCTCCTCGAACCACGGCCGGCCGCGGCGCCGGAGGGCAACCCTGCGCGTGAGGTAGCCGGCGGCAAGCGGGATGCCGAGGAAGATGAGCACCGTTCTCGCCACCTCCCAGATCCCCACCTCGAAGCCCTGCGTGTCGAGGCCCAGCCAGCCGGGGAGGAGCGTCAGGTAGAAGTAGCCGAGCAGCGAGTAGGCGGCGATCTGGAAGAGCGCGTTGAAGACGACGAGGACCGCGGCGCGGTCGCGGTCGCCGCCGGCGAGGTCGTTCCAGATCAGCACCATGGCGATGCAGCGCGCCAGGCCGACGACGATCACGCCCGTCCGGTACGCGGGCTGGTCGGGAAGCAGCGTCCACGCCAGCCCGAACATGAGCGCCGGCCCGGCGACCCACGAGAGGGCGAGCGACGCACCGAAGAACCGTCCGTTCCGGACCCCGTCCCGGCTCGTGCGGCCGAGGTCCTCGTAGCGCACGCGCGCGAGCACCGGGTACATCATCAGGAGCAGTCCGGCGGCGATCGGCAGGGAGACCGTGCCGACGCGAAGGCGGTCGAGGCCGTCGTTCAGGCTGGGGACGAGCGAGCCCAGGCCGAGGCCCGCCGCCATCGCGGCGCCGATCCAGAGCGGCAGGAAGCGGTCGAGCGTCGACAGCCGCGCGAGCACCGCCCGCTGCGCCTGCGCGCCCGATCCGGCCGCCACCGGCGTGCGCTCAGCGACCGCCACGACCCTGTCCCTCGCGCGAGCCGGCGCCGGCCAGGAGCTCGTCCACAAGGCGCCGTACGCGGCCGTCGATCTCGTCCCGGATGCGCCTGACCGCGTCCAGGTCGGCGCCGGCGGGATCGTCCACCTGCCAGTCCTCGTACCGTTTCCCCGGGTACACCAGGCAGGCGTCGCCGCATCCCATGGTGACGACCACGTCGGCGGCGCGCACCGCCTCGTCGGTGACGAGCCTCGGCCGCGCGCCGGACAGGTCGACGCCCAGCTCGCGCATCGCCTCGACCACCGCCGGGTTCACCTCCGCCGCCGGGTCGCTCCCGGCCGAGCGCACCCGCACCCGACCGCCCGAGCGCAGCGTGACGAGAGCGGCGGCCATCTGGCTGCGCCCGGCGTTGTGCACGCAGACGAAGAGAACCTCGGGCCTCGCCGTCATGGTCAGCAGCAGGCGCGCGCGGACGCACGGGCCGCAGTCGGGCTGGCCGCACGCGCGCCGGGGGGCTTGACCGCCTTCACGATCGCGGCGTGCATGCCGTCTGCGACCTCGTGCGTCGGCTCGATGGAGACCGCCTCGAGGCCGGCCGCCGCGAGCCCCGCCTCGTACTCGCCCATCGAGAGGGCACCGGCGATGCAGCCCGCGTAGCTTCCGCGCTCGGCCCGCTCGGCCGCAGACAGACGGTCGTCGGCGACGATGTCGCTGATGCTGAGGCGGCCCCCCGGCTTGAGCACTCGGCCGATCTCGGCGAGCACGGCCGCCTTGTCGGAGGACAGGTTGACGACACAGTTGGAGATGACGACGTCCACGCTCTCCGACGGGAGCGGGATCGCCTCCATCAGCCCGCGCAGGAAGACCGCGTTGCGAACGCCCGCCCGCTCGGCGTTGCGGCGGGCGAGCGAGAGCATCTCGTCGGTCATGTCCAGGCCGAAGGCGACGCCGGTGGGGCCGACCCGTCTGGCGGAGAGGATGACGTCGATGCCGCCGCCCGAGCCCAGGTCGAGCACGGTCTCGCCCTCGTGCAGGTCGGCAACCGCGGTCGGGTTGCCGCAGCCGAGCGAGGCGAGGACGGCGGCGTCCGGGAGCTCGCTCCGCTGCGACGGCGAGTACAGCGCGCCGCCGAGCTCGGGCGCCGCGCCGTCGTCGCAGCAGCTGCCGGCGCCGCAGCCGCAGGTCCCTGCCTCCTCGACCGCGCGCGCGGCCTGCGCGTAGTGGCGGCGGACGGCCTCCCGAAGCTCCGTGGCCGTGTCTGTCATGGTCGATCCTCCTCCAGGTCGAGCAGCCCGGCGAGCGTGGCGAGCACCTCCGGCCTGAGCGTGAAGTGGGCCCACCTGCCGCGCTGCTCGCGCTCGAGCAGGCCCGCCTCGGTCAGCCGCTTCAGATGGTGGCTTACCGTCGGCTGCGAAAGCCCGAGCGCCGGCTCGAACTCGCACGCGCAGACGGGACCCTCGCTCCGGGCGAGCAGGTTGACGATGCGCACGCGGGCCGGGTCGGCGAGCGCCTTGAACATCGCCGCCGTCGACTGAGCCTCATCGTCGGACAGCGCCGGTGCCCGGAGCGGGCGGCAGCACGAGATGAGGGGCAGCGTGCTGTGCATCGTATCGATCGGTCTCAATATATCGATATCAGTCGATGCATGTCAAGCCGGGCCGGAAGACACGAAGGGCCGGCACCCGGCCGGCCCTTCTCGCGCTCCGCTGCCCTCCCGCCTACGTGACGGTGAGGGTGCCCTTCATCCCGGCCGCCTCGTGGCCGGGGAGGGTGCAGTAGAACTCGTACGTCCCCTTCTTCAGCGTGACGGTCACCCTGGACTGACCTCCCTTGCCGACCGTCTTGCCCTTCACGTGCACGCCGTGCCCCTTGATGGCGACGTCGTGTGGGAGCGGCGAGATGTTGGTCATGACGATGGTGATCTTTCCCGCCTTCGCCTTCAGCTTCGAGACGTTGTACTTGAGCAGGATCTTGTCCGTCTTGATCCTGAGCACCGTGCCCTTCGCCGCGTGACCGGCGACTGCCACCGACGCGGCGGCGGTCAGCGCCAGGAGGGCGACGAGGGCGATGCCGAGCACGCGCTTTCGCATGGATCTCCTTCCGGATGGCGAGCGGCCGGCGGGGCCGGCCCGGCCGTGAGGGTAGCCGAGCGCGTCCGGGTTGCCGCGGCCGAACCGGCGCGGCTCAGGCGGGTGGTCTGAGCACGGCGAACTGGTCGGTGATCGCGAGCGTGCGCGAGCGGAAGCGGTACACCTCGGCCGGGCGCCCGCCCGACGGCCCCGACCGGCGGCGCTCGCCCGTCGGCTCGAGCACCTGGCGGCGCAGGAGCACGCGCTTCAGGTTCGTCGCGGACACGTCGTGGCCGAGCGCGGCGGCGTACAGGTCGCGCAGCTCGGCCATGACGAACGTCTCGGGTGCGAGCGCGAAGCCGAGGTTCGTGTACGAGAGCTTCGCGCGCAGCCGCTCCCTGCCCGCGAGCGCGATCCGCTCGTGGTCGAACGCGAGCCGGGGCAGGCGGTCGAGCGGGTGCCAGGCGGTGTCCGGGGGGACGGCCGGATCGAGGTCGCTCGGGACGAGCCCGAGGTAGGCTGTCGCCAGCTGCCGCTCGCGCGGGTGGCGGCGGGGGTCGCCGAGCGTGACGAGCTGCTCGAGGTGGGAGAGCTCGCGCACGTCGACCTTCACGGCGAGGTGCCTGCGGATCGACTCCTCGAGCGTCTCGTCGTCCGCGAGGTAGCCGCCGGGGAGCGCCCACGCGCCCGCGAACGGCTCGCGCGCCCGCTGCCAGAGCAGGACGCGGAGCTGTGCGCGGCGCACCTGCAGGACGACGCCAAGCACGACGTGCGTGGACGGCAGCTGCGCGGCTGTGCGGGGGTGGGTGGTAGACTGTCCGCGAGGTTTTAGACTCACAGGCTAAAACTAGCAGCTGTGGAAGAGCGCACAGATCTGGTCGTCGTCGGCGGCGGTGTGGCCGGGATGTTCGCCGCCCTCTGCGCCGCCGCCGACGCCGACGTCGCGCTGCTCACGAAGGGGCCGCTACTCACCTCGGCCAGCTACCTGGCCCAGGGCGGGGTGGCGGCGGCGGTCGGGGCGGACGACTCGCCCGAGCTGCACGCCGCCGACACGCTGCGGGCCGGCCGCGGCCTGTGCCGGCCGAGCGCCGTCGAGGTGCTGGCGAGGGAGGCGCCCTCCCGGGTGGCCGACCTGGCCGAGCTCGGCGTCCCGTTCGACGACGACCTCGGGCTCGAGGGCGGCCACTCCCGGCGGCGCGTGCTGCACGCCGAGGGAGCCGCGACCGGGGCCGTCATCGCGCGTGTCCTCGCCGAGCACGTTCTCGCGCATCCGCGCATCCGGGTGCACGAGGGCGAGCGCGTGCTCGAGCTCGTCCCCGGCGGCGTCCGCACGGTACGCGGGGTCGTGCGCGGGCGCGGGACGCTGCTCGCGACCGGGGGCTACGCGGCGCTCTGGCGGCGGACGACGAACCCGCCCGGCTCGGTCGGCGACGGCATCGCGCTCGCCTTCGCCGCGGGGGCGGCGGTCGCCGACCTCGAGTTCGTGCAGTTCCACCCGACCGTCGTCGCGGGCGACGGGCTCCTGCTGTCCGAGGCGCTGCGCGGGGAGGGCGCCGTGCTCATCGACGAGCGCGGCGAGCGGTTCACGGACGAGCTCGCCCCGCGCGACGTCGTCGCCCGCGCGATCGACGCGCGCGGCAGCGCCCTGCTCGACCTGCGCCGCATCGACCGCGGGCGCTTCCCGGCGCTGATGGTCGCGCTGGCCGAGCACGGCTACGACCCGGCGCGCGAGCCGATCCCGGTCGCGCCCGCCGCCCACTACACGATGGGCGGCGTCGTCACCGACCTCGACGGCCGCACCGGCGTCGCCGGCGTCTACGCCGCCGGCGAGTGCGCCTGCACCGGGGTGCACGGGGCGAACCGGCTGGCGTCGAACTCGCTGCTCGAGTGCCTCGTCTTCGGGCGCCGGGCCGCGCTCGCGGCGCTCGCCGACGAGCCGGGCTCCTGGCCGCCCGTGCTGCGTGCGCAGGGCGGCCCGCCCGGGGCTGAGCCGGTGACGGATGCGCTCCGGGACGAGCTGTGGCGCGAGGCCGGGCTCGTCCGCGACGCGGCGGGGCTCGAGCGGCTGACGCGCACGCCGCACACGCTGGCACGGCTGATCGCCCGCTGCGCTCTCGCCAGGCGGGAGAGCCGCGGCAGTCACTTCCGCGTCGACTACCCGTTCGAGGACGAGGCGTTCGCGCTGCATACCGTCGTCCGGCCGGGGACCGGCGAGCGGGTGGAGCTCGAGCGATGGAGCTGACGGCGCTCGACGTGCAGGCCTGGCTCGCCGAGGACGTCGGCACGGGCGACGTGACGACCGCGTCCGTCGTCGACGCGGGTGCGGCCTGCGAGGCGCGCCTCCTGCTCAAGGAGCCGGGGGTCGTGTGCGGGCTCGGCGTCGCCGCGAGCGTGTTCGCGGCGCTCGGGGCGCGGCTCGAGCCGGTCGCCGAGGAGGGGCAGGAGGTGCAGCCCGGGCCGATCGCGTTCGTCTCCGGTCGGGCGCGCGCCGTCCTCACCGGCGAGCGGCTGGCGCTCAACCTCGTCGGCCGGCTGTCCGGCGTCGCGACGTTGACCCGGCGCTACGTGGATGCCGTCGAGGGCACCGGCGCCGTCGTCCTCGACACGCGCAAGACGACGCCCGGGCTGCGCGCTCTCGAGAAGCACGCGGTGCGCTGCGGCGGCGGCACGAACCACCGGCTCGGCCTCTTCGACGGGGTGCTGATCAAGGACAACCACCTGCGCGTCGCGGGCCCGCTGCCCGCGGCCGTCGAGCGCGCGAAGACGACCGGCTTCCCGGTCGAGGTCGAGTGCGACACGATCGAGCAGGTGGCGGAGGCGGTGGACGCGGGCGCCGAGCGCATCCTGCTCGACAACATGTCGCCGGCCCTGCTCCGCCGGGCGGTGGCCCTCGTCGGCGGCCGCGCCCAGCTCGAGGCGTCCGGCGGCGTCTCGCTCGAGACGGTGCGCGAGATCGCCGAGACTGGTGTCGACTTCGTCTCGGTCGGCGCGCTCACCCATTCCGCCCGCTCCCTCGACGTCTCCCTGGAGGTGCTGTGAGCACGGACACCCTGACACCAGACCGCATCGCCCGCCTGCAGGACGAGGTGCGGGCGCTCGCCCGGGAGCGCGGCGCCGTCGTCCTCGCGCACAACTACCAGGTGCCGGAGGTGCAGGACGTCGCCGACTTCGTCGGCGACTCGCTCGGGCTGTCGCGCGAGGCGGCGGCGACGGATGCGTCCGCGATCGTGTTCTGCGGCGTCCACTTCATGGCGGAGACGGCGGCGATCCTCTCGCCCGACAAGACGGTCTTGATCCCCGACCCGGATGCCGGCTGCTCGCTCGCCGCGTCGATCACGGCCGACCAGCTCCGAGCGTGGAAGGCCGAGCACCCCGGCGCCGTCGTCGTCTCGTACGTGAACACGACCGCGGAGGTGAAGGCGGAGACCGACTACTGCTGCACCTCCGGGAACGCCAGGGCGGTGATCGAGGCGATCCCGGAGGACCGGGAGATCCTGTTCTGCCCGGACATGTTCCTCGGCATGTGGCTCGAGCGCGTCACCGGCCGCAAGCTCAACCTGTGGCTCGGCGAGTGCCACGTGCACGCGGGAATCCGCCCCGCCGACATCGAGCGCTGGCAGGCGCAGGCGCCGGACGCCGAGCTGCTCGTCCACCCGGAGTGCGGCTGCGCCAGCCAGTGCATGGCGTTCGCGAACGGCCGCACGCACATCCTCTCGACGGAGGGGATGATCCGCTTCGCGCGGCAGTCGCCGAAGGAGCGCTTCCTGGTCGCAACGGAGACCGGGATCCTGCACCGGCT
>Ga0070741_10019100_pt1 | contig 10991 bp, 15 predicted proteins | sample Coa_R1_4_FD_66440 | JGI IMG/M metagenome (GOLD analysis project Ga0070741, IMG submission 66440) | Surface soil microbial communities from Centralia Pennsylvania, which are recovering from an underground coalmine fire - Coalmine... | ecosystem: Environmental > Terrestrial > Soil > Unclassified ...
CCTACACGGTGATCGAGATCGAGCGCATGCGCAAAGCGATATGGAGCGTCTTGTTTACGGTGGTGTGGACATCGGAGAGCGACGCCTATGTGCCGAATGCTGGCACATCATCGAAGGATCGCGAATGCCAGATCGAAATGCATCTGCGAACCTACATGCTGAACGGCACGCGACCCGAGGAGCTTGAGGCGCTGGCCGCCGAACGCGCGGCAGCTTCTGCAGCTCAACGGCGATCATTCGCGAAAACCGCGTGACCGACCCGCTCCGCTTCACCGTCCCCGAAAAGTTCGAGGCGATCCGCATGCACGCGCGGCGGCTTGATCCGCTCGCCGGTGCCACGCGCGACGCGGTTATCGCGGATGCGGAGCGCGTCATTGAGATAGCGAAGTCGATCGACCCGAAGGACTGGAAATGAGCGAACAGGACAACGTCGCCTCGACCGAATGGATCGAGCGCCCGCGCATCCTGAAGTGCCACCGCGACGGCTGCGACAGCCCGGCGGAATTCCATGTCGGGCTCGAGATGCAGTGTACCGGGCCGCTGCGCCAGCTCCTGCAGGCGCCGACGACGCTGAAGGTCTGCAAGCGCCACATGCAATCGGTCGGGCCCTATCTGATGTCGAACGCGAACAAGTCGCGCATCGTGTCCGGCCTGATGCAGGAGGGCATGCCGCTTCCTGATTTCGCGTCGGCTGCGGTCGTGTTCGTGCCGATCAAGGCCGCGGAGAACAATTGGCAGGCGGCGCGCGAAGGCGGAACGCGGCATTGAGCGAGGGCCAGTTCGTCATCGCGCTGCGCCCGACGCGCCGCAAGGAGATCGTCAACGGCACCGAGTTTCGGGTGTTCGTCGGGCGCACCAATACCGGGATCGAGCTCGAAATGCTCGGCCTGTTTCGGATCGGCGATCCCGAGAAGCGGGCCGAGTTCGTGAACGCAGTCTGTGCGGTCGATCCAGGCGAACCGCCGCCGGTGCATCTTCTATCGAGCGAAGGGCTGATCAGGGCGTGATCCCGCGTGATCGCATCCCGCTGATCCTTCCGCCCGCTCTGTACGACCGTCTGGCCGCCGCTGGCTGGGAGATGTGGCCGTTCGCGCGCCAGCAGCAGATCACGATTGAACCAAGAGGCATTGATGCTCCTGGAAAAGGAAGATCGCAACGATCCGCTCGTGCTCGCCGTTGCGCGTCGCCGGCGGCTCATCAATGAAGTCTCCGAGCTTGAGCGCGGCCTTGCATCCGTCAAGGACGGCGACAACTGGCTGACCCTGCATGTTGGCGACTTGGCAGGCGTCGACATCGTTCTCGATGGGTCGATCATTCGACTCCGTCTTATCGCCGTGATTGCGGAGCGGCGCTGCGAGCTTGCGGCGCTGGAAGCGCAACTCGACCGCGCGCGTAATGTGGGAGGAGTGCTCGCCGCATGACCGATCTCACCGCATCCCGGCGCGTCGGCATGCCATCCTCGCAATTCGCGATGGCAGGCAAGAGATTTCCGATCAATGATCCGGAGCACGCGCGCCTGGCGATCGGCGGCGCGACCCGCTCCGAGCGCGCCGGCAATATCTCGGCCGAGACCGCCGAGAAGATCAAGGCAGCCGCGCGCAAGAAGCTGGACCAGAGCCACGCGCTCTCGATCGGCGGCGCGAAGCATCAGCTTGCTGGCGGCCACATCAGCCAGGCGCAGCACGACCACATCGTGAAGTCCGCCAAGGGCGCGATGGGCACTGGCAAGCAAGGCCAGCCGTTCGGGAGCCTCGCGCCGTGAACGGCATCGCTGCGATCCTCGTCGTCGGGCTTCTGCCTCTGAAAGCCACCGCGCCATCATCGTTCCAGATGAGCGGCTTCGTGAACCTGGAGGCGTGCGAGTATGCACGCGCTGCGGTGACGAAGCAGCATGCGCCGTTCGGCAAGCAAGTCGTGCTCTGGGCTGTGTGCGTGCCGAACGGGCCATCGGTCGCGGCGCCGCATCAATGATCAGCGCTCGCGCCTGCGTCACGCTGCTGCCTCCGATGCCGCAAGCCTCGGCCGAACGCGTCCTCAACGGTGCAGCGCGTGAACTATGGCCAGGCCTATGGCCGCTGATCGAAGACATGATCGCGAAAAGGAAATCGCATGATCGATGAAGTGACCGAGGCCGTGCAGGCGGCGCCCGAAGTGGTCGCCGCGCCAGTCGAGGCCGTGCAGGCGAGCCCAATCGAGCCGGAAGCGGCTGCCGAGCCTGCATCGCAGGCCGCGCCTGTCCATGAGCCATCCGCGGCTCCTGTCGTTTCCGAAGAGGCCATCGCGCCTGACGTGATCGTGGCACGCTACGACCTCTCTGGCGCCGCGGCGGCCGAGCTGGTCACCGAGGTCTTTTGCGAGGATGAGGCAGCACGCGGCGTCTTCCGGCGCTTCTGCTTCTGCCTGGTCGTGCGCGCCGACGGCGTCACCGGCGTAGGCGTGAGCGGCAATGCGCTTGTTGCGGCCGGCCCGGCGCGCGAGGAAGCCTTCGCGCACGCGGTGGCGAACGCCGCCGCCAACGTGACGGCGGCCTGATCGCATGTCCTTCACCGTTCGCATCTTCGGCCACGACGGCCTGTCGCGCATGAAGGTGCTCGGCTCGGGCGCGGGCCAGCTCTCGACCGACAGCGTGTTCCAGCTCAACCAGCCGTATCTGTGGGCGCAACAGCTCGTGACCAACGGCACGACGCCGGTTGCGAGCGCGGTCGCGACGACGCCGGCGGGAAAGACCAACGATCCAACCGACATTCTACGGATCGAGGTGCCGGACGGCCAGGCCATCCGGTACGAGGTGAACCCGCCGAACCGCAGCACAGTGGCTTCAGCAAACTCCCCGATGCTATCGGGGCGCGATCAGATCAAGTTCGGTGCAGGCTGGACGATTTCCATCATTGACGCGAGCGGGACGTAAAGATCATGGCCACGCTGTACATTGCGGAATTTCGCGGCATCTCGCCGGCTGGTCCGTCCGGCGCGCAAATTGCCAAGGCGCCTCCGGTTGTTGAACAGCAAGTCGCGATCGGCGGTTCGCATGCCGAATCCGCAGCGTTCAACAATGCCACGACCGTCATTCGCGTGCATACAGACGCAATCTGCTCAATCCTCATAGGAACCACGCCTGTCGCAGCCGCGACGAATGCCCGCCTTGCCGCCGATCAAACCGAGTATTTCGGGGTGAACCCGGGCGACAAGATTTCCGTGATCTCGAACACGTAATCCGATCGTGTCGCTCGGCCGCCTTGGTCTTGCTTCCGGAAAGCTCGGTGTCCTCGCGCCGCCGGTCCCCGGCTGGGTCCCGCGCGGCTACGGCTTTCAGCAAGGCATCTTTGCGCAGCCGAAGTTCAATCGCATCTGGATCGCCGGACAGGGTATCCGGTATTACGACGCGCTGAATTCCAGCGGCGTGTCTCAGGGCGGCGCAATCGCCAACACCCGCGCCTCGACCGAGTATCTCGTCGACGCCAACGGCAACTGGACCTCTGTCGGCAATCTGATCAACGCCCGCAACGGCCTCGGGCACAATGTATACGAGGGGCGGACGGACCTGTTTTCTTACAGCACGCGGGTCGATGTCGCGAAGACGTTGACTGTCACCGGCAACTCGGGAGGTTGGGTTGACGGTGAGGTCGTAACTTCAAACGCCGGAGGAAATGGTGCGCTCTACATCGCCGACCTCTCGACCGGTGGCACGCTGGTCCTTGGCGGCAACATCATTGGCAACTATGCCAACACGAACGTCGTCACAGGCAGCACTAGCGGTGCGACGGCCACAATTAGCGTAGCGTCTTCGACGTTCCGCGCACCCAACGAGATTACCGTCAAGGGTGCGGGATCGGTAGCCTCGCCGGGGCTTGGCGGCATTGGCCAGGCGATCCTCGAAACGTCAAACAATGCCGAGCACCGGCTGCGGGAGCAGATCGCAGTCGCGACCAACTCAACCTACACGTGGTCGGCAATCGTTAAGCCAAATGGTCGCACCGTCACGCGCTTGCGCGTGTTGTCGAGCCCAACGGTCGCGAACGGCATCCTTGCTGACTTCACCTTGAGTGGCTCGGGGAGCATCTCGAACTTAGCCGCGATTGGCGCTGCGACCGGGGCAGCGGCCACGATCCAGTCGTACGCAAACGGGTGGTATCTTGTCACGCTCACCGGCAACGTCGCGCCCGCGAGCGGTGACACGTCGGCGATCTTCGATATCTATTCGATGGCAACCGCGGGGACACCCAGCTTTACGGGCGATCCGACGAAGGGGCTCTACGTTGCGCTGCTGCAAAGCGAGCTTGGTGGCTCTGCTACTCCTCCGATCAGCACGCAGCTCAACTCTGTCGCCCGCGCAGCGGATGTCTGCTCGATGACTCTCCCGGCTGCGCTGCAAGCGAAGATGGCGGCGGCGGGTGCGTCGCTTTGGTTCGACGGCACGCTGCAAGTCCCAAGCACCTATGCCAACCAATGTACGGCACTCACTCTGTCGAACGGCACCAATCAGGAGCGCGTCATTCTTGGTGGCGCTGGCGGCTCCCAGGTCGGCTTCGGCACCGTCACGATCGGCGGCGTCGGCACGACGGCCAGCACTGGCGTGACGTGGACACAGAACACAGAGAAGAAGCTCGCCGTTGCGGTCAACACCTCAGGCCGCATCGCCTCGATCCTGACGGGCGGCTCTGTTGTGACGGGCGCTCCGGGCTCGCCGAACTTCTCGCTGATGAACACGCTCAACGTGATGTGCAACCAGTCCGGCGCCGCTCAGTACAACGGGCTTGGAGCGTCGTGGGGTCTCGCGCCGATCGCGTGGTCTGACGCGCAGCTTGCGAGCCTCGTATGATCGACTCCATCCTCAAGTTCCCCGATGAGCCAACCGCGATGGCGGCGCTGACGGATCATGTGATCGCAGGCGCGTGGATGATGGATCACGTCGTCCCCGTCACCGTCACCCGCATCTCGACCGGACTGCCGATCGCGGGGTTCACGGTGCTGATCGCGCTGACCAATGATCAGGCGGCGAAGCTTGCGTTTCTGCGCAATCACGCCGCAGTGCAGCTTGTCATCGATCGCGACAAGGCCGCGGCCCGCCAGGCCGGCGCGGTCATCAAGTCCACCGTGGGCGGCGCCATCCTGCAGGACATCGTCGTGAGCCCGGCGTTCGCCGGGAGTGATTATCCGTGGGGCGGGCTGTAGCCGCACAATGCGCCTCGCGATGCGAACAATCAGACTTGGAGACTGACTTCATGCAGCCCTATCTCGGCCAACTCGTGACCTATCGCCTGCGCCCGGGCCAGGTGCGTGCCGGACAGACCGACCTTGCCGCGATCGTGGTCCGCATTCATCCGGAGCGCATCGTGCGGGTCGAGCGGCCGGAAATCTTCAAGCGCATCGTGAAGGTGCGCGGCGATGACGGCAAGCCGGTCGAGCGCGAGGTGCGCGAGATGCGCATGGTGCCGGACACCGGAAAGGCGCCGCCGTCAGCGGATCTGGTCATCTTCCCGCCCGATGGCGAGCCGCTACGTTACACCAACGTGGCTGAGAAAAGCGAGGCGGTGACCGGCCATTGCTGGTTCGTGCAGGAGGGCGCGAGTGCGGCTGACCTGCCGGCACTTCTCCAGCGCCTCACCAAGGCAGAGGCCGATATTGCCGTCCTCAGCAGCCAGATCGTGCGGCTCGCCGGCATGGTCGAGGGCGCAGAGACCCGGACAGCCAAGCCGCGTCGCAAGGCAGCCTGAGGCATCACGCTGATCCATGGCAGACGAGGGCGAGCTGCAGGCAGCGTCCGATGAGGACGAAGGCCGCAAAGAGGTCGACATTGCGCGCCCGTCGACCCTCGACAGCCTGACGCAGCTTCGGATCTTCAAGGCTGAATTCGATCTCGACCGTCGCCATTCCGCCACCTGGCGCAAGGACGCGAAGGACGAGTTTGCGTTCCTTGCCGGCGATCAGTGGACCGCAACCGAAAAGGCGCAGCTGCGCGATCAGCTCCGCCCCGAGATCGTGTTCAATCGCACGATCACGATCATCAAGGCGATTGCCGGCTTCGAGATCAACCAGCGCCACGAAATTCAATATCTGCCGCGCAATCTCGAGGATGCCGCCGTCAATGAGGTGCTGAGCGCCGCCTCGAAATGGATGGCGGACGAGTGCGACGGTGAGGACGAGGAGAGCGAAGCATTCCAGGACGCGCTCACCTGCGGCATGGGCTGGACCGAGAACCGGCTTGACTACGAGACGGATCCGCAGGGGATGTATGTCGAGTCCCAGGTCGATCCGCTCGAAATGTACTGGCACTTCAACGCGCGCAAGAAGAACGTCGCGGATGCAAAGCGCATCTGGCGATTGAAGAAGATGGGCCGCGCTGAGGCGAAGGCGCTGTTCCCAAAGTTCACGACTGCGCAGATCGACGCCGCCTGGGCCGTCGGCGATGTGCCGATCGAGCCGGAAAAGACTGTCGAAGAGAAGCGCCGACGCGATGAGAACACCGACGGCATCGACCTCACCGATGAGGTCCATGTGCTGGAGCGCCAGTGGTTCGAGCTCGAACCGAAATGGCTCGTGGCCGACCCGGAAACGAACACCAAGGCCGAGCTGACACAGGAGCAGTATGCGACGCTCCTGAAGCGCCTCGCGCTGATCAGCCCCGGCCTGAAGTTGCCGGCCGTGCAGATCTTCAAGCGCGTCTACAAGCGCGCGTTCATCGGCGCCGAAGTGCTCGAGGTCACCGACGGCCCGCTGCCGGACCGCTTCAGCTACGCCTGTATCACCGGGCAGCTCGACAAGGTGAAGGGCATCTGGTTCGGGTTGATCCGCATCATGCGCGACCCGGCGAAGTGGGCCAACAAGTGGCTCTCCCAGACGCTGCACATCATGAACACCAACGCCAAGGGCGGCATCTTGGCCGAGCCCGACGCGTTCGATGATCAGAAGCAGGCCGAGGAGAGCTACGCCAAGCCGGAATCTATCACCTGGATGAAGCGAGGCGCGCTCGGCGATCCGGTGAACGGGAGGCCGGCGAAGTGGGCGCAGAAGCCTATGGTGCAATTCCCGACCGGCTTCTATCAGCTGCTCGAGTTTGCGATCTCGTCGCTGCGCGACGTCACCGGCATCAATCTGGAGCTGCTCGGCCAGAAGGACGTGATGCAGCCCGGCATTCTCGAGGCGCAGCGCAAGCAGGCCGGCATGACGGTGCTCGCCACGATGTTCGACTCGCTGCGGCGCTTCCGCAAGCAGGTCGGGCGCATCAGGCTCTACTATATCCAGAACTTCCTGAGCGACGGGCGGCTGATCCGCATCACCGGCCCGGACGGCGCCAAGGTCGTGCCGCTCATCCGCGATAAGACGCTCGGCGAATACGACGTTGCGATCGACGACGCCCCGTCCTCGCCGAACCAGAAGCAGGCGAACTGGGCGCTGATCGCGCCGCTGATCCCGATGTTCAAGGATCAGCTCGTCACCAACGTGCCGCTGCTGATCGAGTTGCTGAAGTATTCGCCGCTGCCGTCGCGTCTGGTCGCCGCGATCGAGGCCGTCCTGAGCCGTCCGCCGGACCCCGACGCGCAGGCCGCCAAAGAGCGCGCGGTCGCCAAGGAAGTGGCGACGATCAACCAGATCCAGTCGACCGCCGAGATGCAGAACGCCAAGGCCGGCGCCACGCAGGCGACCGCTATGTATGACGTGGCCATGGCGCAGCGCATGCTGGCGAACAAGGACTTCGAGGGGCTGAAAGCGCACCTCGACACGATGAAGCAGGCGGCCGAGGTCGAGACCGAGCGCCAGCGCGGCAACACCGAAGCTGCGCGCGCTGACCAGATCAGGACGCAGACCGCGGGCGCCGGCGCGCAGGCTGCGGCCGACGTGCACAATACGCATGCCGATACGGTGCACAAGGCGACGCGCACCGCGATCGACATGCTGAGCCATGTGGCAGCACAGAGCGCGCAACCGGCTCTGCCGGCTGAAGCCGCGCAGCCCGCATTGCAATGAGTTCGCCGCCGCGCGCGACAAGCGCGGCTTCGCCACCCGGGCGTAACTTCCGGGCCCCGTGACCTCCACGACAATCGAGGATGTGAATGACCGACGCGCAAACCGCCGGACTGCTTGATGCCGATGCTCTGACCCCGGCCGAACAGGCTTATATCGAGAGCGGCGGCGAGAAGATCGAAGGCCTCACTGCGGAGAGCACGGGCGGTGCGCCCGAAGCCGCCGCAGCCACGAGCGCCGATCCGGCCAAAGCCGAGCCTGCAAAGGCGGACACCTCAGCGGCCACCAAGGATGCAGCAGCAACCACGACGCAAGCTCAGCCGAATGGCCAGGGCATCGATCACGAGTATGCTGCTGATGATGCTCTTGCTGATGCTGTGGCGCATGATCCGAAGCGGGAGCCGCCGAAGCGGGTCAGCTTCCACAAGTTCCGGCGCACCGAGGAACGTGCGAAGACGGCCGAGCGCGAGCTAGCCGAACTGCGCGAGAAGTTCGCACGCGGCGACGAACGCATGCGGCTTCTGACCGAGGCCCTGACCGTCGCGCCGCCGACGGCCGAGGGCAAGACGCAAGAAGACGATCCGGCTCCGGACCCGGAGAAGGACATTTTCGCCTTCGTGCGCTGGCAGTCGCGCCAGATGGACAAGCTCCACAGCGAACTGAAGAACACGCGCGGCGAGATCGGCCAGACCCGCGAGACGATCCAGCAGCGCGAGGAGGGCGACGCACTGCGCGAGACCTATCAGCGCGATGCGGTCACCTTCGCGCAGAAGACGCCGGATTTCGTGCAGGCCTACAACCACATGCTGACCGCGCGCGCCGAGATGCTCGCCGATCAGGGTTATGCCGAAGCCGACATCCGCTCGATCCTCGCGACCGAGGAGCGTGGCCTTGTCCAACGCGCCATCCAGGCGGGCAAGAGCCCGGCCGAGATGATCTACGGCATGGCGCGCCGTTTCGGCTATCAGACGCCGACGCCGGCCGCTGCTGCGGCTGCGCCCGCTGCTGGTGCGACCAAATCCGACGCTGCGGCAGGAGCGACCGCCGGTGCTGCACCGGCCGCCGCTGCCAAGCCGAGCGTCACCGAAGAGATCGCGCGCATCCAGCGCGGTCAGGAGGCCGGCAAGACCCTCTCGGGTGCCGGTACCGGCGCAGTGGATCTGACGCCGGAAGCGCTTGCCCTGATGCCCGATCACGAGTTCGAGGCACTTCTCGCGAAGAAGCCTGATCAAGTGCTCGCGCTGATGGGCCGCTTGAACTAACGCATCTCACGTCTCGCGCCGGCAACGGCGCGCGCACCACGGACCGCGTCAGCGTCCCTCCGGTCGGCTCCCGATAAAGAGCCAATGCCGTGCCGCGCATGTCCTCATGCGGCACTCCGGGTGAGCCCGAATAACAGCTCAAGCGCCGCAGCACTCGCGTCCTTCATCAGTGCCGCCCCGCCCGCACCGAGCGCGATCGGTCGCTTCACCCCGCATTTCTCTCATCACGAGGACAATCCCCCATGGGCTCCACCGACTTTGGCGTCAATGACGCCCTGGCCGTGAAGCTGTGGTCCAAGACGCTTTCTGTCCAGTCGCTCGACGCGACGGACATCAAGCCGCTGATCGGGAAGGACAAGAACTCGATCATCCAGCTCAAGGAAGAGCTGGGCAAGGGCCCCGGCGACAAGGTCACTTATGGCCTGCGCATCAATCTGGTTGGCGCAGGCTTCACCGAAAACGATCTCGCCGAAGGCAACGGCGAAGGTCTCTCGATTTATTCCGATGCCTTGACCATCAACGAATTGGGTCACGTCGTCGGCGTGAAGAGCGAGAACACGATCGACCAGGAACGCGTGCCGTTCAACCTGCGCGACGAAGCGCGGGACGGCCTGCAGGATTGGTGGAGCCAGCGATTTTCTTTCGCTTTTTTCAATCAGGTTTGCGGCAACACGTTGCAGACCGACACGAAGTACACCGGCCTGCAAGCCGCGACCGCGCCGACCTCGAGCGGCAACCGCATCCTCCGCCAGAACTCCTACACGGACGATGCCTCGCTGACCTCGAACGACACGTTCACGCTCGACCTCGTCGACAAGGCGAAAGAGCAGGCAATCGCGCCGCAGGTCGACGCCAACGGCAACAAGACCATCCCGCGCATCCGCCCGGTCAACGTTGCCGGCTATGGCGACTGCTACGTGATGTACCTGCACGACTGGCAGATCACCAACCTGCGCACCAACACGGGTGCGGGCCAATGGCTCGACATCCAGAAGGCGGCGATCACCGGTGATGGCTCGGCGAAGAACCCGATCATGACCGGCGCACTCGGCGTCTACAACAACGTGGTGCTGCGACGCTCGCCCGATTTGCCGAACGGCATTTCGAACGCGGGCGCCACGGTCGCCAACACCAAGCGTGCGGTGCTGCTCGGCGCGCAGGCGGCGATGATCGGCTTCGGCCGAAAGAACTCGCCGGCGCGGCTGCGATGGAATGAAGAACTCTTCGACCATCGCCGCCGTCTCGAAGTCTCCGCATGGTCGATCTGGGGCCTGAAGAAGACGGTCTTCAACTCGATCGACTACGGCACGGTCGTCGTCACGACCTACGCCGCGGCGCACACCTAAGGAAGGACACAGCACATGACCACCAATACCGCTGCGGCCTTCCCCCCGGTTCGTACTGATCCGAGGCAGGTCGCCAATACGCTGAAGAAGACGATCAACTTCGGCGACACCGGCATCGCGACGGGCGTCGCGTTCCAGAACTCGCTGCCCGCCGGTGCCTTCATCACCGACGTGACGGTCGAGATCGTGACGGCGTTCAACGCCGGCACCACCAACGTCCTCACCATCGGCACCGTGTCGGCTGGTTACAACAACATCGTGGCTTCGGGCGATATCAACCCGGGCGCCGCGAGCGTTGCCAAGCCGACGCGTGGTCTTGGGCGCTCGCTCACGGCCGCGGCCGATACGCCGGTCTTCGCCAAGTACACGCAGACCGGCACCGCAGCGACCACCGGCCAGGCGATCGTCGTGATCACCTACG
>Ga0070741_10019101_pt1 | contig 10990 bp, 11 predicted proteins | sample Coa_R1_4_FD_66440 | JGI IMG/M metagenome (GOLD analysis project Ga0070741, IMG submission 66440) | Surface soil microbial communities from Centralia Pennsylvania, which are recovering from an underground coalmine fire - Coalmine... | ecosystem: Environmental > Terrestrial > Soil > Unclassified ...
GGCGGAGGGGCGTCTCCGGCTTTGCGAGGTTCGCGGAAGAACAGCAGCACCACGATGAACATCGCGAACACGCTCAGAGACGCCACCCGGTAAACGTTCTCAACCCCCAGGTGACGATGTGCCCAGGAAGCGAACAACGGGCCCGCCGCGCCGCCGATATTCACCATGGTGTAATAAATCGAATAGCCAATCGAGCGGACGTTCTCCTTCGACGCCCGCGCGGTGGTGCCAACTACGCAAGGTTTGACCAGGGCAATGCCGAGCGCGGGGAGTGCAAGAATGAATCCGACAAAGAGGCCGAGCGGCACCGCGTCGCGTACAGGCGCGAGCCACGGCGCGCCGATTGAGCCGATCAGAAAGTAAGCAATTGCCAGGATGAGGTAGGCGATGGACAGTGCGCGGCGAAATCCCAGGCGGTCGGCAACCGCGCCGCCGAAGATCGCCAGAAACCACACCATCCCGCCGAAAATGCCGGTAAGAGTGCCGGTCTGCTCGGCAGAGAAATTCAGCTTCTCCTGAAGATAGAGTGCGAGCGAAGCGAAGGCACCGTAGTACGAGAGGCGCTCGAAAATCTCGCTAATGTTGGCGACCCAGAAGGGCCGCTCGAAACCGGTGAGGATCTCGTGCAGGCGCTCGGAGAAACTCAACTGGCGACCCTTGTCGCCTGTAGCTGCTGGTGTGCTCATATAAGGTTAGTAATCCTGATGCTTGTCATCCCGAGCGCAGCGAGGGATCTGCAGTTACTCCAAGCCCCTCGCGCACCTGCTCCGGCGACAGTCCCGCCACGCGAATCACCTTGTTCCGCCCGCTCTGGCCGGACGCAATAGTAACGGACGAGCGTGGAACCTTCAAAAGCTTTGCAAAGAATTCGATGCAGGCTTGGTTTGCGCGGCCCTCGACGGGGGGTGCGGTGAGCGACAGCTTGAGCGCGTTCCCAACCTCGCCGGTGATTCCGTCGCGTTTGGCGCGGGGATGGACTTTCACGGCAAACGTTGTTCCGCCATGCGTTTCTTCGAAGGGGATCATGAATGATAAACAGCGTATAACCAGAGGACGATTACAAATCCCACTGCTACGGCTACGTAGATAATGAAGTCACGCACCCGGTGTTCCTTGGCCCTGGAGGTGGCCAACCCGGAGGGAAAGGCCTTAGTAACCATCACCAGAATGTAATGGTCTTGTTTCCTCAGCGCATCAATGGCGTCTTTCCACATCTGTTCTTTGCTGGGTGATTCCTCTTTATCACGCGCATGCGCATTGCTGAGGAGGCTTGCAATTTTGCTTTCGTACTCGTCGCTATCGTAGTTACGCTCGAATTCTGCGTTCACCTCGTAAATGTCCGGAATTGTGGGATGCACCTCCGTAAAATAGAGCATTTTCTTCTCGATTTCAGAGAGAGGGATATCCTCCACCTTCGCTTCTTCGATTACTCGGGAGATCAGGAACTGTTTTGCATCCGCAGAGATCACGGCGAGCCTCAATATGCTTTGTCTAGTCCTTCAGGCCGTTGCTCTTTCTCCGAAAATTGCTGTTCCCACCCGCACGCACGTCGATCCCTCTTGGATTGCGACTTCGAAATCGTGCGACATCCCCATCGAAAGCACATCCATGCTGACTCGGGGCAGATGACGGGCGGCAGTCATGTCGCGCAATTCGCGGAGCTTCTGAAAGTACGGGCGAGCCTGCTGCGGGTCGTCGGCAAACGGCGGAATAGTCATGAGTCCGCGGACCTGAAGATGATCCAGTTGAGGGGCGCTCAACAGTATCGCTTCAAAGTCCGGCGATCCCGCAAGCACGCCACTCTTCGCTTCTTCACAGCCGATATTTACTTCAACGAGTATGGGGACGCTTTTGCCAAGTTGCCGGGCGGCTGAGTTCAGCTTCTCCGCCAGCCGCAATGAGTCGACTGAGTCAATCGCATCGAACAGCTCGGCAGCCTTGCCGGCCTTGTTGCTCTGCAGATGTCCGATAAGGTGCCACTCGGCCTTACTCAATTCTCGGAGGGCGTCAATTTTGCCGGCGAGCTCCCGCACGCGGTTTTCTCCAAAGATGCGCAGTCCCGCTTCGTAGGCTTCGCGAACCGCTTCCTGCGGAAAGGTTTTGGAGACAGCCATGAGCGTGATCTCATCCGGATTCCGTCCCGCCCGGTGCGCGGCTGAGGCGACGCGCTCGCGAGCCCTAACGATGTTATCGGCGATCGACACTGATCTACTTCACCGTGCTCTGGTGACTCGCGACGCACTGCCATTTCCCGCTTGGCATTTTGATCCAGGTATCGGTCCAGCGCTCGTTACGATCAATGTGGCTGCCGCTACCGTCGGTGCCTTTGCCGATCCAGCCGCCCGTCGCGATGGCGGTGTTGCCATAAAGCATCACCTTCACGTCTGAAATTTCGTTCTGCTCCCAGTGGCCGCCTTTCATATTGGCGAGGATCTGGTCGCGGCCGGAGGTGTGGCCGTCAACATTGGTGCTGACAAAATTACTGGCAAGCATGTCGGCAACGGGCGCCGCATTGCCCATTTTCTGCGCTTCGGCCCACTGGTGTTCGAGCGTGGTGATCTGCTGCACGGCATCGTCCTCCGCGGCTGATGTGAGAACAAAGATGAAGACAACCAGCCCGGCAATCGCAACCACTCGCTTCATATTTTTCCTCGGGAGCCGCAGGCAGCGGCAGACGTGAAGCGATATTGTACGCGTCCAGCTGTTGAAAGCCGTCAATCACTGCAAATGAATTAGAATAGTGCTACATGTCGCAACGTACTTTTACCCTCGACGAGGCGCAGAGTCTCCTGCCGGTACTGGAGTCGCTGCTTCGCACCGCCATTGATGGCAAGAAGCTGATCGAAACCGTAGACAACGAGCTTCAGGAACTCGCCCATCGCGTATTTCTCCGCGGCGGATTGCTGCTGAACATCGTGCAGCTTGCGCGCCGCAAGGCGGAGCGTGAAAAGGCCATCCAGCGGGTCAAGGATGCCATCGCGGAAATCGATGCCATCGGAGTTCAGGTGAAGGACCTGGACATCGGTCTGCTGGATTTTCCTTGCCGCGTGGAAGGAGAAATCCTTCTGTTGTGCTGGAAGTTAGGCGAGCCGGCGATTACGCACTGGCATGGCGAAACCGAAGGTTTCGCCGGACGCAAGCCGATCGACGAGCGCATCGCGAAAGCGAAAAAGAAGCGCTAGAAATTCAGCACTCAGCCTCCAGCGGTTGAGCTTCGAGCCAGCGGTTCAATCCCAGGTGCCGCCGGCGCTCGCTGCGCGGCTGTATTCAAGTACGCGGGGAATGTGTCGTCCTGTTTACGGCTGGCCGCCGTCAATCCACTGTGGAGTGAAGTTTGAATTCACCAGCCAAACCACCGGCTTGATCAGCGAACCAATGGCATCGTCCATGTGCTCGAAGTCGATGTGGTCAAGGTCGTCACTGGGCTGGTGATAGTCGGGATGCAGGCCGAAGCTGGAGATGGTTTGCGCGACCACACCTTGCTCGGCCAGAGGGTAATTGTCGGACCGGCGGAAGAAATGCTGCTCGGGATGCGGATCGCCCACCAGCTTGGCGCCATGGGCCGCGAGTTCGGGGCCGAGATCGGAACGGGACCAGCCAGTCATCCACAAGGTATCTTCGCCGACCGCAGCGTCGGGACGGCCGATCATTTCAAAATTCAAATTGGCGGCAATGTTGTCGATCGGCAGCCGGGCGTGCTGCAGAAAATATTCCGAGCCGAGGTCACCGAGTTCCTCGCTCCCGAACAAAGCGAATACCACAGTCCGTCGCGGACGCTGGCCGCGACTGAGCACGCGCGCCAACTCGAGCACCGCGGTCGTGCCGGACGCGTCGTCGTCGGCGCCGTTGTAGATGTTATCTCCGTTTATCGGAGCACCGATTCCCAGGTGATCAAGATGGGCCGAGAGCAACACAGCGTCGTTATCGGTGCCACTGCGGGATTTCAGTTCACCAATCACATTCCATGTTGCGGCCATTTGTGGTTTGTCCATGGGCGAGATGAGGCGGATGGCAGTGCCATCGGGAACCGCAGACATTTTCTTTGCGGCATCATCGTCGAGCATGAGAATTGTGGACTTGTCATTTGCATCAGTGCCCGCCGGGTTTGCCAGCTCAAGACGTCCCGCATAAAGCTGTTCGCCGGTTTCCTGCCAGCGCTTACGATGGTATGACCTGGGGGGAATTATCGCAGCTGCCGCGCCGGACTTGAGAACTGAGCGGGCGTCATCCTCGTCGGGCCGTTCGTGATCGGGAGATGCGGTGAGAAATACGAAAGCGCCCTTCTGCACGTTCAGCGGTCCTGTTCCCAGCTGGAGCTTTTGCAAAGGTGCCGAGAGTTCCGCTTGTCCGACATGAAGGGCAAGGAAATTGAGGCCGTGCTTCCAGGTGACTTCTTCACTGTCGGCGGTGAAACGGAGTTGCGGCGGAATGACAAAGCTGCGGCGCACCAGCGGAACCCGTTGCAGGAAGGTGTGGTTGTCGCCCAGAGGCTCGATGCCGTATTGCATCAGCTGTGACGCGATGTACTGGGCGGCGACAAGTTCGTCGGCGGTGGCGCTGCCGCGGCCGCGCAGCGCGTCAGAGGCGAGGAAATCCATGTGGGCACGAATGCATTCTGCGCACACTGAAGGAAGTGCGGTCGTTCGCCGCGGGTGGCGGGCAGGTGCAGAGGTGGTCTGCGCGATGCCTAAACTGGTGGACAGAAGAAGCAGTAAAGCAATACGTGCTGGTTTGGTCATTGATTGGCTATGGCGAACGTAACAGTAGAGACGTAGCTAGGTATGTCTCTACACCGGACTCTGGTCCATACGAATCTGATGCTGTGGATGCAAGCTGGGCTGCCGGAGACGTTCTACTGTCAGCCAGAGTCGTGGTCGTGTGCCGAGACGCGGTGACCGATGAACTCTGCTAAAATTGCGCCATCAAACTCAACTAATTTTGGAAGACGTGTCCCGCGGAGGGGCTTTTTGATGCCGAGCGTTAACCGTAAGCTGAAGATCTTCTTAGCGTTTGCCACAGTTGTGTTGCTTGCCGCAGCGGTGGGCTGCAGGGGATTTTTTGTCAATCCGACGCTGACCGGAGTCACTGTCGGTCCCTCCACTCCTTCTGTGCAGCAGGGTAACACGCTACAGTTGACCGCAACCGGCACGTTCGATGATGGCAGCACGAAGACTTTGACGGGCAACGTTCTCTGGAGCAGTTCGGATTCGACGATTGCGACGGTGAATTCGGCGGGCCTTCTGTCTGCGATCTCTCCGGGAACAGCGAGTATTACGGCAACCTCGGGCACGGTGAGCGGTTCGACCAGCGCGATGGTGACCATCGCCAATCTGGTGTCGATCACCGTTCAGCCAACCTCACCCAGCGTAACTGCCGGCAGCACTCAGCCATTTACCGCGACGGGGACAATTCAGGGTGGGGGGACGATGGACGTAACAAACTTCGTCACTTGGCGATCGTCGAACACGCAAGTGGCTACGATCGACAGTTCGGGTCTGGCTACCACGATCACGGCGGGAACGACGCAGATCACCGCCAGCTCGGGAACGGTAACGAGTCCGGCGGTGACGCTTACCGTGAACTAGATTAGTTTTGTTGATCTCCGCTACGGCTATTCGTAATCTCGTCTGCGACGCGGGACCGGCATAGATTCGAAGTGTCGGTCCATCGCACATGCCTTCTAACATCACTTGCATTGGCATTTGCACGGGTGGCGGTGATGCCCCCGGCCTGAATGCCGTCATCCGCGCTGCGGTGAAGTCTGCCATCCTGAAATATGGGTGGAAGGTGATCGGCATTACCGACGGTTTCGATGGTCTGATCTTGCCGGAAAAATCGCGCCAACTACTTCTCAAGGACGTGAGCGGCATCCTGCCGCGTGGTGGAACCATTCTGGGGACGACCAACCGTGGCAATCCGTTCCACTACAAATGCCGCGAGAACGGACGAGAGGTGGTGCGCGACATCTCCGGGCAGGTCATGGCAAATGCCGCAAAGCTTGGAATTGACGCTGTGATCAGCATCGGCGGCGACGGTTCGCAGAAGATTACGCTTGATCTGTGCGAAAAAGGCATGAAGCTGGTCGGCGTGCCCAAGACCATCGACAACGATCTTTCCGCAACCGAGATCACGTTCGGGTTCGATACCGCGCTACACACCGCGACCGACGCCATCGACAAAATTCACACTACCGCCGAAGCACATCATCGCATCATGGTTGTGGAGGTCATGGGACGCGATGCGGGCTGGATCGCGACGGAGGCCGGAATTGCTGGCGGCGCACACGTAATTCTGATTCCCGAAATCCCGTTCACGGTCGAGAACATTTGCGATTTCGTGCGGGCGCGCGAGAGCCACGGGAAACATTTCACGATCGTAGTAGTTGCGGAAGGCGTTAACCTGCCGCCCGAACTCAGACGGTTGTCGCGCGGCGGATCGCCTGCGAACATAGTTGGCGATGCCATCGCGCTGTGCGCGCATCGCGAAGTGCGAGTCAGTGTGCTGGGGCACATTCAGCGCGGAGGATCGCCTTCGCCTTTTGATCGTATCCTTGGCAGCCGGTTCGGAGTTGCAGCCGTCGACCTCGTAGCTAGCGGGGGATTCGGCCGAATGGTTTGCCTGCGCAATGGCAAAGTCGAATCAGTGGACATTGCTGACGCAATTGGTCACCTGAAGACCGTCGAGCCTGATGGCGAAATGGTGCGCACGGCGCGGGCGCTTGGCATCAGCTTTGGCGACGGGATAGGGCCCACATCGGAATTCCACAGCAGCACTAACGAACAGCGTATCGGAGATGTGGCGCTGGTGAGGTAATCGTCGAAACGCCCGTCCTCGATGAGCAACAGTTGACAACGGTTGCGAATGCCAACTGCGCCGCCGACAATTTATAGTCGTGTTGTGACTCTTGTGAGCGTGCCTCCGAGACGGGTGGGCTGCGCCTTATTGGTGGCTAGTCTTGCCACATTGTTGCTGCTGGCTGGTTGCGGCCGGCAAAATAAGTCGCAGGAGATCGTCTATGTCTCGGCGCCGCAGGCTTTCCTGCGCGACCGCGTAGCACCTGTGTACAGCAAGACGGGAGTCGTAAAAAATGGCGAGCGCCTGCAGGTGCTCGATCGGGACCGGCGGTTCGTGAAGGTCCGGACCGATGGCGGTACCGAAGGTTGGCTTGAGCAGCGATACCTCATTACAGACGAGGTGTACAAAGCTTTCCAGAAGCTGTCGCAGGAGCACCAATCAGACCCGGTGCAAGCTGCTGCTATCACCCGCAACGACACTAATCTCCACGTCGACCCCTCGCGTGATTCCGACCATCTTTACCAGCTTGCCTCTGGCGCCAAGGTTTCGCTGCTGAAAAGGGCAACCAGTGAGAAGAATCTTCCCGGTGCGCCCGCCAAATCGGCCGCCAATGCCGCCGCGGCCAAAACTGCTGCGCCGATGGAAGATTGGTGGCTGCTTCGAGATGCTCAGGGTCACGTCGGCTGGGTGCTGGCGCGAATGCTCGATGTAGACGTTCCCTTGGAGATCGCTCAGTACGCGGAAGGGCAGCGCATCGTGGCGTTTTTTGTGCTCAACGAAGTGGCCGATGCTGACAAGAAGGTCGCACAGTACTTGGTTGCGCTCACCGAATCGAAAGACGGCATGCCATTCGACTTCAATCAAATCCGGGTGTTTACCTGGAACGTGAAACGGCACCGTTACGAGACCGCCTATCGTGAACGAAATCTGGACGGCGTGCTGCCGATCACTGTGTCACGGGAGGACTTTGGGAAGGAGGGTGTGCTTCCGGTGTTCGTTATACGGCTGAAAGATGACAACGGGAACATTGGAGAACATAAGTACAAATTGAATACTCCCATCGTTCGCCGCGTGCTCGCGCCCGGTGAGGAACCGCCCAAGGCGGCTACGAGAAGGAAGAGGCGTTAAACGTTAGGAGTAAAACTCCGCAATCGACTCCACCACCCAGCGCTGTTCGTCATCGGTGAGTTCGGGGAACATCGGTAACGCGAGCACTTCTTTGGCAGCGCGCTCGGCTTCGGGCAGATCGCCTTCGCGGTATCCGAGGTACTCGAAGCAAGGCTGCAGGTGCAGCGGCACCGGATAATACACTTCCGTTCCGATGCTGCGTTGGTTGAGAAATTTGCGCAGCTCGTCACGGCGTTGCGCCCGGATGACGTACTGATGAAAGGCGTGCAGCGACTGCGGAGAATTCTCCAGCAGTTGAACTGGTGAGTTTGCCTTCGACACCAGTCCCGCCTCGGCGAGCCACAGGGTGTAATTCGCGGCGCGCTGCCGGCGCTGCCGGTTCCATTCTTCAACATGCGGCAGCTTGACCCGCAACACTGCGGCCTGGATTTCGTCCATGCGGCAGTTCCAGCCAAGTTCCTCATGCCAGTATCGTCGCGGGCTGCCGTGATTGCGCAGGCGACGCATATGCTCCGCCCAGTCTGAGTTGTTGGTCGCCACCAGACCCGCGTCCCCGTACGCGCTCAGGTTCTTGGTTGGATAGAAACTGAATGCGGCGACGTCGCCCAGCGATCCGGCGCGGCGGCCGTTCCATTCCGCGCCAATGGCCTGTGCGGCGTCCTCAATAATGGTCACGGCAAACTCGGAGGCGAGCTGCCGGAAGGTGTCCATGTCGGCGCACTGACCGTAAAGATGGACGGGCAAAATGGCGCGGACTTTGCCGTTGTTTTCCCGCAGCTTTGATCTGGTTTTTTCCGGATCGAGATTGAGAGTCCGAGGATCGATGTCCACCAGCACTGGACGGGCGCCGGCGCGCACGATCGAGCTCACCGAGGCGAAAAAGCTGAATGGAGTGGTGACGACGGCATCGCCGGTCCGAATGCCCGCAGCCGAAATCGCGAGCCAGAGAGCGTCGGTGCCCGACGCGCAAGCGACTGCCTCGGACGTTCCGACAAACGCAGCGACCTCGCGCTCCAAAGCCTCAACCTCCGGCCCGAGGACGAACTGCTGCGAATTACATACCCGCTCGATCGCCGCAAGAACTTCTTCGCGGATCTGTTCATACTGACGCCGCAGATCGAGCAGCGGAACACATTCCAACTTACTGGCGACAGTGCGGGACTTTGGCATGAATCGTTCGGAGCAGTGATTCTATCAACCCTGCCCGCTTTGCTGAGGCGAGAGTTGGATGTTCGGCGCCGCTGGAATTACCGTCGAAATTCCTATGATCACGCGCTCCCAGGCGCATAACAGCGCCAGCAGGCCGTCAACGTCGAAAGTCGCGTACGGCGGTCGATCAGCGGACAAATTATTAATTGCGCGCCGCAGGACCGATTGTGCTCCCGTGGTATTGGCGTGCGTGTAATGATGAAACGCGACAGCCACTTGCACCAGCCCTTGCAAAAATCTCTTGTGCGCGGAGGGGGCGGCACGCCAAACGTCTTCCAGCACCTCGTGCGCCTCAAAATACTCCTGCCGGTTGAGCAGGTCGATCCCTCGTTGAAACGCCGCCATGTCCACTCAGGCATTCTGTCACACCTAGATCACGTCAGCTTGCGGTCCCGATTTGGAATTGAACTCTAAGGGGTTCATACAGGATTTCATAGGTCAGGAGTAGGAAGAACTATGTATTTCGGTATGATTCCCCGGTGTATCCGTTCTAACAACCTGCACATAAACAACTTGCGGCCGTCATCGTGTGGAATTCGAGTTGCTTTGATCAGGTGTTCCCCGTACTGTGCTCGGGAACAGATTTGTGCATAACGCGTTGGGTTGTAACTAGTTCCCCACATTTTTCAAGACGTACTTACCAAATGAGGAGATAGTCAATGGAATATGCATTTCGTAGCACCTTGACTCGCTTCCTGCTTGTGTTCACGGTGCTGGCGCTGTTGGCTGGCACAGTCTGGGCGCAAGGCGGAGTAGGCGAGCTGACGGGTCTGGTCACAGATCCTTCGGGCGCTGTGGTGCCAAACGCTGAGGTCAAGCTGACCAACACAGCCACTGGTGTGGAGCGTACGACCACGACAACTCAGTCGGGAATCTATCGTTTTCCGGCGTTGCCGGTTGTCGGCACGTACACCTTGGAAACTGCTCCGAAGGGCTTTAAAACCGCAAAAGTAGCTAACATCGTCGTCACTGTAGGAACCACCACCTCGCACGACATTCACCTTGAACTTGGTGCGAGCTCTGAGCAGGTCACGGTCGAAGCCGGCCAACAGCAGGTTCAGACCGAAGATTCTGCAGTTTCACAACTGGTCGACCGGCGCGTATGGGAGAACATGCCGCTGGAAGCCCGTAACGCGAACGACTTCATTAACCTAGTCGCCGGCTCAGTTCCAGAGCAGATCGCGGGCGGAACTTTCCGTGGCGCGGCGGTGAACGGCACACGTACCGGCACTGGCAACTACATGGTTGAAGGCGTTGATAACAACGAGCAGGGCCAAGGTGGCGTGTCGCTCTGCGGCACTGCCTGTGGCCAGGGTGGATCGAATACCTCGATCTCACCCGATGCGATTCAGGAATACCGTGTCATCACCCACGACTTTGCCGCTGAGTACGGCAAGGCCGGTGGCTTCGTCACCGACACCGTGCTCAAGAGCGGTACTAACCAGTGGCATGGCTCCGCGTTCGAATACAACCGTATTCAGGCGCTGACTGCCAATGACTGGTTCTCCAATAATATCGGCGCTCGCGACCACCTGGTGCGCAACCAATTTGGTGGTTCGATCGGTGGTCCCATCATCAAGGACAAGACTTTTGTCTTTGGCACGGTCGAATTTCACCGCCTGCGCGTCTCATCGCCGGTGACCGCAACCAGCATCACTCAGCAGTTTTACGACTTTGTAAACTCCGGCCAGTTCGCAAGCTTCATCAACTCGAACTTTTGCGGAGGCGCGTGCACCTTTGCTGGCTCCAGCGCCGTCGGCCCAATCTTCAGTTCACAGCGGGCGCAATTTCCACTCGCTCTACCGTTGGTGAATTCAAAGATTAACTGCGCCACTGACCTCACCGGTGCTTGTGTATC
>Ga0070741_10019102_pt1 | contig 10989 bp, 13 predicted proteins | sample Coa_R1_4_FD_66440 | JGI IMG/M metagenome (GOLD analysis project Ga0070741, IMG submission 66440) | Surface soil microbial communities from Centralia Pennsylvania, which are recovering from an underground coalmine fire - Coalmine... | ecosystem: Environmental > Terrestrial > Soil > Unclassified ...
AGCGCCACGAAGCTGCGCCGGAGGCGGGAAAAGGAGGAAACGTACATGGTTCTCCGTTCGGCACAGGCGGAGGAAAAGCGGCCCAGAGCTGAGGGGGTAACTCATGTGAATTACGCCCTCATCGGGCAGAACTCCTGCCCGCCCTTGCATTTCCTGTGCCGAGCATCAGGAGGCGATCAGTCCCGCCTCAGGCCTCCTCTTTCAGCGCCTGGGCGAAGACGTGGATCATCTGCGGCGCCGACCGCTCCGGCTGGACCAGCCGGCCGAGGGCGGCGGCCATCCGCCAGATCACCCAGGCGCCGGTCACCGCCAGATCGGCCGGCTCCGACGACCGCAGAATGACCTCCACGGCCTCCTCGTCACCGATGCCGGCAGCGAGCGCCAGACTGAGCACGTTGTCGAGCAGCTCGGGATCGACGGGCTCCATGCCCCCATCCTCGCCGAGCCGGGAACCCGGCGCCGATCCAGCGGCGAGGACGGCGCGGCGGGGTCGCTAGGCCCGACCGGGCGGCCAGCGCGACGGCGCCGGGGAGGTGCCGTGGCCCTCGACCCGCCAGCCCTGCGGCGTGAAGCGGAGGACGAGCGTCAGCGGCGGCCCCGCCCGATCGCGGCCGGCGCACTCCGCCGCCGCTAGGCGGACGACCTCCAGATCGGGGCCGACCGGCTCCGGCGGGCCGGCGGCGATCCAGCCCGGGAGGCGCCGCCGGCCGACGTCTCCCGTCTGCTGGCTGCGGGCGAACGCCGGCCAGAGGGGATGGCGGGGCCCGGAGTCGGCCAGGCCGTCGGCCACGGCGAGCGGATCGCGCCCCGCCTGGTGGAGGGCGAAGCGGTGGTTCCAGGCCCAGTGCCGGGTGAGATGCCGGCGGAAGGCCGCCCCGGTGACCGGCCATGACTCGGCGATCCGTCCCTCGAGCACGAGCTCCGCCCAGGCCAGGGCGGCGGCGACCGAACCGGCCGGTTCGGCCACGACGTCGAGGTCGGCCGGCGTGAGCTCTCCGGGCCAGCCCGATCCTTCCGTCACCGCGCCTCCTCACGTCCATGGCAGTAGTGGCAGTGAGACTACCTCGTTGCCCCCGCCGGCGCCGGCAGCTGACAAAAAGGCCCGCCAAAGCCGCGTTCGCCGCGACTCAAACGCCCCGCACCGGGGAAGGAAGAGGTACGTCTCCACAACCGGCCAATTAAGGGAACGTGAAGGCACGACTGCTGCACAGCCTGATCGCCGAGCGGGTGTCGTCGGACACCACCCCCGGCGAGGACTGGACGGTCGGGCACTGCCGCCACTGCGACGCCGCCGTCTGGCTTTCGGCCGCCTGGGTCGATCTGCTGGCCGGTGATCCCGAGGCCGTCGCCTCCTGCTTCGCGTGCGCCTGCGCCCTGGTGGAGGACTCCGGCTAGTTCCGGGCGCGCCGCGGTGGGCAGACTGGCGGCGTGAACAGCTTCGGTGCCCGCGCCCCCATCACGGTCGGAGATCGCCGCTTCGGGATCTACCGGCTGGCCGCCCTCGAGGACAGCTTCGGAGTCCAGCGCCTCCCCTACTCGCTCAAGATCCTCCTCGAGAACCTGCTTCGCTTCGAGGACGGCGTGACCGTCACCGCCGCCGACATCGAGGGGCTGGCGGGCGGCCGCCAGGAGGGTGACGACCGGGAGATCGCCTTCCGGCCGGCCCGCGTGCTCATGCAGGACTTCACCGGAGTCCCGGCCATCGTCGACATCGCCGCCATGCGCGACGCCGTGGCGGAGCGGGGCGGCGATCCCGCCGGCCTCGAGCCGGGCATCGCCGTTGACCTCGTGATCGACCACTCGGTGTCGGTCGACGTGTTCGGCGTGGCCGACGCCATCGTCCGCAACTCGGCGCTGGAGTTCGAGCGGAACCTCGAGCGCTACCAGTTCCTGCGCTGGGGCCAGCAGGCCTTCGACACGCTGCGGGTCGTGCCGCCGGCCACCGGCATCTGCCACCAGGTGAACCTCGAGTACCTGGCCACCGTCGTCGCCCATCGGGACGGCATGGCCTTCCCCGACACCCTCGTCGGCACCGACTCCCACACCCCGATGGTCAACGGTCTCGGCGTCGTGGGCTGGGGCGTCGGCGGCATCGAGGCCGAGGCGGCCATGCTCGGCCAGCCGATCTCGATGCTCATCCCGCCGGTGGTGGGGTTCAAGCTGGCGGGCGAGCTGCCCGAGGGGGCGACGGCCACCGACCTCGTGCTCACGGTGACCGAGCGGCTCCGCCGCCACGGCGTCGTGGGCAAGTTCGTGGAGTTCTACGGGCCGGGCGTGGCCAACGTCCCGCTGGAGAACCGGGCCACGATCGGCAACATGTCGCCCGAATACGGCTCGACGATCACGATCTTCCCGATCGACGGAGAGACGCTGCGCTACCTCCGGTTCTCCGGCCGGCCGGCCGAGACGGTGGAACTGGTCGAGGCCTATGCCAAGGAGCAGGGCCTGTGGCTCGACCCGGGGGCCGAGCCCGCCTTCAGCGAGACGCTGGAGCTCGACCTTTCCACGGTGGAGCCGTCGCTGGCCGGCCCCGCCCGTCCGCAGGACCGGGTGCCGCTGCGGGAGGCCAAGCGCCGTTTCGTCGCCGCCCTCGGCCAGGCCATGCCCGAGATGCCGCCCGACAGCCACGACGAGGCGGTGGCCGAGTCGTTCCCGGCCAGCGACCCGCCGGGCGACGGCGGCGGCGCCAACGGCCAGCCCGACGCCAAGCCCGAGCCGGCCCGGGCCCGGGCCGCCGTGCCCAGCGCCGGCCGCCCCCACCGCCGCGTCCCGGTGACGACGGCCGACGGCCGCTCCTTCGAGATGGACCACGGCCACGTCGCCATCGCCGCCATCACCAGCTGCACCAACACGTCGAACCCCCAGGTCATGCTGGCCGCCGGGCTGCTGGCCAAGAAGGCCGTGGAGAAGGGGCTCTCCACCAAGCCGTGGGTGAAGACGTCGCTGGCGCCCGGCTCCCGGGTCGTCATGGACTACTACGAGCGGGCCGGGCTCACCCCCTATCTCGACAAGCTCGGGTTCAACCTGGTCGGGTTCGGCTGCACCACCTGCATCGGCAACTCCGGGCCGCTGCCGCCGGAGATCTCCCAGGCGGTGAACGACGGGGGCCTGGCCGTCGTATCGGTGCTGTCGGGCAACCGCAACTTCGAGGGGCGGATCAACGGCGACGTCCGCATGAACTACCTCGCCTCGCCGCCGTTGGTCGTGGCCTACGCCCTGGCCGGCACGATGGACATCGACCTCTACTCCGAGCCCCTGGGCACCGGCACCGACGGCGAGCCGGTCTTCCTGCGCGACATCTGGCCGGCGTCGGCCGAGGTGACCGAGGTCGTGCAGGCGTCGCTGGAGTCGGAGATGTTCCGGTCGGCCTACGGCCGGGTGTTCGAAGGCGAGGAGCGGTGGCGGGCGCTGCCCACGCCGGCCGGCGACCGCTACGTCTGGGAACCCGACTCGACCTACGTCCGCCAGCCGCCGTACTTCGTCGACTTCCCGCCGGAGCCCGCGCCGCTGGCCGACATCACCGGCGCCCGGGTGCTGGCCGTGCTGGGCGACAGCGTGACCACGGACCACATCTCGCCCGCCGGGTCGATCCATCCCGACAGCCCGGCCGGGCGATGGCTGGTGGAGCACGGCGTCAAGCCGATCGACTTCAACTCCTACGGCGCCCGCCGGGGCAACCACGAGGTGATGATCCGGGGCACCTTCGCCAACCGCCGGATCCGCAATCGGCTGGCCAAAGGCGTCGAGGGCGGCGTGACCCGGCATCTCCCCGGGGACGACGTCGTGCCGATCTACGACGCCGCCATGCAGTACGCCGCCGAGGGCGTGCCGCTGGTGATCCTGGCCGGCAAGGAGTACGGATCGGGGTCGTCGCGGGACTGGGCGGCCAAGGGCACGACGCTGCTCGGTGTGCGGGCGGTGCTGGCCGAGAGCTTCGAGCGCATCCACCGCTCCAACCTCATCGGGATGGGCGTGCTGCCGCTCCAGTTCGCCTCCGGCGTCACGGTGGAGTCGCTGGGCCTGACCGGCGAGGAGACCATCACCATCGCCGGGCTGGCCGGGGCCGAGGCGAAGTCGCTCATCGGGCGCCGCCTCACCGTTGAGGCGGACGGGCGGCCCGTCGAGGTGGTGCTGCGCATCGACACGCCGATGGAGGCCGAGTACCTGCGCCACGGCGGGATCCTGGCCTACGTCCTCCGCCAGCACCTGGCCGCCGCGGATTCGGGCCGCTAGAGGCCATTTCTCCGGAGTTCCCGCTTTGCCGGTTGGCAGAGGTGCCGACCGGCCGGACTGCGAAACACAGGCCCGAGTTGTGGGCGGTGGCGCCTCCTCCGACTCGTTCTCCTCCTTCCGGCGTGCGGGGGGCCATCCGGGGCATCGGATGGCCCCCCGGCGCGTTCGGCGACCGGATCGTCGCTCAGCCGGCCACGAGGGAGGCGATGCCCCACACGGCGATGACGAAGCCGATCAGGAGGTAGGCGACGGTGCGGGCGATCGGCGCCTGCGGGAGCGCGTGGTCGTCCTCCGACCCGGGCGGCGGCGCCGGGGCCCGCCGCCGGATGAGCGCCATCAGGTTGCCGACGAAGAGCGCCGCCCCGAGGGCCACCAGCAACTCCCGGAGGACCTCGTCGTAGAAGCCCATCAGAAGCGGATGCGTTCGCTCCAGGCGGCGACGAGGGCCGGGTCGCCGAAGACGTCGAGGCCGTCGGCCCCCCGCCGGCTGTAGAGGAAGAGTTCGAGGTCGGAGGCCGGGCCCCGCACCGCGACGTCGGCCTTGGCGTGCTCCCGGCGCACCGCGACCCGGCCGTCGCCGCCAGTGGCGATGAGCCATTCGCCGGGGACGTCGGTGGTGTGGAAGTGGTAGCTCGCCGGGAGGCCGGCCAGCCCGTCGTCGGGGCCCGCCGGCACTGCGGCCAGCAGCTCGAGCAGCTCGTCGATGCCGTCGGCGGCCAGCTCCGCCGGCTCGACCGGGCCGGGCCCGCCGGCCGCCGACTCGGCGTCGACCCGGTGGATCGCCGTCTCGTGGGCCATACGCCGGATCCAGCAGCGGGCCGGGGCCGGACCGGCGGAGGCCCACGGCCACCACAGGGGCGCGTCCGGGTCGACCGACTCCAGGGCGGCGGCCACCCCGGCCGCCCCGGCCTCGAACCACTCGACGAGGTCGTCGCCGGCGCCGGGCTGCGGCAGCCCGGAGCGCCGCACGCGCTCCTGCGCCTTGGTCTGCACGATCTCGGTCACCCAGCGGTGTACGGCGCTGATGTGGCCGAGGAGGTCGGCCATGGTCCACTCCGGGCAGCCGGGGACCGGTACCTCCGGCCCGGCGGCGCGCGCCGCCCGGGCGAGGAGCGCCGAGTTGGTGCGGACGGCGTCGAGCCGGTCGGAGATCTCCATGGACGCCGAGGCTAGAGGACCGGCTCACCGCCCGCCGCTCGCCGGGCCCGGGCGGCGGGATCCTGGCGGTAGAAGGTCCGCAGCACGCCGTAGAGCTCCGGCTTGGTCGCCTCGAGTTCCAGGGGCAGGTCGAAGAAGGCCTCCGTGGCCACGGCGAAGAACTCGCCGGGGTCGGTGCCGCCGTAGTCCCGCAGCGGCCAGCCGTATCCCGCCCGCAGCAGGGCCAGCTCCCGGGTGCAGACGTCGTGCCAGGCCGGCCCGTCCTCCCGGTGGTGGAGCGGCGGCGTCCCGTTGATCACGTCGTCGAGCATGTCGAGCTTGTGGGCGAACTCGTGGAGGACGACGTCGTGGCCCCGCTCCGGGTGACGGGCGTTGGCCCGGGCGGCGTCCCAGGCGATGAGGACGGGCCCGTAGTTGTGGTCGGCCAGCCCGAGCAGCGTGAACGGGCCCTCCTCGAGCGTGCCGGCCGGGCCGGGCCGGGGCTCGTGGGAGACGACCGCCGAAGGGTGGACGACGATGGCCTGCACCGCCCGGTACCACCGGAGGTCGAGACCGAGGATCAGGAGGGCCGCCTGGGCGGCGATCACCGTGCGGATCTCGTCGGTGAGCGAGAAGCCGTTGGCCGCCTCCCACCGTTTGCCCTCGACGATCCCGACCATGAGCTCCCCCAGGCGCGCCCGCTCGTCGGCGTCGAGCAGCGCCCAGTGGGCCACGTTCCGCTCGACGATCTGCTGCCAGTCGTCGGGCAGCGTGGCCGCCGGCCGGCGCCTCAGGAACCCCATGTGTCGATCGACCTCCCCCGACCTGCAAACGCCGGGGGCGCGGCGCCTATTTCTTCGGCGTGGCCACGAAGACCGGGATCTGCCGGTCGGTCTTCTGCTGGTATTCGGCGTAGGGCGGAAAGGCGGCGACCGCCCGGTCCCACCAGGTGGCCCGCTCCTCGCCGGTGATCTCCCGCACGGTGACGGCGAAGGGCTCCGGCCCGTCCTGGATCATGACCTCGTCGGGGTGGGCCTTGAGGTTGTGGTACCAGACGGGGTGCTGCGGGGACCCGCCCTTCGAGGCCACGAGCGCGTACTCACCGCCGTGCTCCACCCGCATGAGGGCGATCTTGCGGACGCTGCCGCTCTTGTTCCCCCGCATGGTGACAATGATCACCGGGAGGCCGGTGTCGCGGAGCGTGTTGGCCTCCCGGCCGCCCGAGCGCTCGTAGGCCTCGACCTGGTCGCGCACCCACTTCGCCGCGCTCGGTACGTACTCGCCTTGCAGTGTCATCCCTGCCGCGCCTTCCATCTCGGGTCGCGCCGGTTGACGACGAACGTGCGGCCGCCCCGCCGGACCACGACCGATCCGTCACGCTGCTTCAACGACCGCAGCGAACTTCTCACCTTCATGGTTCTCACCACCTTTCGTCCGCCTCAATCGTTTCAACGTCCTCGTATTCCGGGGCGGCGGCTAGCGGCGGGCCATGTTGGCGAACTTGGTCAGGTGCTCCAGGAAGGCGAGGCGGACCTTGGCCGTGGGGCCGTTGCGGTGCTTGGCCACGATGATCTCGGCCGTGCCCTTCTCGGTCGACTCCGGGTTGTAGGCGTCGTCGCGGTAGATGAAGGCCACGACGTCGGCGTCCTGCTCGATCGAGTTGTGGGCCACCACGCCGTTGGCCACGAAGTTGTGGGTCCCGAGCACGGTGGCGTCGAAGACCTCCTCTTCGCCGGCCGGTTCGATGGCCACGATCCGGTCCCAGGCGACGTCGGACGTCGCCAGGGCGAGCAGATCCTTGTCTCCGACGACCTGGGCGATCGCCTCCAGGCGTTCGCGGCGGGACGACCGCGGCCGGCCGCCGCTGCCGAGAAGGTAACTGCCGCAATACCGCTCACCCACACCGACCGCCAGGTCCCGGTGGCTGAGCCCCGCCCGCGCCATGGCGGCGACGATGCGCGGCCGGACCTCCCACGGGATCGTGTCGGCGTTCGGGTTGGCGACGCGACCCTCGAGGGCGGCGAGAAGCCTTCGGCAGGCATCGCCCCGCTGGCCGTTGACACCGACCACCTCGCAGAATCGCCGCTGGTCGGCCACGCCATAGATGTCGACCTGGTAACAGTCTCGGTAGCCGGCCTTCGACGTCGACTTCACCCGAGACTGAATGCCGAGCCGGAGCAGGAGCAGCCGTACGTCATCGGCGAGCCGCCGGCTCGTGCTGGCGTAATACACCCGCCCGGGCGGCCCGGAGACGTCCTCCGGACGCAACGTCACGGAACCGTCGGTCGCCCAGAGATGCCGCAGGAACGCCGCCACCTGGTCGTCTCGGAGCGAGAAAACCGGGGCGGGGACGAATTTCTCATGGGCTCGCAACCCGTAGACGCCGAGGGTGTCGAGCCAGGCGACGATCGGGTTTCGCCGGCCCCGGGCGAGCCTCGTCGGGGCGGGCAGGGCCAGACGCCAGCAGCCCTTGGCCGGTTCCCGGCGGGCGGCCACTCCGAAATGGGCGGCCGCCGCGCTGACGGCGGCGAGATTCTCTTCGTCGGTGCTCACGTAGAAGAGCGGCTGGTTCCTGCGCATGCTTCCGTCACCGAGCAGGTGCGCCAGAAGCACGACTTCGGGGTCGGGCCATCGTTCCGTCGTATCAGGCGAGGGCACGAGGCGAGGTACGGCGATGCGGTCTCCGGGCACGAGCCGGCCGAGCGGTTCCCACCCCGCGACTGTGCGGAATTTGTGGTTGGCGGTGGCCCGGAGCCGCCGTCCGGAGGCCAGGCGGAGCTCGTAGACCGGCTTCACGCCGCTCAGGAAGGCGTGCGTCAGCGTCGCGGGGACGAGCCGCCACTGCTCGTCGACACTCCAGACGGGGACGTCCCGGACGCCGGTGCGCACGAGCTCGCTCAGCGTGACTTCCGCACCGTCGTCGGCGCGCAGCAGCCTGGTGTCGCCGGTGAGGCAGCCGGATTCCCGGAGGTCGGCGAGCATCGGGCGCTTGTCGGTGCGGTACTCCAGCGAGCGGTTGAGCTGCGAGAGGGCCATGACTGGGGTCTCCAGGTCCCGGGCCAGGATCTTGAGCCCCCGGGAGAGCTCGGACACCTCGACCTGGCGGTTCTCCGACCGGCGGGGCGTGCTCATCAGCTGGAGATAGTCGACCACGACCAGGCCCAGGTCGCCGTGCATGGCCTTGAGGCGCCGGCACTTGGCCCGCATCTCCATCACCGTCAGGTGGGCGTTGTCGTCGATGTAGAACGGCGCCTCGGCCAACCGGCCCACGGCGTGGCTGATCTTCGTCCAGTCGCTCTCGGGGATCCGCCCCGTCCGCAGCAGCCGGGAGTTCACCCCCGCCTCGGAGGCCAGCATCCGCTGGGTCAGCTCCAGGTAGCCCATCTCCATCGAGAAGAACACCACCGGCCGGCGCGTCTCCAGCGCCACGTGCGACGCCGCCCCCAGGGCGAAGCTCGTCTTGCCCTGCCCCGGCCGGGCCGCCACCACGATCAAATTCGACGGCTGGAACCCCAACAGCACCTCATCGAGATCGACATAGCCCGACGGCACCCCCGTCATCGACCCGTCCCGCTCGAAGAGCGCCTCGAGCTGCTCCAGGCTCTCCTGGAGCGCCGGGTAGATCCCCTTCAACGACGACGACAGCCGCCGGTTGGCCACCTCGAAGATCAGCGTCTCCGCCCGGTCCAGCGTCCCCGTCACGTCGTCGGGCATCTCGTAGCCCATCTCCGAGATGTCCCCCGCCACGCTGATCAGCCGCCGCAGCAGCGCATGCTCCTCGACGATCTTGGCGTAATGGGCGGCGTTGGCCGCCGCCGGCGTCCCCACCTGGATCCGCAGGATCGCCTGCTTGCCCCCCAGCGCCTCCAGCAGGTCCGCCCGGCGCAGCTCCTCCGCCACCGTCACCGGATCGACCGGCTCCCCCCGGCCGTAGAGGGTCTGGATCGCCTCGAAGAGATGGCCATGGGCCGGCTTGTAGAAATCCTCCGGGCTGACCGACTCCACCGCCGAAGCGATGGCGTCCTTCGACAGGAGCATCGCCCCCAGCAGCGACTCCTCCGCCTCGATGTTGTGGGGCGGAACGCGCCCCCCCGAAGGCCGCGCCGGTTGCGGCCGCATGTCACTGATCGACTGAACCACCCGTCCGCCTCTTGTCCACCCGCCGTCTGCCGAGGGGCGTCATCGTCGCGTCGGAGCCCTGTGGGGAGGAAGGGGAAGAACCTGTGGATTTGTCGGGGAACTTATCCCCACCCTCGCCGCACGGGGTCGAACATACGTTCGATCATGCTCCCGCGCCGGCGGAACGTCAAGGGTGAAGCAGGCGCTCTACTGCGCGACGACCTCGATCGTCAGCGGGACCTCGACCTCGCTGTGGAGGCGGATCGGCACCTCGTGCGTGCCGAGCGACTTGATCGGCTCCACCGACATCTTCCGCCGGTCGAGCTTCACGCCGGTCTGTGCCTCCACCGCCTCGGCGATGTCGGCCGACGTGACGGAACCGAACAGCCGGCCGCCCTCGCCGGCCCGGGCCCTGATCTCGACCCGCTTGGCCGCCAGCTGCCGGGCGGTGGCCTCCGCCCCTTCCTTCTCCCGCCGGTCACGGACCTGCCGGGAGCGGCGCATCGCTTCCGCCTGGCGCTCGATGCCCGCGCTGGCCACCATTGCCAGCCCCTTCGGCACGAGGTAGTTCCGGGCATAGCCGGGGGCCACCTCCACCAGGTCGCCCTTGTGGCCGAGATTGTCGACGTCGGCCCGCAGCACGATCTTCACGTCTGCCTACTTCCCTAGAACGGCTCGTCGCCGAAGTCGTCGTAGGGCGGGGGGTCGGCGGCCGGTGCGGAGCGGCCGAAGCCGCTCCCGCCCCCACCTCCTCCCTGGTCTCCGCCGCTGCGGCGCTCGGTCTTCTCGACCTTGGCCGTGGCCCAGCGCAGGCTCGGGGCGACCTCGTCGGCGATGATCTCGACGACGCTGCGCTTGTTCCCGTCCTGCTCCCAGGTGCGCTGTTCGAGCCGCCCGGTGACGATCACCCGGGTGCCGCGCTTCAGCGACTCGCTCACGTTCTCCGCCAGCTCCCGCCAGCAGATGACGTCGAAGAAACTGGTCGCCTCGTTCCATTCGCCGCTGCTGCGGTCCTGCCAGCGGCGGTTGACGGCGACGCCGAGGCGGGCGTTGGCCTGCCCGCTCGGGGTGAACCGCAGCTCGGGGTCGCGGGTGATGTTCCCCACGATGGTGATGCTGTTGCCGGACATCTTCTGCCTTCCTTCCTACGATTCCGCCGCGGATGCCGCTGCCGGGGCCGCCCGGGCCTTCAGGGCTTTCTCGGGAATGCGGACCACCTTGTGGCGGAGGACTTCGTCGGCAAGGGAGAGCATCCGGTGCAGCTCCTCCTCGATCTCCACCCCCGCAGTGAACTGCATGAGGACGTAGTAGCCCTCCCAGCGGTGGCGGAGCTCGTAGGCGAAACGGCGCCTGCCCCAGCGGTCGACGCGACCGGGTTCCCCACCCCGGCTGCGGATGAACTCCGCGTAGCGGTCGACCGCCGCCCGGATCGTCTCCTCCTCCAGGCTGGCATCGAAGATGAGCATGACCTCGTACGGCCTCATGGACCGTGCACCTCCT
>Ga0070741_10019103_pt1 | contig 10989 bp, 9 predicted proteins | sample Coa_R1_4_FD_66440 | JGI IMG/M metagenome (GOLD analysis project Ga0070741, IMG submission 66440) | Surface soil microbial communities from Centralia Pennsylvania, which are recovering from an underground coalmine fire - Coalmine... | ecosystem: Environmental > Terrestrial > Soil > Unclassified ...
AGCAAGAATCTTTCGGTCAACCGCGTCCATCGGCGAGATTTCCTTCCGCAGCTCACGAAGCTCCGCACGTCCGGCGACACCGCCGGCGTCTCCTGGCCCTGGGCGGCGCTCACCTCCGTGAACAACGCCGCCTGGCTCACCTACTTCACCCTGTCGCACTACTGGACTGCGCTCGTCCCCTCGATCTCTGCGACCACGCTCGCCGGCGCGCTCGCGGTCATGCTGAGCCTGCGTGTCGACGTGCGACCGCGAGCGGCCCTCGCCGTCGCCACCTGGACCGCGTTCCTCGTCGGCGCCTTCGCGGTCGCCGGCCGCGTCGGCCTCGGCACGCTGTTGATCGGCGCGTTCGTCCTCCAGGTGACGCCGTCGATCTGGACGGCCTATCGCACGCAGCAACCGACCGGCATCTCACGCGGAACGTGGCTGCTCATCCTCGACGAGCTGTCCTGCTGGCTGACGTTCGGTCTCCACCGGTCCGACCCGAGGTTGATCGTGCTCGGCTGCAGCGGAGTGGCGGCCGCCATCCTCATGCTCGCCCGGATCAGTGGTTGTGCAGCGGGAAGCCGCAGGCCTTCGCTGCCCGGACGAACGCCGGCGACTGTGTATCGATCGACGAGGTGAACACGAAGACCGCCCCCTCGATGTCGGAGATCAGCCCCTGACCGCCGAGGACGCCGAGCGAGGGGATGGTGGTGGTCGGGTCGGGGAAGTTCGGGACGCCGTGGCGGCGCATGCAGTGCGCGGCCTTCACCATCTTCGACAGCCACTGTGAGGCGGGATGCGTCCGGGTGCCGGGGAATAGCCCACTGCCCAGGTCCATGTACTTCTGGCACTTCGCGCGCGCGGTTCTGAACGCAGGCGCGGAGGGATCGACTCCAGCGGTCGGATCGAACGTGAAGCCGCCGCCGGCGCTCGGGTCGGGGAAACGAGGCACGCCGTTGGCGCGCATGCACCGCGCGTAATTCAGCGCCGCCTGCTGCGGCTGCGTCTGACTCGGCGCCGCGGCGGTGCTCGTCGCGGCGGCAGCGGTGGTGGCCGCCGTCGTCGTTCCGACTCGCGCGACCGACGGCGCCTTCGACCCGCCGCATCCGGCCAGCACGACCGCGGCCGCCCCCGTGACGAGCAGGCACTGGGCCGATCGACGAAATCGCGCTTGGCGGCTGCTTCTCATCGCGCTGTCTCCCATTGCGCGCACGGTAGGAACCGGCGGGTGACACCGCCGTGGCGGGACGTGTTACGTGGCTGTGACCGGCGGTTGGCATCCTGAGCGGCAGGCACGGTCGAGACGTGAGAGTGCTGGTAGCCGAAGACGACGAGGTGCTCGCCGAGGCGGTGGCCGTCGGGTTGCGCCGGGAAGGCATGGCCGTCGACGTCTCGCTCGACGGCGACGATGCCCGTACACGCCTGGCGCTCACCGACTACGACGTGGTCGTGCTCGATCGCGACCTGCCCGGCACGCACGGCGACGAGATCTGCCGGAGCCTGGTCGCAGAGCGCTCGGCGACTCGCGTGCTGATGCTGACCGCCGCGAGCACGGTCAAGGAGCGCGTCGAGGGGCTCGGCTTGGGCGCGGACGACTACCTGCCCAAGCCGTTCGAGTTCGCCGAGCTCGTCGCTCGCATCCGATCCGTGGCGCGGCGCCCGGCGACGCCGCCGGCCGAATTCAGCTACGGCGATCTGAGTCTCGATCCCGTCGCGCGCGTCGCGTTTCGCGGCGGGCTCCGCCTCGACCTGAGCCGCAACGAGCTGGCGGTGCTGGAGTGCCTGCTGGCCGCGGAGGGGAAGCCGCTCTCGGCCGAGCAGCTGATCAAACGGGTCTGGGACGACGACATCGATCCTTTCACCGGAACCGTGAAGAGCACGATCAGCCGGTTGCGCGCCAAGCTCGGCGAACCGCCGCTGATCGAAACCGTCCGTGAGATCGGCTACCGCATCGGAGGACCCTGATGCGCTTCCCGCGACGCACCGCCCGGCTGCGCCTGACTGCTCTCTACGGCGGTCTGTTCATCGTGTCGGGCATCGCCCTGGTTGCCTCCACCTACATCCTCTTCGAACGAGCGACCGCATTCAGGACGCCGCACCTTCCGAAGGTCCCTACTGCGCCCTCCATCCAGCCGCTGCAGCTTCCCCAGGCGCTCTACCTGCTGACGCAGGCTCAACACCGGCTGACGGATGACCAGCATCAGCTGGCCAGGTCTCTCGTAACGGGGCAAGGGCCGGGGCCGCTGACACTGCGTCTGCCGGAGCTGACGCAGGACCAGCGTCGACTCGGTCAGGATCAGAGTCAGCTCGCACGGACGGTCCGGCAGCTCGAGCAGGTCGAGCGCGGGGTGGCGCAGGCGGGGTCGGTCCAGAGCGCGCAGCGCGCATCCGATTCGCACCAGCTTCTCGTCGACTCGGGCATCGCTCTCGCCGTCGTGGGCATGCTTGCGCTCCTGTCCGGCTGGCTCGTCGCCGGCCGGATGCTGCGGCCCATCCGCACGATCACCCGCGCGGCGCGCAGGATCTCTTCGAGCAACCTGCACGAGCGCCTCGCACTCGACGGCCCGGCGGACGAGCTCAAAGAGCTCGGCGAGACCCTCGACGACCTCTTCGCGCGCCTCGAGGCCGCCTTCGAAGCGCAGCGGCGCTTCGTCGCCCACGCCTCCCACGAGCTTCGAACTCCGCTGACGCGCGAGCGCGCCCTCGTGCAGGTCGCGCTCGGCGATGCCTCCACGACGGACGCGTGGAGGTCCGCCGGCGAGGAGCTCCTGGCGTCGAACCGCCGGCAGGAGACGCTCATCGAAGCGCTCCTCACTCTCGCCAGCAGCGAAAGCGGGCTCGACCGGCGCGAGCCTGTCGACCTGTCGACCGTCGCAGGCACGGTCGTGCGCGACCGACGCGACGGCGACCGTCGCGGGCTCGACATCGACACGAGACTCGAAGCCGCGCCACTCGAGGGAGACCCGCGGCTCCTCGAGCGGCTCGTAGCCAACCTCGTCGACAACGCGATCGCCTACAACGTCGACGGCGGCCGCGTTCAGGTGTCGACCGGCACGTGGGACGGCAGGGCAATGCTCACGGTCACGAATACCGGACACGTCGTTCCGGCGAGCGAGATCGACCGCCTCTTCCAGCCGTTCCAACGCCTCGACCCAAGCCGCAGCACGGGCAGGGACGGACACGGTCTCGGTCTCGCGATCGTCCGGGCGATCGCCACGGCGCACGGCGCCACCGTCACCGCCCGGCCCCTTCCCGACGGGGGGCTGTCGGTCACGGTCGCCGGCGGCTGATCACGCGCTCGCCTCGAGCTCGGGAGACGACGTGCGCAGGATGCGTGCGATCGGTGTCGGCAGCCACCAGTTCCAGCGGCCGAACACGGAGACGGCGGCGGGCACGAGCAGCGCGCGAATGATGGTGGCGTCGAAGAGGATGCCCGCGCCGAGCCCGGTCGCGATCATCTTCACCTGCGTCGAGGGCGCGCTCGACATCGCGAGGAAGCCGAGGAAGAGGATGAGCGCGGCACTGGTGACGAGTCGGCCGGTGCGCCCGATGCCATTGACGACGGCCGCGTCGGTCGATCCGGTCGCGTCGTACTCCTCGCGCATGCGGGAGAGGATGAAGACCTCGTAGTCCATCGAGAGGCCGTAGAGGAAGGCGAACACCATCAGCGGCAGCCAGGAGGGGATCGCGCCGGCGGCCCCGATTCCCCACAGCAGGTGCGAGCCGTAGCCCTTCTGCCAGACGAGCGTGACGACGCCCCAGGCGGCCGCGATGCTGAGGACGTTCAGCGCCACTGCTTTCAGCGGGAGCAGCAGCGAGCGGAACGCACGCGCGAGCAGAACGAACGTCAGCACGGCGATCAGCGCGATCATCAACGGGAAGCCGCCGTACACGGCGGAGCTGAAGTCGTCGTTCTGAGCGACGATGCCACCCACGCGGACGTTTGAACCGACCGCGTGTGCTGCGGTGCGAACGGCGTTCACGGTGGCGCCGCTCTCGCTGGTCGGAATCACGTCGATGAGCGCGTCGCCGGCGCGCTGCCACGTCGCGGTGCGCGGAGCGACGGCGCCGTCCACGCCCGGCAGATCGCGCAAGCGGCCGACGAGCGTGGAGACATCGCGGTTCGGCGCGAGGATCTCGATCGGCGTGAGGGCACCTTGACCGATGCCGGACGCCTCGAGGCGGTTCAGGCCCACCTTCGCGTCGCCGGTCCGGCTGAGCGTGTCCGGATTGCCGTTGCTCGAGTCGAGGTGCAGAGACGTTGCGGCGACGGTCAGCGCGCCGAGGACCGCGACTGCAACGCCGGCCGAGATCCAGCGCCGCCGGACGACGACCTTCGCCCAGCGCGTCCAGAACCGGCTCGCCCGGTCATCCGACCGCACGTGCGGCCAGTCGAGCCGCGGTCCAAACGCCGCGAGGATCACGGGCAGCAGCGTGACCGCGACCGCGACGCTGACCAGCGGGATCAGCATGCCGCCGACGCCGACGCTGCGCAGGAACGGAACCGGCAAGACGACGAGCGAGAGAAGTCCCACTGCAACGGTCGTGCCGCTGAAGACGACTGCGTGGCCGGCGGATGCCATGGCGCGCTCGATCGCCGTCGTCGAGTCGTTCCCGTGTGCGCGCTCCTCGCGCCAGCGGACGACGACGAGCAACGAGTAGTCGATCGCGACGCCGAGCCCGACGAGCGCGATGAGAAAGCCGACGATGCCGGACACCGCCATGAACGTCGTCAGGCCCCAGACGAGCAGGAAGCTCGTCATGATCGAGCAGAGACCGACGAGCAGCGGCACGAACGCGAGCAGTGAGGCAAACACGAACGCCAGCACGACGAGCGCGCCGCCGGCGCCGAGGATCCCCTCCGCGAGGATGCCGAGCCCGCCCTTCTGTCCGCTCGACGCGTTGAGCGCGTCGAAACCGGTGACGTGCACCGATCCACCGGCGAGGCTCAGGTCGCGCACTGCCCCCGCCACCGCCTTCGCGGCATCCGGGTTCCCGCCGAAGCTTCCCGGCTTCGGCGGCGCGTACGCCAGCACGAACGTCGTCCTCCCGTCGGCGGACACGAACGCGCGGCTGCCCGTCGTCGCGTACGAGGCGATCCTCGCACCCGGCACCGCGGCTCCGATCCGGGAGTCGATCTCGTCGAGCGCGGCACGCACGCTCGGGTTCCGCACGGACTCGTGTGCAGGGAGGCCGACGACGGCGACGATCGGCGCGCTGTTGCCGCCGTTGCCGAAGTCGCGCGAGATCGCCGCGTTCGTCTCGTAGCCTTCGCGTCCCGGAACCGAGTACTGATCGCTGAACGCGTTGAACGCCTTGCCGGAGGCGAAGACGCCACTCACGGTCAGCACGAGCCAGAACAGCACGACGAGCTTGCGGTGACGGAGCGAGAAGCGAGTGAGTTGAACGAGCACGCCGCCAACGTAGGCGCGCACTCCCTGCACCCGAAACGCTCCCGGGGAGGAACTTCGCCGTCCTCCCGCGGGGGGAAGCTGATCCTCCCGCCGGAGGACTCGGCCCGGGCATCGCCGAGGCTACCCTCAGTCGCGGAGCTCGTGAACGTCATTCGCCGCAGCCCGCTCGCGCGCGATGCGCTCGTCGCCCTCGTGGCGTACGCGCTGACGCTCGCGGTCATGCACGGCGTGCACGGTGCCAACCGACACCTCGACGCGCTCGGCGGCGTGCTCGCGGCCGTGGCGTGTTTCCCGTTGCTCGCGCGCCGGCGCTCGCCGCTCGGCGTCTTCGTGCTCACGACGGCGGCGAGCGCGACGCTGAACGGTCTCGGCTACGGGCTCGGCCCGCCGTTCGGGCCGACGGTCGCGCTGTTCTTCGTCGCCACCGACGACCGCACGCGGACGCGCATCCGGCAGACCGCCGTCGTGGTGCTCGGCATGTTCGCGATCCACGTCGGCAGCACGGTGATCGCGCACAGCGGCTTCCCGACCAGCCCGATCCTGTTCGGGATCCTCGTCTGGGGCGGCGCCTGGGTGATCGGCGACCAGGTCGTGCATCGGCGCCGGCGACTTGCCCGCGCCGAGGAGGAGCTGCAGCGCGAACGTCGCCTCGCCGTCGCGGAGGAGCGCACGCGCATCGCCCGCGACCTGCACGACTCCGCCGCGCACGCGATCAACGTCATCCTCGTGCAGGCAGGCGCCGCCCGGCTGCTTCAACCGGAGAACCCCGACGGAGCACGCGACGCGCTGGCGACGATCGAGGACGTCGCCCGCGAGACGATCGGCGAGATCGACCAGCTCGTCCGCACGCTGCGCGAGGACACGAGCAACGGCGAGCCGGAGCCGCCGGCCGGGCTCGCGGCGCTCGACACGCTCATCGACCGAAGCCGCACCGCAGGGCTCACCATCGAGCTCGACACCACCGGCACGCCCCGTGTCCTGCCGGCCGCAGTCGACCAGGCCGCGTACCGCATCCTCCAGGAGTCGCTCACCAATGCCGCGCGCCACGGCACCGGAGGCGCCGAGGTCGAGGTCGACTACGGCGAGAACGAGCTCGCCCTCGGAGTGACGAACCCGGTATCGCCGGCCGCGAACGGTCGAGCGGGAACCGGCCACGGCATCCTCGGCATGCAGGAGCGTGCGGCCCTGCTGGGCGGCGAGCTCGAGGCTTCCCACAACGGCGGACGGTTCAACGTACGCGCCCGCCTTCCGCTCCGATGAACGAGCCCGCGGTTCGCGTGCTCCTCGTCGACGACGACGACCTCATGCGCGCCGGGCTCAAAGCCGTGCTCTCGAGCGACGACGGCATCGACGTGGTCGGCGAGGCCGCCAACGGGCGAGCCGCGATCGCGTCTGTGCGCGCACAGCGGCCCGACCTCGTCCTCATGGATGTGCGCATGCCGGACCTCGACGGCATCGCCGCCACCCGAGAGATCCTCGCCGGGTCGGCGGAGACGAAGATCGTCATCCTCACGACCTTCGAGGACGACGACTACATCTTCAGCGCGCTCAACGCCGGCGCGTCCGGGTTCCTGCTCAAGCGAACCAGCCCCGAAGAGCTCTTGAGCGCAGTGCATACCGTCGCAGCCGGCGACTCACTGCTCTCCCCGTCGGTCACGCGCACCGTGATCGAACGTATGGCGCACCAGCCCACCCCCGACCTCGCAGGCGGCGACCGGCTCGACGAGCTGACGCCGCGCGAGCGCGAGGTGCTCGCGTTGATCGCGCGCGGTCTCTCCAACACCGAGATCGCCGGTCTGCTCGTGATCGAGGAGTCGACCGTGAAGACGCACGTGAAGCGGATCCTGATGAAGCTCCGCCTCCGCGACCGCATCCAGGCCGTCATCTTCGCGTACGAGACCGGGCTCACCCAGCCCGGCCCGAAGCCGTCCGGCTAAGAGCTCCTTTCACAACCCGCGTCCACCCGGCGGAGGACGAGAAGATGCTCCTCCGGCGCGAGCAGAGATCCGACCGGCGGGCGACGACACGCGGCGTTCGCATCAGCAGGCTCTCCTCATCGAACGAACGAACCCGAGAGGAGATGGATGATCCACCCAGGAGAAACACTGACCAACCCCGTCACCGGCGAGACGCTGATCTTCCACCGCACCGCCGCCCAGACCGACGGCGAGTCCGTGCTCGTCGAGACGATCGTCCGGCCGGACGGCTTCGTCGCGGCGGCGCACGTCCATCCCAACCAGAGCGAACGCTTCGAGATCCTCGAGGGACGCGTCGCCTTGCGCGTCGGGCGCGACGAGCTGATCGCCGAGCCCGGCCAGGTCGCGGTCGTCCCGCCCGGAACGCGGCACCGGTTCCGAAACGCCGGCGACACGGACGCACGGTTCCTGTGCGAGATCCGCCCGGCACTCCAGTTCGAGTCGCTGATCGAGACGATGTTCACGCTCGCCTCCGAAGGCAAGACGAACCGCAAGGGACTTCCCAATCCACTTCGGCTCGCCGTCATCGCGAACGCGCACTTCGACACCGTCCGGCTTCCGTTCCCGCCCGCCGCGCTCCAGCGCGCCGCCCTCGCACTCGGCACACCGCTCGGCCGCCTGTTCGGGTACCAGGCAACGGCCGCGTCTCGCCACGCGGCCGTTCGACCTCACTCGAAGCCCGTCCGCACCTACGATCGCGGCCGTCCGCACGAGCCCGGCCGGGAAATCGTTTCGTAGCCAATCACTCGGTACCGAATGATTTGGTACCATGCGTTCTCTGACCGCGACAACCGCACCCACAGCCGCCCTCGAGCGGATTCCGCGCCAGGTCTGGATCGTCTCGGCGGTCGCGATGCTCGGCAGCGTGATGTCGATTCTGGACACGACGATCGTGAACGTCGCCCTGGCGACGCTCGGCAAGGATCTGCACTCGAGCCTCGCGACCATTCAGTGGGTCGTCACCGGCTACATGCTGTCGCTGGCCGCCGTGATCCCGGTGACCGGCTGGGCGTCTCGTCGGTTCGGCGCCAAGCGCGTCTTTCTGCTTTCGCTCGTGCTGTTCACGCTCGGCTCGTTGCTCTGCGGGCTCGCGACCTCCATCACCGAGCTGATCGCGTTCCGTGTGCTCCAGGGCATCGGCGGCGGGATGATCATGCCGCTCGCGCAGATCATCATGGCCGACGCCGCGGGCCCGAAGCGCATGGGCCGCGTGATGAGCCTGGTCGCGGTGCCGATGATGCTCGCGCCGACCCTCGGCCCACTGCTCGGCGGCACGATCATCGAAGGGCTGAACTGGCACTGGGTCTTCTACGTGAACCTGTTCGTCGGCGCCGTCGCGATCCCGCTCGCGGTCAAGCTGCTGCCGGCGAACCGCGGGGAGAAGACCGACACGCTCGACTTTCCCGGCCTGGGCTTGATGTCGATCGGACTCGTCGCACTCACCTACGGCCTGGCCGAGGCCGGCACTTACAACTCGTTCGGCAACACACGAGTCTGGCTGCCCATCGTGGTCGGCCTGGTCCTGATCGCCGGCTTCGCCGTTCGCGCGTTGCGGATCGAGCATCCCCTGTTCGACCTGCGTCTCTACCGCAGCTGGCACTTCTCGGCAGCGTCGATCGTGATGTTCGCCCTCGGAGCAGCGGTGTTCGGAGCGATGATCCTGATGCCGCTGTACTGGCAGGAGCTGCGCGGCTTCAGCGTGATCAAGACCGGCCTGCTCACCGGCCCGCAAGGCATCGGAATGGCAGTGGCGATGCCGCTCGCCGGCAAGCTGACCGAGCGCTACGGCGGCGGCCCGGTTGCCTTCGTCGGCGTGCTGTTGACCGCTGCCACCACCGTTCCCTTCGCGCTGATCGGCGCGCACACGAGCATCGTCGAGCTCAGCCTCGTGATGGTCGTCCGCGGCGCGGCGATGGGCGCCAGCTTCATGCCGGCGATGACCGCCGCGTTCGCCACGCTCGATCGCAGCGAGGTCAGTCACGCAACACCACAGCTGAACGTGCTCAACCGCATCGGCGGGTCGATCGGCACGACGATCCTGGCCGTCGTCCTCGCCGGTGGGTTGCGCCATGCACACACCGAGTCAGCCGCGGCCCAGGCGTACGGGACCGCATTCTGGTGGTCGGTTGCGCTGGCCCTCGTCGCGATCGTCCCGTGCGTCGTCCTGATGCGCGCCGAGTCGAACGCGCGCAAAGCGCAGGCAGCCGCCGGCCCCGACGACGCGGACCGCGTCGCGCTCGAGCCCGGTGCCGCCGCGGAGGCAGTCGCGTGAGCCCACACGTCCGCAGCGACGAGGCCCGCGCGAAGAACACGATCCACGACCCCTCGACGCCGACCGGACAGCTCGGCCTGGCGTTCAAACGGGCGATGGTCGCCGTGCGGAAGCTCCGCGGTCGCGAGACCCATCGGCCCGGGAACATCAGCTACGCCCAGTACGGGCTGTTGTTCGGGCTCGCGGGAGCGGGCGAACTGTCGGCCCGAGAGCTCGCGGAGCAGGCCGACCTCACACCGGGAACCGTCACCCAGATGCTGGACCACCTCGAAGCGGCCGGGCTCGTGAAGCGCACCCGCTCGGCGCAAGACCGCCGCATCGTCCTCTCGGAGCTCACGGAACGCGGAGCAGCCGTCGTCGCCGAGCGGAAAGCCAAGATGGAGCCGCGCTGGCACGCCGCCCTCGCCGAGTTCTCGGACCGCGACCTCACCGCCGCAGCGCGCGTCCTCAACCGGCTGGCCGACTACTTCGACGCGCTTCTCGACGACGACCCCGCCGCGCCTGAAGACGTCGAGACGGCGTCGGCGCGGTAGCGCCCGGCCGCCGGCCAAGCGCTGACCGCCGGGTCCCGGTCAAACGCAAAGCTCCGCATGCACGACGGAGCCGAGTATCCGCGCGGCTGTTCGCAGCTCGAACGGAGTGGGCAGCGCGTAGCCGAGCACGAAGGCGGGCGGGCGCGACGCGACGGTGGTGCAGTGGTAGTGCAGCTCGTGCAGGCCGACACCCGCCTGCCGTGCCCGCTCGGCCGCGGCGTGCTCGTCGGTGTCGGCCGGGAGGGTTGCGAGCAGGTGCAGCCCGGCCGGCGCACCTTGGACGACGACGTCCGGCAGGTGCCGCGCGAGCGCTTCGACCAGGATCTCCCGCTTCTCGGCGTAGCGTCCCCGCATCCGGCGCAGGTGACGCTCGAGGCCGGAGTCGGCGATGAACGAGGCGAGTGCCACCTGGTCGAGCGTGGGCGGCGTGACGCCGGTCGCCCGCAACGCGGCGGTCAACTCGTCGAGCATCGGCTCGGGCGGGACGACCCAGGCGATCCGTAGCGCCGGAGCGAGCGTCTTGGCGGTGGTTCCCAGGAAGACCACGCGGTCCGGCGCGAGACCTTGCAGCGCGGAGATCGGGCGCCGGTCGTAGCGGTACTCGACGTCGTAGTCGTCCTCGATGATCAGTGCGTCGTGCTCGCGCGCCCATGTGATGAGTTGCTGCCGTCGCTCGGGGCTCATGACGGTCCCCGTCGGGTACTGGTGTGCGGGCGTCAGCACGACCGCGTCGAGGTCGGCAGCAGCGAGCTCCGAGACGATCAGCCCCTCGTCGTCCACGCGGATCGGCACAGCCTCCAGACCGGCCTGCT
>Ga0070741_10019104_pt1 | contig 10989 bp, 9 predicted proteins | sample Coa_R1_4_FD_66440 | JGI IMG/M metagenome (GOLD analysis project Ga0070741, IMG submission 66440) | Surface soil microbial communities from Centralia Pennsylvania, which are recovering from an underground coalmine fire - Coalmine... | ecosystem: Environmental > Terrestrial > Soil > Unclassified ...
GTGAGCGCGCTGTGAGCGACGTGTTCGAAGAGCTGGCCCGCCTTGGCACCGCGACCGTGTACGAGGCGGGGGGGCGGGCGCCGCTCGTCGACATCTCGCTCGTCCAGGTCGTTCCGGGCTCGCGGGCAGCGGGGCCGGCTCGCACCGTGCGCTGCGGCCAAGGAGACAACCTCATGGTGCACGCCGCGGTGGCAGAGGCTCTGCCGGGCGAGGTCCTCGTGCTCACGATGCCCGACCCCGCGCCCGTGGCGCTCATGGGCGAGCTGCTCGCGACGCAGGCGAAGGAACGCGGCGTCGCGGCCGTCCTCGTCGACGCGGCGATCCGCGATCTCGAGGAGCTCCGGGAGCTCGGGCTGCCGATCTGGGCGCGTTACGTCCGCGTGCGCGGAGCGGGGAAGAGCGCGATAGGCGCGATCGGCGAGCCGGTCGAGGTCGGCGGCGCGCACATCCGGCAAGGCGACACCGTCGTGCTGGACGCCGATGGGGCGGTCGTCGTCGCGCAGGAGCGCGTCGAGGAGGTGCTCGCGGCGGCGCGCGGGCGCGCCGCGCGCGAGCGCGAGAAGCGCGCGAAGCTCGAGGGCGGCGCCCTCTCCTACGACCTCGACGGCCTGCGACAGCTGGTCGAGTCGTGAACGGGCCGCTGCACGACGTGGCCCGGATCGGTCACGCGGAGCTCCTGACACCGAGTCCCGACGAGAGCCTGCGCTTCTTCGTCGACGTCCTCGGTCTCGAGGAGGAGGCGCGCGAGGGCCAATCGGTCTATCTGCGCGGCTGGGGCGACTACCTCCGCTACAGCCTCAAGCTCACCGAGGCGCCGCGGGCGGGGCTCGGCCACATTGCCCTGCGCACGTGGAGCCCGGGTGCGCTCGACCGGCGGGTCGCCGCGATCGAGGCGACCGGGCTCGGAACCGGCTGGACCGACGGAGACGTCGGACACGGCCCCGCCTATCGCTTCACCGACCCCGACGGCCACGTCTTCGAGCTGTACTACGAGGCGGAGCGCTACCGGCCGCCCGAGCACCTGCGCCCGTCGTGGAGAAACCAGCCGCAGCGCTACGTCGGCCGGGGCGCAGCCGTGAAGCGGCTCGACCACGTCAACGTGCTCGCAGCGGACGTGCGCGCGAACCGCGTGTTCGCCGAGGACCTCCTGGGATACCGGCTGTACGAGCGGATCGAGCTCGACGACGGCACGGAGGCGGGCGCGTGGCTCAGCCTCTCCATCGCTGCTCACGAGCTGATCTACGTGCGGGACGCGCACGGCGCCAAGGGAAGGCTTCACCACCTCGCGTTCTGGGTCGACACGCGCGAGGAATGCCTGCGGGCCGCCGATCTCTTCGTCGACAACGACGTCTACATCGAGGCGGCGCCGTCCAAGCACGGGGTCGCGCAGGGCTTCTTCCTCTACGGCTTCGAGCCGGGCGGCAATCGCATCGAGGTGACGACCGGCGGCTACTTCGTCTACGACCCGGACTTCGAGCCGATCGTGTGGACGGAGGACGAGCGCGCCCGGGGCCAGTTCTGGGGCGTCCACACGATCGAGAGCTTCCACACGTACGGCACGCCGGACGTCGTGGGCAAGGCATGACGACGACGGCTTCCCTGCGCGAGCGCCTTGCCCAGCCCGACAGGTTCGTCGTCGCGGCCGAGATCGTCACGAGCCGCGGCGTGATCACCGCGGAGGGCAGCAGCAAGGTCGTGGCGCTGGCGCGCGAGCTCGCCGACGACCCGCGGGTCGACGTGCTCTCGATCACCGACAATCCCGGAGGCCACGCGATGTTCGCTCCCGACGCGCTCGGGACCGACCTGATCTCTCGCGGGCAGGAGGTGATCATCCACCTCGCCTGCAAGGACTGGAATCGCAACGCGCTCGAGAGCCGGGGCTGGCAGCTCTCCTCGCAGGGCTTCCACAACGTCCTCGCGCTCTCGGGCGACTACCCCGTGATGGGGCACCGGGGCCTCGCCGCCCCCGTGTTCGACATCGACTCGGTGGGTCTGCTCAGCCTGTTCTCGGACATGAACGCCGGCTTGCACGACGCGCGGAGGCCGGAGGCGCGGCTCGACCGGACCGACTTCTTCCTCGGCTGCGTCGTCACGAACCACAAGCGGTACGAGCGCGAGGTGATGCCGCAGTACTTCAAGCTGCGCAAGAAGGCGCAGGCCGGTGCGCGCTTCGTGATCAACCAGGCCGGCTGGGACACGCGCAAGGACGACGAGCTGCTGCGCTGGATCCGCCGGGAAGGCCTCGACCTCTACGCGCTGGCGAACGTCTACCTCCTCTCTCGTCCGGCCGCGCGCGCGTTCCGGCAGGGGCGGATTCCGGGCATCGTCGTCACCGACGAGCTGCTCGAGCTCGTCGAGCGCGAGAGCGCGAGCCCGGACAAGGGCCGTGGCTTCTTCGTCGAGCTCGCCGCGAAGCACGTGGCGGTGGCGCGCGGGCTCGGCTTCGACGGGGTCTACCTCGGCGGGCACATGCCCGCGGAGACCTTCGGCGAGATCGTCGACCGCGCCCGCTCGTTCGGCTCCGACGACTGGAAGGCGATCGCGCGCGAGATCCAGTTCGCCGCCCGCGACGAGTTCTACTACTTCGAGCGCGACCCCGAGACGGGGCTCTCGTCCGACGAGGTGAACCGCTCGTATCTCGAGTCGAAGCGACGGCGCCGGACGGATCTGCGCGTGCCGTTCAAGTACCGCCTCAGCCGCCGTCTGCACCAGACGGTGTTCGCGCCCGAGGCGCCGCTCTATCCGGCCGGGCAGTCCCTCTACCGCGCGGTGGACAGGGCGCCCCGACCGGTGGGGAAGGTCGCGCACGCGCTCGAGCAGGTGGCGAAGGTGCCGCTCTTCGACTGCCACGACTGCGGTGACTGCTCGCTCCCCGAGATCGCCTACGTCTGCCCCGAGTCGCAGTGCGCGAAGAACCAGCGGAACGGGCCCTGCGGCGGCACGCGCGACGGCCTCTGCGAGGTCTACGACACGGAGTGCATCTGGTCACAGGCGTACGAGCGGCTCAAGGCCTACGGGGAGGAGGAGTCGATGCTCGACGGGCCGGTGGTGGTCAAGGACAACGCCCTCGCCGGCACGAGCGCGTGGGCGAACACGTTCCTCGGGCGAGATCACCTGGCCCGCAACGGAAGCGGCGACGAGACGAGGAGGTAGGAGGAGATGGCCTACAAGAGCCTGGAGGAGAAGCTGAACGCGGTCGGCGATCCGGTCGAGATGGCGCGGAACTCGCAGATCGGCCCGTACGTCTACCCGGCGGTGCCGAGCGAGTTCTCGAACTGGAGGGACGAGCAGGCCGCATGGCGCGAGACGAGCGCGCTCTTCGACCAGTCCCACCACATGACCGACCTGCAAATCGAGGGCCCGGGCGTCATCGAGCTCCTCTCCGCTCTCGGCATCAACTCGTTCGAGAACTTCGCCGTGGACAAGGCGAAGCAGTTCGTCGCCTGCAACCACGACGGGTACGTGATCGGGGACGGGATCCTCTTCTTCCTCGACGAGCAGAGCGTCCGGCTCGTCGGCCGGCCGTCGGCTCACAACTGGGTGCAGTACCACGCGGAGACCGGCGACTACGACGTCACTGTGAGACGGGACGAGCGGACGGCCGTCAATCCGAGCGGCGGACGAGAGCTCTACCGCTTCCAGGTCCAGGGCCCGACCGCGCTCGACGTGCTGGGGAAGGCGAACGGCGGCTCGCTGCCCGAGATCAAGTTCTTCAACATGGGCTGGCTCACGATCGGGGGGCGCAAGGTGCGGGCGCTGCACCACGGGATGTCGGGCGTCCCGGGCCTGGAGCTCTGGGGCCCCTGGGACGAGCGCGAGGACGTGCGGGGCGCGATCGTCGAGGCCGGGCGCGACTTCGGTCTGCGGCAGGTGGGCTCCCGCGTCTACGCGACGAACACGCTCGAGTCGGGCTGGATCCCGTGCCCGCTTCCGGCCGTCTTCACGGGCGACGAGATGCGGGCCTACAGGGAGTGGCTGCCGGCGGACGGCTACGAGGGCACGGGCTCGCTCGGCGGGAGCTATTCCACCGACGACATCGCCGACTACTACCTCACGCCGCACGATCTCGGCTACTGGCCGTTCGTCAAGTTCGACCATGACTTCGTCGGGCGCGAGGCGCTCGAGGAGATGGGCGACGAGCCGAAGCGGAGGAAGGTCACGCTGGCGTGGAACGGCGAGGACGTCGCGCGCGCGATCGGGACGCTGTTCGAGAAGGGCGACGCCGTCAAGTACATCGACTTCCCGCTGTCGAACTACGCGACGTGGCCGAACGACAAGGTCCTGAAGGACGGAGAGCTGGTCGGCGTCTCGACGTTCTCCGGGTACAGCTACAACGAGCGCTCGTTCCTCTCCCTGGCCGTGGTCGACGTCGACGTCGAGCTGGGCACCGAGGTGACGCTCGTGTGGGGCGAGGAGGACGGCGGGTCGTCGAAGCCGGTGGTCGAGCGCCACGTGCAGGCGGAGCTGCGCGCGATCGTCAGCCCGTGTCCGTACTCCGAGGTGGCGCGCACGTCGTACGCGGAGGGGTGGCGTACGAAGGCGACGGTCGCCTGACGTAGATCGACAGAACCTGTATACAGACGTCAGCCCTACGGGGGAGCAGATGGCCGCGGCCGAGCAGACGACATCCGCCTTTCCGAGTCCGTACGAGATCGCGACCCCGCCCGGGTGCGAGGGCTGGCAGGAGATGTACCCCTACTACGCGGTGTTCGACGAGTCGCGGCGCGCGATCGACGAGAACCGGTTCTGGTTCTGGAACTCGATGCACTTCCCGCTGCCGATGCCCGCGTTCGACGTCGCGTGCATCGACTCGCCGTACCAGGCCGTGGGGGAGTGGCAGAACCGCTTCTTCGCCGTACCTCCGGCGATGGGGATCGACTACCGCATCGTCAACGGCTACGTCTACATCTCCGGGAACCCGGTCACGGACCCGGCGAAGATCGCCGAGCGCGTCGACTACTTCCAGCGCCGAGCGGGCTACTACTTCGAGCACTGGGACGAGCTGTACGCGAAGTGGAAGGAGAAGATGGAGACGCTGATCGCGGAGATCACGGAACTCCCGGTTCCCGACCTTCCCGAGTACGAGCCCGACGAGCTCATGCTCGAGGACGAGCGGAACACCGCCTTCTACGAGATCCTCGAGGCGTACAGCAGGACGTTGCACAGCGGCGACCTGATGTGGCAGCACCATTTCGAGTTGCTGCTCCTCGGCTACGGCGCGTACGTCACGTTCCACGATTTCTGCAAGGCCAACCTCCCGGACATTCCGGACCAGCACGTCGCCCAGATGGTCGCCGGAATCGACGTCCTGCTCTTCAGGCCCAGCGCGGAGCTGCGCCGGCTCGCGAAGCTCGCCATCGACGAGGGCGTGGACGGCGCATTCGTCGAGGGCCGCCCGCCTCAGGAGATCGACGCAGAGCTCGAGCGGAGCGAGGCCGGCCGCGGCTGGCTCGAGGAGCTCGAGCGAACGAAGCACCCCTGGTTCAACATGGCCACGGGAGACGGCCTTTACCACTACTACCGCAGCTGGTACGACGACCCGAGCATTCCCTACGCGTCGATCGCCGGCCACGTGCGCGCACTCAGGGAAGGGGAGCAGGTCGAGCGGCCGAGCGACGAGCTCGCGCGCGAGCGCGACCGGCTCGCCGGGGAATACGCGGCGCTCCTGGACGAGTCGACGCGCGGCACGTTCAACGAGCTGCTCGGGCTCTCGCGCATGGTCTTCCCGTACGTCGAGGAGCACAAGTTCTACTGCGACTACTGGTTCCTCACGCGCTGGTGGAACAAGGTTCGCGAGTTCGGCGCGCTGCTCGCTGGGCGCGGCTTCCTGGAGGACGCGGAGGACGTCTTCCAGCTCGGCCGCCACGAGGTCGCGTCGGCCCTGGACGAGCTGCTGCTGACGTGGGCGACTGGCGGCACGGCCCGAGGTCCGACCTACTGGCCGCCCATCGTCGCGCGGCGCAAGGAGCTGCTGGAGCGGCTCGCCGACTGGACGCCGCCGCCGGCGATCGGCGCGACGCCCGACACGATCACGGATCCGATGTCGATCATGCTCTGGGGGGTCACGACCGACCGGGTTCAGGAGTGGGCGCGCGCCACGGACGGGGGCGGTCGGCTCACGGGCGCGGCAGCGTCGCCCGGCGTCGTCGAGGGCGTCGCGCGGGTCGTGGTCGACGTGGAGGAGATCGCCGCGGTGCGCAACGGCGACGTCCTCGTGTGCCCGATCACCTCGCCGGCGTGGGCGCCGATCTTCTCGAACGTCAGGGCCGTGGTCACCGACATCGGGGGCGTGATGTCGCACGCGGCCATCGTCTGCCGCGAGTACGGGCTGCCGGCAGTCGTCGGGACCGGCCGGGCGACCGCGGTGATCAGGACCGGACAGATGATCCGGGTCGACGGCTCGAGCGGCGTCGTCACGGTCCTCGACGCGTAGTGGCGTACACCCGCCTGCTGGCCGAGCTCCGCCGCACCGACGCCGGCGACTTCGGCGGCAAGAGCGCAAATCTCGGCGACATGCTCGCGGCCGGGATCCCGGTGCCGCCGGGGTTCGCGGTCAGCGCCGACGCGTACAGGACGTTCGCCGCCGCCTCGACGCTGCCGGCCGAGGTGCGCGACGAGCTCGCGCAGCGTTACGGCGAGCTGGGCGGCGAGCGCCCGCCGGTGGCCGTACGCTCCAGCGCGCTCGGCGAGGACAGCGAGGCAGCGAGCCACGCCGGCCAGCAGGAGAGCTTCCTGTGGGTGCGCGGCGTCGATCATCTGTGCGACGCGGTGCGCGACTGCTGGGCGAGCCTCCACACGCCGCGTGCCATCAGCTACAGGGCCGCTCTCGGGCAGCGCTCGGACGCGATGGGCGTGACCGTCCAGTCGATGGTGGACGCCGAGGTCTCGGGCGTGATGTTCACGTGCAATCCGGTCAGCGGCGACCCGAGCATGGTCGCGATCAACGCATGCTGCGGTCTCGGGATCGCGGTTGTGAGCGGCGAGGTGACGCCGGACGACTACCTCGTCAGCAAGGTCACGGGCGAGGTCGTGCGCCGGACCGTCAGCTCGAAACACGTCGAGTACCTCCCAGGGCCGGGCCATGACGGCACCGTGCGCGCCGAGGTCGAAGGAGCGAGGCGGGACGAGCCGTGTCTCGACGACGAGCAGCTCGCCGCGCTCGTCGAGGTCGCGCGGGGCGTCGAGCGGCACTTCGGGTCGCACCAGGACATCGAGTGGGCGATCCCGCGTGGGGAGCGGGCCGTGCTCGTGCTCCAGTCGCGTCCGGTGACGAGGCTGCCGGAGCGGGCGCCGACGCTCACCGCCTCCGCGCTGTCGCTCGTGATGGGCACCTTCGGCGCCGAGAAGCGGAACTGACCCCGCATGCCGCTGAGCGAGGACGACGTTCGCGAGATCCTCCGCCTGATCGACGAGTCGGACCTCGCGGAGCTCCGTATCGAGACCGGCGACCTCTCGCTCCACGTCGTCCGCGGCGACGCGCCCGAGCCGGAGCCGGCAGGCGCCGAGCCGGTCGAAGCTACGACCGACGGGCTCCTCGCGATCGCGGCGCCGATGCTCGGGACCTTCTACCGTGCGCCGGCGCCCGGCGCCCCGCCGTTCGTCGACGTGGGCGCCTCGGTCGAGCCCGAGACGGTGGTCTGCATCATCGAGGTCATGAAGATGATGAACTCGGTCCCTGCCGGCGTCGCCGGCACGATCGTCGAGGTCTGCGCCGAGAACGCAGAGGTCGTCGAGTACGGGGCCGCGCTCTTTCAGGTCCGGCCGGGGCCATGAGGAGCCTCGTCGACATCGTCGACACGACGACGCGAGACGGCAACCAGAGTCTCTGGAGCGCGACGGGCCTGACCACGCCCGACGTCCTCGCGATCGCGCCGACGATGGACCGCGTCGGGTTCCAGGCAGTGGACTTCACCTCCAGCACGCACATGGCGGTCTCGGTGCGCTTCCACCGGGAGGATCCGTGGGAGCGGATCCGGCTCGTCAGCGCCGCGATGCCCGCGACCCCGTTGAGCTTCATCACCTCGGGAATGAGGTTCATCACCTGGGTGCCGTCCGGCGAGGACGTGATGCGGCTTGCGTTCCGCTGCGTCGCGCGAAACGGGATCCGGCGCTTCCAGGTCGTCGACCCGTCGAACGACCCCGCGCGGCTCAAGCGCATCGCGGCGATGGCGCGCGAGGAGGGGGTCGAGGAGATCGTGATCGGCCTGACCTACTCGATCAGCGAGGTGCACACGCACGAGTACTACGCGGAGCGGGCTGCGGCGCTCGCGGACTGTGCCGAGCTGGACCGGCTCTATCTCAAGGACCCCGGTGGCCTCCTGACTCCGGAAGCGGTGCGCGAGCTTGCGCCGCACTTTCTCCGCGCGGCGCGCGGCCGGCCGGTGGAGCTGCACAGTCACTGCACGATCGGGCTCGCGCCCTTCGTCTACATGGAAGGGCTCCGGGCCGGCTTCCACGTCCTGCACACCGCGGTCTCGCCTCTGGCCCGGGGGACCTCGAATCCTGCGGCCGAGACCACGCTTCGGGACCTCGAGGCCGAGGGGTTCTCGCACCGGCTCGACCTCGACGCGCTGAGCGCGGTCTCCGAGTACTTCGACGAGCTCGGCCACCGGAAAGGCCTGCCGGTCGGACAACCGCAGGAGTTCGACGCGACCTATTACCGCCACCAGCTCGCCGGGGGCATGGCCTCGACGACGCAGCGGATGCTCGAGGAGCTGCGAAGGCCCGAGCTGTTCGACGCCGTGCTCGCCGAGGTTGGCCGCGTGCGCGCGGAGATGGGCTATCCGATCATCGTCACACCCGTCTCGCAGCTCGTGGCGACCCAGGCGGTCCGGAACGTGATCGACCCCGAGCGGTGGTCGAACGTGTCGGACGAGACGATCCGCTATTTCCTCGGGCACTACGGCGATCCGGCCGCGCCCGTCGACCCCGACGTCGCGGAGCGCGTGCTCTCGCGACCGCGCGCCCCGCAGCTGCGGGAGCTGGAGCCACTCGACCTCGATCGTGCCCGTAGGCGCTTCGGACGGCGGATCTCGGACGAGGAGCTGCTACTGCGGCTGACGATGCCTGCCGAGCAGGTGGATGCGATCGGCGCCGGCCCGCGCGCTCCCGCCCCCGCCCGTCCCCGTCACCCCGTGGTGACGCTGCTGGAGGAGGTCGCACGGCGAAAGTCGATCCGGCGGCTGGAAGTGCGAAAGGGGGACGAGCTCGTGGTGTGGCGCCGTGCGACTTGACGACGTCGAGGGCTTCGTGTTCGACGTCGACGGCACGCTCGTGCAGCGAGCGGGCGAGGACATCCACGTGCAGCCGGGCGCGCGGGAGGTGCTCGCGAGGATCAAATCGTCAGGCCGCTCCCTCGCCGTCTTCACCAACGGCAGCCACCTGAGCCCCGAAGGGTTCGCGGCCGGCCTGCGCGCGGTCGGGCTGCCGGTCGCCGACGAGGAGCTGCTGACACCGCTTCGCAGCGTGCAGGCGTACCTCCGCGCGAGCCGCCGGCGGTCGGTCTACCTGTTCGGAACCGAGGAGGCGCACGCGTATCTGGCGCAGGCGGGCGTGAAGATCGCCGACGGCCACGCGGACGCAGTCTTCGTCGCGACCCCTGCGGCCGTCGACTTCGCGGCGCTCGAGGCGGCCGCCCGCATCATCATTGCCGGCGCACCGCTTCTGACGGCCAGCTACGTGCCGGCGTACGCCGGTGCGAACGGCCCCATCCTCAGCCGGGGAGCGATGGTGACCGCGGCCCTCGCCAAGGCGACGGGCGCGCGACCGGTGATCGTCGGCAAGCCCTCGCGCGCCGCGCTCCGGACGATCCGCGACCACGTCGGGACGCCGACGCAGAAGCTCCTCGTGGTCGGCGACGACGCCACGATGGACGTCGCGCTCGGCCGGATGGGCGGAGCGCGAACAGTCCTCGTGTGCAGCGGGATCAGCGGCCGCGTCGAGCCCGAGGCGCTGCCCGCGCGCTGCCGGCCGGACGCCGTCGTCGACGGCGTCGCGGAGCTGCTCGACTGGTTGTGAGCCGGCTCGACCCTTCCGCGGATGCGAAGCCGGCGGCCTGGATCGTCGCGGCGCTCGAGTCGTTCGGAGAATCGGTCGTCGGCCTCGTTCCGGCCGGGTTCGCGGCCTACGTACGCGTCTTCCATCCCGCGTATCGGCGAACTCCGACCGGAGGCCTGGCACCTGTTTCGTGGCGGGCGATCGCCAATGCGAACGGCCGCGAGGCCCATCCGTCGATGCAGCTGATCGCGCTGACCGGAAACGCGCGACTCGTCGACGAGGGGCAGCCGGGCGTCTACGACGCCCCTCCGCGCGAGGAAACGCTGCCTCCCGAGGTCAACCGGCCTCTCGTCGACGTCCTGGCTCGTCACACGACCACGCCGGATCGCTGCTGGTTCGCCGTCTGGCACGGACTCGGCGCGACACGGGCGGACGTGCGACAGGCGCCGACCTTCGAGGTGCCCCTCAGAGGCTATTACCTCCTGGTGGGACCCATCGAAGCAGCGGGGGAGTCGGTGTGCGACCCGCCACGGGAGCAGTCGCCGAACCTCTGGTGGCCCGACGATCGCTCATGGTGCGTGGCGACCGAGATCGATGCCAACACGACCTACATCGCCTGCGACCAGCCGTGCTGCCGGGCGATCGTCTCGCGGGCCGATCTCGAGGCTGCGGCCGTCAGCCCGGACGACGGGATCAGGTGGAACAGCGACCCGGTGAACCCGTGGCCCGGGCCGGAGACAGCAGCGCCTCTCAGCTCGTAGAAGGCTGCTCTGTGGACCGCGCGGGCGATCGCCAGCATCTGCTGCCCGCCGCCCGAGAGCAGCCCGGCGCGCCGTGCGCGCAGCTCCCCGAGCTTGGGGAAGTACTCGTAGGCAGCGTCCTCGTCAGCGCGCTCGCCGCGATAGCCGAGCCGGAAGTGCTCTGGCGACAGTCAGGGCGTAGAAGATGCCGCGGCCCTCGGGAACGTGCGCGATTCCGAGCCGCGCCCGGTGC
>Ga0070741_10019105_pt1 | contig 10988 bp, 9 predicted proteins | sample Coa_R1_4_FD_66440 | JGI IMG/M metagenome (GOLD analysis project Ga0070741, IMG submission 66440) | Surface soil microbial communities from Centralia Pennsylvania, which are recovering from an underground coalmine fire - Coalmine... | ecosystem: Environmental > Terrestrial > Soil > Unclassified ...
CGGAGAGTCGTACCGGCGGGCAGCGTAAAAACAAAAGACTCCTGTAGAAAAGGAAAAATTCCCGTCGAGATGCTGGAGCCGCTGAAGATGGCGCAAATGGCTGAGACCAGCTTCTTCAAACCTGAGGGGGGGCAGGGCCGCCACAGGCCGATGACCTGATTAGGAGAAGAAGCGCAGATTCCATCTGGGCCCGAGGAGCAGCCCGCTCCTCAGTTGTTCGAGGCCGGATATATGCACGCGTCTCTTTCTTAAAAGCGCCAGCCTTCGAGAGAGCTCTTGCTATCGGGATGGGTCCATATATGCCCCCCGTTCTGATCGGCCCCCCAATTCTTGACACGCTTTGAGAGTTAGTTTCCGGCAGAATCTAAGACTGCTGTGCGGTCGTTCCTGCTTGTACTCCTTTTGCCAAGCTATGATCTTCTCGTCCTGGTTGGATGTGTACCAATTCGATCTTGCGCTCGATACACAAGCCAGAAAATGCCGCGAGGTCAGTTCCGGCCCATTGTCGCAGCGAATCACCTGCGGGTTGCCGCGCTCGGCGATGCTGGTTTCCAGCACCCTCGTCATTCTTCGGCTGGCAAAACTCGTATCCACCTCCAACGCCAAACACTGGGTCCATTCCATTAGGTCAGAGCCATCGGGGATTCTAAACTTTCGCTCTTTCCGACGCCGCTGGTGCGTTGCAAGCGCGTTTTCGCATATTGAGAGCGAAAACAAATCTAATGGTTCGCGAATCGTTCAGTTCGGGCAGCCAAATCTCAGCAGGGATTGAAATTTCGAAAAGGGAATCTGCCAACCAGTTGGTGATCGCGAAGCGGTGCCGCGGTTGGCGACTGTTTCAGGGCAGCCCGCGTTCGAGTCGTGCGCGGGAGCGTTAGTCCCATCGCCCCTATACACTGAATTTGCATTCAGATTACCGAGGCTTGCCGATGGTGAGCGGCACAGAGATCAGAAAATCTTTATTCGAGACGACCATGTTCGAGGCGGTTACGTCTTCTAAGCACCTCAATTCACCTCGCGATGGACGAAAAGGCACAAAAGCAAGAGCACGGACCATCGGCAGTGCGGATAGGCAAAACGGAAACGATTACTGAGCCACGGGCGACGAACCGCCTACTAGCAGTGGCGAATGCCGATTCGACAGTGCCGCCGATTTCGGATACCGGCAGCATGCCGGTATTCAAATATTCGTTTGCGCTGGCCAACAAGCGCGTTTACCGAGGCGGGTGGTCGCGGGAGGTAACGGCGCGAGAGTTGCCAATCGCTACAGAACTCGCGGGAGTAAATATGAGGCTCGAAGCGGGTGGGGTCCGCGAGCTGCATTGGCATAAATCAGCGGAATGGTCGCTGATGCTTTATGGCAACGCGCGCATCACTGCCATTGACACCGAAGGGCGCAGCTTCGTAACTGACGTCTTCGAGGATGATCTTTGGTATTTCCCGGCAGGCATCCCTCATTCGATTCAGGGAATCGGGCCCGACGGCGCCGAATTTATGCTGGTTTTCGACGACGGCCATTTCTCCGAATATGAAACCGTACTGCTGTCTGACGTGATGGCTCATACGCCGCGGAAAGTCATCTCCAGAAATTTTGGGATTAAGCCAGAAGCACTGAGGGGAATGCCCACAGAGGAATTATTTATCTTTCAAGCTTCCGTGCCCGGGGCGCTGGCGGACGACCGGAAACTGGCCGCTGGAAGGGTTGGACCCTCACGCTGTGAGTTTGCATTTCGCAGTCAACACCAGGCTGCTGTGAAGAAAACGGCAGGAGGAGAAGTGCGTATCGTCGATTCGACCACATTCAAGGTATCAACGACAGTGGCGGTGGCGATCGTGACTGTGCATGCAGGCGGAATGCGGGAGCTTCACTGGCACCCGAATGCCGACGAATGGCAATATTACATAAGCGGCAAAGGGCGCATGACCGTGGTTGGCACGGGCGCACGAGCGCGGACCATGGACTTTGAAGCGGGCGACGTCGGATACGTTCAGAAAACTCTGCCACACTATATCGATAATACCGGGGACGAGGATTTGCGTTTCATCGAGGTCTTCCGGGCAAGCCGGTTCGAGGATCTGTCGCTTGTTGAGTGGTTGTCGCACACTCCACCCGAGCTGGTAATGGCTCACCTCAATATCGATGAAGAGACGTATGCGGCGATTCCGTCAGAGAAACTTGTGATTCTGCCGCGATGATGGCCGCCGCGGGTTCGTAGCCGCCGCTCAATCTGCGCGGTTGTATATGGCGCGACGTCAACAACCAACATATCCCCGCCAGCCTGATATTGTTCGCAGTTTAACCGGAAGTTCCAGGTTTATCCGGCTTTTGAGGCGCTTCCCCGAGCGAGCAGTTTGGGCGATTTTTGTGCTGCTTATGGGCTTCGTATCGATTGCCATCCTGGCAGCGGTCGCGATGGTATCGCATACGCCGTTCGTCTTCCCATCGCTCGGGCCGACCGCGATTCTATTCTTCTTTCATCCGATGTCCGCGAGCGCTTCGCCGCGGCACGCACTTTATGGGCATGCCATCGGGATTGTGTGTGGCTACGCGTCCATAGCGCTGCTCGGTTTGCAGCGAGCGGGGCCGGAAATGAGCGGGATCATCAGCGCGCGGCGTCTGTTTGCGGTGGCACTGTCGTTAGCAGCGACTGCGTTTTTCATGGTTTTGCTGAAGGTTGCGCATGCGCCGGCGGGAGCCACAACATTGCTTATTTCGCTTGGCATAATTACACGTCCGTTTCACTTGCTGGTGATTGAAATCGCCGTAGGTCTGCTCTGCCTGCAGGCCATTTCAATTAACCGCCTGGTCGGTCTGAATTACCCGCTATGGACAGGAAAGGTCGATAGCGCGATGGAACAGGTGACGATTGCTCCGGGGCACGGGTTCATCCTCGAGGAACACAGCGAGACTCTGCGCCGCAAAAAGTAGCGGGGCGTGCAGGCGTTGGAGGGAGCGATCGGCGGCATATTGAATGGCCTCATTCGCGTGTTTAGAATTAGATCTGACCGTATATCCACAGGCGTTCAATATCCACGCCGCTTCAATCGGAGAGATCGAATGCTTGAGCAGGAGTTATTCGAGCTGCTCGAAGGTACAGCCGATGCCGCGTTTTCTGTAACGGATGAAGGAGAAATTTGCTCCTGGAACAAGGCCGCCGAGAAATTATTGGGGTATTCGCGCGCCGAGGCGCTCCATAAAACCTGTCAGGGGTTGCTGCAGGGTCGAGGAACGCTGGGCACCCAGGTTTGCGGCGAGAGTTGCAGCATCCGCGATTGCGCCGCCAAACACATCCCGGTGCCGAATTATGATCTGGAAGTGAAGACACGTTCCAAGCGCCGCATCTGGGTCAACGTCTCGACGCTGGTGTACCAGAATTTTCCGAACCGCCGCCGATTGATTGTTCATTTAGCGCATGACATCACCGAGCGGAGGAAGCATGAAGAACTGCTTCGCAGGGTGGCCACGCTCTCGAAGCAGTTAGCTGGTATTCCCGATCTTATCGGGAGGCCTGCGCCGGTATCTCCGCTTTCGGAACAAGAAAGGGAAATCCTGTACTTGTTTTCTGTAGGAAAAAGCTCGACGGAAATTGCGCGCAGCTTGCGGATAACGCTTCAGACGTTGCGCAATCACCTGCACCACATCAACAGGAAGCTTCACACTCACAACAGGCTTGCAGCAGTCACACACGCGGTGCAGCGCAAGCTGCTCTGAACCCGCCTTTCCCCGACAGATTACCGGCGCGCGATTTCATGATGCGCCAGCCGGTCAAAAGGCATGCCGTAGGCGGTGCAGCAAACGACCGGAGGCACCGGCTCGCGCAGAAGCATTACGTATGTTTCTGTCGAGAGTATAAACGTCCCATTGTCGCAGTGTTGCGGCGCCCCCACGATAAAGCAATTGCGAGCGAAGAGGAAAAGGGATGGGGAGATTTGTGCCTTGCCTTGAATGTTCAATGACGCGGCGGAAGAGGCGCAAGAGAACGGCTGCATTCGCCAGCAGCTTCGTTAAGTGTGGGAGGCGTGAGAAGGGGGGAAGCCATGTGTGACTATTCGCTGATGGGGGTTCCCAACCGTTTGGCGTGCGAAGGCGAAGAGTTGGTTGTGTACGAGTTTCGCACCGGGTCTCGAGGGTTGACGCCGGCTGATGCTCCGCAAAACCAGGCGATCCGGGAAAGAAAACTGGCCCAGAGGTTCCGGTCTCTGCTGAAAGCGCTCTTCGAAGAACCGAAAGGCGAAAAGGTGGCCGTCTGCATTCCACCCGGCGCTCGACTGCTACTGCGTGACATTCCCGAAGACGTACAGAAATCATTTTGCGTGCGCGCTACCGAAGAAGTGAGCTTCACGCAACTGACCGCAAAGGCGTATGAGTATCGCGATGCCTTCCGCTTTACCAATGGCCGGGAAATCCTGCTGCAGCGCCTGAATAAAGGACAAAGAGTCACGGTGCTGCAGGTTTCGTTTGGCGCCGAAGACCCAGAACTGCTCTGGCAAGAAGCGGAGCTATTGAATTTCAGAACGATGAGGATCGACTTCGTTGCGCCAAGGCTTTTCAGATGAATTTCTGCAGCGAGACGAACGCGAGAGACTTATTGCGGAAATCGACTATAGGAGCGCAGTACAACGTAACCATTCATGAACAGGTTCTTCGAAGCTTTTGAGAATATTTTTCGTATTCCGGATCTGCGAAAGCGGATCCTGTTTACGCTCGGCGTACTCGCCGTTTATCGCCTGGGTGCCTTCCTGCCCACACCGGGCGTTAATACTGACGTTCTGACACAACTTTTCCAGCAGAACCAGGGGTCGGTCCTTGGGCTTATCGACCTCTTCAGCGGAGGCAACTTCCGCCGGCTAACGATCTTTGCGCTGGGAATCATGCCGTACATAACGGCGGCCATTATCCTGGAATTGATGACGGTAGCGTGGCCTTATCTGGCGCAACTGCAAAAAGAAGGCGCGCTCGGCCGCAAGAAAATCACGGAATATACGCGCTATCTTACGATCGTACTGAGCGTGCTGCAGTCACTTTCGATTGCCTTCACCCTGCAGCACCAGGCGGGGCCGAACGGTCAAGCGCTGGTTTATAGGCCGGGACTGGCTTTTACATTGATGACGGTGCTTACGCTCACCACCGGATCGACCTTCATCATGTGGCTAGGTGAACGGATAACAGACCGCGGCGTGGGCAACGGAATGTCTTTGATCATTTTCGCGGGTATCGTGGTTGGTCTGCCGAACGGCATCTTTGATCTGATAAATAAGGCGAAGACCGAACAGTGGGGCCCGTTCACCGGGCTGGCGCTGATGGTGCTGGTCGCGTTGATGCTGGGCGTGGTGGCTTTTATTGTTTTCGTAGAAAGCGGCCAGCGGCGCATTCCAGTGCAGTATGCGAAGCGTGTTGTGGGGCGCAGGATCATGGGCGGACAGATGACGTATCTTCCGCTGCGGGTGAATGCCGGAGGCGTTATCCCGCCGATCTTTGCGAGCTCACTCCTCACATTTCCCGGAACAATCGACTTAGTGTTGGGGAAACGCTTCCCGAGTGTCGACCACATGTCGAAGGCTCTGGGGTGGGGCGAACCACTTTATACGCTGGTGTATGTCGTTCTGATCATTCTATTCGCGTACTTCTATGTGGGTATCGTGATCAACCCGACCGATCTTGCCGACAACATGCGGAAAAACGGAGGCTTCATCCCGGGCATACGGCCGGGGCGGCACACCTCTGAGCAAATTAATCGCATACTCCACAGGCTCACGTTTGTCGGAGGCGTTTATCTGGCGGCGGTGTGCCTGCTGCCGGAATGGATGATCGCCGGGATCCACTTGCAGCACCTGCCTGGAGCGCTCGGCGTGTGGTTTGATGAGCATGCGTGGCGCTTCATACTTGAAGGTTTAAATATTTCCTTTTATTTCGGAGGGACTTCACTGCTAATTGTTGTCGAAGTGGCCATGGATACGGTGCAGCAGATCGAGGCACACTTAGTCGTGCGCAATTATGAAGGCTTTGTCAAGAAAGGCAGGTTACGAAGCCGGCAAGTAGCATAATGACGGAAGTGAATCCGGGAAGCCGCTCTGAGCTTAGTCGGGGGATTCGCTGCTGAATTGATAGCGCGCCACGATTTCTTTGATCATCTGGGAACTCGAGTGCGCTTCCGTTGTGGGGATTAAGACAACGCGCCCGCCATATTTCTCGACCTCTTCGCGCCCAACGACCTCTTCCAAACGGTAGTTTCCGCCCTTAACGAGGATATCGGGCATGAGCTCTTTAATCAGGCGCACAGGCGTGAGCTCAGAAAAAATCATCACGTAATCTACTGGTTCGAGAGCGGCAATAATCTTGGCGCGATCGCGGGCAGGGATGACCGGCCGGCCCGATCCCTTTAACTGACGGACGCAGGCGTCGTCGTTGATGGCGACAATCAACAACTGTCCGAGCGCTTTGGCTTTCTGCAGCAACTGTACATGGCCGGCATGGAGCAGGTCGAAACAGCCATTCGTGAATACGACTTTGCGCGATTGGGAACGCGCGAGGCTCACTAATTGCTTGGCTTGTGATAACTCCACAAGCTTTTGTCTGCCCGCGTTTTCATGCTCGTGAATCCATGTGGATATTTCTTCGATCGAGACTGGCGCCGCTCCAAACTTGCCGACTTTTATGCCCGCAGCAATGTTGGCCAGCCGAGCCGCTGTCTCCAGGTCGTGATCGGCAAAGAGGACGCGAGCGAGCATGCTGATGACCGTATCGCCTGCGCCGGTTATATCGAAGACGCCGCGGGCCTCTGTCTGAATGTGGGTTTCAGCTCCTTCTTTGCCGTACAGCGACATTCCTTCTTCGCTGCGGGTCACGAGGATGGCTTCACACCCGGTTCGCGCGAAGAGCGCCAGGGCAGCACGGCGAATCTCTTCGTTATTCCGTACGGGCAGCTGAGTTGCCTGGCTCAGTTCCGCTTTGTTCGGGGTCAGCAAGAAAGCGCCGCTATATTTGGTGAAATCGTGACCTTTGGGGTCCACGAGTACGCGCTTGCATTCCTTTTGCGCTGCATCAATGGTCGTTGTGCAGAGCTCAGCGGTTAGCACACCTTTGGCGTAGTCGGACATAATTACGCCATCCACCATGTGAATGCGCCTGCGAAGATGCTCCAGGAGGGCGCCTTTCGTATCTGCGGCAATCTGGTCCCGAGCCTCTCGATCGATTCGTATTACCTGCTGGCCATGCGCGATGACGCGCGTTTTCAGTGTAGTAGGCCGCTTGGGATCGGTGATCACATCCGCCGTATCGATCCCCGCGCTGCTTGCATTTTTGAGCAGCTCTTCTCCAGCAGGATCGGAACCGACAACGCCAGCGAGAAAAACACGACAGCCCGCTCGGACGAGATTATTCGCTACGTTGGCAGCACCTCCCAATCCGGACTTCTGATCGCGCCAGCTTACAACCTGTACGGGAGCTTCTGGCGAGATGCGGTCGACGGCTCCATAGAGATATTCGTCGAGCATGAGGTCTCCGACCACCAGCACCGAAACCGGTTTCAGGCTGGCCAAGACGCCGTTCAGCGCTTGCCAATCATCTCGATGGCCGCTTCTAGAATTCAGAGAGCCTCCTAAAAGTGTAATGCGCTGGCGAGGTGCCCTGCGGCTACTCTACTTGGAAGATGTAAGCACCGCAATCTCTTGGTGGGCCGGCTGAACCCTCTTCGCAATTTGGTTGCTCGTTCGCACATTGCAGTTGGGTCCGGGAAACGGGCGAAACCTGGACCAGAGGACAGTGTTCGAAAGCTGTCCTCCAGTACGGTAGCTTTTTTCACCCTTTGCGCGAGTTAATAGGGGTCATATATCGATTGGTTAACTCACCGTAAGGTGCTCACTGGTGCGAAGTTCGGTCAGGAGAGCTCAACCATGAACCCCGGCCTCTCAACTTACTGAGACCAACATAACAGCTGGAGCTTCGACGACCTTTTTCGGGTCCGTGTGTCTCTCTGTGCTGCGTGGAGCAAGCGTTCGTTCTCGAAGGAGAACCTATGTTGCGCAAGCTGGAAGTCGCCCCATTCTATGTTGCGGCTTTAATATGCATAAGCATGTTTGCAGCTGCGGATGCGCAGATCCGGCCAGGCGAAGCGGCGCCGCCCGTGATCACACAGAGAATCGATGAGAGGAATCTCATCACGCTACAAGGCACGACCCGCCGCGTCGTCACGCCGGAAACGGACCGCGGCCCAGTGCACGACGATTTCATGCTCGACCACATGTTGCTGCAACTGCGCCGCTCGCCCGCGCAAGAGCAAGCACTTCAACAATTCATTAGTGAGCTTCACACTCAGGGCTCGCCTAATTTTCACCGATGGATCAGCGCACAAGAGTTTGGACAACGATTCGGACTGGCTAGTCAGGACCTCGAAACGATATCCACATGGTTAAGAACGCACGGGCTGAAAGTTAATTTTATCTATGCCAGTGGAATGGTTATCGACTTCTCTGGCACCGTGCGGCAGGTCACGCAAACGTTCCATACTGCATTTCACCACATCCAGTTTAATGGCGAGCAGCACATCGCCAACGTGAACGATCCGCAAGTTCCGGCGGCGCTCGCGCCGGCGGTGGTCGGCGTAGTGTCACTAAATGACGTGAAACCTGTTGCGCTGCACAGAATGCATAAGCTTTCACATAACTACACATTCTCTGATATCTACGGGCCAACATATGCGATGGTTCCCCAAGACCTCGCGACGATATACAACCTGAATCCGCTGTTCAACTCGGGCCTGACCGGCCAAGGTCAGACGATCGTGCTGATTGAGGATACAGACATATATACGGCGGCGGACTGGACGACTTTCCGGTCCACGTTTGGCCTATCACACTATTCGTCCGCCTCTTTGACGACAATTCATCCCGGCCCCGCGACTGGAGTGAATAACTGCACGGCCCCTGGCGTCATCGCGCCAAACGATGCCGAAGCGATATTGGATGCGGAATGGGCAAGTGCTGCGGCTCCCAGCGCAACCCTGCAGTTGGCCGCCTGCGCAGACACCACGACCACCTTCGGTGGACTGATTGCGCTCGAAAACCTGATCAACAGCAACACTCCGCCTCCGCCGATCATGAGCATTAGCTACGGCCAGTGTGAAACCGAAAACGGCGCATCGGCGAATGCGGCGTACAATTCGGCATATCAGCAGGCTGTAAGCGAAGGCGTTTCCATATTCGTGGCCGCGGGCGATAGCGGCGCGGCGGGTTGTGATAACAGCGTCTCCCAAGCCAAGCACGGTATTGGCGTGAACGCGTTTGCATCCACGCCATATAACGTCGCGGTAGGTGGCACAGATTTCAGCGATACATATTCGGGAAGCAATAATCTGTATTGGAATTCAACGAACACTTCCACGTTTGCGTCAGCCTTGTCTTATGTTCCTGAAATCCCCTGGAACGATTCCTGCGCGGGCCAACTGGTCTCGTCCTATGAAGGCTATACCACCCCGTATGGCGCAAGCGGGTTTTGCAACAGTGACATTGGAGCATTCCTGCAGACAACGGTCGCCGGCGGTGGGGGACCGAGCGGCTGCGCTACCGGCTCACCATCCATTGCGGGTGTGGTAGGCGGAACGTGTGCCGGCTGGCCGAAGCCTTCCTGGCAATCGATATTCGGCAATCCAAACGATGGTGTGCGCGACACGCCTGACGTATCGCTGTTTGCGGCCGACGGACTCTGGAGTCATTACTTCGTATTCTGCTGGTCTGACACGGCGAATGGCGGCGCAGCCTGCACTGGCGCTCCGAGCGGGTGGTCGGGTGCGGGGGGAACCTCCTTTGCCTCGCCGATTATGGCCGGTGTGCAAGCGCTCATAAATCAAAAGGCAGGCGTGCGGCAAGGAAACCCGAATCCCGAATATTACCAGCTTGCCGCAGCCGAGTATTCGTCGCCCGGGAGCGGATGCAACTCGAGCAACGGTAACGGCGTGAGCAGCGCCTGCATTTTCTATGACATCACGCAAGGCGACATGGACGTTAATTGCTCCGGCCCTGATTGCTACCGGCCGTCGGGTCCCACGGGCGTGCTCTCGACTTCCAATTCGGCGTACCTCCCGGCATATGGAGCAAATGTAGGCTGGGACTTTGCCACCGGCATCGGCAGCATCAATGCAGCAAACCTGGTTAACAATTGGCCGAGCACTTTCGGTGCGCCTGCGCTGACAATTTCGAAGACACACGTAGGAAGCTTCCTCCAAGGACAGCAGCAAGCCACGTACACGGTTACTGTATCCGACAACGCGCTCTCGGGGCCGACGAACGGAACCGTTACGGTGGCGGAGACGCTTCCGACGGGATTGACGTTGGTCTCGATGAGCGGAAGCGGATGGAGCTGCACGGGCAATACTTGCACGCGCAGCGACGTTTTGATTTCGGGGGCCAGTTATCCCTCAATTACTGTGACGGTGAATGTTGGCGCAAACGCGAGCTCACCGCAGGTCAATCAGGTAAGCGTTTCCGGAGGCGGCTCCGCCAGTGCAAGTGCGACAGACTCGACGACAATCATTGGACCTCCTTCTGCTCCGACGAGTCTTTCAGCAGCAGCATTCAACGGGCAAGTCAGTCTTTCCTGGAATTCCTCGGCCTCAGCAACGAGCTACACCGTGCTGCGTTCGACCACAAGTGGCACCTCTTATATTTCAATTGCGAAGGGTTTGGCTGCAACTGCGTACACCGACACAGCAGTGACGGACGGCACCACGTACTACTACGTTGTTCAGGCCGTTAATGCCGCGGGTACGAGCGGCAATTCCAATCAGGTGTCAGCGACGCCGGCGATACTGTATTCCTGGCCAAACGGGTATGCCTTCCGCCGTGCGATCACTATTAATCACACACAGGTTGCCAACACCGATCAGGTGAATTTCCCTGTGCTGATTGCCGGGACCTATTCGTACCTGGCGACACTTGCGAACGGCGGGTGTGTGACCAACGCCAATGGCTACGACATTCTGTTCACCTCGGAC
>Ga0070741_10019106_pt1 | contig 10987 bp, 7 predicted proteins | sample Coa_R1_4_FD_66440 | JGI IMG/M metagenome (GOLD analysis project Ga0070741, IMG submission 66440) | Surface soil microbial communities from Centralia Pennsylvania, which are recovering from an underground coalmine fire - Coalmine... | ecosystem: Environmental > Terrestrial > Soil > Unclassified ...
GGATTTTTGTGCCATTCGCGACAGTAAAAGATGGTTACGGAACACGACAGAAATGCTCAAACCCGATCCACCGATTCCGGCCCTCCACGAGCGCGACCTGGCGCTGGCGGATGCGGTCTCCCGGAAGGATCGCAAAGCCACCGCTGAGTTCGTCGAGCAGCATGCCGACGCCGTGTATGCCTACGTCCTTGTTCGAGTCCGGCCCCGTGTCGCCGACGCCGAGGATCTGGCGCAGGAGGTTTTTCTCGCGGCCTGCCGGAGTATCGCCGACTATCGGGGGACTGCGTCCCTGAGGGCCTGGCTGCTGGGCGTCGCAAGGCACAAAGTGGAGGATTATTACCGGGCCCGGGTGGGCGAATCGAACCTCGACGATACGGTAGCCGAGATCTCCACCGATGTTCCTCTCGATTCGCTGCTCGATGGGCAGCGCCTGCATGCCAGAATCAGGGCAAACCTGGACCGTCTGCCGGAACAGTATCGACTCTTGCTCAAGTGGAGGTACTGGGACCAGCGAGGAACCGCTGAGATCGCCACGACGCTCGGGCGGACACCCAAATCCATCGAACGAATGCTCGCCCGGGCCCGCGAACGTTTCCGTCGCGAATGGGAGACCTCATGAGTGAAAGAAAGCGGATTGACGAACTGATCGCTCTGGCGGCCTCGGCGGAACAAGGACCGGCACGCGCACCCTCGACGCTGAAATCTCGAATTTACTCGCGCTTGGTCCAGGACCAGGCCACCCATGGACCGCTTCTCAGCCTCACCGAAACAAAAGCGTCAGGCCAGCAGCTCTGTGTTTTCGAAGAGCTCGTGCGCATCGCACCCGTAGGCGAGGCGGCAAAACGGAAAAACTACTGTCGCGTTTGTCATGCTCGCGTAGCCGGCGAACGAATCGAACACGCGCCCATTTACTGGCCGAACTGCCCGTATGTGCGGTTCCAAGATCGGTAGTGTTGAGGCTGAACAACCCTAGAAGTACTTCACAAACCCGACGAGATTCTGAAAATTCGCGAGCCTCCGGAAACCCGGCGGATCCAGAGTCGCGCTAAGGGGGTTCGTGGTGATCGTTTCGCTGAAGCTATAGCGGATTCCCCACCCGCTCCGAAGGATTAGATCGATTCCCACGGCGACCCGCAGTGGTAATTTCACCGCATCGACTTGAGGCGGAACCGGAGCCAGTTCTCCCCGCGCCGGGCCGGAAGCCGTGCTGCGAAGCCGCACGAATCCACTCCCCGCCGAGAGATACGGCCGGATACGGCTGCGCAACGGACGAAAATAGAGCAATGCGTCGGCGATGCCCGCATTCTGTGAACTGTGCCGATCCTGCTGCACGCTGACGGTCCCGGCGATCTCGGAGACTGTCAAATCATTTCGGTTCCACATGTAATTGGCTTGCAAGCTAATCCAGTTGTTCAGGTGCAAGCCGGCGGCGAGATTCAGAGCCGGGCCGTCCTCGGGATTATAGAAAGATGCGGCGGTCCCTGAATCGAGCCGCGCAATGGAGTCGGCCGAAAGCGTGGAGACTCCACCGATCGCGGTGACGAAGTAGTGCTGCGCCAGACATCCGGGAGTTGCGCACATTAGCCACAGCGGAAACAGACGACTTCCAAGCCGGCCCTTGCGACGCGCGCGGTGCCCGGTCAAAACAGGAGCGTGAGCGTGATAGGGCATTTTATGGACGTGCTTCTTCTAAAATATTGCAAGCGACGGATTCATCATTGTTACTTTTTCCGGGCCGTACTTCACGCTTTCGTGACGTTTCCGTCGCTCTGGCCAGCGGGCTGAACGGCTATACAGATACCGGTTCGGTCTCGTCGGCGGTGAAGTAGGCGCAGTCGGGGTGGTGAAAGACCAGCGCGCTTACACTGGCTTCCGGTTCCATCATCATGCCTTCGGTGAGCGCGACGCCGATTTCTTCGGGAGCTAGCAAACGGAATAGCCCCTGCTGATCGTCGAGGTTGGGACATGCCGGATATCCGAAGCTGTACCGCTTGCCGCGGTATCGCGACGTAAACCGTTCCTGCATCGTCAGTGGCGGCGGGTCCGGGAATCCCCAGTCCTCGCGGATGCGCCGGTGCAGCCATTCTGCGCAGCCTTCCGCGGTCTCCAGAGCCAGCGCCTGAATGGCGTGCGCTTTGAAGAACTCGCCGGCCTCTTTCCACTCTTCGGCCTTCTGGCGGATACCGGCACCGGCGGTGACCACGAACAATACCAGGTGGTCGCGCCGGCCTTCCTCTGCTTCCAGAATGTAGTCGCTCAAGCACAGGCCGTTTTCCCGCCGCTGCCGGCCGAACTGGAACGTGTGAATCGGCGATTCCCCGCCCGGCGCAAACAGGCGGATGGCATTGCCGTCGCGCTCGGCTTCCAGAAATTGCCAGACCGCCTTCACTTTCATGAATCCCATCGCTTCCTGCTGCACGGCATCCATTTTTTGAAACAGTTCCACTGCTTTGGGCTCATGCTCGGCCAGGTTTTTTTCGAAGTTGCCCTTGTACCCCAGGTGGCGGCCGTAGAGCATGTAGGGATTCATGTAGCTCCACACCTCGGCCAGATGCGGCACGTCCCGCACTTTGCGGTTGAGGTAGGGCGCGGGCGGAATCGGGATATCGAGCCGAACTTTCTCGCTGCGGGCGGTGCCTATCGCGATCGGGGCCTCTTCCAGGATGACGGGTCGGACCGTACTCTCGGCCGCGCGACCGGCGGTGAGCACGGCTTCGCGTTCGACCGGATCCATGAGCCGGTTCAAAACCCGCAGGCCCGCCATCGCATCCTTCGCGTAACAGACCGCCTCGCCGTACGCCGGCACGATTCGCGTACGCGTGAATTTCTCCGAAAGCGCCGCCCCGCCCACCAGCAGCGGAATGCGGATGCCGGCGGCCTGAAAATCGCTCGCCGTGGTGACCATCTGGTGCGTGCTCTTCACCAGCAGGCCGGAAAGTCCGATGGCATCCGGCTTGTGCTCCTGGTACGCCGCAATCAGGGCTTCGGGCGGCACCTTGATGCCCAGATTGATGACGCGGTACCCGTTGTTCGACAAGATGATCTCGACCAGGTTCTTGCCGATATCATGCACATCGCCTTTGACGGTGGCGAGAATCACTTTCCCGCGCGTCGCCGTCTCCTCTTTTTCCATGAACTGCTCGAGGTGACTAACCGCGGCCTTCATGGCTTCCGCCGATTGCAGCACCTCGGCCACAATCAGCTCATTGTTGTTGAACAGCCGGCCGACTTCGGCCATGCCCGCCATCAGCGGCCCATTGATGATCGCGAGCGGCCCGGCGCCTTCGGCGAGCTTGCGGTCGAGATCGGGGATGAGACCGTCCTTAGTGCCTTCGATGATGTAATGCGCCAAACGTTCATCGAGCGGCAAGTCCGCGGCGCGCCGCTTCTCGCGCGTGCCGGCCTTGCGGAAATACTCCGTAATGGCCGCGATGTGAAACTGGTTGATGGCGATGCGCTGTTCCAGAGACTGCGCCCGCCAGTCTTCGGGCGCCGTGCGCAGAGCGAGATCCGGGGCGTCGACCGGCGGGCGATTGAAAAGCAGGTTCTCCGCGAGGCGGCGTTGATCCTCGGGAATCGAGGCAAACCGCTCCAGCTTTTGCGCATTGACGATGGCCAAGTCGAGCCCGGCCTTGGTGCAGTAATAGAGGAAGACCGAGTTGACCACTTCGCGTGCCGCTGCCGGCAGCCCAAACGCCACGTTGGAGATCCCCAGCACGGTTTTGACTTCCGGCAGATGCTCCTTCACCAAGCGGATGGCTTCGATGGTCTCCACGCTGCCGCCGATGTAATTGGCATCGCCGGTCGAGCACGGGAATACCAGCGGGTCGATGATGATGTCTTCGCCCCGGATACCGTATTTTTCCGTGAGCAGCCGGTAGGAGCGCTCAGCTACCGCCAGTTTGCGCTCACGCGTGAACGCCTGCGCCTGGAGTTTATCCTCATCGATGCAGCCCACCACCAGCGCCGCGCCGTACCGCCGCGCAATCGGACACAAGCGCTCGAACTTTTCCTCCCCGTCCTCGAGGTTGATCGAGTTGATGATGCTCTTGCCCTGGCAGTACGTGAGCGCCAGCTCGACCGCCTGAGGATCGGTGGTGTCGATCATCACCGGCGCTTTGATCTTGCGGATCAGGCTTTCGTAGAACGGCGCGATATCCTGCAGCTCTTCGCGCTCCGTGCTTTGCAGGCAGACATCCACAATGTGCGCGCCGTTCTTGACCTGCCAGCGCGCAATCTCGGTGGCCTCGTCCCACTTCTCCTGGGCCACGAGGTCCTTGAACAGACGCGAGCCGATGACATTGGTTCTCTCGCCGACAATCAAGGTGCCGCTGCTGGGATCGGCTTCCACCAGATCGATGCCGGAATAATACGAACGCCGCGCGCGCGCTTTCCGCGGCCGCGGCCGCTTGCCCTCGGCCATCTGCGCGATGGCCTGAATGTGCGCATCGGTCGTGCCGCAGCAGCCGCCCACGATATTCAGCCAGCCGTTGTCGAGAAAGCGCTCGAGCTGCCTGGCCAGCGAATCGGGCGTCTCCAGATACTTGCCTTCTTCGTTGGGAAGGCCGGCATTCGGATGGCAGGAAACCCGCGTCTCGGCCATCTCGCTGATGGTGCGCAGATGATCGGTCATAAACTCGGGGCCGGTGGCGCAGTTGAGCCCGATCGCGAGCAGCGGTGCGTGCATGATCGACGCGCAGAACGCATCCGCGGTCTGTCCGGCCAGCATCGTCCCCATTGCCTCGATGGTTCCCGAAACGATAACCGGAACGCGCCAGCCAAGTTCGCCGCTTAGCCGCCCGATTCCCAGCAGCGCCGCTTTGACATTGCGCGTGTCCTGGCACGTTTCGACCAGCAGGAAATCGGCGCCGCCTTCTACCAGCGCCTGAGCCTGGGCGTAATAATTCTCACTGAGCTCTGGAAAAGTGATTCCGCCGGTTACCGTGATGGCCTTGGTGGTCGGCCCCATGCAGCCGGCCACGAAACGCGGCTTGGCGGCCGTCGAGGCCTCGTCTGCTGCCTGCCGGGCCAGTTGCGCCGCCGTCCGATTCAACTCACTGGCGGCATCTTGCAGCCCGTATTCGCGCAGCACCAGCGCGGTGCTGCCGAAAGAATTGGTCTCGACCACGTCGGCGCCGGCCCGAAGGTAAGCCCGATGAATATCCAGAATGATGTCCGGCCGCGTCCGGACCAGATTCTCGTTGCAGCCCTCCAGCGCGGCCCCGCCAAAATCCGCCGCCGCCAGGTTCTTCTGCTGCAGCATCGTCCCCATCGCGCCGTCCAGCACCAGGATGCGCTGCTCCAGCACTTCCTCGAGCGCTCGCTGACGATCCGAGGGGGTTGCCATAACAGACCTTTGACTCAGCTTAGCAGGCTGAACCCGATTTGTTCCTCCGGAATGCTGACTTTAGCAGTACTACTACCGGCCAGGAGCGCCGCGCGTTATGCTGAGCACAATGGGATCTCGAATTCTGTGCCGTATCGGGGTGACGCTGCTGATCTTCTCGGCTGCCGTGCCCGTCTGGGCGGACACGCAATTCCGCGCCCGCAGGATGACCCGCTCGGATGTCCCGCTCGGCCGCGGCCAGTGCGACATCTGGCTGTATGTCGACAACGAGCTCGAAGTTTCCGTGCGGGGCGATCTGGTTTCCGTTCGGACCATTTCCGGCCGCGAGAGCCGCGACGCCGGGTCGGAATGCAACGAACCGCTCCCTTACAACGACGTTGCGGGTTTCCGATTCGAAGAAGCCGACAGCCGCGCCGAGATGCGGCTGATCGCGGAACCGTCGCGACGCAACAACTATCAGGCCGTGGTGCGCATCCGCGATCCTCAGTCGGGCGACTGCCGTTGCCATTTCCGGCTCACTTGGGACATGACCAGCGGCGGCGATCGGACCCGCCGGGACTCCGGGGATTTCCGCCGTGACGGCGATTTCCGTCGCGATGGCGACTTCGATGATCGCCGCGGCGGCCTGGCCTGGAACAACACGACGCATTTCGCCGGCCCCGGCCGCGGCTCATCCACTCTGAGCGGCTATGGGACGCAGCCGCTTTTTGACGTTAGCGTCGATATCGACCGCGGCAACCGGATCATGGTGTCGTTCCGAACCGATAGCGGCCGGCGGTTGAGCTTTTCAGGCTCGGTCATCGGGGTCGACGGCGATACCCTGCGAGCAGACGTCGCGACCGACGACCAAGCCCGCCTTCGCGGCTCGATGTTTTTGTCACGCAACCCTCGCGGCGAAGTGTACCGGATCACTCTCGAGGCCACAAACGGCCAGGACCGTCTCGGCGTCGATTGGAGCCGCCGGTAATCCCCTATTTAGAGTAATAGAGTCCGATTGTAGATATTTCGCTTTCCTTGGGCGATGAAATATTCTACAATGCTGACTATGAGGATATTAACACCTGCATATCTCATACTGCCCGTCGCTCTCGCGGTTGGCCTTGCTTCCGCCCGTGCCGACGAGCCCACCAAGACCATTAAGCGGGTCCCTGTTACGGACGCCGCAACGATGGACGGCCAGCAACTGTTCACGCACTACTGTGCCGTCTGCCACGGCACCGACCTCAAAGGCACTGGACCGGCGGCCGATGCCCTCAAGAAGAGGCCGGCGGACCTGACCCAGATCACTCGGAAATCGGGTGGCAACTTCCCCGAAGTCCATGTAATTCGCGTTATCAAGGGGGCCGACGACACCATCGGCGCTCATGGATCCCGGGACATGCCCATTTGGGGTGAGCTGTTCACCTCATTAAAGAGCAAGGAGACCGCCGAGCTCCGGGTGAACTCCCTAATGCGGTATATCGAAGGGGTTCAGGCGAAATAAGGACTACCGGATTGAGCCCTTTTCAGCGGCATCGATCGAGACACGGTTTTCGTCAAGGATGCTACCGATGGCGCGCTGAAGCGCAGCGCGAGCCTTGACGTAAGCGCTACGGGCAGCCACTTCGGTCGATCGAGCCTGGGCCAGCTGGCTTTCGTACTGGATTACGAAAAAGCTGGTCGAGGCGCCGACATCGAACTTGGCCTGCTCGATCTGTAGTGATTGTTCCTGAAGCGCCCGCGCTTGGGCCGCCGCTTCTGAGGAAGCGCGGGCACGACGCATGGCAATCAGGGCATCTTCGACTTCGAGGCGGGCCTGGTTCTCCAATTGGCGCAACCTGACCTGCGATTGTTTGACCTGGATCTCATCCCGGGCCAGGTCCGCCTCGGCAATGCGGTTGTGAATGGGCAGGTTTAGCTGCAGACCGATTCCGTAGGTCGGATACTTGCGGGAAAAAATCTGGTCGAGGACCCCGCCATAGCCTCCGATCAGAGCCGGGTCCGCGGTAGGCTGGAGCGGATTGAGGGCGCCGGCCAAGCCGTTGTTTTGCACTACTCCGAGCAGATCGACCTCGGGTCTTGTGGCGCTTTTGGATCCCTGTAACCCGATTGTTGAGATATCGATCTGTAATCGTGCCTGCCCCACGTCAGGGCGGTTCGACAACGCCTGCGTGATCAAATCCTGGATCGGTTGGACGTTCTCCTGAGCCGGGATCTCCAGCGTGTCGGTGGGCAGAATGCGCGCCGCCCGCACCAATTCGTCTTCATTACCTTGCCGGGTGAGTACGTTCTTCAAAATCGCTTCCTGCTCTTCCAGCAAGCCCTGCGAATTCACCAGGTCCTGCCGCGTGGAAAACACCTGCGCATTGGCGCGCGTTTCTTCCACCGGAGCCAGCGTGCCCTCCTCCACCTGAGCCTTGACGTCAGCAAGCAGCTTTTCGGCGAGTGTCACCGATTCCTGTTTGACCTTCACATCTTCAGAAAGCGCCACGAAATCGGTATACAGCCGAATCACGCCATACACCGTGGCGATGAGTTGCTGGCGAAACAGCAGGCTGCCGATCCTCTGCTCATCTCCGGCAATCCGGATAAACCGGCGGTTCAGGCTCCGGCCGAAATTGCGCAGCAAGGGTTGCGTGATGTTCAGGCCAAGGCTCGAGCCGGTATAGGGATTATAGGCGGAACGAACCGAATTCACCGACTGGTGATTGTTGTTGAACGACAGGTTCGCAGTCGCACCCGTGGAGAAGCCTTCCTGAATGCCGGCATTGCCCAAGAGGCTGTTCGTGACTAGCGACGGAGTGCCGGTGGTGAAGCTGCTGCTCTGTGGGGTTGTCTGGTGGCTCCAGTTCCATTGGCCGACGATGGCCGGGTCATAGATCGGAATCGGGGTGCCGATCGACTGCGGAATTGTCCCCTGGATCGACAGATTCGTCAGCGGGGCGGCGAGCACGCCCAATTCCAGCGCGTTCGTCGTCACCGAAGAACCCGTCGTCGCCCTCAGGTTCGCGGTCGGATTCGTTAGCACCGGGCTCAGCGGCCCGCCCACGCCGGTGGGCACTTCAGCCAGCGTGTAATTGAGCCCACGCACAATGCCGCCGCCTTTGGCGCGCAACACGTCGGCATCCGCGGCGGGCACGCTAAACCGCTGCAGTTCGACATCCAGATTATTCTCGATGGCCAGCGCCAGGGCATCCTGCAAGGAGAGATACATGCTACCTGCGCGGATCAATTCGTGAACGCGCGGCGAGTTCTGAAAACTGAGCGGGCGCGACTGGCGGGGGAGGCCGGGTGGGGGCCCGGTCTGGTTGTTGACCTGCGCCAAGCCCGGAGCTGCGCAGAAAACGCCTGTCAGCAGCAAACTGAAACCGAATTTTTCCATCTTGACTATTGTCTCTAGGTGCGCCGGGCCGGCGAGGCGCCTTCCTGCTGAACAGGTTTCACTTTAACGCCTTCGCGAACCGAATCGCTGGGATTGACTACTAAACGCTGCCCTTCCTCGAGTCCCGAGAGTACTTCGAGGCGATCGCCGTAGTCGCGGCCCAACAGGATACGCGTATAGTGAACCTGACCGTCCGGATTCACTACCGCTACCTGAGTTCCGTCGGCGCGTACTACCAGAGTGTCACCGGGAATCAGCAGCGGCGGCGTTTTACGGAGCACCTGCAGATCCACCTGCGTGAACATGCCGGGCAGCAGGGTCCCATCGGGATTCGGCACTTCGACTTCGGTGAGCAAGGTGCGGCTGGCTGGATCCAGCGCATTCGAGGTGCGTGTCACGATCCCGGTGAATTTCCGGTTCTGCAATTCGGAAAACTGCAGAGTTGCCGTCTGTCCCAAGCGAACCGATTCGGCCTCTGACTGCGGGACGTTGATGTACGTCCGCATGCGCCCGGTCTGCGCGATGCGATAAAGCATCGTATTTGCTTCGTTAATGAGCGCGCCCGTATCCACGTTGCGAACGGTAATGACGCCGGCGAAGGGCGCCTTCACGGTGAGGTACCCCTTCAAATCCGTCAGCCGCGCGAGATTGGCCTGGACGGCCCCGACGTTGCTGCGCGCGGCAGCCACGGCCTTTTCCAGCGCTTGCACGTTCGCCTGCTGGGCTGTGTACTGCGCCTGATAGACGTCGTTTTCCTGTTTCGAGACAGCTCCGCGCTTCACCAGGTTCTGCCAGCGCTCCGCGGTCACTCGCGCCAGTGCTTCATTACTGCGTCCTTGCTCGAGAGCCGCCTCGGCTTGTTCTACCGAGCTCTCGGCCTGTTGAATCGTCGCCTGGGCCTGCCGGATCTGTTGATCGAGCTCGGGAGCTTCGATCTCACCCAGCACCTGCCCTGCCTTCACGTGATCGCCAATATCGGCGTATCGGGCCTTGAGATATCCGCTGGCCCGCGCCAGCACCGGAGCCTCGGTGACCGGCTGAATGTTACCCGGCAATACGAGCTGAGTGCGATTAGAACTGCGGGTGACCGGAGTCACCGTCACCACCGGCAGGCTCTGGATTTCTTCATTGGCCTCCGCGGCAAGCACCTGCTGCCTTCGCTGCCGCGGCAGGTACCCGGCAAAGAATCCGGCCACGATGAGACCCAATATCAGCAAACCGAGAAACCACAACGTGCGGACAGCCGGAGCCGATTTCGAGCCCGGCGCGCCTCCGGGTCGGACCCTTCGCTGCTCTTCCAAACGCCGACGCAGATCCTCGATTTCCGCCCGCAACTGCTGTTCAGTTGACTCGATCTCGTTCATCTCAGGTCCTCACGAAGGCTCATTTCTTCGCGGAAATAATCCTCTTCTTCTCTCGCCAGCTGGTGTTCAAAATCCACCGGCGTTTTCTTGCGCAACAAGCTGTAAATCAGTGGAACGATGAACAGCGTGGTTACGGTGGCAAGCAGCAGCCCACCGATCACGGCCCGTCCGAGCGGCGCGTTCTGCTCCCCGCCCTCGCCCATTCCGATCGCCATCGGAGCCATCCCGATGATCATGGCTGCGGCCGTCATCACAACCGGCCGGACGCGCGTATACCCGGCGGCCAACGCCGCCGACCGCGAGTCGAGGCCCTCGGCCCGCTGATCGTTCGCAAATACTACTACCAAGATACTATTCGCGGTCGCTACTCCGATGCACATGATCGATCCCATCAGTGACGGCACGCTGAACGTGGTCTGCGTAACAAACAAAATCCAGACGATTCCGGCCAGAGCGCCCGGCAGCGCCATCAGAATGATAAACGGATCCAGCCACGACTGAAAGTTCACGGCCATCAGCAGATAAACCAGTATCACCGCGAACGCGAGCCCGAGGCCCAGGCGGGTGAAGGAGCTCTGCATCGTGTCGTACTGCCCGCGCACTTCAATACTGGTACCGCGCGGCACTTTCCGGGACTCTTCGGCCACGATCTTCTCAACCGCCGTTCCCACGCTGCCTAAGTCGCGCCGGTCGATATTCGTGTAGATATCAAATACCGGCTGGGTGTTGTAGTGACTCACAATCTCGGGCGCCACACCGCGGCTCACGCCGGCGAGGTTCTCCAGCAACTGCGGATTCGCCGCCGCCGCGCCAGGATTTCCATACGCCATCGAAGCCTGATTGGGAGATGTGCCGACATACGCGTCTCCACCGTTGGCCAGCCCGGCCAGCGACGTTGTCGTATTCGAGTGGATA
>Ga0070741_10019107_pt1 | contig 10985 bp, 9 predicted proteins | sample Coa_R1_4_FD_66440 | JGI IMG/M metagenome (GOLD analysis project Ga0070741, IMG submission 66440) | Surface soil microbial communities from Centralia Pennsylvania, which are recovering from an underground coalmine fire - Coalmine... | ecosystem: Environmental > Terrestrial > Soil > Unclassified ...
AGCCGCGCCGTCGAGTAGTACGGGTTGCCCTGGCGCTCGTACTGGTCCCGGATCCGCGCCTTGAACTCCTCCTCCGGCTCGGGATCGTCCGCGCGGCGGACCATGGACAGCACCGTCGCGGCCTGCTCGCCGCCCATCACTGAGATCCGGGCGTTCGGCCACATCCACACAAACCGCGGCGAATACGCCCGCCCGCACATCGCGTAATTGCCGGCGCCGAACGATCCACCGATCACCACGGTGAACTTCGGTACCCGAGCGCACGACGTCGCGGTGACCATCTTGGCGCCGTGCTTGGCGATGCCGCCGGCCTCGTACTCGCGGCCGACCATGAACCCGGTGATGTTCTGCAGGTACACCAGCGGCGTCGAGCGCTGATCGCACAGCTCGATGAAGTGCGCGCCCTTCATCGCCGACTCGCTGAACAGCACGCCGTTGTTCGCGACGATCCCCACCGGGTGGCCGTGGATCCGGGCGAACCCGGTGACCAGGGTGGAGCCGTACTCGCGCTTGAACTCGGCGAACCGGCTGCCGTCGACGACCCGCGCGATCACCTCACGGACGTCGTAGCCGGTACGGGAGTCCGTGGGCACCGCGCCGTAGAGCTGCGCGGGATCGACCTTCGGCGGCTCGACCGGCTCGACCGTCCACGGGCGCGGGGTCCGGGGGCCCAACGTGGAGACGATCGTGCGCACGATCTGAAGCGCGTGGGCGTCGTCGTCGGCGAGATGGTCGGTGACCCCGGAGATGCGCGAGTGCACGTCCCCGCCACCCAGGTCCTCGGCGCTGACCTCCTCGCCGGTGGCCGCCTTCACCAGCGGCGGGCCACCGAGGAAGATCGTGCCCTGGTTGCGCACGATCACGGCCTCGTCGCTCATGGCCGGCACGTACGCGCCCCCGGCGGTGCAGCTGCCCAGCACGGCCGCGATCTGCGGGATGCCCCGCGAGGACATCTGCGCCTGGTTGTAGAAGATGCGGCCGAAGTGCTCGCGGTCGGGGAAGACGTTGTCCTGCTCGGGCAGGAACGCCCCGCCGGAGTCGACCAGGTAGATGCACGGCAGGTGGTTGTGCAGCGCCACCTCCTGGGCGCGCAGATGCTTCTTGACCGTCATCGGGTAGTAGGTGCCGCCCTTGACGGTCGCGTCGTTGGCCACGATCACGCATTCGCGCCCGGCCACCCGGCCGATCCCGGTGATGATCCCCGCGCCCGGCGCCTGATCGCCGTACAGGCCGTTGGCCGCTAGCGCGGAGAGCTCCAGGAACGGGCTCGACGGGTCGACCAGCGCGTCCACCCGCTCACGCGGCAGCAGCTTGCCCCGGTCGGTGTGCTTGGTCCGCGCCTTCTCGGGGCCGCCGAGGCGGGCGGTGGCCAACCGGTCGCGCAGCTCCTCGACCAGCTTGCGGTGTGACGCCTCGTTCCGGTCGAAACCGTCACTGGCGGGGTCCACAGCGCTGGCGAGCGCCGGTGCTTCCATTCCTGCCGCCCTCTCCATCCAACGGCCCCCTCAAGCGGTGTTAGCGATCATTAACGATGTTAGCGATTATTAACGCAACGCGCTAGTCTCGAACCGTGGCCGGCGAGCAGATCACTTCGACGCCGCGCCGCGAGCAGTCCCAGCGCCGCGAGCAGACCCCGCGCCGCGAGCAGACCCCGCGCCGCGAGCTGATCCTGCGCACGGCGGCGCGGTTGTTCGCCAAGCATGGATTCCACGGGGTCAGCATCGCCGAGCTCGGCGCGGCGGTCGGCACCAGCGGGCCGGCCCTCTACCGGCACTTCCCCGGCAAGGAGGCGCTGCTGTCGGAGATGCTGATCAGGATCAGCGAGCGCCTGCTGGCCGGCGGGCAGGAGCGGGCCGGGCGTATCGACGATCCCGGCGAGCTGCTCGCCGCCCTGGTCGACTTCCAGCTCGACTTCACCCTGCACGAGCCCGAGCTGATCACCGTGCAGGACCGCGACCTCGACAACCTGCCGTCGGCCGAGCGGCGCCGGGTACGTGCCCTGCAGCGCTCCTACGTGGAGATCTGGGTGGACGCGCTGTGCCGGCTGCGTCCCGGGCTGGACGCCGAGGACGCCCGGATCGCCGCTCACGGCGCGTTCGGGCTGCTCAACTCCACGCCGCACAGCGCGCTGCGGACCGACCAGACCCGGGCCGCGACCCGCCTGCGCCAGATGGCGCTGGCCGCGCTCACCGGCCTCTGAACCGGCTCAGGTCTCGCGCACCCCGACCGGCCCCCACATGTCGGCCAGCGCCGTCGCCCGCTCGCCCCGGGTCATTCCCCGGAGGTCCATCGCGCCACGCTCGGTGACCACCACGTCCACGTCCTGCGACGGGGTGGAGACCGGCCGCGACAGGGTCCGTACCAGGGTCGACCGGCCCCGGTGCGTGGTGGCCACCGCGATCATGGACAGGCCGCGCATCGAGCGGGTCGCGCCGGCGGCGTAGTCGGCGTGCCCGCCGATGCCTCCGACGATCGCGGCCGCGGTGCCCTCCACGTTCACCTGGCCGGCCACGTCGATCTCGACGGCGGTGTTGAACGCGACGAACGGCTCGCCGTTGGACAGCCGGCCCAGGTCGTGCGTGACCTCGATCGGGTGCAGGATCGGCCGCCCGGCCGCCCAGTCGTACATCCGCCTGCTGCCGACCAGATAGGCAGCCACCGGGTCGCCGATCATCAGGCCACGCGCGTCGAGGTCGACGACCTGCTCGGGCAGCAGTCCCGAATCCACCCGCACCGGCATCCGGAGTGCACCGAGCATGGCCGCGCCCAGCTGGCCGGGGCCGACCTGCAGCCGCGCGCCCTCGGGGACCAGGCGGGCGGCGTGGCGGCAGATCGCCTCGTGCTCCGGGGTCGGTGGGGCGAAGGCGACCTCGCGCGGGGCGTCGTCGGTCTCGCCCAGGACGGTGATCTCGTCCTCGGGCAGCGGCGGCCCCGCGTCGGCGCAGGGCGCGGTCCGGCTGATCACCGCGGCGGTGGGCACGCCGGACTCGATGAGCCCGCGCATCCAGGACACCTCGGTGGGCAGCTTCAACCCGCCGGCGGTCCGCACCAGCGTCGCCACCAGCAGGTCGGGCCGCAACCTCCCGGCCAGCAGCGACGGGGCCGCCGACAGGCGCGCCACCACCGGCGACACGGTGCCGGCGTCGACGGCGGCGCGCAGCCCCCACCCGGACATCACGGTGCGCGCGTCGGGGAACAACGCATAGTCCAGCCCGGTCTCCGGATAGGGCAACCAGCCGAGCATCAGCTGCAGGTCGCCGTGCTCGGCGGCGGCCCGGTTCAGCGCCGGATAGAGCGATCGCGGCGTGCCCACGCCGTCGGCCACCGCGATCCGCATACCCGCCGTGATCATCCGTTCCAGATCCACGAGGTCACTCTCGCATGCGGCGGCTCCGCACTCAGTAACCGGCCAGCAGCGCCTGGGTGCGGGCCAGCGTGGCGGCCGGCATGTGGCTGCTCACGCGCCCGCGCTGGTCCGGTCGCCGGCCCCAGATCATCAGGGTCCGGGCGGCGGCGTCCATGTCGAGGTACGGCTCGTCCCCTCCTTCGCCGTTCTCCCCCTCCTCGCGGGCGCCGCCGTCCTCGCGGGCGCCGCCGTCCTCGCCGGCCATGGTCAGCGCGGCGATCCCGCCGCCGACGACGAGCAGCACGTCGCGGTGGCCCCCGGCCCGCAGCCGCACCCGGAGATCCGCGCCGGGCGCCGGGTCGCGGCGGCGGCCCCGGCGGACCAGGATCGCGCCGAGGACCCTCACCGCGTGCTCGGTGAGCTCCGGCTGGGCCAGCAGCGCAGGTCCCGGGCCGTCGTCGCCGGCGACGTCCCACCGGTGCAGCGCGAACTCGTTGCGCAGGTGCGGGACGAACTTCGCCACCGCCATCCGGCGACCGGTCCACGGGATCACCGCGCCGGGTTCCCGTTCGAGCACCCGGTCGATGAGCCCGCGCATCCGCGCCTCCTCGGCCTCGAGCCGGCGGCGCAACCGCTCGGGGGCCATCGCCCGGTACGGCGCCTCGCGCTCCTCGAAGCCGAGGGTGGCGGGGACGGGATCGCCCTGCAGGTACGGGTCGAGGTGTCGGCTGACCTCGGCGGCAGCCGCCGTGACGTGTGCGGTGACCTCGTGGGCCGTCCAGCCCTCGCAGGCGGTGACCGCCGAGGCGGGCGTGGCGTCCAGTGCCTCGAGGAAGGCCTCGCACTCACGGCCGCGCGGGATCCCGGTGTCGGTTGTCGGAGCAGTCATGCCTCCACGGTGACCCCGCGTCGTTTCGGCGGCGGCCGAAGCGAACGGCTCCTACGCTCGGCGATGTGGAAGCCAACGAACCGGCCCGGCGCGGTGACGCCGACATGGCCACGATCGGAGCGCTTCTGGCCGACCCCGGCCGGTGCCGGGTGCTGCTCGCGCTCGACGACGGGCGCGCGCTCCCGGCCAGCCGGCTGGCCGAGGAGGCCGGCGTCGCCGCCTCGACCGCCAGCGGGCACCTCGGCAAGCTGGTGGACGCGGGGCTGCTGACCGTTCAGACTCAGGGCCGCCACCGCTACTACCGGCTGGCGGGGCCGCAGGTCGGGCGCCTGATCGAGTCGGTCATCCAGCTCGCGCCGCCCCAGCCCATCCGTTCGCTGCGGGCCCACACCCGGGCGAACGCCCTCCGCCAGGCCCGTACCTGCTACGACCACCTGGCCGGGCGGCTCGGCGTGGCGCTCATGCGCGCGCTCATCGACCGCGGTGCACTCACCGGCGGCGACGGCACCTTCGACCCTGACCTGGCGGTGGACGACCGCTACAGCAGCTACGGCCACGACGTCGACTACCGGCTCAGCGAGGACGGCCGGGCGTTCCTGGGCGAGGTTGGGGTGGCGATGCCGCCGGCCCGCACGGGCGTCCGCTACTGCATCGACTGGACCGAGCAGCGCCACCACCTGTCCGGGGCGCTGGGCCGCAACCTGCAACGCCGGCTCGCCGAGCTCGACTGGATCCGGCGGGCCCCTTCTCACCGGGCCGTGACCGTCACCGAAGCGGGCCGCACCGGTCTGGCCTACACCTTCGGTGTGCACCTGTAACCGCCGCACCCCCACCCGCGCCGCCGCCGGCGCGCTGGGGCGCTGGAGCGCTGGGGCGCTGGCACACGCCTTTCGTCCGCCGCACACCCACTGCAGTGCGTGTGCCGCGTACGAAACGGGTGTGCGGGCCGCTGGGTGCGGCCGGATCGCACCCGGACCTTGGCGGCCGGGCTACACCGCCCCGGGGTCAGCTGGAGCGGCGCAACTGGCCGCTCAGGGTGCCCCCGTCCCCGAAGAGTGCCTCGCGCCAGCGCTGCTCGAGCTCGCTGGTGTCCTTGGCCGCGGGGTGGAAGTCGCGGCGGCCGAAACGGGGCAGCTTGGCGAACACGGTCCGCAGGATCTCACCGGGTCCGAACATCATCTTCAGGCCGTCGCCCAGGTCCTTCGGACGGATCAGCGCACCCTCGGTGACCAGCAGCCACGTCCAGCTGAGCACCAGGGCCGGCCCCACCGTGGCCAGCACCAGCGGCTGGGCCAGCAGCCGCTCCACCCAGCGGTTGCCGACCTCCTCGTACACCTCGAAGCTGACCGACTTGTGCTCGAGCTCCTCCAGCGCGTGCCAGAGCCACAGCTCCTTGACGTCGTCGTGGATGTAGCCGCGGCCCTCGTCCTCGGTCGACAGGGTCTCCTCGGCCATGATCGCGGTGAAGTGCTCCATGAACGCCGTGCAGGCCAGCTGCTGGCTGTGCGGCAGGCGCTCCAGGATGGACAGCGCCACGGCGAGCGACCTCTCCGCGACCTCGAGGTTGAAGCCGCGCTCGGTGAGGACCTCGTTGAGCCGGTCGTGTTCGCGACCGTGGATGACCTCCTGCGCGATGAAGCCGTTCACCTTCGCCCGCAGCGTCCGGTCGGTGATCCGCGACGCGTAGCGCTGCACCGAGCGGACGAAGAACTCCTCGCCGGGCGGGAAGAACGCCGACAGCACGGCGAGGTAGGTGGTCGCGGTGCGGTTCCCCGCGTAGATCCAGCGGGGCATGTCCTCGGAGTGCTGGAAGTCGAGCTGGCGGGGAGGGATCCCGACGTCAGCCCCGCGCAGTCGCCGGCCCCTGATCTCGGTCACCGTCATGCCGCACCTCACAGTCCACGTTGACATTTAGAGCTCGACTGTAAACGGATCTGCGGCTACCGGTCAACAGCTAGGATTACGGAACGCGCCGACGTGTCAACGGCGGCGTGCGGACGGGGGCGAGCGGTGGTCGATAAGGCGGTAACCATGCGCGCCAGGGTGCTGGCCGCCGCCGAGAAGTGCCTGCTCGAAGGAGGGTTCGGGGCGGCGCGGCTGCACTCGGCCATCGCGGCGCGCGCGGGGCTGTCCCGCCCGACCGTCTACAAGTACGTCGGCGACCAGGACGCGATCATCGCCGCGGTCATCCAGCACGAGTTCGAGGCGTTCCTGTCGCGGCTGCGCCCGGTGCTCGAGCCCCGGGACGACTTCGCCGACCACATGGTCGACGTGCTGGCCTTCGTCGTCGCCGAGGCCCGCAGGCACCCGTTGCTGCAGATCGCCATGCGCGACACCCCGGAGAAGGTGCTGCCGTGGTTCACCACGCACGCCGCCGCGCTCATCAGCCAGGTCGAGCCGCTGGCCCTGCCCGGGATCCGGCGCTACATGGAGGCCGGCGAGCTGCCGGACGTCGATCCCCGCATCCCACTGGACATGGTGTGCCGGATCGCGCTGTCGCTGGTGTTCACCAACGGCCTGTTCGACGTCTCCGATCCCGACACGCTGCGCGCCTACCTGGCCACGGCGCTGCCGGTGCGACGGTAGGTCGGCTGCCGGTCAGGCCCCGGCGGGTGCCCGGTGCACCGCGAGCAGGTAGTCACCGCCCGCGTACGGCTCGCCGTCCCAGGTCGCGAACCTGTCCTCGACCGCCAACCCGGCGTCGGAGCACCAGCCGTCGTAGTCCTCGACCGTCGGCCACCCCGGGCGCAGGCTGAACCCCGCGACGAGCCGTCCACCGGGAACCAGCGCCCGCGCACACGAGGCCACCGCGTCGGCCCGGGCGCCGGCCGCCACGTAGGGGATCACGTTCCCGGCCAGGACCACGAGGTCGAAGCGGTCGTCGGTGACGAAACCGGCCAGGTCGGCGCACCGCCAGGCCAGCTCCGGCGCCTTCGCGCGGGCGGCGGCGATCATGTCCTGGTCGGCGTCCACCCCGGCCACGGTGATGCCGCGCCGGGCCAGCTCTATCCCGACCCGCCCGGTGCCGCAGCCGGCGTCGAGCACGCGCGCGGGCGAGTACCGGCAGACGAAGTCGGCCTCGCCGTGCGGGTTGTGGCCGGCGGCGGCCATCCGGGCCCACCGCCGGTCGTAGTCGGACAGGTCCACCGCGTCACGCCAGCTGCTCCAGTCCTCCGGCATCGCCGATCGGCCGGCCGACGGACCGGTCACGCGCCCGGGAACCCCCGGTCCCGGCGCACGTTCGCGCGGCGGCCCTTCAGCATCGTCGAGCCGCGCAGCTCGCGCAGCACGTCCTCGGCGGCCGACTCGGGTACCTCGACCAGCGCGTGACGCTCGTGGATCTGGATGGTCCCGATGTCGCGGCCCGACAGCTGCGACTCGTTGGCCAGCGCACCCACGATGTCCTGCGGGCGGATACCGGCGGCCCGCCCGGCGGAGACGAACAGCCTGGCAGTGCCGGCCTTCGGGCGGTCACCGGCGCCCCGGGCCCGGCCCGGACCCCGCTCGAAGCCACCCCGGCCGCCGCCCTCACGGGGCGGGCGGCCCGTTCCGCGCGCGGACTGGTTCGGGCTGATGACCGGGATGTGCTCCTCCTCGGTCTGCACGCCGGTGGCCGCGCGGGCCAGGCGAACGGCGGCCGCGGCCACCGCGATCGGGTCGTACTCGTGCGCGAGGTCGGTGACCATCGCCCGCACCAGCTCGTCGGCCTCGACCGGCTCGAGCTGGCCGGCCTCGGCGCGGTCGAGCTGGTCGACCAGCTGCGCGCGGGTGCGGCGCAGGCGGGCCTGCTCCAGGTCGGCCACCGACGGCACGGAGGCCACCGTGATCGACTGCCCGGTGAGCCGCTCGATGGTCGCCAGCATGTAGCGCTTCGACGGCGGTACCAGCGTGATCGCCACGCCCTCGCGCCCGGCCCGTCCGACCCGGCCGATGCGGTGCACGTAGGCCTCGGCGGTCTGCGGGATGTCGTGGTTGACCACGTGGGTCAGCAGGTCGATGTCCAGGCCGCGGGCCGCCACGTCGGTGGCCACCAGCAGCTCGGTGCGGCCGCTGCGCAGGCGCTCGACCACGCGGGCCCGGTGCTCCTGGTCCATCCCGCCGTGCAGCGCCTCCGCGCGCAGCCCGCGCCCGGTCAGCGACTCGGTGACGGCGTCGACGTCGGCTCGGGTGCGGCAGAACACGATCGCCGAGCGGGGCCGTTCCAGCTCGAGGACCCGGCCCAGGGCGGCGGTGGTGTGCGAGCGCGGCACCAGGAAGGCGTTCTGGCGGACCTGCGGGGCGTCGCCCTCGGCGACCACCTCACGGGCGATCCGCACGGTGACCGGGTTGTGCAGGTAGTTCTGGGCGAGCTTCTCGATACGGCGCGGCATGGTGGCCGAGAACAGCACCACCTGGCGGGTGTCGGGGGTCGCGTCGAGGATCGTCTCGATGTCCTCCACGAAGCCCATGTCGAGCATCTCGTCGGCCTCGTCGAGTACCGCGACCTCGATCTCGTCGAGCTTGAGCCCGCCGCGGTTGATCAGGTCGATGGCCCGGCCCGGGGTGGCGACCACGATGTCGATGCCCTTGCGCAGGGCTCCCAGCTGGGGGCCGATCGGGGCGCCGCCGTAGACGGCCAGGGTGCGCACGTTCAGGCCGGCTCCGTAGCGGGCGGCGGCCGTGTTGACCTGCATCGCCAGCTCACGGGTCGGCGCCAGCACCAGGCCGAACACGCCCTTGCGGTGCGGGGCCTCCGCGCGGCGGTCGGCCAGCCGCTGCAGCATCGGCAGCATGAACGCGGCGGTCTTGCCGGTGCCGGTGGCGGCCTGGCCGAGCAGGTCGTGGCCCTCGAGCAGCGGGATGATCGACTCGGCCTGGATGGGGCTGGGGCTGTCGTACCCGAGCTCGGCGACCGCGGCGAGCAGGGCCGGGTCGAGCGGGAAGTCGTCGAAGCTGGTCACGGCAGGGTGGGACGCGGTATTGCTGGTCACAGGTGTGGGCTCGCCAATTCTGTTGTGGGCGCACCGTCACGTACGGACGGCCTGGCTCTCATCTACGGACTGTCGGGATCGACAGACGAGGGCGCACACAGCACACATGCTCACAAACCACGCTCTAGCTCACACAACACCAAGGGCGCCCGAACATCCAGTATCGCAGATGATCGAGCGCCCTTGACGTCGAGCCCGTCACAGTGCGTCGCAGCGCACACGAACGGGACAGCGGGTCCCCGCGGACTAGATCAGTTCGAGGATGGTGGCGTTGGCCTGGCCGCCGCCCTCACACATGGTCTGCAGGCCGTAGCGGATGCCGTTGTCCCGCATGTGGTGGACCAGCGTGGTCATCAGCCGGGCGCCGGAGCCGCCGAGCGGGTGGCCCAGGGCGATGGCGCCGCCGTTGGGGTTCACGCTCTTGACGTCGGCGCCGATCTCCTTCAGCCACGCCATCGGCACCGGCGCGAAGGCCTCGTTGACCTCGTAGGCGCCGATGTCGTCGGGCTTGAGGCCGGACTTGGCCAGCGCCTTCTGGGTGGCCGGGATCGGGGCCGACAGCATCATCACCGGGTCGGCGCCGGCGAGCACCGCGGTGTGCACCCGCACGATCGGGGTCAGCCCCAGCTGGGCGGCCTTCTCGCTGGTCATCATGAGAAGCGCGGCTGAGCCGTCGGAGATCTGCGAGGAGTTACCGGCGTGGATGACACCGTCCTCCTTGAAGACCGTCTTGAGCTTGGCCAGGCCCTCGACGCTCCCGCCGGGCCGGATGCCCTCGTCCTGGGAGATCACCGTGCCGTCGGGCAGCGTGACCGGCGAGATCTGAGCCTCGAAGCGGCCCTCGGCCCGCGCGGTCGCGGCCTTCTCGTGGCTGTTGATGGAGAACTCGTCGAGCTCGGTGCGCGACAGGTTCCACTTCTCGGCCATCATCTCGGCGCCCAGGCCCTGGTTGGGGGCGATCCCGTTGTAGCGGTCGAAGAACGCCTGGGTGTACGGGTTCTGGTCGGCGACCGACTTGCCCATCGGCACCCGGCTCATCGACTCGACGCCGCCGGCGACCACCACGTCGTACTGCCCGGCGACCAGGCCCGCCGCCGCGAAGTGCACCGACTGCTGTGACGAACCACACTGCCGGTCGATCGTGACACCGGTCACGGACTCCGGCCAGCCGGCGGCCAGCACCGCGGTACGTGCGATGTCGAGCGTCTGCTCGCCGACCTGACCGACACAACCCCAGATGACGTCGTCGACCTCGGCCGGGTCGATCCCGGTGCGCTCGGCGATGGACTTGAGCACGTGAGCCGACAGGTCGAGCGGGTGCACCCCGGACAACCCGCCGTTCCGCTTGCCTACAGGGGTACGAACCGCCTCGACGATGACTGCGTCCCGCACTGTTGATTCCTCTCCTCGGATGCCACAGATGACCGGTGGCGGTGGGATCGCCGAGGAATCACAGGAGGATTTTCGGCGGGTTCACCGCCCGGCCACGTCCCTGACCACATTACCGTCGGGTTGGCCGGTTTCTGCCCCAACTGTGATGGCCCAGGCACCCGCCTGGGGCGCAGCGGCCGGCGCCTGGCGGTAGGCGACGAGCACCGCGGCCGCCGCGGGCAGCATCAGGGCACAGGTGGCGGCCAGCTGCGGCCGCAGGTCGGGAGCCCAGATCCGCGCCATGTGACCCGACTCGGTGCGGGGCCGGCCGAGGAGCGGGAGGGCCAGTCGGGTGCGGTGCAGCACGGTGCACGCGACGACCGCCCCGGCGGCGGTCAGCACGAACGCG
>Ga0070741_10019108_pt1 | contig 10985 bp, 10 predicted proteins | sample Coa_R1_4_FD_66440 | JGI IMG/M metagenome (GOLD analysis project Ga0070741, IMG submission 66440) | Surface soil microbial communities from Centralia Pennsylvania, which are recovering from an underground coalmine fire - Coalmine... | ecosystem: Environmental > Terrestrial > Soil > Unclassified ...
CCGGTCGGATGCCAACACGTGACGAAGAGGTCGCCCATCCCGGCCAGGCCGGCGAACGTCTCCGGCTCCGCGCCGCACGCCTCCCCCAGCCGTGCCATCTCGACGAGCCCGCGCGTGACGAGCGCCGCTTTCGCGTTGTCGCCGAGCCCGAGGCCGTCGACGGCGCCGCACGCGAGCGCGATCACGTTCTTCGCCGCGCCGCAGAGCTCGACGCCGACGATGTCGGTGTTGACGTAGACCCGGAAGAGCGGCGAGCCGACCTCGCTCTGGAGCCACGACGCGAGCGCCTCGTCCTCGCTGGCGACGACCGTCGCCGCGGGGAGCCAGTCCTCGATCTCGTCCGCCATGTTCGGCCCCGAGAGCACCGCGACGGGACGGCCTGCGACCAGCGTCGACAGCCGCTCGCCCGTCTCCGGCTCGAGGCCCTTCGTGAGGATCACGACCGGGGCGTCGCCGCGCACGTGCGCGAGCGCCTCGACGAACGAGCGGCTCGGCACCGCGATCGCGACGAGGTCGACGTCGTCGTACGGGATGTGGTCGATCGTGTCGCGGCCGGCGACGACGACCTCGTGGTCGCCCGCGCGGAGCACGGTCGCGAACGCGGTGCCCCACGGGCCCGCACCGATCACGCCAACCCTCACGACCGCTTCCGAAAATCGATCGCCACCGGTACGCCCTCCAGCTCGAACCGCTCTCGCAGCTGATTCTCCACCCAATAGCCGTAGTCGCGCGTGACCAGGCCGGGATCGTTGACGGTGAACCGGAACCGCGGCGGCCGGGAGGCGACCTGGGCGCCGTAGAGGAGGTTCAGCCGCCGCTGGCCCTTGGCCGGCGCCTGGCGCATCTCCTTGAGCTCCGCGATGAAGCGGTTCAGCTCGGCCGTGGGCACGCGGGCGGCGTACCGGTCGTACAGCTCGGCCGTCTTCTCGAGGATGCGCGAGATGCCGCGGCCGGTCGTCGACGAGATCGTGATGAAGTCCGGGCGCTGGCGCAGGCGCCGCTGCAGCTCGGGCCGTACCTCCTCGATCGTCACCTCGGAGACGTCCCACTTCGAGAGGACGATGAGCGTCGCGCAGTGCGACTTGCGCGCGACCTCGACGGCGGTGATGTCGCCTTCGACGATCCCCTGGCTCGCGTCGATCAACACCAGCGCGACGTCGGCGCGCTCCGCCGCCTCGAGCGCGCGCAGCTCCGAGTAGTACTCGATCCCCTGCCGCTGCTTGCGCTTGCGCCGCAGGCCGGCGGTGTCGACGAGCACGAACGTGCGCCCGTCTCGCTCGACGACCGTGTCGATCGCGTCGCGCGTCGTGCCCGGCACCTCCGAGACGATCGTGCGGTCCTCGCCGACGAGGCGGTTGTACAGCGACGACTTGCCGACGTTCGGACGGCCGAGGATCGCGACGCGGATCGCTTCCTCGCCGGGTTGCGCGGGCCCTTCGCCGGGCAGCCGCTCGACGATGTCGTCGAGCAGGTCGCCGACGTTCGTGCCGTGCAGGCCGGAGACGGGGAACGGGTCGCCGAAGCCGAGCCGGTGGAACTCGAGCGCGAGCGACTCCTGCGACGGGTCGTCGATCTTGTTCGCGAGCACGACGACCGGCTTCTGCGACCGGCGCAGGATCTCGGCGAGCTCCTCGTCGCCGGGCGTCACGCCGGCGCGCGCGTCGACGACGAACAGCACGAGATCGGCGTCGGCGATCGCGGCGCGCGCCTGGTCGGCGATCTGCCGCGTGATCGGGCTCGGGTCGACGATGTCGACGCCGCCGGTGTCGACGAGCAGGAACTCGCTGCCCTGCCACTCGACGACGAGCTCATTGCGGTCCCGCGTCGTGCCCGCGGTGTCGTGGACGACCGCCTGCCGCGACGCGCTCAGCCGGTTCACGAGCGTCGACTTGCCGACGTTCGGGAACCCCACGATGGCGACTGTTCCTTTCATACCGGCGGTGTCGCTCCGCGCGGCCGTCCCTGTGCGTGGACGTCGGCGAGCCACGCGACGAGCGCATGGATCCGCCGCTCGATCTCGGCGGTCGCCTCCTTGTATCCCTTGCCGCCCTTCGGCAGCCCCTCGAACCGCACCGGCTCGCCGAACGCGATCGAGCACCGCGTCATGTGGGTGAACTTCCAGAACTGCGTGCCGTAGATCCCGACCGGGACGACCGGCACGTCCTCCTGGATCGCGACCATCGCCGCGCCCGGCTGCGCGGTGCCCGGCACCCCGGACTTCTGACGCGTGCCCTCGACGAAGAGGCCGACGACGCGACCGACGCGGGCCGAGTCGCGCATGCGCCGCACCGCGTCGCGGTCGGATTCGCCGCGGCGAATGCCGATCGTCCCGTGCCACTCGAGGAAGCGGCCGAGCAGCGGGAAGCTCGTCGCCTCGGTCTTCGCGACGAAGTCGACGTCGCGCGGCGACATCGCGCCGACGATCGGCACGTCGAGCCAGTGGAAATGGTTGATCGCGTAGACGAGGCCCCCGGTCTGCGGGATGCGGTCGACGCCGTACGCGCGCACGCGGCCGGCGATTCGCGTCGGCACGCCCATGTACCAGCGGCCGATCGCCCACGCGGTGCCGCTGGAGCTCACTGCACCGCGACGGAGCGCGCGCGTACGAGCTCCTCGATGCGCGCGACCACATCGTCGACCTGTAGGTCGGTCGTGTCGATCAGCACGGCGTCCTCGGCCGGCTGCATGCGTACGCGATCCGACTCGTCACGCGTACGAAGATCGGTCGCGAGCGCGTCGGCGCCGATGTCCGGGCGCTCGGCCTGGCGGCGCTGGGCGCGCACGTCCTCGTCCGCCTGGAGATAGACCTTCACCTCGGCCTGCGGGGCGACGACGGTCCCGATGTCGCGGCCTTCGATGACGCAATTGCCCTGCTCGGCGAGCTCGCGCTGCCGCCCCCGCATCACCTCGCGCACCGACGGGTGGCGCGCGACGACCGGAACGTTCTGGTCGATCCGCGAATGCCGGATGGACGACGTGACGTCGACCCCGTCGATCAGCACGCGCCCGGCCTCGTCGAACGTCACCGGATGCTGCCGCGCCAGCTTGCCGACCGGCTCCTCCTCGGCCAGCGGCAACGACTCGCGCATCGCGAGCCACGTCAGCGCGCGGTACATCGCCCCCGTGTCGAGGTAGCGGAAGCCGAGGCGCTCGGCGAGCTTGCGCGCCACGGTGCTCTTGCCGGCGCCTGCCGGCCCATCGATCGCAACGATCATCGAGAGATTGTCTCCAGGAGCTCGAAGAAGCCGGGGAAGCTTATAGCGACCGACTCGGCACCCTCGATCTGCACGCCTTCGCGCGAGACGACGCCCGCGATCGCGCCCAGCATCGCGATCCGGTGGTCGCCGCGTGCGTCGACCTTGCCGCCGCGCGGCCGCGTCGGGACGCCCTGGACGGTGAAGCTGTCCTCGTAGTCGCGCGCGCGGACGCCGATCGCGCGGAGCGCGTCGATCACCGCGGCGATGCGATCGGTCTCCTTGTGGCGCAGCTCGCCGGCGCCGCGAACGCGGCTCTGCCCGCGCGCGCACGCCGCGAGGAGCGCGAACAACGGCAACTCGTCGACCATCAGCGGCACCTCGTGCGCCTCGACGGTCGTCGCGGTGAGCTCGGCGTGGCGGATCTCGATGTCGCCGGCCGGCTCGGAGCCGAAGCGCCGGCGCGCGACGATGCCGACGCGGCCGCCCATACGCTCGAGCACGTCGAGCAGCCCGGTGCGGCGCGGGTTGAGGCTCACGTCGTGGATCGTCAGCCGCGACTCGGGCAGCAGCGTCGCGGCGACGACGAACGGCGCCGCCGACGAGAAGTCGCCCGGGATGTCCACGGCGCCGAGGCGCAGGCTTTCCGCGGGATCGATGCTCACGCTCGCCGGCCGCACGGTCACGCGCGCGCCGGCGGCCTTCAGCATCAGCTCGGTGTGGTCACGCGTCGGCGCCGGCTCGATCACCGTCGTCCGGGAGCGCGCGCCCAGCCCCGCGAGCAGCATCGCCGACTTCACCTGCGCGCTCGCGACGGGGAGCGTGTATTCGATCCCGTGCAGCGCGTCGCCGGTGATCGTCACCGGCATGTGGCCGTCGACCGTGTCGACGTTCGCGCCCATGCGGCGCAGCGGGATCGCGATGCGCTCCATCGGTCGCGCCGACAGCGACTCGTCGCCGGTCAGCCTGAACGTGCCGTCCTGGTACGCGAGCAGACCGCATACGAGACGCGCGAGCGTCCCGGCGTTCCCGCAGTCGAGTTCCGCGCTGCGCAACCCGCGCATGCCCACGCCGTGCACGGTCAGCTCCTCGCCCTCGTCGACGCCGGCGCCGAGCGCGCGCACCGCAGCCAGCGTCGACTCGGTGTCGCCGGAGCGGCCGAAGCCGCGCACGCGCGTCTCGCCGTCGCAGACCGCGCCGATCAGCAGCGCACGGTGCGAGATCGACTTGTCGCCCGGGACCGCGATGTGGCCCTCGACCGTCACTGCAGGCTCGACCTTGAGACCCGGTCCGGCGCCGGCGAAGCCGGCACCTTCGCTCCTGGGAGGCTCCGTCAAGCCTACGCCTCCTGTTCGTCGACGACCGGCGAGACGACGACGCCGTAGCCCTGACTCTCCAGCAGGTCGGCCGCGCGGCGCGCCTCGCTCGCGCCCTGCACCAGCACCGTCAGCGTGCCGCCGCGCTCCGGCGAGACGTGGTGCAGCTCGAAGTCCTCGATGTTGATCCGCTCCGCGCCGAGTGCCTGCGTGATGCCGGCGAGCACGCCGGGCCGGTCGGGCACGTGCACGCGCAGGCGCTGCAGAGCGCCCGGGTCCGGGTACTCGCGCTCGAGCATGCGCCGCCGATTCTGCGACGCCTCGCCGATCCAGCGCGCGAGGAACCCGGCGTCGCCCTGCTCCAGAGCCGCCTCGACCTGCTCGATGCGCCGGCGATGCTCGTGGAGCTCCTCGCGAATCCCGGCCGCGTTGTCGAGGAAGATGTCGACCCAGATGCGCGGGTTCGCACCTGCGATGCGCGTCATGTCGCGCAGCGACCCGCCGGCATTCGCAAGCGGCTCGTGGCCTTCGACGCGTGTGGCGCCGATCTGGTTCGCGATCACGTTCGCCAGCACGTGCGGCACGTGGCTCGTCAATGCCACCAGCCGATCGTGTGCCTCGGGTGCGATTGCCACCGGCGTCGCGCCGAGGTCGCTCGCGAACCCGTGCACCAGCCGGTGCGCCGCGGCATCGGTCTGCGCGGTCGGCGTGAGGAACCACGTCGCGCCCTGGAAGAGGTCGGCGTTGGCGTTGTCGGGACCGCGCGTCTCGGCGCCGCAGATCGGATGTCCGCCGACGAACCGCGGCGCCGCGCCGGCCGCGGCGACCACGCTCGCCTTTGTCGACCCGACGTCCGTGACGGTCGTCGCGGGCGCGGCGGCGGCCAGCACCTCGGCGACCGTCGACGGCAGCTGCGCGATCGGCGCGGCGACGACGACGAGGTCGGCGCCGCCGACGGCGTGCTCGAGCGAGCCCGCAGCGTCGAGCGCGCTCCGCGCCGAGGCGGCCGTGAGCACCGCGTCGTCCGGGTCCCAGCCCGTGACGTCGTCGCCGCGGCGCGCGGCGGCGAGGGCCACGGAAGTCCCCATGAGGCCGGTGCCGACGATCGCAACCCGCATGGCTCCACTCTACGGGCGCCTTTGTTAGCTCAGCGGCCGGGCGGGACAGAAGGGCCGTGATGCCGGACGTCTTCACCCGCGGGACCGCCGTCTTCGACTACTGGCTCGCCCATCCGGAGGGCCTCACCGTCCGCCCGCTGAACGCGCGCGTCGAGCGCACGGTCGGCCCGGCGCCGTTCGGGCCCGCCACTGCCGTGGTGGTGCGCGCGCCGAGCGGCCGGACGCGGCGCATCCCGGCCGAGCGGCTCGTCGCCGTCGACCCCGAGCGGGCGGAGCTCTTCCTCGCGGGCGCCGAGGGGAGCGACCCGGTACACGAGCACGTCGCGCGGGCCGCGGGTCGCGCGATGCGACTGACGGCGACCGGTGCCGCGTGGACGGCGCCGCGGGCACGCACCGGCGCCCGCGCCTTCGCGCGCGGGGTCGCGACGAGCGCGCGATGGCTCGCTCCCCGCGCACGCGCGGCCGCGATCCTCGCCGCCCGCCGCACGCACGCCGGCGCGCGGTGGCTCGCGCCGCGGGCGGTCGCCGGCTGCCGGCGCGCCGCACGCGCGGCCGGCCAGCTGCGCTCGGCGTCGTAGCTCACGCCTGATAAGATGCTTGCCGTGAAGCAAGTAATTGCTCCGGCACGCACCGACGACGTCGCCCGCCTGCGGGCGGCGATCGGCAAGCTCTCGCGCCGCCTCCGCTCCACCCGCGCCGGCGCCGACCTCACGCCCACCCAGCTCTCCGTGCTCTTCGAGATCGTCAAGGAAGGGCCGCTCGGGATCGGCGAGCTCGCCGAGCGCGAAGCACTGAACCCCACGCTCTTGTCCCGCACGATCGGCCGCCTCGTCGAGCGCGGCCTGGTGCGGCGCGACTCCGACCCGTCCGACCGCAGGGCGGCACGGGTCGAGGCGACCGCTGCAGGCCGCCGTCTGCGCGACCGCGCACGGTCCGAACGGAACGACGCGCTCACCCGCGCGCTCGCGACGCTGCCCGAGGAGAGCCAGGAGCGGCTGCTCGACGCCCTGCCCGACCTCGAGCTCCTGGCGTCGGCGCTGCGATGAAGTTGCTGAAGCGCACGAGCCGCGTGACGTTCGCCGCGCTCGCCGTTCCGAACTACCGCCGGTACATCTCGGGGCAAGCCGTCTCGCTCGTCGGGACCTGGATGCAGATGATCGCGCAGGCGTGGCTGGTGCTCGAGCTCACCAACTCGAGCGTCGCGCTCGGCGTCGTCACGGCGCTCCAGACCCTGCCGGTGCTGCTGCTCGGGCCGTACGGAGGCGTCGTCGCCGACCGCGTCGACAAGCGACGGCTGATGATCGTCCTGCAGAGCCTGATGGGCGTGCAGGCGCTCGTCCTCGGCGTGCTCACGGTCACACACACGATCCAGCTCTGGCAGATCGCGGTACTCGCCTGCCTGCTCGGCCTCAACAACGCGTTCGAGAACCCGGCGCGACAGTCGTTCATGCTCGAGATGGTCGGGTCGGAGCACCTGCGTAACGCAGTGAGCCTCAACTCGACGCTCGTCAACGTGGCGCGCGTGATCGGCCCGGCCGCGGCCGGCATCCTCATCGCGACCGTCGGCTCCGGCGTGTGCTTCCTCGTGAACGCGGCCAGCTTCGTGCCGGTCGTCCTGTCGCTGCTGCGCCTCGACGTCTCGCAGCTGATGCCGAGCGAGCGCGCCGTCCGCGCGAAGGGCCAGCTCCGCGAGGGCCTGCGCTACGTGCGCGGGATGCCCGAGCTCGCTGCGCCGCTCGTGATGATGGGGCTCGCCGGGATGCTCGCGTACGAGTTCCAGGTGAGCCTGCCGGTGCTCGACCACCGCGTGCTGAACGGAGGCTCGGCCGGCTACGGCTTCATGACCGCGGCGATGGGCGTCGGCGCCGTCGTCGGCGGGCTGTTCACCGCCACGCGCGGGAAGACGGGCCTGCGCCCGCTCGTCGTGGCGTCGACCGCGCTCGGCGCGTTCATCATCGTCGCGGCGCTCGTGCCGACGATGCCGTTCGAGCTCGTCGCGCTCGCGTTCGTCGGCGCCGCCAGCGTGTCGTTCATGGCGATCGGCAACTCGACGCTGCAGCTGCGCGCGGCGCCGTCGATGCGCGGCCGCGTGATGTCGCTGTGGTTCGTCGCCTTCCAGGGCTCGACGCCGATCGGCGGCCCCGTGATCGGCTGGGTCATCGCCGCCGCCGGCGCGCGCGTCGGCCTCGGCCTCGGCGGGCTCACGTGCCTCGTGGCGGCCGCGATCGGGATCTTCGTGCTCGCGCGGCTCGCGCGCAGCCCGCGGCCCGTTCTCGTCGACTAGCGCGAGCGCATGAGCTCGGCCAGGCGGAACGCCAGGTCGAGCGACTGGCGGGCGTTCAGTCGCGGGTCGAGCAGCGTCTCGTAGCGCGAGGAGAGCTGCTCCTCGAGCACGTCGTCGGCGCCGCCGAGGCACTCCGTCACGTCCTCGCCCGTGAACTCGAGGTGCACGCCGCCGGGCCACACGCCGGCTTCCCAGCACGCGGCGAAGAAGCCCTCGAGCTCGGCCATGATCGTGTCGAAGCGCCGGGTCTTCACGCCGCCGGCGGTGCGGATCGTGTTCGCGTGCATCGGGTCGCACGCCCACAGGACGGGATGACCCTCGTCGCGCGTCGCGCGCAGCAGCGGCGGCAGCGCCTCGCGCACGTGCTCGGCGCCGAGCCGCGCGTAGAACGTCAGGCGGCCCGGGACGCGGTCGGGGTTCAGCACCTCGCACAGCTGCACCAGGTCGTCCGGGGTCGCGCGCGGCCCGATCTTCACGCCGATCGGGTTGTGGACGCCCGCGAAGAACTGGACGTGCGCGCCGTCGGTGTCGCGCGTGCGCTCTCCGATCCAGAGCAGGTGCGCGGAGCAGTCGTACCAGTCGCCCGTGAGCGAGTCCTTGCGCGTGAGCCCTTCCTCGTAGTCGAGCAGCAGCGCCTCGTGCGAGGTGAACACGTCGACCTCCTGCAGCGAGCGCTCCGACGACAGGTCGATCCCGCACGCGGCCATGAACGCGAGCGCGCGCTCGATCTCGGACGCGAGCTGTTCGTAGCGCCGGCCTTCCGGCGAGCTCGAGACGAAGTCCTTGTTCCACAGATGCACCTGCGTCAGGTCGGCGTAGCCGCCCTTCGTGAACGCGCGCAACAGGTTGAGCGTCGAGGCGGACTGGTTGTAGCCCTCGAGCATCCGCTGCGGGTCGGGCACGCGCGCCTCGGCGCTCGGCAGCTCGCTGTTGACCATGTGGCCGCGGAAGCTCGGGATCTCGACGCCGCCGACGGTCTCGGTGAGGTCGGAGCGCGGCTTGGCGAACTGGCCGGCGATGCGCCCGACCTTCACCACCGGCAGCGTCGCGCCGTACGTGAGCACGGCCGACATCTGCAGCATGATCTTCAGCTTCTCGCGGATCCGCTGCGTCGAGATCTCGTTGAACGACTCGACGCAGTCGCCCGCCTGCAACAGGAACGCCTTGCCCTCGATCGCGCGCGCGAGGCTGTCGCGAAGCGCGCGGGCCTCGCCGGCGAAGACGAGCGGCGGGCTCGCCTTCAGCCGCGCGACGACCGCCTCGGTCGCAGCCGCGCTCGGCCATTCGGGCTGCTGCAGCGCCCGGAAGCTACGCCAGGAGTCGGGGCTCCACGTCGGATGGGTGACAGCCATTTGCTCTATCCTGCCAGCGTGCTCTCCGCTTCGGTCTTCCGTTGGCACTGGCGCCGCGGGCGAGGCGGAGCCCTGCGCTGAAAAGGCGTACGCCTCGTCCGCTGAATCGGTTCCTGTCCAACGACTCAGACTGAGGTGACCTCGATGCGCGTCTTCTCCGGCATCCAACCCACCGGTGCGAAGCACCTGGGCAACTACATCGGCGGCATGCGGCAGTACGTCGCGACGCAGGAGGGCAACGACACCTTCTTCTGCATCGTCGACCTGCATTCGATCACGGTCGACTACGACCCGAAGGACCTGCACGACCGGACGCTCGACCTGGCGGCGATGCTGTTCGCCGTCGGCCTCGACCCCGACCGCTGCACGCTCTTCTGCCAGAGCCATGTCACGGCGCACTCGGAGGCGGCCTGGCTGCTCTCGGCCGTCACCGGGTTCGGGCAACTCGGCCGCATGACCCAGTTCAAGGAGAAAGGGCAGGGCAAGGAGTCGGTCTCGGCCGGCCTCTTCACGTACCCCGTGCTGATGGCGGGCGACATCCTGCTGTACCAGACCGACATCGTCCCGGTCGGCGACGACCAGCGGCAGCACGTCGAGCTCGCGCGGGACGTCGCGGAGCGGTTCAACGCGCGATTCGGCGAGACGTTCAAGCTGCCGCGCGGCGTCTTCCCGGAGGTCGGCGCGCGGATCATGGACCTGCAGGAGCCGACGAAGAAGATGTCGACGACCGGCGGCACGGCGCAGGGCACGGTGCTGCTGCTCGACGACGCCGACACGATCCGCAAGAAGTTCAAGACGGCGGTGACCGACTCGGGACGCGACATCGTCTACGCGCCGGGCGAGAAGCCCGGCGTCTCGAACCTGATCGAGATCCTCGCGGTCGCGAGCGGCCGGGCGATCCCGGACGTGCAGGCCGCGTACGACGGCAAGGGCTACGGCGACCTGAAGGGCGACACCGCCGAAGCCGTGGTCGAGCTCGTGCGCCCGGTACAGGAGCGGTACGCAGAGCTGCGTGCGGACGAGCCGGAGCTGAAGCGCCTGCTGGCGATCGGGGCCGAGAAAGCTCGGACGACCTCGCAACCGACCCTGCGCCAGATGTACGAGCGCATGGGCTTCGTGCCGGCTTAGCGCTCGCTTCGCCGCAGCCGTTCGACCTCGGAAGGCTCGAGCTCCCGCCACGCGCCGGGCGCGAGCCCTCCGAGCGTCAACGACCCGTAGCGGCTGCGGTGCAGGTGCTTCACCCGGTGGCCGACCGCCTCGAGCATCCGGCGCACCTGCCGGTTGCGGCCTTCGTGGATCGTCAGCTCGATCCGCGCGCCGTCGATCCGGCGCACGCCCGCAGGCCGCGTGGGGCCGTCCTCCAGCGTCACGCCGTCGCGCAGGCGCTGCAGGTCCGCGTCCGTCGGCTGCGACCACGTCTCGACCTCGTAGACCTTGTCGATCTCGTACCGCGGATGCGCGAGCTTGTGCGCTAGGTCGCCGTCGTTCGTCAGCAGCAGCGCACCCGTCGTGTCGACGTCGAGGCGACCCACCGGCACGACGCGTGATGGATGGTCGACGAGGTCGACGACCGTCCTCCGCCCCTGCGGGTCGCGCGCGGTCGTGACGACGCCGGCCGGCTTGTGCAGCAGCACGTACGCGACCTGCTGCTTCGCCAGCTCGCGGCCGTCGAGGCGCACGACGTCGTGCGCCTGCACAAACGTGTTCAGCCGCCCGGGATC
>Ga0070741_10019109_pt1 | contig 10985 bp, 5 predicted proteins | sample Coa_R1_4_FD_66440 | JGI IMG/M metagenome (GOLD analysis project Ga0070741, IMG submission 66440) | Surface soil microbial communities from Centralia Pennsylvania, which are recovering from an underground coalmine fire - Coalmine... | ecosystem: Environmental > Terrestrial > Soil > Unclassified ...
CGCACCGCGCTCGAGCTCGGTGACGCGCCGCGTTTCGACGGCGTCGAGTGCGACGAACCCGACTGCGACCGCCGCTACGGGCTGGAGTGGGATCACGTCGATCCGGTCGCCAACGGCGGGCTCACCAGCGCGCGCAACCTCCGACCGAAGTGCCACACGTGTCACACCGAGAAGACCGAGCGCGACCGACGAGCGGGGCTGCTCGACGGACGGCGCCCGCCATGACGACCGAGCCAGAACGAGCCCGAGAAGGGAATCGAACCCTTGACCTGCTCATTACGAGTGAGCTGCTCTGCCGACTGAGCTACCCGGGCGGGAACGGACAGCGTAGCGGCGTACCGATCGCGCCTCGGCGGGGTTGGTCAGCCGGCGTGGCAGGCGCAGTGCGCACCGCAGGGCGCCGGCGGCGGGGCCTGCACGGCCGACGGGGCCGGCGCGGTCGAACGGCCGACGGCGGCGAACACCGGCAACAGCCGCACCACGTCGTCGTGTCCCGACGGGCACTGCGTGGCGACATCGGCATCGGCGAACGACCGGCGCAGTTCGAACTGCTCGTCGCACGACTTGCATCGGTACTCGTACAGCGGCACGGGGAGAGCGTACGGCCGCTACACGGGCGCGGTCACGCGCAGCACCGGCAAGCGCAACAGCAGCGCCTGCAACAGGAGCGTCTCGTTGGGGTTGCGCTCCATGACCTTGTGCGAGTCCTCGATGAGGGCGATCGCATCGACGCACGCTCGCGGATCGAGCGCAGGTGGGTCGCTCGTGAACGCGTCGCGGTAGGCGCCGGCGAGGATGGCGAGGCCGAACTTCAACTCGTCGGTGCGATGACGGCGGAGCTCACGGCGGTGGCGCTCGGTGATCTCACGCCGACCCGAACCGCGCTCGCCGTAGCGGTCGATGCGTTCCGCGAGCTCCTCGAGCTCGTGCTCGTGGCGCGCCCTCAACGGCTCGGCGGCGTCGTCGATCATGGCGAACAGCTCCGCGACGACGCGGTGCACGGTGGCGCCGGTGTCGTCGAGCTCGTGGGGGAGGTTGCGCCACTTCTCCATGCGCAACTGGAAGCGTTGGTCGTGGACGAGCAACCGCGCGCGCGAGAGATCCCCGCGCGCCGCCTCGGCGCACGAAGACGCAACGTCGGCGGCCGCCCCTTCGGCGAGCAGCGCGTCACGGATCTGCGCGGGAGTGAGCGGGTCGAGTTGGATGCGCACGCAACGCGACGCGATCGGTTCGAGCAACGCCGGAACCGATTCGGCGAGCACCACGAACACGGTGCCGTCGGGCGGTTCCTCGATCGTCTTCAGCAACTTCCCCTCGACCGCGGGTTGCACGAGGTGGAAGTCGACGAGGACCAGCACCTTGCGATCGCTCTCGACGCCCGAGCGGCTCGCCTCACGGATGATGGCGTCCGCCTGCTCGACCGTGATGTACGGGCCGGCCCGCTCGAACTCGTGGAGATCGGGATGCCTGCCCGCCAGTGCCAGCGCCACGGTTCGATCGGGGTCGGAGGGCGCGGCCGACGCGAGCAACGAGGCGGCGAAGGCGCGCGCGAGGTCGCGCTTGCCGCTGCCGCGAAGTCCTTCCAGGAGATAGGCGTGCACCGGGGCCCGCGCCGCCGCCTGCAGCGCGGCCACGGCCCGCTCCTGACCCACGACGCCGGCCCACGGATCGCGCACCGGAGCAGTCAAGCAGGCGCTCGGGACGGAACACGCGGGTCGGCGTCACGTTCGTGTTCTATCATGCTATTTCATGCTCTACCATGTCGTCCTGGACGGCGTCGAGGTCGGCGTGCGGGCCGATCCCGGCGCCGCCGTCCCCCGGGGCTACTGGCTCGACGGGCGGTTCCACGACGCCGGCGAGCCCCTCGTCCTCTACGAGGGCGCGGTGCTCACCACGACCCCGCCACCGCGCCGGGAGGACACCGCGTTCGTGGTGGACGTCGTCGGTGGGCTGCATGCCGGCCGCTCGTTCCCCCTCCCTCGCCGACGGGTCATCGTCGGCCGCGCGCCGGGCTGCGACATCGTCATCGACGACCCGACGGTGTCGCCCCGGCATGCACTCATCGACGAGCACCGTTGCGTCCACGACCTCGGGTCGGTGAACGGCACGCGGGTCGACCACGGTGTCGTCCATCTCGGCGCGACGCAGCTGCGCATCCGACGGCGGCACGACGTCGAAGTGGGCGCCGGTCCGTACCACCGGCCACCGCGCCCGCCGCTGCCCGTCGCAGAGGAACCACCGGTTCCGCCCGCCGAACCGTCGCCGTCGCGCACCGTCGGCGTCGCCGCCATCGCGGGCCCCGCGCTCATGGGTGGCGCGCTCGTGGTCGTGTACGGCGATCTCCGCTTCGCGCTGCTGGCACTGATGGCTCCGTTGCTCGGCGTCGCCACGCTCGTCCATGCGAAGCACGCACGGCGACGGCAGTCGCGTGCGCACCGGCGGGCGATGCGCGCCCACGAGGCGGCGCGGCGCGCGCACCGCGATCGGGAACGGGCGCGACTCGAGCAGCTCGCGCCCGACCCGTGCATGCTGCGCCATCGCCTGTGGGAACGGCGTCCGTGGCACGACGACTTCGGTGTGGTGCGGCTGGGTCTCGACGACGACGGCATGCCGGTGCTCGCCTGCGGCACGATCGGCATCACCGGCGACGGGCGTGCGGCACGCGCGCTCGCCCGCTCGCTCGTCGTCCAGGCGGCGATGCTGCACGGCTCGGCCGATCTGCACATCGACTGGTCCGAGCCGTGGGCGAAGTGGCTGCCGCACCGGCACGAGGCACCGCACACGTTCACCGTGCACGTCGACCCGCTGCCGTCGCACTGCACGACCGTCGTCATGGTCGACGATCTCGGCGACGCGTCCGGAATCGTCGCGTGCGGGATGAGCGCGGACACCGCACGGGACTGCGCGCGCTGGCTGGCGCGCTTCGAGGATCCCGAACGGAGTCCCGCCCTCGCGCTACCGGCCGAGGTGCGCGCGTCGGAGGTGGACGGCATCGCAGTCGCGCACGACGGCGTGTTCGACATCGACCTCGTGCGCGACGGTCCGCACGCGCTGCTCGCGGGCACGACCGGCTCGGGGAAGAGCGAGTTGCTGCGCACCATCGTGGCCCGCCTCGCGGCCACGCACACGCCCGACGAGATGGTGTTCGTGCTCGTCGACTACAAGGGCGGCAGCGCGTTCGACGAGTGCGCGCGCCTCCCGCACTGCGTCGGCCTCGTCACCGATCTCGACGAGCACCTCGGCGAGCGGGCGTTGCGGTCGCTGGAGGCGGAACTGCGCCACCGCGAGCGCGTGCAGCGCGCCGGCGGCGCCGAGCCGCGGCTCGTCGTCGTCATCGACGAGTTCGCCACCCTCGCCGCGGAGCTGCCCGACTTCCTCCACGCCCTGATCGGCATCGCGCAGCGGGGACGCAGCCTCGGCATGCACCTCGTGCTGGCGACGCAACGCCCGTCGGGCGCGGTCGGCCCCGACATCAAGGCGAACACCAACCTGCGCATCGCCCTGCGCGTACAGGATCCGAGCGACTCCACCGACGTGATCGGCATCCCCGACGCCGCGACGATCGACCGCGCCACACCGGGTCGGGCCTACGTGCGGCGTGGCAACGGCGACGTCGTGCTCGTGCAGACCGCGACCACGAGCCGTCCGGCGCGTGCCCCGAACCCGGTCGAGCTGCAGGGTACGAGCGACGGATGCGCCGACGGATGCGCCGACAGACACAGCGACGGGCCGAGCGAGCTCCAGGCGCTCGTCGACGAGCTCACTCGCCGCTACCCGCACGCCCGGCCCCGGCAGCCGTGGCTGCCGATGCTGCCCGCGCACGTGGACCTCGAGGAGGGCTTCGCGCTCGCCGACGAACCAGAGCACCAGCGGCAGGTCCCTGTCACGTGGCGCCCCGCCGACGGCAACCTCGCGCTGTTCGGCGTGCCGGGCAGCGGCACCACCACGGCCATGCGGTCGGCGGCGAGCCGCGTCGCGCGGGCGACCGTGTACGAGCTCGACTTCGACCACGGCGCCGAAGAGCGCCATGCCCGCCTCCTGCGCCAGCTCATGCGGGCGCTCGACGAGCGGCGCCGCACGAACGAGACCGGCCCACCGATCGTCGTGTGCATCGACGACGTCGGCGCGTTCCTCTCGCAGCACGACGAACTCATCGAGATGTTCCAGCGCCTGTTCGGTGAGGGACCGCGGCACGGCATCGCGTTCGTCGTCACCGCGACGCATCCGAGCGCGCTGCCGATGCGGCTCGCCGCGCAGGTGCAGCACAAGCTCTTCTTCCAGTTGGCGGACGCGCAGGACTACGCGCTGATCGGCGTTCGTCAGCTCCCGCGGTTCGTGCCGGGGCGCGCCATCCACAGCATCGGCAACCGCACCGTCCAGGTCGCGCCACCGCAGCGGCGCGTGCGACCGCGCCGGATCGCGGTGCTGCCTGACGTCGTGCACCTCGACGACCTGCCACCGGGCGCCATCGGGCTCGACGAGGAGCTCGAGCCGGTGTGGCTCGAGCTCCACGGGCACCTGCTCGTCACCGGACCGCCGCGCTGCGGGAAGACGACCGCGCTGCACACGCTGCGCACGCGGTTCCCCGACGCGCTCGTCGTCGACGACGCCCTCACCGTCGACGGCATCGATCTGCGCACGCGCACGATCGCGGCGGCCGGCGTCGACGACATCCGCGCCGGCTACGGGCACTGGGTGCGCGAGCTGCGCAAGTCGCGGGCCGGCATCCTCCTGCAGCCCGACCTCACGGCGGACGGCGAACTCCTCGGGGTGCGCCTGCCGCGGCGCGTGCACGTGCCGGCACGACCGGGGCGCGGATTCGTCGTCGCCGGGGGCGACGTCCGGCTCATCCAGCTGGCGACAACCGGCCGCTGACCTGGTCCCACACACGCGCCGCCACCTCGTCGACGGTCCCGACGCCGTCGACCACGACCCAGCGCTCGGGGTCGTCGACGGCCAGCGCGAGGAAGCCCTGCTCGACGCGGTCGTGGAAGCCGCCGTCGCTCGCCTCGATGCGGTCCCGGGGCGCGCCCAGCCGCGCGTCGCGCACCGACGACGGGACGGTCAGGAGCACGACGATGTCCGCCTCTGGCGCACCGGCGAACGCCGACAGCGCCCGCACCTCCGACACCGGCAGGCCCCGCCCGTAGCCCTGGTAGGCGAGCGAGGAGTAGAGGTAGCGGTCGGTCACCACGATCCCACCGCGGGCGAGCGCGGGCGCGATGACGTCGGCGACGTGCTGGGCGCGATCGGCTGCCATCAACAGGGCCTCCGTGCGGGGGTCGACGGCGCGCTCCTCGAGCACGAGGCGGCGGACCGAGGGCAGTCCCTCGCCGGGCTCGTGGGTCAGCAGCGCCCCGAGGCGGGTGGCCAGCACGCGCGCCTGGGTCGACTTCCCCGAGCCTTCGCCGCCCTCAAACGCGATCAGCATCGAGCCTGCGCTGCCGCTTGCTGGCGGCGCCCATCGAGCGCACCACGACCAAGCCGGCGATGACGATGATCCCGCCCGCCAACCACAGCGTGAGGCGCACGCCGGGCAGGAAGAGGTCGTGACCGCCCGGCAACGACAGCGTCCGGTTGGTGAAGATCTTGTGCGACACGCTGTCGAGCAACTCGGAGAGCAACGGTCCGATGACGAACGCGATCAGCAGGCACATGCGCACGATCGTGTAGAGCGCGCTGAAGATGCGGCCTCGCAACTCGTCGTCGACGTTCTCGTGCAGCAACGTGAAGCCGAGGACGTACACCGATCCCGCGCAGATGCCGAGCGTGAACACGCCGATGAGCGCGAGGGCGAGCACGGACATCGACGCCGCGAAGATCAGTGAGCCTCCCGCGATGAACATCGACAGCTCGAAGATGCGCGTCTTGGGCAGGCGCCGTTGCGTGACCGAGAGCAGCAGCACACCGGCGGCGACGCCGAAGCCGAGCGCGGTGACGAACACGCCGTACCCGGCGGCGCCGGCGTCGAGGATCTGGGTCGAGAAGATCGAGCCGAGGGGCACCACCATGCCGCCGCCCATCAGACCGGTGGCGAGCCCGAGGTTGACCGAGCGCACGACGGGGTTGACGAAGATGAACCGCCACCCCTCCTTCAGCTCGCGGAACGTCTCGGTGAGGTCGACCCGCTTGTCGCTGTCACGGCGCGCACGGCGAGCCGCCTCCGGCAGCACGAGCGTCGAGATCATCAACGCAGAGACGAGGAACGTGCCGCCGTCCACGTAGAACGCCAGGGCGGTCTGGTCGGTCTTGAAGAAGTGCAGCGCGTCGATGGAGCCGAGCGCCTTCGCCAGCTGCGCCAGCAGCGAGAAGAAGATGGCGGCGACCGGGAACGTGCCGTAGGCGGCCGCCAGCGACAGCGAGTTCGCGGAGGTGAGGCGTTCGGACGGCACGATGTTCGGCACCGACGCCTCCTTCGCCGGTGACCACACGAGCGTGCACACCTCGAGCACGAGCGAGGCGAGCACCAGTTCGGTGACGCTGTGCACGAACGGCAACGTGCAGATGACCGCGGCACGCACGAGATCGCACGTGATCATGATCTTCTTGCGGTCCCACCGGTCGACGAGCACCCCCGCCACCGGTGCGAGAAAGAAGCCCGGGATGATGCGCGCCGACATGACGAGGCCGACGGCTGCGCCGCCGGAGCCCGAACCGAGCGAGGCGGCCACGATCGTGATGGCGAGGAACCCGAGCCAGTCGCCGAGCGAGGACACGACCTGCGCGATCCACAGCCGGAAGAAGGAGTGGCTGCCGAAGAGGCGCACGTGCAACGCCACTTGCGCGGGCGGTTCCACCGACTCGTCGAGCAACGGCGGGAACGGCACCAGCGGCATGTCGATGCCGGTGGTGGTGCTGCGCGCCGTGTGCTCCACTGCGGGTTCGGTGTGGGGAGGTTCCGTGTGCGGGGGCGGTTCCGTGGGCAGGGCCGCCGATCGGTCGGGGGCCGGTTCAGCCACGAGAACCGAGACTACCGGCGCGGCTCACCGACGCTGAGCTACCCCTGCTGCTTCTTCGGGGCGCGTTTCTTCGGGGCGCGCTTCTTCGTCGAAGATTTCTTCGCGGAGGATTTCTTCGCGGAGGATTTCTTCGCGGCGCGTTTCGGCTTGGTGGGCGCGGTCTCGCGGCGGATCTGGAGGAGCTCGCTCGCTCGCTCCACCGTGACGCCTTCGACGGTGTCGCCCTTGCGCAGGGACGCGTTCGTCTCGCCGTCGGTGACGTAGGGGCCGAAGCGGCCGTCCTTCACGACGATCGGCTTGCCCGTGGCGGGATCGTTGCCGAGCTCGCGCAGCGGCTTCGCCGGCGCCGCCCGCTTGCGGCCGAACTGCTTCGGCTGCGCGAGCAGGGCGCGGGCCTCGTCCATCGTCAGCGTGAAGAGCTGCTCCTCGGATTCGAGGCTGCGCGTCTCCTCGCCCTTCTTCAGGTAGGGGCCGTAGCGACCGTTGGCGACGGTGATCTCGACGCCGTCGTCGTCGGTGCCGACCGCGCGCGGGAGCGACAGCAGCTGCAACGCGTCGTCGACGGTGATCGTCTCGAGCGACATCGTCTGGAACAGCGACGCCATCTTCGGCTTCTCGCCGTCCGGCAACGTGTCGGCGTCACCGAGCTGGACGTACGGACCGAAGCGACCGTTCTTCGCGTACACCGGCAAGCCGGTGGCGGGATCGGCGCCGATCGGCTCGTCGCCCTTCGGCGCGTTCAACAACTCGATGGCCTTGTCGAGCGTCAGCTCGTCGAGGGCGATGCCGTCGGGGAGCGACGCGGTGTCGTCGCCGCGCTTCACGTACGGGCCGTACTTCCCGTTGCGCACGACGACGAGCTCACCGTGCTCGTCGACGCCGATGGGGATGGCGTTGATCTCGGCGGGGTCCGCCTGCTCGAGCGCCTGCGCGCACAACGTCTTCACGCCCGGCGTGCCGTTGCCGAACCAGAACTTCCCGAGCCACGGTTCGCGCTGCTCCTGGCGAGCGGCGATCTCGTCGAGATCGTCTTCCATGCGCGCCGTGAAGTCGTAGTCCACGAGCTGCGCGAAGTGCTCCTCCAGCAGGCGCACGACCGCGAACGCGTCGGTGGTCGGGACGAGCGCCTGGCCCTTCTTCCAGACGTAGCCGCGGTCCTGGATCGTCTGCATGATCGACGCGTACGTCGACGGCCGACCGATGCCCTTCTCCTCCAACGCCCGCACCAACGTCGCCTCCGTGTAGCGCGGGGGCGGCTGCGTCGAGTGCCCGAGTGCCTCGATGGCGGGCGCCGGCAACGTCATCCCCTCGCTGAGCTCCGGCAACTTCGCCGACGAGTCACCGTCCGCCTCGGCGTCGTCGCCGCCGAAGCCGTACACGGCCAGGAATCCGGGGAACGTGATCGTGCGCCCGGACGCCGTCCATTCGGTCGCCTCGCCCGCGTTCGTCGTGGCGGCGATGCGAGCCGTGACCGTCGAGCCCCGCGCGTCGGGCATCTGCGAGGCCAACGTCCGTTGCCAGATGAGCTCGTAGAGGCGCAGGTCGTCGCCGCGCAGCTCGCCCTGCAACTGCGCGGGCGTGCGCCATTGCTCACCGGCGGGACGGATCGCCTCGTGGGCCTCCTGCGCGTTCTTGGCCTTCTTCGTGTACGAGCGCGGTGCGTCCAGGAGGTACTCGCGCCCGAACAGCTCGCCGATCTGGGCCCGGGCGGCAGTGAGGGCGGTGTCCGAGAGCGTCGTGGAGTCCGTGCGCATGTACGTGATGTAGCCACGCTCGTAGAGGCCCTGGGCGACGCGCATCACCTGCTGCGCGCTCATGCGCAGGCGGCTGCCGCCGACCTGCTGCAACGACGAGGTGATGAAGGGCGGCTTCGGGCGTTGCGTGTACGGCTTCGTGTCGACGGCACGCACAGTGAAGGTCGCGCCGTCCAGGCGAGCGGCGAGACCGTTGGCCGCCGTCTCGTCGAGCACGAGCAGATCGGCATCGCGCTTCGGCTGGCCGAGGGAGTCGAAGTCCTTCCCCTCCGCCACCTTCGCACCGTCGACGGCCACGAGACCGGCGGTGAACTCCGGGTCGGTGGGGAAGGCGGCCTCGAGATCCCAGTACGCGGCCGCCACGAACGCCATCCGCTCCCGCTCGCGCTCGACGACGAGGCGCACCGCGGGCGACTGGACGCGCCCTGCCGACAAGCCGGTGCGGATCTTGCGCCAGCACACCTCGGACACCGGATAGCCGAAGAGGCGGTCGACGATGCGACGGCTCTCCTGCGCGTCGACGAGCCCGTAGTCGACCTCACGCCACTGGTCGACCGCGTCCTGGATGGCGTGCTCGGTGATCTCGTGGAACACCATGCGCTTGACCGGCACGCGGGGCTTCAGCACCTCGAGCAGGTGCCACGAGATGGCCTCACCCTCGCGGTCCTCGTCGGTGGCGAGGTACAGCTCGTCGGCGTTCTTCAGGGCATCGCGCAGCTCGGCGATGACCTTCTTCTTGTTCTCGTGGACGACGTAGTCGACCTTGAAGCCGTTCTCGGTGTCGACGCTCAGGCCCTTGGCGGGCAGGTCGCGGATGTGGCCCATCGAGGCCTTGACCGTGAAATCGCCGCCGAGGAAGCCCGCGATCGTGCGGGCCTTGGCGGGCGATTCGACGATGACCAGGGGCCGGGGCATTGGGTTCCACAGCTAGGGGTCCGGGCGGCGGGCTGTCAACCCGGGCCCGGCGAGCCGGGGCGAAACCCGGAGATTGCGTACGCTCCGGCATGGTGAGCGAGCAGGGCGCGACGGGGGGCGCGACGGGGGGCGCGGCGGGGACGGCACGGCAGGGCGCGCTCGACGTGCTGGCCGTGTGCGAGCAGGCCGCCGACGCCTACCGACGCCCCGATCTGCGGGCCCGGCTGGCCACCTCCCGCCAGCGCCTGGTCGACCCGCTCTTCCACACGCTCGTGGTCGGTGAGTTCAAGCAGGGCAAGAGCACGCTGATCAACACCCTGCTCGGCGCGGACATCTGCCCCGTCGACGACGACGTCGCCACCGCCGTGCCCACGATGCTGCATTGGGCCGAGCAGTGGGAGGCGCACGTGCGGCTCACTCCCGCCGACGTCGACGGGGACGGCGTCGTCGACGAACCCGAGATCGTCGACGTGCCGGTCCAGCAGATCGGCCAGTACGTGTCGGAGGCGGGCAACCCCGCGAACGAGCGCCACGTGCAGTCGGCGGACATCGGCGTGCCGTCCGAGCTCCTGCGCAACGGGCTCGTGCTCGTCGACACGCCGGGCGTGGGCGGGCTCGGCTCGACGCACTCCGCCATCACGATCGGCGTGCTCCCCATGGCCGACGCCGTGTTGTTCGTCTCGGACGCGTCGCAGGAGTACTCCGAGCCCGAGCTCGACTTCCTGCGCACGGCCCGCAGCCTGTGCCCGAACGTCGCCTGCGTCGTGACGAAGATCGACTTCTACCCGGCGTGGCGCAAGATCGTCGAGCTGGACCAGGAGCACCTCGCCGACGCGCAGCTGTCGCTCCCGGTGCTGCCGGTGTCGTCGACGTTGCGGGCGTTGGGCGCGGCGCACGGCGACCGCGAGCTCGACGACGAGTCCGGGTTCGCGCTGCTGCACGGCTACCTGCAACACGAGATCGTCGAGAAGCGCGAGGAGATCGTGGTCCGCAACGCGACGAGCGAGATGCTCTCGGTCGTCGGGCAGCTCGAGAGCCAGTTCACGTCCGAGCACGCGGCGTTGGCGGACCCCGGACGCGCGCAGCAGCTCGTCGCGCAGCTGCGCAGCGCGACGGAACGCAGCGATCAGTTGCGCAGCCAAGCGGCGCGCTGGCAGGTCACGTTGAACGACGGCTTCGCCGATCTCGCCACCGACGTCGAGCACGACCTGCGGTCGCGGTTGCGGGCGTTGACCCGGGAGGCGGACGAAGCCATCGACGCCAGCGACCCGGCGGACGCGTGGGACGAGTTCGAGCAGTGGCTGTACCGCGCCGCCACCGATCACGTCGTCGCCAACTACACGTTGCTGCAACTGCG
>Ga0070741_10019111_pt1 | contig 10985 bp, 12 predicted proteins | sample Coa_R1_4_FD_66440 | JGI IMG/M metagenome (GOLD analysis project Ga0070741, IMG submission 66440) | Surface soil microbial communities from Centralia Pennsylvania, which are recovering from an underground coalmine fire - Coalmine... | ecosystem: Environmental > Terrestrial > Soil > Unclassified ...
TAAGCCAAACGACGGTTGGGCACGACGATGGCGCGCCGCAGCTTGATGGAGCTCAGCTTCTCATCTAGCGCGCGCCGGGCCCAGGGGACGTCGACCGGCGGGGCTTCCATTTCGAGCGTGTCATACAGGACTTTGCCGCGCCCGGCATCCCGGACCAAGAATAACACCTGATCCTGAGTTTCCCGCAGGAGCTCCTCTGTGGGTTCGCCGCGTACCCTTGCCACGATGAGCTCCCCAACCAGCTCTACCCACGCTTGGCCTCGCATAGTGGTGTCCCTCCCGGTCGCGCCCTACCGTATGGGGAACGCCTCCTCTTATGCAGGACCGTGTTCATGCTCGGGCTCCTAGTGATGAACCGCGCCGCCATCCACATTGATCGTCTGGCCGGTGATAAAGTCACTGGCGGCCGAGGCCAAAAACACCACCGTCCCGGCGAGGTCAGCCGGCTCCTCACTCCGCTTAATAATCTGCATCCCCACAATCTGCTCCTTGAACTGCGCGATGGTCTCCGGGTCTGCGATACTCAACGCCGCCTCGGTCATGGTGTAGCCCGGAGTGATGGCGTTGACGTTGATCCCCGTGCCCGCAAGCTCCCGTGCCAGTGCCCGCGTGAGCGCTAACACCGCCCCTTTCGATGCCACGTAGTGCAATAACAAGGGGACACCCATCCAGATCGTGCCCGAGGAGATGTTAATGATCTTGCCCTTCCCCTGCTGCCTCATGGTGGGTATGACCGCTTTACAGCACAGCCAAATCCCCTTGACGTTGACCGCCATTGCCCGATCCCACTGCGCTTCCGGGATCTGGTCGAACGGGGTTAGTTTCTCGAAAAAAGCGGCGTTATTAACGAGGGTATCGATGCGGCCGAACCGTTGAACCGTCTGGGCTGCCATCGCCTGGGTGCTCTGCGTGCTAGCGACATCAGTCACTAGTCCGAGCACCTCTCCGCCGGCTTCCGTGACCTTAGAGACCGTCTCCTCACAGGAGAGGATATCGGCGGCAACGACCTTGGCGCCTTCCCGAGCCAAGGCCAGGCAGTATGCTTGTCCGATCCCCCGTGCTGCTCCCGTCACAATCGCCACACGATCTTTGAGTTGCATATGTCCCCTCCCTGATTGTGACATGTTCTACTGTATTGTGTTGGGAGGAGCAAGGGAAAAGAAGCACAGGAGCAGTTCCCCTGAGACGCTGAGGCGGGACGAAAGGGCAATACAAGATCAGCTCTCCTCAGCATGAGCGATATCCGCGCCGTTAAGCAAGCAACCTTGTTCTCTGCTCTGCAGGACCTCCCTGTCGTCTCTGACGAGGCCGTAGCATCATCAGAGGTGAGAGGTGCAGAACGGTGGGGACGGCCTCCGCCATTCGATCATGGCAAACGGTAAACTCCGGAGACTTGTCAAAAAAGAGCAGTGCACTGTCCCCACTCCATACTCACGTGCCTGCACACACTGCGTTGGGACGTACACTGAGGAGGATGCCAGCAGGCAGACATAGAGGAGTCGCAGGTTGGTCGTCGGGAAAGCCCTCTGGTCTCATGACTGTTCCGCACTAGGCCTGCGGCGTCGGTGGAAGAGACTATGGCAGACTACTTCGGCGTTACAGTCTTGGTCTTCCTGGTCGCAACCGTCGTGTTCGCGCTCTAATGAAGATCTGGCACCGCCCTTATCTTTTGATTGGAAAAGCAGGAATTCCCGGACATTTCCTATACGACAGGAGGAGAACAATGAGCAAAGTATATACATGCAGTTGACTCATCAAAAACAATTGATACGTTGTGAGCATGTCGTTCTCCGCCGTCAAAACGCTTCTTCCCACTCGCCGTCACTCGCTGCAAGAGGCCGCGAGCTGGTTCCGCGCGCTCGGGGACGAGACCCGCTTGAAGATCGTCGAATGTGTCATGGAAAGTGAACAGTGCGTCTGCGACCTGACCGAGCTCTTATCCACCAAACAATCGCTGCTCTCATTTCATCTCAAGACACTCAAGGACGCGGGTATCCTCAATGATCGTCGCGATGGCCGCTGGGTCTATTACTCATTAAACCCGGACGCCTTTACTTTTCTGGAGCAGTTTCTGGGGACGCTCAAGGAACGTAGCCGAAAACCGGAGGGCGTACGCAAATGTTGTGATTGAGGCCCCTTTTTTTGCCCTTATCCATCAAGAGTTATTGATATAAGAGAAAGGAGCATGTCATGAGCGAACAGCAGATTCAGAAACAGGTCAGAGAGAAATATGCCCAGGCGGCCTTAAACGTCACGACGGGAAAGAGCGCGTGTTGTGGAAGTATCCGCGGGGAAGGCGGAACAGACCCCATTACTGCCAACCTCTATGAGGACGCAGAGACAGCAGACCTTCCCGCAGCAGCGGTCGCGGCCTCGCTCGGCTGTGGCAATCCTACTGCCTTAGCCCAACTCAAGACGGGAGAGACTGTGCTCGATTTGGGCTCGGGAGGAGGTATCGACGTGTTACTGTCCGCCAAGCGGGTCGGCCCAACAGGAAAAGCCTACGGGCTGGATATGACCGACGAGATGCTTGCTCTTGCGCGAGAAAACCAGCGAAAGGCCGAGGTGGAGAACGTTGAGTTTCTTAAAGGAGAAATCGAGAACATCCCGCTTCCTGAGGACTCCGTTGATGCCATCGTCTCTAATTGTGTCATTAACCTCTCCGGTGACAAGGACCGGGTCTTAGCCGAAGCGTTTCGCGTTCTCAAACCCGGGGGCCGCTTTGCGGTCTCTGATGTGGTGGTGCGGGGAGAGGTGCCTGCATCGATTCGGCGCAATGTGGAGCTCTGGATCGGGTGTGTGGCTGGAGCTCTCGGGGAAGAAGAGTACCGCGCAAAGCTCGCGCAGGCAGGGTTTCACGATATCGACCTCGAGCCGACGCGGATTTACCGCCTGGAGGATGCGCGTGAGTCCTTGGCCGCAAGCGGGCTCGATATCGACGCTATTGCCCCACATGTCGAAGGGAAATTCATGAGCGCCTTTGTCCGTGCGCGCAAACCGTCTGCTGTCTCATCGAAGGCGTAAGAACTGAGTCCTAAACCCATAACGTCCTCAGAAAGGAGCGAAGTATGGCAAACACGTTTCATGTGGCAATTTCTGTGACGGACCTTGAGAGCGCCATTGCGCACTATACCAAAATGCTCGGCGTGGCCCCCGCAAAGGTCAAACCGGACTACGCCAAGTTCGAGCTGGCAGACCCGTCTGCCATCATTTCTCTCAACGTAGGCGGAGAACCCGGCACGGTGGGTCACGTTGGTATCCGTTATGCGGATACCGAAGCGGTCACACGAGCCCTGGCACGGACCAAGAAAGAAGGCATTCCCGTTCGCGAGCAGGTGGGCACGACGTGCTGCTACGCCAAGGCGGATAAATTTTGGGTGCACGATAATGATGGGCTCGAATGGGAGATGTATACCCTCCTCGAAGATGCCGAGGTTCATAGTATTGTCGAGAGCAAAGCGGATGTTTGCTGTGGTCCTACGAGCGCAGAGCAAGGAAGTGGGCAAACGGCAAGTGGCTGCGGTAGGCCAGCACAAAGTGCCCAGGCTGAGCTTGTGCAGATTCAGGCGAAGAGTGCGTGCTGCTCGTGAGTCAGGTGCTACGCTCAGGCATCGACTGGAGGATTCATGAAGAGTGTCGTGTGTCTCAACGGCAACATGCCGGTTGCCGACACGTTTGCTCCTCTCGCAAAAGCTGCCCTCCGAGGTGACCCTTATCTTAAAAGACCGTGAGGCCTATTCGCGTGCCCCAGGCGAAGGACTCACTCTTAGTGACGAAATTGAAGGGGTATGCCGGGCAGTAGAGGAGACAGGACTTCCGTCCGTTCATCTCGTGGGCTGCTCAGCTGGGGCTGTGGTAGCTGTTGCCTTTTCCGCTTCCTATCCGGAGCGGGTCGAGAGCTTGGCCCTGATTGAGCCGCCGTGGATAGGAAATGACACACGAAGTGCCGAGGCAAAGGCATTGTATGAAGCCTTGGACCATGTGCTTACCGAGGCCCCCTCAACGAACGTCCCGCGCAGTTTCGCCACGCCATCATGCGGCTGGGAGAATCCCCCGCACCACTCCCACCTGGCCCCATGCCTCCGTGGGCGAGCACACGGGCGGCGCAGGAAGCGGTACTCTGGCACGCGATTCGCGCGGCGACGCTGGAGAAAACGCACCTGAGAGTTTCACTGCCCCGGTTTACGTAGCGGTAGGAACGCGAAGCCATGCGGGATTTCGGGCCATCGCGGAAGCGCTGGTCTCACTTTTTCCCCACGCCAGTCTTGAGGGTATGAAGGGGCCGGCCATTTTGAGATTCACACGCAGTATGCTGGCCGGCTGGCCGCGTCACTGCGCGCTGTGGGCGCATGAAAAAATGTCACACAGAACAGGCGAACCGTAGGAACCGTGAACAAGTTAACGCTAGGAGAGGGAGGCTTGTTTTGATTATTATTTCTATTATACTAGAAATATGGAATCTACAGAAGCCGCCACGGTCTTTGCCGCCTTGGCGCAGGAGACACGGCTCGACCTTCTGCGCCTGTTGATAGGCGAAAGCCCACACGGGCTCCCAGCCAGTGATATCGCTCACCGCTTGGGTATCCCATCTTCGACCCTGTCTTTTCACCTCTCAGCTTTGGAACGCGCGGGCCTCACCCATTCCACCCGCCATGGCCGGCAGATTATGCATGCCGCACGCCTTGCCGGAGTGCGGCAGTTACTCGGCTTCCTGACCGAAACGTGCTGCGGCGGTCGTCCCGAGCTCTGCGGAGACCTGGCGCGGCTGCTCCCCCCGTTGCCTGAGGAGAACCAAGGTATGACTCCTGCTTTCAACGTGCTGTTTCTCTGCACCCATAACGCGGCCCGCTCGATTATGGCCGAAGCTATCCTCAAAAAATGTGGCGGGGACCGCTTCCACGCGTATTCCGCTGGGTCTGACCCCATCGCCGCACCGTACCCAGAGGTGATTGAGAAGCTGCGTGCATCTGGCCACGACACCACGCACTTACGCAGCAAATCGTGGACTGAATTCACCGGCCCCAATGCACCGCGCATGGATTTCGTCGTCACGCTGTGTGATACGCTGGTAGGCCGCACCTGTCCGGAGTTCGGTAAGCTGGTAGTGACGGGTGCCTGGCCACTGCCGGACCCGGCGAAATTCACCGGCAGCACAGCCGAGCGTGCGACCTTGCTCAAGGAGGTGTACGCCAGCCTGCGGCGTCGCATCGACATTTTTATCTCGTTACCCTTCGCGTCGCTGAACCGGATGGCGCTGAAGGCACGGCTCGATGACATTGGCGGCGATGTGTTCGCATCGAGAGGAGGCGTTACCCATGCGAGTCGGCATTAACGGGATGGGCCGCATTGGCCGCCTGGTGTTCCGCGCTGCCTTGGGTGGCCTGTGGCGAGCACCTGAAGACCCGCGCGCGGACAATCATCTTGATGTCGTGCATGTGAACGAATTCAAGGGTGGTGCCGAGGTGACTGCACATCTCCTGGAGTTCGATAGCATCCACGGCCACTGGCGAGAACGCTTCGGTGTGGCGGAGGACCGTGCCATTCATATTGGTCACCGGCGTATCAGTTTTAGTGATGCGGCTACTCCGGACGCCATTCCCTGGGGCGACCTCGGCTGCGCTATCGTGCTGGAATGCACGGGTAAATTCTTACAGACCGAGGAACTGAATGGCTACTTCCGGCGCGGGGTCAAACGCGTCGTCGGCGCCGCCCCCGTGAAAGAGGCGGGTGCGCTCAATCTCGTGGTCGGTGTCAATGACCATCTCTATGAGCCGAAGACTCACCGGCTGCTCACAGCAGCGTCGTGCACCACGAATTGTCTCGCCCCGGTGGTGAAAGTGCTCCATGAGGCCATCGGTATCCGGCACGGCCAGATTACCACTATTCATGACCCAACTAATACCAATGTCGTGGTCGATGCGCCGCACAAAGACCTGCGGCGTGCCCGCTCGGCAATGCTCTCACTCCAGCCTACGACAACCGGCAGTGCGACTGCCATCGCGCTGATTTATCCGGAGCTGAAGGGCAAACTTAACGGCCATGCCGTGCGTGCGCCAGTGCTCAACGCGAGCCTCACTGACTGCGTGTTCGAAATGAAACGGCCGGTCACGCCTGAGGAAATTAACGGCTTGTTTCATGTCGCCGCTAAGGGGCCGCTCGCTGGTATCCTGGGGTTTGAGTCCCGTCCCCTGGTCTCAGCCGACTATACGAACGATACTCACAGTTCGATTGTAGACGGGCCAAGCACCATGGTGACCGATGAGACGTTACTCAAGGTGTGTGCCTGGTATGATAATGAGGTGGGCTACGCCTGTCGCATGGCCGACCTTGCCAACATCGTCATGCAAAGGGGGGTCTAATGTCAGCGGTGCGGAATTACGCGATTGTCACCGCGAGTTATTGGGGTTTCACCCTCACAGACGGGGCGCTCCGGACGCTCGTGCTGCTACACTTCTATAGCCTCGGCTACACACCATTTACGTTGGCGTTTCTGTTTCTGCTTTATGAGACCGCCGGAATCTTCGCCAATCTCGGCGGTGGCTGGCTTGCCACACGGTTCGGCATCCCGCGGATGCTGAGGATTGGCCTTATCCTGGAGATTACCGGCTTGCTGCTCCTCTCGGCGCTCGACCCTACTTGGGGTGCGGCCTTTTCGGTCGCGTGGGTCGTCGCCGCGCAAGGGATTTCAGGCGTGGCAAAAGACATTACCAAGACGGCCTCGAAATCGGCAATCAAGACTACCTCGGAAGGGGGCTCGGGGCAGTTATTCCGCTGGGTCGCCTGGTTTACTGGATCCAAGAATGCGATGAAGGGCGTGGGCTTTTTCTTTGGTGGTCTGCTCTTAGAAACCCTCGGCTTTCGGGGTGCCTTGTGGCTCATGGCCGGCGTGCTCGCGGTTATTCTTATCGGTGTGAAGTTGAGTCTGCCGCGCACCCTTGGCCAAGCCAAGGCGTCGGAATCAGTCGGGGAATTGTTCGCTAAATCACGCGCCATCAACTTGATGGCGGCCGCACGGTTTTTCCTGTTCGGCTCACGGGACATCTGGTTCGTGGTGGGCCTGCCGGTGTTTCTCTACGGCCAGGGCTGGCGCTACATGGAAGTGGCCGGATTTCTCGCGACTTGGACCATCGGCTATGGTCTTGTGCAGGCCATCGCGCCCGCGCTCATCCGCCGCAGCGCGGACGGGTTGTCGCGTGAGGTGCCGGAGGCCCGGCTGTGGGGTGCGGTGCTCGCCACGATTCCGCTTGGACTCGCCCTCATGCTGAGCAATGCCCACATGGAGCGTCCTGACTTGGTCCTCACGATTGGTCTTGGCGTCTTCGGTTTCGTGTTCGCCGTCATTTCCTCGCTGCATTCGTATCTGATTCTAGCCTATGCCGGGTCGGAAAAGGCGGCCGAGGATGTGGGCTTCTATTACGCCGCCAACGCAGGGGGACGGTTGATTGGGATTTTACTCTCCGGAGCGCTCGCCCAGGCGGGCGGGATAACGGCGTGTTTGTGGGGCTCGGCGGCGATGCTTTTGCTCTGCCTCACGATTACCTTCCTGCTGCCCTCCACGGCTGCGGCACAACGAGTGCCGGCCACCATGTCCTCAACGCTCTCGCACAGTTGACTAGAACAGCCTGTTAGCTGCCGTCATGGAGTCTGGTTTGGAAAAGTTGCGACGGCGCCTCATTCTCGCAAAGGAGATAATGCCATGAGTGATTCCTCCCGGCTTTCGTGTATGGACCGTTTCCTGACCCTGTGGATTTTTCTCGCGATGGCAGTGGGCGTCTTACTCGGCTACAGCGTCCCTGGGGTCGAGACGTTTATCCAACGCTTTCAGGTTGGCACGACCAATATTCCTATCGCCTTGGGCCTTATCCTCATGATGTATCCACCGTTTACGAAGGTGCGCTATGAAGAACTGGGGCACGTCTTTCGTAACTGGAAAGTCCTGGGGCTCTCGCTTGTTCAGAATTGGGTGATTGGTCCTATCCTTATGTTTGTCCTGGCCCTGCTCTTCCTGCACGATTATCCCGAATACATGGTCGGGCTCATTCTCGTGGGGCTGGCCCGCTGTATCGCGATGGTCATTGTCTGGAACGAGCTCGCCAAAGGCGACACTGATTATGCGGCGGGATTGGTTGCCTTTAACAGCCTCTTTCAGGTGCTCTTCTACAGCGTCTATGCCTGGGTCTTCATTACAATACTGCCGCCACTCTTTGGCCTGCAGGGCAGTCTGGTACAGGTCAGCATTGGGGAGATTGCGCAGAGCGTCTCCATCTACTTGGGCATTCCCTTCCTCGCCGGGATGGTCACCCGGTTCGTATTGCGCCGCGCAAAAGGCGACGACTGGTATCGCCGTGAGTTTCTCCCTCGTATCGGTCCCCTCACCTTGACCGCCCTGCTCTTCACCATTGTGGTGATGTTCAGTCTCAAAGGGAATCTCATTGTACAGCTTCCGCTCGATGTCCTGCGGATTGCCGTGCCGTTGCTCATCTACTTCGTAGTGATGTTTCTAGTCAGCTTCTACATGGGTCGCAAAGTGGGAGCAGACTATGCCAAAACCGCGACGTTGTCCTTTACGGCGGCGAGTAACAATTTTGAGCTGGCGATTGCGGTAGCAGTAGCAGTGTTCGGGCTGCACTCGGGAGCGGCGTTCGCCGCCGTGATCGGACCGTTAGTGGAGGTGCCGGCCATGATTGCGTTGGTCAACGTCGCCTTCTGGTTGCAGCGGCAGTATTTCGCCACGGCATCTGAGTCAGCATCGGCTGTACTTACGCCGCCACGGGTGCAACGTGGGGTCGGCCGTTAACACACGAGGAACTATAAGAGGAAAAACGCGAGCCTTATTCTTCACGCACGACATGGACGAAAGAGGAACCCTTCCTGTTGTCCGGAAATTCAAGAAAGGCGAGACCATTCAACCGAGGCAGGGGGTCCTGTGTCTGTATAGGGGAAGCGGAGAGGGGAACAGGCCCTCCGCGGAGGGAGAACGGGGCCTCTACTGGCCCCGTTCAGCGTGCGGGCGGACGAACGATACGGGCAGGGAATGAGGATAGCGATTATTAGGAGGAGGCAAAGGAAAGGCGACAAGGGGGCCGGGGTGAGTGCCGCTGGGAATGCGGTCCCCAGTGCTTTGGCCGCGCACTGGGGTTGGCTCTCCCTCCCCCACTGTTGGCAAAGGCCCCTGGCGGACACGGGCCACGACGGGTCGCTCTTGACTCGCCTGGCGGCGACCTCTTTTCTCGATGTACCCAGGCGCTCGCGGGACAGAGGGGAAGCGCCTGCGCCATAGCGGACAGAGGACACGATGGCGGTGCTGGGAAAATTCACGCCGACGAATGGAGTCTCCCTCTGGGTTCATCCTCACTATGAACTTCAAGGACGCTCCGTCCGCGTCCGCTTGCTGATGAACAGTGGCTCTCCCTCTTTCGAGGGGATGTTACATGTCACGCGCGGGAATTTTATCAACACCCCCAAGCCTGTGCTCCTCGCCTGGCTCAGTGCGTGTGGCCGCTCGGTGGCAGACATTCGCGGGCCGGCGAACGAGCGCAACACGGTGCACTTCTTTGTCGACGCGGAAGGGTGGTGGAATCTGCACTTCGAAGAGGAGATAGGATGAAACTCGTCCTCCTGTTCGTGCTACTGCTGGCCGGGTGCGCTCCTCCTGAGAAAGTCGAGTGCAAATCCATCGAAACGGATGGAATGCTGTGCAAGGTTTGCTCCCACTACATCTCCTCAGGGTGGTACACGAGCACCCCGGAGTGTCACTGGTCCAGGGCCGCTCCACAAAAGGCATCCTGACAAGACGCACCAAGAGCGGAAGCTGTTGTACCTCTGTCTACATTTATTCCTCTAGACTTTGAGCAGAACAAACTCGCGGGGGGCACAATTGTTGCGAACGGCGTCCTTGGCAAGATTATTGGTCCTATCCTGATTAATCAATCCTCTTTGACTCCGATCGGAAATGGAGGGAAACATTACGAGATGCCAAAATCGAGAATTTTCGGTTTCACGATCTTCGCCACACTGTAGCCTCGTGGCTGGTGATGAAAGGGACGTATCTGCTTGCTATGAAAGAAATTCTGGGCCACTACGATATCAAAACGACGCAGCGGTATACCCATACCAGCCCGGCATATCTACGGGCGGCGTAGGGGAAATTGGATGCAGTGTTTGGGGAGAAACGAGCCGAATGACTTTGTAGCTCCGTTGTAGCAAGTCAGTCAAAATTCGTCATACAAATCTCGTAATCTATTGAAAAGACAGTGCGCCGTAAGAGATTCGAACTCCTGACCTACAGGTTCGTAGGTCGTTCACAAAGAGTGAGGGAAAAGCGAGTAACAGCGGGAAGTTAACACTAACTTCCCGTTTTGCTTTGAGAAACTAGTTTCCTTCTCATTGCTCCTATAACTTCCTATTTTTCTCATTTCCTCCCATTTCTTGCATTTTATTCCCATATGGTGCACACATGGAAAACATGGACTCTCGTGAACATCTTCACCAGCTTGTCGATGCCTTACCGGACGCCGCTCTTGAGGCAGCCACCCACGTGCTAGTTTCTTTGCAGGAGCATCCTGGAAAAGAAAAGCAACCACTCCGTGTGGCGGATCTGGGCTGGACCCCTGCACAAGCGGCTGACACGCGCGCACGGCTCGCGTCATTCGCCGAAGACTGGGACGCCCCTGGTATGGAAGGGTATGACGATCTATAGGCGAGGCGCAGTCCTCCTCGTCCGCTTTCCTAACTCTGATTTAGTGACGTACAAAAAGCGTCCGGCGTTAGTCGTGCAAGACGAACAGATAGAGACGGGACTCACGCAACGCCTCGTGGCTATGATTACCTCAAATCTGGTCCGGACGGGTGAGACGCGCGTTCTGATCCAGAAGGACTCTTCTGCCGGACGCGCCATGGGACTGATTACGGATTCGGTCATCATGGCGGATAATCTGGCGACCGTGCACGAGCGAGAGATTGATAAGGTCCTGGGGTACTGTCCG
>Ga0070741_10019112_pt1 | contig 10984 bp, 3 predicted proteins | sample Coa_R1_4_FD_66440 | JGI IMG/M metagenome (GOLD analysis project Ga0070741, IMG submission 66440) | Surface soil microbial communities from Centralia Pennsylvania, which are recovering from an underground coalmine fire - Coalmine... | ecosystem: Environmental > Terrestrial > Soil > Unclassified ...
GAGCGCGGTGCGCGTGCAGCCTTGACCGGAGCCGGCGCGAGCGCCGCCTCGGCGTATGACCCCTGCGCCGCGCTCATCGGACGACCACGTCGACGAAGTAGTTGCTGGAGTTGTACGACGACGTCGGGAACGTCCCGGCCGAGGCACCGAACACGCCGTTCGCGCCGACGGCCGTCGAGAGCGGCCCCGACCCCTGGGCGGTGGCGAGGCCGCCCGGGGTGTCGACGAACGCCGCGTTGATGTTCACCGAGACGACGTACGTGACGCCCGGCTGCAGCTGCACGGACGAGGAGAGCGACTGCTGCTGCCAGCCCGACGCGCTCTCGTTCGAGAACGTGACGCTCGTGAGCTGGGTGCCGTCGCTCTTCCAGAGCCTGCCGATGTGCGTCCCGTTCTCGCCCGCATCCTTGTAGAAGCGGAGCGCGGTCAGCTGGACCGGCGACGAGACGGTGAACGCCATCCCGAGCTCATACGTGAACGGCCCCGTACCGCTGCGTCCGTCCTGCACGGGCAGACCGGTCAGCGTCGGCGCGAGGGACGCTGCGAGCGCGGAGCAGGGGCAGGCGCCGGTCGTGAACGTCCAGCTCGTCGTGCCGGAGAGCACCGTGCCGTCGTCGCTCTTGATCGCGTTCGTCAGCTGCACGGTGTACGTCGTGGCCCCAGCGAGCATGGACGACGGCGTCAGCGTCGCCGTGTGCGACCCCGCGTCGTAGGACACCGTCGCCGTGACGGTCGCGTTCGACGGATCCTTGAGCAGGAACGACGAGCTCGTGATCGTCGAGGCCGTGACGTCGCGGCTGAACACCGCCGTCACCGTCGAGTCGCGCGCGACACCGCTCGCCCCGGCGCTCGGAGCGCCGGCTGCGACGGTGAGGGGGACGGGCGTCGAAGGCACCGTGAAGCTCCAGTTGTACGCCGAGCCGAGCGTCGCGCCGTCGGTCGCCGCGATCGACGCGGAGAGCGTCGCCGTGTACGAGCCGGGAGCCAGCGCGGCCGACGGCGTGAGCGTCGCCTCCTGGCTCGAGGCGTTGTACGCGACCGTGCCGGCAACTGCACCGGAGGGTCCGGTGAGCTTGAACGTCGTCGACGTCACGGTCGACGGGTTCAGCGCCTTCGAGAAGTCGGCGGTGACGACCACGCCGGTGTTGACGTTGGCCGCCCCGCCGGCCGGCACCGTGCGCGTGACCTGCGGAGCCACCGCGGTCGCCGTCGTGAAGCTCCAGCTGTACGCCGAGCCCGCGGCGGTGCCGTCGGATCCGCGCACGGAGCCGTCGATGCGAGCGGTGTAGACCGTGTTGAACGCGAGCGGGCTCGACGGCGTGAACGTCGCCGTGCTCGAGCCCCCGTCGTAGGAGACGGTGCCGGCGACCGAGCCGCCCGGACCGCTCACGGTCATCGTCGAGGTGTTGATCGAGGTCGGGTCGAGCGGCCGTGAGAACGTGGCGGTGATCGGCGTCGTCGTCGCGACCCCGTTCGCCCCGTTCGCCGGGGACGTCGACGAGACGCTCGGCGGCGACGTCGCGGCAGGCGAGCCGACCAGGTCGACGAAGTAGTTGCTCGAGCTGTAGCTCTGCGTCGGGAACGTCCCTCCGGTCGTGGAGAAGACGCCGTTCGCGCCGTCGGCCACCGTGCGGAACGGGCCGCCCACAACCTGGGTCGCGAGGCCGCTCTTCGTCGAGACGAAGAACGAGTTCGCGTTCACCGAGATGACGTAGACCGTGCCCGGCTGGAAGGTCAACGGGCTCGAGAGCGACTGGGTCTGCCAGCCCGACGCCGACTCGCCGGTGAACGTCACCTGGCCGAGCTGCACGCCGCCGGACGTCCAGATCCGGCCGATGTGCGTGCCCGTCTCGCCGGGGCTCTTGTAGAAGCTGATCGCCGTGACCTGCATCGGCTGATCGACCGTCACCTTCACGCCGAGCTCGTACGTGAAGGGACCGGCGCCCGTGCGACCGTCCGCGGTCGGCAGGCCGGTCGACGTGGGCGTGAGGGTCGTCGAGAAGAGCGAGCACGGACAGGCCGAGGTGCTGAACGACCAGCTGAAAGCGGTCGAGACCGGCGTTCCGTCCGAAGCCTTGACGCCGGTCGTGACGGTGGCCGTGTACGTCGCCGAGCCGGACAGCAGCGCGTTCGGCGCGAGGCTGATCGTCTTCGTGGAGTCGTTGTACGAAACCGTCGACGCGATCGTGTTGCCACCCGAGTCCTTCAGCGTGACCGTCGACGACGTGACCGTCGTCGGATCGAGCGACCGCGACATCGTCGCCGTCAACACGGGGCTGCGCGAGACGCCGCTCGCTCCCGCGGACGGAGACGTCGACGTGACCGACGGCGGCGCGAGCGCGCCCGAGGCAACGGTGAAGCTCCACGAGTACGGCGTGCCGAGCGTCGCCGCATCCGCTGCGGAGACCGTGCCGTTGAGCCGCGCCGTGTACGTCGCGCCTGCGGTGAGCGCGGACGTCGGCGTGAACGTCGCCGTCAGCGACGGGTCGTCATAGGTCACCGTGCCGCCGATCGCGCCCGAGGGCCCGGTGACGGTGAAGGTCGACGGCGTCAGCGTCGTCGGGTCCATCGACTTCGAGAACGTCGCCCGGATCGTCATGGACGGCGTGGCATCGGTCGCGCCCGACGTCGGAACGGTGCGGACGATCGTCGGCCGGACCGGGTCGAGCGTCGTGAAGCTCCACTGCGTGGCGGCGCCGAGCGTCCGCCCGTCGCGCGCCCGGATGCCCGTCGTGAGGTTCACCGTGTAGGCGGTCGAGTAGGCGAGCGCCGCCGTCGGCGTGAACGTCGCGGTCTGCGTGGCGTCGCTGTAGGCGATCGATCCGGCGACGGTGCCGCTCGGACCGCTGACCTGGAACGTCGACGACGTGAGCGACGTCGGGTCGACGGTCCGCGAGAACTGCACCGAGATCGTCGGCGTCCGCGAGACGCTCGTCGCGTTCGCGGCCGGGGTCGTCGACAGCACGCCGAGCGGACCGGGGTCGCCGGCCGGGACGAAGACGCCGTCGACGTAGTAGTTGCTCGAGCTGTAGGTCGAGGTCGGGAACGTCCCGGCAGCGGTGGCGTAGACGCCGTTCGAGCCGTCGGCAACGGTCCGCACCGGACCCGAGACGAGCTGCGTCGCGAGGCCGCCCTGCGTCGTGTTGAAGAAGGCATTCGCGTTCACGGAAACCGTGTAGACGGCGCCCGGCTGCAGCGTGTACGGAGTCGAAAGGGCCTGCACCTGCCAGCCGGAGTCGGTCTCGGCGACGAACTGCTGCGACGTGAGCAGCGTGCCGGTCGCGGACCAGAGGCGCCCGATGTGCGTGCCGGTCTCCCCAGGGCTCTTGTAGAAGCGGAAGGACGTGAGCTGCATCGGCTCGTCCACGGTGAACTTCGTTCCGAGCTCGTACGTGAACGGGCCCGCGCCGGACCGGCCGTCCTGCGTGGAGATGCCGGTCGTAGCCGGACTCGTCGAGTCCGGCATGAGCGAGCACGGGCAGGCGGCGGTCGTGAACGTCCACGTATACGGCTGCGTCAGCGGCGTGCCGTCGGCGGCCTTGACCGTTGTCGCAACGGTCGCCGTGTAGACCGCGCCGCCGGCAAGCAGCCCGGTCGGCGTCAGGATGGCCGTGTTCGTCGCGCTGTTGTACGTGACGGTCGCGGGTGCGGGCGAGCCGCCCGCAGTGGCAACGGTGAACGACGACGGCGTCAGTGTCGTGGTGTCCATCGCGCGGGAGAACGTCGCCGTCACCGAGCCGGTCAGCGAGACGAACGTGCTCCCGTTCGTCGGCGTCACAGCGGTCACCGTCGGAGAGCCGAGGGTGGTGAAGCTCCACGAAGTCGGCGAGCCGAGCGGCGTCCCGTCGGCCGCCGAGACAGTCGAGGCGAGGGTCGCTGTATAGGTCGTGTTGGGCACCAGCCCAGCGCTCGGCGTAAGCGTCGCGGTGCGCGAGCCCGGATCGTAGGAGACAGCCGCGTTGACCTGCCCGGCCGCACCGCTCAGGGTGAACGTCGCCCCCGTGAGCGACGGCGCGTACATGTCACGCGAGAAGGTCGCGAGGACCGAAGCGTTGATCGGGACGGTCGTCGAGCCGGCTACCGGTGTCGTCGTGACCGTCGCTGGGGCGGGCGCCGTCGTCGACGTCGTGAACGTCCACGAGTCTGTCCCTGCAAGGCCTACGCCGTCGGCGGCGCTGACGATGGCAGGCGTCAGGGTCGCGGTGTACGTGGTGTTGAGCGCCAGCGGCGCCAGCGGCGTCAGCGTCGCGGTGTACGACGACGGGTCGTACGAGACCGTCGCCGGCACGGAGCCGCTCGGACCGCCGAGGGTAAAGCTCGACGTCGTGACGGTGGTCGGGTCGAGCGCCTGGTCGAACGACGCGCGCACACTAACGCTCGGGCTGACGCCGGTGGCGGAGGCCGACGGGAACATCCCGATGAGGCTCGGCGGATGCGGCTGGTGCGTTGTGAAAGCCCACGAGATAGGCGCCGCGAGCGGCGTGCCGTCGGAGGCCTTGACCCCGGTCGTGACCTGCGCGGTGTACGTCGTGCCGAAGGCGAGAGCGTGCGTCGGCGTGAGCGTCGCGGTGAGTGTCGCGGGGTTGTACGACACCGTCGCCGGAACGGAGGCGTTGCCCGGAGCAGTCAGAGTGAAGGTGGACGACGTGATCGTCGAGGCGGTCATCGACTCCGAGAACGACGCGCTCACGGTCGAGGCGATTGGGATGTCCTTGGCCCCCGGTGACGGGGTCTCCGCGGTCACGGACGGCGCGACCTGGTCCGGGATCACCTCGATCGAGGTGACCTCCGGGTCGTCGCAACACCCGTAGACCGACTTGATGCCGAGCGTGCCGTTCGTGACGTTGACGCGGCTGACCGTGAGGTCGTAAGCGGCGTTCGGACCCACTGCCTTGCAGATGTCGATATTCGGCAGATCCGGCGAGACCGTGGTGTTCAGGATGTCGATGCTGAAGACGCGCTTGCCGACGCAGGCGCCGGACACGACCGTCCCGTAATAGAGCTCCGCGAAGTGCAGACGCACGTCGTAAACGCCGTTTGCGACCGGTACGTCGTACTCGAACTGGCCCCAGCGCTCGTCCTGGTAGAGCGCGGGATCACTCGTGCCGGTGATTGCGTGCGTCGACGTATTCGTCTGCCCGCCGGTGAAGAAGTTGTCGGCGCTGTAGACCGCACCCGTAGTGGCCGTATACGCCGGCCCGCCGGCGTTGATCCGAATCGGTTGGCCCGCGACGGTTGCCGTCGTAGTCAGCACCTCGCTCGAGGCGAGTGACTGCACGCCGGCGACGACCGCCGTCACGACGTAGTAGTAGTTCGTCGCCGACGCAAGACCGGTATCCGTGAAGGTGGTGCTCGTGATTAGCTGACCGTTTGCGAGCGCGCCGAGCGGCTGACCGCCTTGTCGCGGCGCAAGCGAGCGGTACACGTTGTAGCCCGTCGCGTTCGGGACGGACTGCCACGATATGAGCGCGGAGTCGGTCCCGAGCGGAGCTGCAGTCACGCCGGACGGCGCGGGCGGCCGATTCGTCTGCGGGTTGTCGAGCGTGATTGTGGCCGGCGCAGTGGTCGGAACGGCACCCATGTCTTCCAGGATGTTCGTCGTGATCTGCTGGATGTCCGGGTCGGGCTCACCGACGCCGAACGCATTCAGGGCGAGACCGCGGTTCCAGTGGTTCGTACCCGTCGTGAGCACGAGTGCGCCACTCGGCGCCGTGTACTTCACCATAGAGACCGTGGCAGGCTGCCCTTGCGTGTAGGACGCGCCGTTGCCTTGGACGAGCTCACCGTTGACCGGCGAGCCGGACAGCGTCTTCACGCCCGCGGGCTCCGAGCCGTTGTTCACCCGGGCGTCCCACTCCCAACCCACCAGATTGCTGCCGATCGACGCTGATGAACCGGGCGCCTGCGTCGCAAGGTCGGTATAGCGGTAGATCCGGTCGGTGCCCTCCGCGGCCGTGACGACGAATGGGAAGTACGTCGTGTCGTTGTCGCCGATGTACTCCTCGCCGGTCAGCGCGTTTTCCGGCTGGTTCGGTCCGTTCGGATCCCGCCACGTGCTCGTCGGCGTGCCGCTCGGATCGGGTCCGCCACTCTCGACGGTCTTGTAACAGACCTGCGTGCGCATAGCCGCACCCGTGGTCGGGCTGTTCTCGAAACGTATGCGCCAGTAGACCTCGTTCGAGCCTGTGAAGAAGAGGTTGACGCCGGCATCGCGGGCGCTCTGCATCGATGATCGCATCGCACTCGAGACGTACTCGTCGTGTGCCGGAGAGATGTACGCCTTGTGGTTCAGAACGAGCGACCCTCTAGTCTCGAGGTCCGTGTTCGAGATGTAGGAGACGTCGTAGCCCATCTGCTCGAGCCAGTAGACGGTCGCAAACTCGGTGTTCGTGTACCAGTCGCGCAGACCCGAACGCGGTTGCTCGAAGGGGCGGTCGTAGGAGACCTTGACCGCCCTCGCCGTCCCCGAGACAGTCGTGTCACCGAACGAGTTGAACGTGTAGAGGGACTTGCCGCCGTAGTTGTTGTACGCCTCGAACGTCGACATTGCAGTTCCGTACAGCAAGTCCGAATGGCTCGAGTCGTCGCGGACGACAAAGATGATCTGGTTGTCGGTGCCCGTGTCGTTTCGGACGATGCGAAGCAGATAGATGCCGGACGGCCATGAGGAGGTCGTGGAGATTGTCGCGCTCACTGACCAGTTGGCGCAGTCGAGCAGACCGGTATTGGGGTCGCTCGCGCAGGTCGGCTGCGCCGTGCCCGGAACGTTCTGGATCACGGAGAAGAGGCGAGCCCCGGCACCGCCGTAGTAGCCGCTCCGGTAGATCTCGATGTTGAACGTCGTGCCGTTCGCCGAATTGACCTTGAGCGGCAGCGAGTCGCCCTTGTTGATGCTTTGCTGTGTCGCGTAACCCTCGATCCCACCCGCGGCGATGGTGGCCGTGTTCCGCACGTTCCACGGCGTGTTGCCGGGGTAGCAGTTCTCCAGCACGGTGGGGTTGCCGACACTGCAGCTCTGCCCGACTGCCTTAGCCTGCACGGTCAGCGAATTGGCGCTCTCGACGCCTGAGGCCGCCGCGCGGACCGCGTAGTAGTACGTTGTCCCGTTCGTCGCCGTGCTGTCGGTGTAGGTCGTCCCCGTCACCGCTCCGACCCCGGTCAGGTTGGTCGTGATCGCGCTCGGCGAAGTGCCGCGGTAGACCGAGTATCCGGTTGCGCCGGTCACGGCCTGCCACGCAAGCTGGACCTTCGATGCGAGCGCGATCCCCGTCACACCGGTCGGCGCAGACGGCGTGGTCGCCGCCAGCTGCGAACCTGGGAGTACGGCCGCGAGCGCGAGCGCCGCGACGGCGATGACGAGAACGCGCTTCACGCGACCGCGTCTCTCACAGACAAGACCGACCGGCGCTCACGATGCCACCCGACCGTCTGCGCGAGCCCCTCCTCGAGCCCGACCGCGGCCTCGAAGCCGATCAGCTCGCGGGCCTTCGTATTGTCCGGTACGCGTAGACGCACGTCCTGGTAGTTGCCGGGCAGCGACTCGTACGGGACGAACGTCGCCCGCAAGGGCAGTGGAAGCCCGACGGCGTCCTGCACGGCATGCGCGAGCTCGACGATCGTCGAAGGCGTCGTTCCACCGATGTTCAGGACCTCGCCGCGCGCCTCGGGCGTCCGCATCGCGCGCACGATCCCGTCGACCGTGTCGCCGATATAGGTGAACGTGCGGACCTGCTGGCCGTCACCGTGGATCTCCATCACGCCGTCGTCGAGCAGGATCTCGATGAACGCCGACTGCGGTCCGCCCCACCAGCTCGGGTGGTTGCGAGGGCCGTATGAGCCGAAGAAGCGGAGGATCGTCACCTTCAGCCCGCGCTCCTCTGCGAGCGCAAGACACACGTGCTCGTCGAAGAGCTTGGAGACGGCGTACGCCCAGCGGCGGGACGTCGGCGGCCCGAGGACGAGGTTGGCGTCCTCCTTGAAGGGCGGCTCCGCGTTGCCGTACACGTCGGAGGTCGACGCGACGATCAGATCCGCATCGAGCGCCAGGGCCGCGTGGGCCGCAGCATTGACCCCGGCCACGTTGGCCTCGAGCGTCATCAGCGCGCCGCCGTACCGTGGGATCTTCTGCGCCGCGAGGTGCACGATCATGTCGCACCCGTCGAAGGCAGCGCGAAGCTCGCGCCTGCGTGTGCAGTCGAACTGCTCGAATCGGAAGAGCGGGCTCTGCAGCGCGAGCTCGAGATTGCCGAGCGTGCCGCGAGAAAGGTCGTCGACGCCGACGACCTGAACGCCTTCCGCCAAAAGCCGATCGCAGAGATGCGAGCCGATGAAGCCCGCGACGCCGGTGATCCCGACCTTCTTCATGATCCCCTCCTCACCCAGACGTCGAGGGTGTGGTCCACCCCGCCGCCCGGCCGCAGCAGTGCCGCATGGTTGAAGTGCCGCCGAATCCAACTGGCCAGGACGCGATCGAAGGACGCCCCGAATCTCGTCTGGCCGTAGTCGCTGAAGCTGTGTCGATCCGTGAGCGCCAAGCGCACGTTCGCATGCTCGAGCGCGTCGATCGCGGCACGCTCGTCCGCCGCCGTCGGCAGTGCGCCGGGAACGAGCGAGATCTGCGGCAGCGGATCCGTCCGCCCCGTCAGCGTGTAGAGCGCCGTCAGCTGCGGCGCGATCAGGATGGGCTCCCCCGGGCGCGTCGACGAGTCGATCGCGCCGATCGCAGCCCTGTATACGGTCGCCTCGGCGGGCGTCACCCGCATCGAGCCTCCTGGCCCGGCGATGTTCGCCGACTGTGCGCGCCCGTCCTTGATGGTCAGCCCGACGCACACGACTGCGATCACCGCGAGCCAGGCCGCGCCCGCGGCGTACGCGGAGCGGGTCCGGGCGAGATCGACGAGGTGCAGGCGCGCAAGCGCGACGAGCACGAACGGCGCGACGTAGACGGCCGGCTGCGCGTGGTCGGCGAGGAAGAAGAAGCCGTCGTAGGTCTTTGCGGCAAGCACCGCTGCGACGACGACGACCGCCGCGAACGCCTCCTCGCGTGGAGCGAGGGCATGACGTCTGCGCAGCACGAAGATGACGATCGCGCAGGCGGCGATCGCGGACGCGGCGGGGAAGCCGCCGATCACCCACTGGAGCTTCGAGCGCGCCGCCTCCGGATCGACGGCGGCCACAGCGAGCACCGCCGCAGCCACGGCGGCGATCGCAAACGCCCGAGTCCGGCTGCTGAGGCGCTCCAATCCTCGGGCTCCGAGCACAAGCGCTACCGCGCCCACCGCATAGAGCGCGAGGTACGCCAGCACTTGCCCGATGCTGCGCGCCGTGAGCGGCGCCTGGGAGCGGAGGATCGCGCTTCCGCCCGCCCGCAGCGTGTCGACCGGGTAGAGATTCTCGAAGAACAGACGGTGGGGCGAGAGCGCCGTCAGGTAGGCGCCGTAGACCACCGCCGGGACGAGCGCGGCGGGAAGCGCGATCCGCACGAGCAGGCCGCGGACCGGCCGGCCTCCGCGGGCGCGAACGACGAGCCACACGGCGGCGGCCGCGAGCACGGCGGCCTCGAACTCCGGCCGCGTCAGCGCGACGAGTCCCGCGCAGATGCCGGCGAGCGCGGCGCCTCTGGATCCCGCCGAGGCGCGCGCGAGGCCGAGCAGGAAGCCGAGCGTCAGCAGGATCGCGAACGACTCGGAGTAGGTGTGCGGCACGACGAAGCTGACATTCGTCGGCGAGAACGCGATTGCCGACGTCGCGGCCGCCACGATCGCGGCCCCCGTCGGCCCCGTCTGCGTGCGCGCGAGCGCGTAGGTCGCAGCCACGATCGCGTAGGTGAGCACGAGGCCCACCGCAGCGAACGTCATGAACCCGCTGCCGCCGATCAGTGCCGCGAATCCGAGCGCGAACGGCGCGAGCGGCCCGTAGTAGTAGACGAAGTCGCTGTACGGCAGGTGACCGTGCGCGACCCTCGTCGCGGCGACGAAGTCGTAACCGGTGTCCTGCCCCAGGTCGCCCCACGCCCGCCACGTGACGATCGTGAGCACGAGCGTCACCGCCGCGACGAGGCCGATCGCGACCGCGTCCGCGTCGAGGCTGAAGGCGGTCGCGCGCGAACGCGGACGGGCGAGGACGATACCGCTCACGCCGCAGCCCTCTTGCCGTCGACCGTGCGCTCGAGCAGCCCCTCGACCACGCGGTCGACGACGCCGAGCACCGCCTGGCCGTTCACCGTCTCCGGATACACGTGCGCCGTCGAGGCGAGCGCGAGGCCCGGCGCGGGGAACATCGACGGCAGCCGAGCGGCGCCGCCGAGCAGATGCACCGGCTCGACCGCCGGAGCGCGCTGAACGACGCTGCCGAGGATGTCCCCGTCACTGAGCGCAGGGAAGATCGTCCGCGCGTGGCCGACGTACTCGTCTCGCACCTCGTCTGCATCCCGGCGAAGGTCCGCGTGCGAGGGGTCGACGTACTTCGCGATGTACAGGAGGTGGCCGCCGGCATGCTCGGGATCGACGACCTGCGTCGTCTCGACCACCGTCGTCAGCGGGATGCGCCGGTCGGTGATGTTGAGCGTGTAGTACGGGCTCACGCTCTCGCGCGTCCGCACGATCACGCAGATCACGCCGAGGTAGCGGCAGTGGTCCTCCGGAGCGACCGCGGCGAGGTCCGGCGAGAGCAGCTTGTGCGCGAGCGGCGGCATCAGGGTGCAGAGCACCGATTCGAACGGCGTGAGCGTCCCGTCGACGACGACGCCGCTGACGGTGCCGTCGACGCCGAGGATCTGGTCGACGGGCGTTCCCGCACGGATCTCGCCGCCGAGCGCCTCGATGCGCTCGACGAGGGCGGCGATCAGCGTCTCGTAGCCGCCGTGCAGCCAGCCCATGATCTCGCGTCCCGCCGAGTCGCGCGTCTTCGACATCCGCCGCGTGCGAGCCCAGAGGTACGTCGCCGGCAGATCGTCGAAGCTCCCGTCGAACTTCGAGTCGAGGAG